>Ga0209018_1000108_pt1 | contig 75420 bp, 61 predicted proteins | sample YNPBryBLVA2012_FD_185814 | JGI IMG/M metagenome (GOLD analysis project Ga0209018, IMG submission 185814) | Anoxygenic and chlorotrophic microbial mat microbial communities from Yellowstone National Park, USA - YNP Bryant BLVA 2012 (SPAdes)... ... | reverse complement strand
TCTGCTCTTCGCTGAACTTCGATTTCTTCATGGTTCTCCTTCTTTTCAGGACGGGGAGAACTCATCTTGAGATGTCTTCATTTCCGGGGGGCAGCCCAGATGATGACAAATAACCGGCAGGCTGAAGCGGCCGGGCGGAAGGAACAAACAAGAATGAGCTACTTCACCAATATGAAGACCCCCGCCAAACTGGCGCTGGGATTCGGACTGATGCTGGCCTTGGTGGCGGCCACAGGCTTTGTCGCTTACCGAGGCCTCTCGAATGCAAACGCACGCCTCATTGCCCTCAAGGAGAGAGGCATTGTGCTCGACAACCTGCTCAAGGAGGCCAACAACGAGGTCGCACGCTCGCGACTTCGACACTATCGCGTCTACCTTGAGGCGGAAAAGTCAAAGCAACTCGAGGCTTTGGATTCGGTCATGGAATCCAGAACGATCGTGAATCAAAAGCTGGAGGCCTACGCGAAGCTGGCGGGCGAGCAAAGCAAAACTGAGACCGAAAAGCTGTTTGAGGCGTGGGAGGGGTATGAGAAGCTGTCCGATGCCTTCATTCAAATGGTCAAGGCAGACCAGGTTGAGGGCACCAAGGCGTTCATCAAAAAGGAAATGCTTCCCTATTCCCGACAGGAGCTTGAACCAGCCTTCGAAAGCGCCGTCAAGGCTATCGACCGAACTGTCGATAAGCTCATAATTGAATCGGCTTCGGAGAACAAAACCGCGCAGACATTTTCCACCATCTTCGTTCTGGCAGCCGCCGTCTTTGCCGGCCTCGTCGGAACGGTCGTCGCCAATTCTGTAAAGAAGCCTATCGGTCAGCTCTCAGAAAAGATGACCAGCTTGAACGAGAACTGCCTCGAGCAGCTCAAGCGTGGCATCGATGCCATGAAGGGTGGGGATCTCACTTACGCGGTCGAGCCGGTGACGAAGCCGATTGAGAACAACCGGCGGGATGACCTGGGCGCGATGTGCGACGTGTTCAACAGCATGCTCGAGAAGGCCCAAGCGACAATCGCCTCGTACAATTCCACGCGGTTGAAGCTATCAGAACTCGTGACGAACCTTCAAGGCAGCGCATCGATAGTCGAAAGCACCAGCCAGCAGCTCTCCTCGGCCGCAACAGAGACGAGCCAGCTGTCTGCGACGATTGCGAGCACGGCGGGCCAGGTTTCTTCAGCAACCGAAGACGCAGCCCGCAGCAGCCAACAGATCGCGCAGGGCAGCGAGCAACTGGCCGCGACGGCCACCCAGGCCGCGTCTTTGATGGAACGGCTTGAAGAAGCCATTGCGATGGTCAACCAAGCCTCCAAGAAGCAGGCGGAAGCCGCCGAAAAGGCTTCGGAGAATGTCCAGGCTGGAATCTCTGCCGCGGGAGAGGCCATTGAATCGATCAAGCGGATTGAACGCCAAGTCAAGGCGTCCGCTGATGCCGTCAAGGAGCTTGGGAATAAAGGCCAGCAAATTGGCGACATCGTTCAGACGATCGAAGATATCGCGCAACAGACCAACTTGCTCGCACTGAACGCCGCAATCGAAGCGGCCCGTGCCGGCGATCAGGGCAAAGGGTTTGCGGTCGTTGCCGACGAGGTGCGCAAACTGGCCGAGCGCTCGGCTCAAGCCACTCAAGAGATCGCAGCCTTGATATCGAACGTCAGGTCGGGGGTTGAGGATGCCGTGAAGGCGATGGAAGCGTCCACGACTGAGGTTTCGGCCGGCGTGGATCGAACCCGAAAGGCGGGAGAAGCCCTTGAGCAGATCATGGAGTCGGCATCGACGGTCCTTCAAGAGGCGGATACGAACATTAAAACGGTTCACGACATGGTTGCGGGGGCGCGAGCGGTAACGACAAGCATTGCCTCGGTGGCATCCATTTCGGAGGAGAGCGCAGCTGCGGCTGAGGAGCTTTCGGCGGCAACCGAAGAAGTGGCGGCGAGCGCGGAGACAGTTACGGCGTCGGCTCAGCAGTCATCCGCGAATATCCAGCAGGTCAGTGCGGTTTCGCAACAGCTCAGTTCATTAGCCACGGAACTAAACCAAATCGCGACCAAGTTCAAAGTGCAAAAGATTAACGATGTGCCTTTGGAGCTCGTCCACCGTAGGAGAGTTGCCTAGTCCCAAAGCACAGCTAGCACACCAGAAAAACCCTCCACAAACAAGAGCCGCGCCACAGAAACTTCTTGTAGGCGCGGCCTTTAGCTCTTAGGCGACAGCATTACTCCGCCGCATCGGGTTCCGGGTGCTCTTCGACGGCGGCTTTTTTGCTTCCCCGCTTCTTGGCGTGCTGCGTGCCCGTCTCGATGCCGATCGCGCCTTCCGTGAAGCTGGCTTTGATTTTGATCCTTCGGCTCATTTCGATCCCGCTGATGGTGGTCCAATTGGCCCGGTCGAGCGCCCACTGCCAGCCAAGGTCGGCTGACGAGTAGACGAACTCGACGCCGTTTTGAATGGTTTCGGCGAGCAACGCTTTCAGGTCGTCGCGCTTGCCGAGTGCCTTTTCGCCAGCTGAGAGGTTGGGCATCAGGCCAACGTTGACGGAGACGGGCTCTTCCTCAGGCGCCGACTTGGAGGCTTTCTTGGAGACATCGCCGCTTTGATTGATCTGTTCAAGCTCAGCGACCAAGGCGCGAGTCAGCTTGTCGTAATCTTCCGGCCAACTGTACTGCTGGCCATCGTAAATCGCCAAGGCGTGGCGTCCGGTGAGCACCAGAGCCGATGTCAGAAGGGCCACGTCAGTTGGCTTCAGCTTAGGGTAGGCTTTTCGGACTTGGTCCAGGGCCGTCTCCATCTTGGTGAGTTGGCAAGTAATCAAACGAAATCTCCTCGCGTGGTGAAAACGTGGGGCGCAAACCGAGCGCTTGCGCCATAATTCAGCTAGTTTACCCTGGACCATGGAGGCGTTGAATGAAACTTAGGCTTTACTGGACGTTGGCGGCACTTGCAACGTTGATCCTCGGTTGCGGCGGCGAGCCGGCCGCCAACAACGAGACCAGCTCGGCGGGCGGGGCCGCGGAAAGCAATAAGTTGACGGTGGGGGTCGTATTCGACAGCGGCGGAACGGGCGACAAGTCGTTCAACGACAGCGCGGCGGCCGGCATCGATCGTGCGGTCAAAGAACTCGGAGTGGAAAAGCGGCTGGCGGACAGCGCCAGCGAAAACGACTACGAGCCGAACCTGGAAACGCTGGCCGGTGAGGGCAAGTGCGACATCGTGTTCGCCATCGGCATCAACATGCAGAAGGCGCTTGAGAAGGTGGCTCCGAAGCACCCCGATGTGAAGTTCGCGATCGTCGACGCCAAGGTCGAGGGCAAAAACGTACGGTCATTGCTGTTCAAGGAGGAGGAGGGCAGTTTCTTGGCCGGGTACCTGGCCGGACTCATGACGAAGACAGGCAAGATCGGTTTCGTCGGAGGTCAAGAGATCCCCTTGATCAAAAAGTTCTATTACGGGTACGCCGCCGGCGCCAAGACGGCCAACCCAGGAATCGTCATTTTGCCGGAAAAGTACACCGGCAGCTGGGACAACGTGGACGTGGCCAAGGTTGCCGCCAAGACCTTGTTCAGCGGAGGCGCCGACATCGTTTACCATGCGGCCGGACGCGCCGGGCTCGGAGTGATCCGGGCGGCCAAAGAGGCCGGGCTGTACGCGATCGGGGTCGACAGTGACCAGGACTACCTGGCCGAGGGAAACGTGCTGACCAGCATGATCAAGCGGGTGGACGAGTCGGTTTTCCAGACCATCTCCGACGTGAAAAACGGCAAGTTCACCGCGGAGGCCAAGGTTTATGACCTGAAAGCGAACGGCGTGGGCCTATCGCCGATGACCTACACCAAAGACAAGATCGGAGAGGCCAACCTGAAGAAGATCGAAGAGGTCAAGGCAAAGATCATCGAAGGCAAGATCGTCGTGCCCGCGACGAAGGAGCAGTTCGAGGCGTTCAAAGCCCCGGCCAATTAAGGCGTCAAGCACTTCATCGCGCCAAGGGACCGCTCCGAGGGGCGGGCTTTCGTTTTTGGGGCCGAGCCGTCCGACGACGCGTCCCGAGCCTCGCGGCAACCGGCATCCCGGCCTAGGTCTGCACGAAAAACACGGTGAGCACGAGCATGGCCGTGTTGTGCACGGAGTGCATGACGATGGCCGGCACCAATGAACGGGTCTGGTAGGTCAGCGCGGCGGCCATCGCGCCGATCGATGCCAGCGGCAGCCACGACGGCAGGCCGGTGGAGTGGCCAACGGCGAAGATCAGGGAAGAAAGCACGATACCGCAAACCGGACTTTGAAACACGCGGGTCATGGCCGGCAAAAGAGTGCCCCGGAACAGGACTTCTTCGATAATCGGCGCCTGAAAGCTCGCGGCCAGGAACACAGCCAGCCAAACCGCGAGGCCGGAGGCGTTCCGAATTTCGGTCACGATGGGATGGTTGACGTTGGGCATCGACGAGAAAAGCCCCTGGCTAACAATCGAAACGAAGATCAGGATGGGGATGTTGGCGAAAAAGCCCGCCAAGCCCCAGCCGATGTTCTTGAGCAAGCAAGAGCTGGTCAGGCCGACGTCTCGGCAACGAAAGCGCCTGCCCCAAACAGGCGTCATAGTCAGCGCCAGCACGGCAGCCGCACTGATCAACGCCTCGGCAACGGCCAGCCAGTCCGAATCCACAGAGCGGACGGTTGACGACAGCATCGCTGCGAGCGCCGTGACGGCCATGATTTGAGCCGACCTCATGGCCAGGCGGTCGGCGTCGAACAGGCCGATGTTTTGCAAGGGGTGCCCGAGCGGCTTCAAAAACCCCGCCGACCGAAGCCCCACGTAGGCTGCGAGCAACACCAACCCGATGGCGGTTCCGACGGCGAGACTTCCGATTTGAATCCACAAAGACAACGAACGGCCTTCGTCTTTGGGCAGCTTTGACGACCGGTATCGGGCATCGCCGGACCGCTCGTGCAGGTGGATCCCAGCCAGAACCCCGACAAACAAATCCTTGTTGATGCGGGCGTCGGCCCGGGCGAGCTGTTTTTTCGAGTATCGGACCGTGTACACGTCAGCGATCGCTTGGTGCGCTGGGTTCTTGCTTTGTTTCAACGCCTGGATGTCCCGTGGATCGACGGTTTGGGTCCTCTCGTAAGAGGCCACGGCACGAAACAAGGCGAACCGCGCGGGATCGGTTTTCTCAATCGTGGCCAGCTCTCGTTCGAACACCTTCCACAAGGCTTGTTGGAGCGCGGTGCGCGAGAGGACGGCCTCGCGAAGGGCCTTGTCCACCGCTTGGGCGCGCCGGTACTGGTCTGAGCCAACTGAGGCGTAATATTGGGAGGCGAATGCCGACGTGAGCAAAATGAAGAGCAACGTCAGGACCCAGCCGATGTAGTTGCGCGGCTCGGGTGTTTCGTCGTAGCGCGGAGGTGAGATCACTGCATCCCCAGCCCTCGGTCGTTGACGCTTATGGTGTAGGTGCTTTGGTTCGTGATCAAGGCCATGGTCAACCAAATCAGCTCTGCTGAGTACTCGCCCACCAGGAGTCCTAGCGCGACGTTCCTTAGTTTATCGTAACCGCGCAAGCCGTAGTACCGTTGCACGAACGACTTGATCACCAGGGCCAGAAGCATGCCGAACCAGTAGTAGTCCACGCCGAAGTTGAGCGACAGAACGTAACCGGCCGGGTGAAGGGGAAAGGCAGGGAACTTGAAGCGGACGGCGTCCAGGATCATCACAAAGGCGAAGCCGAACAGAGTCATGGTGACGCCGACCAGGTCCGGCCCCTTTTTATTGTTGGTGATGACGTTGAAGTAATGTTGCCCGATGTTCCAATAACCCCAATCCCCGGTGCGGTAGGTCCGGACGTGCAGGAAGAAGAATGACACGAACAACGCGAACAAGGTAACCAGGGCAATGCTGGCAAGTAGGGCCATTTGGTTGAGCTTGTTGAAAGCACCCATCTTGATGGCCTCGAGTTGGTAAGGCATCGGGTGGGTGCGGTGAATGCGGTTCATGACCACATAGACTTGGCTGATGGCGACGGCGTTGCGGTCGGTCAGCCACTTGGTTCCCAGAAAGCGATTCATGAAGCTGTTCGGGCCGAAGAAGGCGAACTCGTGGGTCGGCGGGCCGATCTGGGCGCGGATCCGGGTCAGGACGAAGCTGAAAACCAGGTACAGGCCCGTGTAGAAAAATAGGTACCAGTAGGGCAAGTGGCCGAAGAGGCCGTAGGCCATGATGCCCGCGTAACACACCGCTAGCCCGACAAAGGCCCAGCGGTGCGGCAATCCGCCGTCTTGCGGTTTGGCGCCGGAAACAATGTCTCGGAAAACCTGCTTGAGGTGGCCCTTGGAGAAGTACATCGCGCTCACGAAAAGCGCCAGCACGCCTCCCCACGTCTGCTCGTCAAAGTACGGCGGCCCAGGGGTAACGAAAGTGCCCGAAAAAATGCCTTGCGGAAAGCCCTGCGAAGCCAAAATGACGTGCGTGATCTTTCTCAGCAGGTAAAAGACGATGAAGCTGATCAACATGTCGTTCGGCATGAAGAAACCGATCGCCAACATGAAGGGGTAGATCGAAATCGGGGTCAGGCCGAGGCTGGACCACGGTTGCTCTTTGAATAGGGAGCCAATGTCCAGGATCGTCTTGGTGGGCACCGAGGGCAGGTTGGGGTAGAGGTAGTTGAACCCGTTCAGGATGTCGATCGAGAACATGACCGCAAAAGCGATCCACATGTGCTTGCTTTTCCACATGCCCCCGGTGCCGCCGTTCTCGGACACGGCGACCGGCAACTGAATCAGCGGGAAGGTGAGCCGCTCCTTGTTCGTCCAAATGTCGCGCATCAGGCTGTTGATGCAAAGCATCGCCAGCGAGATGAACATGAGCAGGCCGATCCAGGCGGCGTAATACGGCAGGTAAACGGGCAGCTTGCTCCAAACGTATTCGATCCCCCGGCCGCCACCTTTGATGTCCTCCACCAAAGCTTTGTCTTTGATGATCAGCCAATCGGGCATGTTGGGGATCATCTTGTCCTTGGAGACGTTGTTTGTCTCGGCGGCGATCGGGAATTGGTGGATGGCCGCGTGCTGGGTGAAGGTGAACTCGGAGCCCATGGCCGCCGCAACAGCCGTCAGGGAAAAGATGACGATCAGATCTGCCTGCGAAAGCGCGCACTTCGGCAGGAATTTGCGCAACGGCGCGTTGAGCGCCACAATGGCAATGAGGACGCCCACTGGGGCCGCGATCAGCGAGAAAAAGGTGGAAACGGCCTGCTGGGTGACTGCGTAACAAACCGGCACGGTCAGCAAGAAACTCAACACAAGCGCGCGTGCCCTTATTGGCCTAACTTTCTCCTGAACCTGGGTTTCGCCAGGTTCACGGGCTTCATCCATGGCCCTACTATTCAACGCTGGGCGCCTTTAGTCCTGCTTGCTGCAGCCACCCTACGTCCTGGGCAAGCCCAAGGAAGGGCGGCGCCGGCCAAGAAAAACCTCGGCATCAGGTTCGTGGGGCCTACGGGGGAATCCCGATGGAGCTTCGGGGCCTCTTCTCAAGTATGGATTTGGTCATTTTCGCGGTGTTCGTGGCTCTGTGGCTGTTCTTTCAGCTGTTCCTTGGGCCTCGCCTCGGAATTCCGACGTGCCTCAGCGGGTCGTGCTCGGTCAGTCCCAAGCCGAGCCAAGAGCCCGAAGAGAGCGAGACGAAGGGGGCCTGAGTTTGAACTGCCAGCGGCCGCCCGCCTTGGGCAAGCCATGCGGTCCGTTTCAGCTTCCGGGAGCGCAGGCCGGTTGGCTCCAGTTCGGGTTCAGGAATCGCTGAAACTCGATGCGATAGCCGTTCGGGTCTTTGGCGAAGAAGTGGCGAATTCCGAACTTCTCGTTCGTTCTGGACGGGCCGTCGGTTGCGATGCCGGCTCTCACGCAATACCGGTGCCAGGCGTCCGGGTCGTCCGTGACAAGGGTCAGAATCACGCTTTCCGGCTCGGAGAGGGGTTGGAGGTGGGTGCAGAAGCCGAAGAAGGCCGAACCGTTGGCCTTGAAAACTCGACATGCCCCCTGATCGAGGACCAAGGGCAATCCGAGCTTGTCTTGGTAGAAGGCCGTCGTCGCCTCGAGGTCGAGGGTCGGCAGGAACACAATGGCTTCTTGAGATTTTGGTGAGTCCATGCTCCAGTATGTTCGAACTTCGGAGGGCAAGACGAGGAATCGGGGCCTGCAGATTGTATACTCGCAGGAAGCACAGGTGCCGCCATGGACTATCCGCTCATCGAATGCGTTCCGAACTTCAGCGAGGGCCGAGATTCGGCCGTGATCCGGCAGATCGCCGACCAAATCGAGTCGGTGGAGGGCGTGAGGCTACTGAACGTCGACTCAGGCAAGGCCACGAACCGCACGGTCATGACCTTTGTCGGCGAGCCGGAGGCCGTTTGCGAGGCCGCTTTTCGCGCTGCCCGCAAAGCCGCGGAGCTGATCGACATGCGCAGGCACCGTGGCGAGCATCCGCGGTTCGGCGCAATCGACGTCTTGCCGCTCGTGCCTATCCGGGGCATCACGATGGAGGAAACATCGGCGCTTGCCGTCGAACTAGGCCGGCGAATCGGAGAGCAGCTCGGCATCCCGGTTTACCTTTACGAGAAGTCGGCGACCCGCGAGGAGCGACGCAACTTGGCCAACGTCCGCCAGGGCGAATACGAAGGGCTGAAGGACAAGATGCGGCACGAGGAGTGGAGGCCCGATTTCGGCCCGGCGGAGTTCAACGAAAGGAGCGGGGCCGTTGCCGTGGGCGCTCGCGACTTCCTGGTCGCCTACAACATCAACCTCAACACCACTTCCACCCGGCGTGCCAACGCCATTGCCTTCGACATCCGCGAGAAGGGGCGCATCAAAAGACTCGGCAATCCCCTCACCGGCGAGACCGTGCGCGACGAATTCGGCGAGCCCGTCTGGGAGCCGGGAAGCCTGAAGGCGGTGAAGGCCATCGGTTGGTACATCGAGGAGTACGGCATCGCGCAGGTTTCCATGAACCTGACCGACATCAAGCAAACGCCAATCCACGTCGCATTCGAGGAGGCCGTCGAAAGGGCGGCCCAAAGGGGGATCCGCGTGACCGGCTCAGAGCTGGTCGGGCTCGTTCCGCTGGAGGCCATCCTCGAGGCCGGGCGCCACTTTTTGCGCAAGCAGAAGCGTTCGTTGGGCGTGCCCAACGAGGAACTTATCAAGATCGCCGTCAAATCGCTGGGCCTGGACGATTTGCGTCCGTTCGACCCGCACGAAAAGATCATCGAGTACGCCATGGCTCGGGGCGACGACGTTCGGAGGTTAGTCGACCGCACGGTCAAGGGTTTCGTTTGGGAGATCGCGTCGGAGTCGGTGGCTCCGGGCGGAGGGTCGGTTGCCGCACTGGCCGGGGCGTTGGCGGCGGCGCTCGGCACGATGGTGGCCAACCTCTCAGCGCACAAGCGGGGTTGGGATGACCGGTGGGAGGAGTTTTCCAACTGGGCCGTGCAGGGCAAGACCCAGGTCGAGCGTCTGTTGCGGCTGATCGACGAGGACACCGACGCTTTCAACGCCCTTGTGGCGGCCTACAACCTGCCCAAGGACACGGATCAGGAGAAGGAGCACCGCTCCGGGCAAATTCAGGAAGCCACCAAGAATGCCGCCTCCGTGCCGTTGCTGGTGATGCGAGAGACCGTCAAGGCGATGGAAACTGTGAAGGCGATGGCCGAAATCGGCAACCCTGCGTCGGCGTCCGACGCGGGAGTGGGCATACTCTGCGCCCGAGCGGCTGTTCTTGGCGCGGGCTTGAACGTACAGACGAACTGCTCGTCGATTCAGGACTCAGCGTTCGTTGAGAAGGTGTTGAAAGAGGCTGAGGAGTTGACCCGATTGGCCTGCGCCATCGAGGTCGATGTGCTGGCCACGGTCCAGGCCAAGTTCAAGAAGTAAAGTCCGGCGCCTTGGGTAGCATTAAGCTCATGCGCCTCGAGTTTGTCATTCGCACGCTGCCCAAGAAGCACCCGTTCGCCATCAGCCGAGGTGTTTCGACGCAGTCAAGGAACCTGTTCGCTATCGTCGAGCACGAGGGATTCCGGGGCATCGGCGAGTTCTCCGTGGGCACCGGCGACCCGCTCTCGCCGGACGTCGCGGCCTCTCAGCTGGGAGAATTGGCTGAAGCCGGCCTTGAGAGCCTTTCCATCCATGAAGTGTACGCCGATATGCGCCGGCGCGGGTTTGCCGGGGCGACGATGGCGGCCTTGGAGATCGCCTTGTGGGACCTCAAGGCCAAAAAGGCCGGCATGCCGCTTTTCGAGCTGTTCGGCCTGCCGAAGCGGCAGGCGCCGACCTCGATCACCATTGGCATCAATTCCCCGCAGGTCGTCAAGGAACGCGTTCCCGAGCTGCTGGGCACCGGTTGCCGAAACCTCAAGATCAAGCTGGGCTCGCGGGACGGCATCGAGGCCGACAAGGCCATGTTCGAGGCGTGCAGAGAAGCCGCCAAGCCGTTCGGGGCCGCGTTGCGCGTCGACGCCAACGGAGGCTGGAACCTTGCCGACGCAAGGTCCATGTTGCGGTGGCTTTCGGAGCGCGGCGCCGAGTACGTCGAGCAACCACTGGCAAAAGGCTCCGAGGACCAGCTTCCCGAGCTTTTCGCCGGCCGCCCGTTGCCGATCTTCGTCGACGAGTCGGTTCACTTTTCCGAAGACGTGCCTAAGGTCGCGCCTTGCGTGGACGGGGTGAACCTGAAGCTAATGAAGTGCGGCGGCATTTCGGAGGCCTTGCGGATTGTGGCCGTCGCTCGGGCGATGGGTCTGAAGACGATGATCGGGTGCATGAGCGAATCCTCAGTGGGCATCGCTGCCGGAGCGGCCATCGGCGCGCTGTTCGACCATGTCGACCTCGACTCTCATTTGAACCTGGACCCCGACCCGGCGGACGGCTTGGATCTGATCGGCGGCGTTGTGACCCCACGAAACGTTCCCGGGCACGGAGCTTGGCTGCGCGATGCTTAAGGCCGGACAAAAGCTGGCGCTGTATTGCGAAGGCGCCTTGGGCGAATACACCGGCAAGATGGCTCATGGGTTGCTGATGTACAGTCCCAACCCCGTGGTGTGCGCGGTTGATTCCCGCCATGCGGGCAAGGACGCTCGCGAGGTGGTCGCCGTCTCGCGGCCGTGCCCCGTGGTCGCTTCAATCGAGGAAAGTTTGCGTCTGGGAGCGGAGGTGTTGGTGTTGGGCGTGGCGACGCCGGGAGGGTACATCCCGCCGGACTGGTTCGACGCGCTGGACCGGGCGGCAGCCAGTGGGATGAGCCTTGTCAACGGCCTGCACCAGCCGCTCAGTCCGCGGTACCAAGACCTAAAGCCGGGGCAATGGGTTTGGGACGTGCGCGTGGAGCCGTCGGGGCTTGAGGTGGCCACCGGCCAGGCGGCGAAACTGGGCAACCGGCGCGTCTTGATGGCGGGCACCGACATGTCGATCGGCAAGATGACCGCCGGGCTGGAGATCGTCAAGGCGGCCCGTGAGCGAGGGGTGCGCGCGGAGTTCGTCGCGACCGGGCAGATCGGCGTGGTCATTTCGGGCCGCGGGGTCGCCTTGGACGCCGTGCGCGTTGATTTTGCCAGCGGCGCCGTCGAGCGCGAGGTGCTTGCCTGCAGGGATGCCGAGCTGTTAGTCGTGGAGGGTCAGGGATCGCTGGTCAACCCTTCCTCCAGCGCCAACCTCCCGTTGACCCGTGGGGCGATTCCCACCCACCTCGTTCTTTGCCATCAGGCCGGAAAGAAGGTGCTCCGCAGGTTTCCTGAGATTCGGGTGCCGCCGCTCGACCAGCTGGTGCGGCTCCATCAGGACCTCGCCGAGGCGTGCGGCTCGTTTCCGAGGCCCAAGATGGCCGGACTGTGCCTCAACACGTCGCACCTGGCGCCGGACGAAGCGGAAAAGGCTTTGAAGGAAGCCGAAGTCCGGTACGGGTGGCCCTGCACTGACCCGGTCCGCTTCGGAGCGTCGAAGATCGTCGACGCGCTTTTCGGCGTCGGATAAAACAGACTAAGCCTTGTGGATGGCGTGGCCAAGGGCGTCCTCGAATGCTTCGAGGACGGCCTCGGACATCGTTGGGTGAGCGTGGATCGTGTCCACCATCGATTCGAGTGTCGCCTCCAGCTTCAGGGCCACCACGCCCTCGTGGATCATATCGGTCACGTGCGCACCGATCATGTGCACGCCCAGAACCTCGCCGTACTTCTTTTCCGCGACGACTTTGACAAAGCCGTCGATCTCTCCCGCGGCCATCGCCTTGCCGAGCACGCGGAAGTTGAACTTGCCGACCGTCACGTCGTAGCCCTGTTCCCTGGCTTGTTGCTCGGTGAGCCCGACGGCGGCCACCTCGGGAACGGTGTAAACGCAGAACGGAACGGCTTTGTAGTCCATCTTCTTGCTGGCCCCCGTGATGGCGTTCGTCACGGCCACGATGCCCTCGGACGAGGCCACGTGAGCCAGCTGGACGCGACCGGTCACGTCGCCAATGGCGTAAATGTGCGGCACATGGGTTCGCAGGGTGTCGTCCACCACCTCGACCCCGCGCTTGTGCAACTTGACGCCGATCTTTTCCAGGTTCATCCCCTCGACATTGGCCTTGCGGCCCACTCCGAGGAGAACCACCTGCGCTTCAACCTCCTCCACCTTCTCGCCCTGCTTGACGAAGCAGTTCCATCCCTTGGCGGTTTTTTCGCACCGCTCGACGGTAGCCGAGGTCTTCACCTTGACGCCTTGCTTGCCCAGGGCGCGCCCGAGCTCGGCGCCCAGTTCGGCGTCCATGTTGGGCACCAGCGAGGGAAGCAACTCCACCAGCGTGACCTTTGTGCCGAGTCCGTTGAAAACGTAGCTGAACTCGCAACCGACCGCGCCGCCGCCCACCACGAGCATGCTTTCAGGCACGAAAGGCGCGTTGACCGCGTCGTCGGAGGTCCAAACGCCCTCGTCTCGGCCGCCCTCCAGGCCGGGAATGTTCAAGTGGATAACCGATGAGCCCATGGCCAGAAGGAAGTTCTTGGCTGTCAGCGTCTGGGTTTTGCCGTCCTTTTCAATGGATACCGTGTGGGGGTCGACGAACGAGGCGAAGCCTTCGATGTGCGCGACGCCGTTCTTTCTGAACAGCATGCCGATGCCGCCGCGAAGAGTGGTGACGATTTTGTCCTTGCGGGCGGTGTATTTGTCGAAGTCGATTTTGGCCTCGCCGCCCACCTCGATGCCCATCGATGCGGCGGTTTTGATGTGGTGAAGCCGCTCAACCGGCGCGATGAGCGCCTTGCTGGGAATGCACCCCCAGTTAAGGCAGGTGCCGCCGAGGTACTCCTTCTCGACGCAGGCAACTTTGGCTCCGAGCTGGGCGGCACGAATGGCGGCGACGTATCCGCCGGGGCCGGCGCCGATAACGATCAGGTCGAAATCTGGGTTTCCGCTAGGCATGGGTTCAGTCAGTTCCTCGGGGGCTTGGATCTCGGAGATCTCCTCAATGAGGGATTCAACCACCGTCGGGGCGGACGCTACGGGTCCGGAAATGGGGTTGATGGGGGCGGCGTCTTCCGTGTGCATGCGATCTCTTCAACCGATTTTGAATAATACCTCCGATGCGCGCGGAAGCGGCGGGATGTCGGCGGTTGCGGCTGACCAGGACTATCGGCTGAATGAACCGTTTGAATGCTCCAAGCAAATTTAACGGGTTTTTCATCTTGGAAAGCCCATACTTGTCGCAAATGGTGGATCATAATAGACAAGGATTGTCCACGTTGTCCCGTGCTTTGTCACGGGAGCCAGTTTGTTTTCAGGAGAGGATTATGAAAAAAGCTCTGATTATCGGTTTGGCTTCGCTAGCCGGTGCGTCTCAGGCGGTCACGTACATCACCGACTTCGAAGCCTTCAACACGAGCGCCGCTTCAGGCACAGTCATGTTTTGCAACCCCACCTATTCCGGTTCGACATCGGGAAATATCGAAAGCTCGCCGAACAAAACCTCCATTGTCGCAGCCGACGTGGGAGGAAACAGCACCAAGAAGCTCAAGGTGGAATGGAAATTCAAGAATTCAACCAACACCTGGTTGCGATTGACCACATATAACACCACAAACCTTCCGAACCCGGCGGTCGACTTCAATCAGTTGCTTTTGTTCGACATTTACACGAACATCGACCTCCAATTGGGTGTTGGCATTCGCGAGACTGCCACCGACAAACCGATCGGCGGCAACGGGGGCACCAGCAACGGCATTGAGTTTGTTTCAAACGTGCCGATTACCGGGAATCCGGGAAGCGGGCAACTGATTACCGCAGGATCTTGGGTAACCGTCGTGCTGAACTTGGCGAACGCGGGCAACGCCGGCGGCCCCTATGTCAAGGCCTTTGCAGGGACGACGGCAAATGGCGTATTGTCCTCACAGAACGGTATGGGTGTGCTCGAGCACCTTTACTTTGTGCCGGTTGGCAACGCCGGCCCGTTCGAGGTCTACCTGGACAACTTCCGGCAAGAGGCCGTGCCTGAGCCTATGACGATGATCGGCCTCGGCGTCGGGCTCGGAGCTCTGGTTCTTCGACGGCGCAAGAAGTAAACACCCCTTCGAAAGGTGAGACGGGTTGCGGCCTTGCGTGTTCGCACAGCGGGGCCGCTACCTTATTTTTGCAGGCCCCTGTCGAACAACGCGTCCACGCGCACCAGCGCATAGCCCTTTCCGATAAGAAAGTCCAGCACCTCTCCGAGGTGCTTGTGCATCTTGTCGACCCTCGCGCCGGAGCCGGCGTGCAACAGAAGCACGAAGCCGTTGAAGCCGTCTTGGTCTTTGGCCGGGTACTCCCGAATGCTTTGCAGGATCGTCGACGAGGGCCTGAAGGCGCGGTCTCCCTCCGGCGCGTAGTCCGTGAAGCTGAGCGTGCCGGGCGTGAAGTTGATCATCGTCAGGCCCATCTCAGCGCTCCACCCGCACACCTCGAGGTTGGTGTGCTCGAAGGGCGGAATCCAGAAACGGACATGCTCTCGAGGAAACCCATAAGAGACGCAACGCTCGATGTTCCTTCGTAGGTCCGCCTCGAAATCCTCGCGGGTCACCAAGGTCTTGCCGTTCTGCCAGTCGGCCAGCAACAGGTGCTTGTCGCTGTGGGGACCTAGGTAATGGCCCTCTTGGACCAGGCGTCGGATCAGCGGCTGGCAGGCTTTGATGCCGAAAAAGTCCCCGGTGAAGAAAAAGGCCGCCTTCACCTGGCGCGCCTTCAACGCGTCGAGAATCGTTTCCAACCCTTCGCCGTACTCGCCGCCGGTGAAAACGAGCGCCATTTCCTTCCGATCCCGGTAGCCTCGGCAGAGGGCGCCTTGGCGCCTTTCGAACTTGCTGTCAAACATGGGAACCGCCTTTTGGTCCCTCGCCCAAGGTAGCGCCAACGAGGACGTCCCAACTCGCGAATGGACCAGCATTCGCGCATTTTACTTCGACTCGGAGGCCACCGTCGCGAAAAAAAAGCACACTGACTGGTCGGTTCAGTGTGCCCAGTATCGAGTTTGCGTTTGTTCGTTCGGCTATTCTTTTCCTGCGATCATGCTGCCACAGGCTTTCACTCGGTCTTACGCGAGCGATCAGAACGGGAGTTCCCGAATTTCGTGAAAAAACAAAAGTCACGGGCTGACACTTAAGGCCTCGTCTAGGAACGCCACGAACTCGTCCTGGGTTCGGGCCAGGCCTTGAAACACCTTGACCACCGTGCGGTCGGGCTTCATGACCACGTAGGTCGGGTTGGTGGAGACGCCGGTCAGCTTTTCCCTGAGGGCAGCGTTGGCGTTGTTTTCCGGGGTGCCGTTGTCGGTGTAAAGCTCGACCGGCACCATTCGGGCCAATCGGCTTTTGATTTCCGGCCTTGGGAAGAACTCGCCTTCCATCACCCGGCAGTTTGTGCAGGTGTAACCCGTGAAATTGATGAACACGAGCTTGCGTTCCGCGGCGGCCTGGGCAACGGCCCGGTCGAGGTTGTTCTGCCAGAGTATCTTCTCGATGCCCCCGGCGACTGCGGTGCCAGCCTTTCCGGGATAAGGATCGGGCGGCAAGAAGCCGGTGGCTTGCCCCATCGACGCGCCGAAAGCGGCAGCCAGGCAATAGCCCGCGGCGACGGCGGTGACGTAGCCAACGGTGTTGCGCGCAGGGCCGATCCGCCGATCGGGCGGATCATGCCGAAAACGGAACACGCCGAACAGATAAAGGGCCGCCGCGGAGAAGACGATGAACCAACACACGAGAAACACGCTGCGGGTCAGGATGCCCAGCCCCCAAACCAGCTCGGCGTTCGAAAGGAATTTCAAAGCGGCCGCAATTTCGAGAAAACCCATGTAAGCCTTAACCGCGGAAAGCCACGAGCCTGACCGGGGCATCTTGGCCAAGAACTGCGGAAAGAGGGCCATAAAGAAGAACGGTATGGCAAAGGCCAGGCTGAAGCCGATCATGCCGACGATCGGGTAGAAAAGATCGCCTTTAGTGGCGCTGACCAGCAGGGTGCCCACGAACGGCACCGTGCAGGTGAACGTCGTCAGACTGAACGTCAGCCCCATGAGCACCGGGCCGATCCACCCGCCTTTCGTCGATCCCTTTTGCAGCTTGCTGGTCCAAGAGGCGGGCAACGCAAACTCGAAAAACCCGAAGAGGCTAAGGGCCAGCACCACGAAAAGCGCCGCCAAGCCCAAGTTGACCCATCGGTTGGCGGCCAGCTGCTGGACACCCGATGCCCCGAATATCAGCGTCACCACGAGTCCGAGGAGGGTAAAAGTGCCGATGATGCCTAGGCAGTAGGCCAGCGCTCCGCCTAAGTTCTTCCGTTGCTCGTCGCCGGTCCGCTTCGAGAAGAAGCTTACGGTGATTGGGACCATGGGCCAGACGCATGGGGTCAGCAACGCCAGCAGGCCGAACACGAAAGACAGCCAAAAGTAGGGAAGAAGTCCCGCCCTTCGGGCCAGGGCGATCTCATCGGCCACCGCGTCTTTGGAGGCGCCGCCTTGGACTGGGGCTTGCGCGGCGTCCGTTGGCGACGGTCGGCCCTCGGGCTGCCTGGGTTGGGCCGTCATGGGCGCAACCCGATCCGGCCTCGGACCGCCGGGTTGCACGGTTATTTCCACGGGCACCTCGACGGTGGTCGGGATGTCGCAGCTGCTTTCGTCGCAGGCCTGCGATGTGGCCTTGACGACGGCCTTTAAGTTCCCGGAGGCTCCTTTGGCCACAAACACCGGCAAAGCGAAGGTCACCGGTCCGGCGTGGGTGCCGATGTCCTTCTGAAAGCCGCGGTCGAACTTGACGACCGGCTTGGGCTCGATGGCCTCGCCGTTGGGCGAAACGTTCGGATTCGGGACGAGCTCGAAGGAGGTTGAGACGGGGCCTTCGGGCTGGTTGAGCGCATAGATGTGCCAGCCCTTTTCGATCTCCGCGGTGAGCAGGACTTGGGCCGATTCCCCTGCCCGGACGTCGGCCGGCTGGACGCGCGCGCTCCACTTGACCTTGTTCGACTTAGGTTGGGCCGCGCCGCCCGCCGCGATCAAGCAAACCGCCAGGAGAAACAGGAACCGAGGAATGAATTTCATAATGCGAAGAAACGCACGGACCCGCAGCCTCTTGGGGCTGACAGGGCGCACGGGTTGAGCGAAGTATACCGGCTGGCGTTTCCGGAAGGGATTTCAGGGGATAATGGACGCATGGGGGCGGTGATGCTTGTTGTTGCCATGCTGTCGATGCTCGATTCTCAGGATCCCTTGTCCGACGAGGCCGTCCGCCAAAGGATTGACCGCTATCGCAAGGAAAACGCCGTCGTCCAAGTTGTCGATCGAAGTGGGACGCCAGTCAAAGAGGCAACGGTGCGCGTCGTTCAGACCCGGCAGGCTTTTCTGTTCGGTTGCAACGCCTTCGGGCTCCTCAGCCACCAGGACAAGCAACGCGAAGCACTCTACCAGAAGCGGTTCTCCGATTTGTTCAACTATGCCACGCTTGGCTTTTACTGGGGCGCCTATGAACCCAGGCAGGGCGAAACCATCGAGGCTCGGCTTCGCGAGCAGGCCCAGTGGCTGAAGGCGCGGGGCATCGTCGTCAAGGGGCACCCTTTGGTTTGGCATGAGGTTTATCCCGGCTGGGCTCCCAAGGAGCCGAGTCAGGCCCAACCCCTTTTGAAGAAGCGGGTCGAGGACATCGTGGGCCAGTTCAAGGGCCTGATCGACGCTTGGGATGTGATCAACGAAGCGACGGTGTCGGCGAAGTTCGACAACGGGGTCGGCAACTGGGTGAAGCGCGACGGCGTGGCGTCGGTCGTCGGATCGACGCTCGACTGGGGCCACCGCGCCAACCCCAAAGCTTTTCTGCTGTACAACGATTTCAACGTTTCGCGCGACTTCCTCGACCTGGCGTCGGAGCTGGTCAAGCGCAAGGCCCCGGTCCACGCGCTCGGCATTCAGTCGCACATGCATGGCGGGGACTGGAAGCTGGAGCGTGTTTGGCAGATCTGTGAGGAATATGCCCAGTTTGGCAAGCCGTTGCACTGGACGGAGGTCACGGTTCTATCCGGCGAACACGGCTGGATGCGCGCGCAGCCTTGGCCGACCACGCCCGAAGGAGAGGCCCGGCAGGCAGAGTACGTGCCGAAGCTGTACGCCTTGCTGTTTTCGCACCCGGCCGTCGAGGCGATCACGTGGTGGGACCTCATGGACGGAGCTTGGCAGGGCGCACCCGCCGGTCTGATTCGCGCCGACTACTCGCCCAAGCCCGCGTACGAGCGACTGCTGCGAAAGATCCGAACCGAATGGATGACCCGCGAGACGGCTGTGACTGGCGCCGACGGCTCGTTGCGGTTCCGTGGCTTCTTAGGCGACTACGCCGTGATTGTCGAATCAGGCGGCAAGCGTGTCGAGAAGGCCTTCAAGCTGAGCCGAGGCGGCAAGCAGACCTGGATGGTTCGACTCGACTGAACCGTGTCCAGCGTTAAACAATCACGCTTTTGCAGAGGGCTTTGAAGCCAACGAGCGGCCGCACGCCGTCAACGGCCCTCCCGACGAGGAAAAGGCGCTTTTCGACGCGGTAGGTGCCGCCAACGAGGTCTCCGACGATGTCGCCCGGCCTGGGGTAGTCCGGCAGGTCGGCCACGAAGATCACCCTCTCGGGGTCGTTTTCCGAGCAAAACTCAACGCGAACGAGGTGGGCCATGCTCTTCATCGTACCCAGGAAACTTTGGTGGCGTGTGTTTCTTGGCCTGCCCCGCCCTAGGCGTAGCAGAACAAAGGCCTCGCCCATCATAATCGGGCTGTTACCATGAGCGCAGACACTTTCTCCCGCATCCGCCGCGAGTTTCGCGACGCCCCCAAGAACGACGCCCACCAGTGGATTTGCCGAGCCGAGGTCGAGGTCGGCTTTGCCCGCATTCTCGCCGAGGCCCAGCAGGCCGACAAGGCCGCCGCTTGGAACGCTTTGATCGATCAGGCAATCAAAACCATAGAGGGCGCCGAACCCGCCTTAGGGCTCGACGGCCTGAAGAAAGCGATTCTCGAGGCCGAGGCCATCATGGCCGACATTGGCCGCGAGGCCAAGACGTTCAAGGTGCACTGCATCGGCCACGGGCACATCGACATGAACTGGATGTGGAGCTGGCCGGAGACGGTGGCCACCACCCACGACACCTTCGCCTCGGTGCTCGCCCTGATGGACGAGTATCCCGGCTTCACGTATGCCCAAAGCCAGGCTTCGGTGTACGCGCTCGTGGAGCGCCACTTTCCCGAAATGTTCGAGAAGATCAAGGCCCGCGTGAGGGAGGGCGTGTGGGAGGTCACCGCCGTTCACTGGGTCGAAGGCGACAAGAACATCGCCTCGGGCGAATCCCTGTGCAACCACCTTTTGCGCACGCGCAAATACTTCGAGGAAAAGTTCGGTCTTGAGCCCGAGGACGTGCCGATCGATTGGGAGCCCGATACCTTCGGCCACGCCAACACCCTGCCCAGCTTCTTGGCTCGAGCTGGAGTGAAGTACTATTACTGCTGCCGTCCGGGGGGAGGTTCCGAGCATTTCATGGTCGGCGGAGAAAGGCCGCCCCTTTTCTACTGGAAGGCGCCCGACGGTTCAAAGGTGCTCGTCAACCAGGAAAAGACCTGGTATAACAGCGACTCGCGCCCAGGGGACAACGTGGCCGCGCCAGTCGTGCGGATCTTCAAGGAGACCGGCATCAAGGAGTGGCTGTACGTGTACGGGGTGGGCAACCATGGCGGCGGACCGACCCGCGCGGAGCTGAACTACCTCGTCTCCATGAGGGATTGGCCGATCTATCCGACAGTCGAGTTTTCCTTAACCAAGAAGTACCTTGACCGGGTGTGCGAAATTGTCGAGAAGGAAGGCATTCAGCTTCCGGAGCTCGACCACGAACTGAACTTTGAGTTCACCGGGTGCTACACCGCCCAAAGCCTGATCAAGCAGGCGAACCGATTCAGTGAGAACTACCTCGTGGAGGCGGAGACGATGGCCGCCATCGCCTCGAAGGCCGTCGGGCTGCACTATCCCAAGGAACTTCTGAAAGAAGCTTGGACCAACACGCTGTTCAACCACTTCCACGACATCCTGCCCGGCAGCGGCGTGCGTGAAACGCGCGAGCGGGCGATGGGCATGTTCCAGGAGGTCGGCGCGATCACCGGGGCGATCAAGAGGCGATCCGGTGTTGGGTTGGCCGCGAAGATCGACACGGCCTCGTTGCTGCCCGACGCGCCCGAGGCGTACGCTGAGATCGAGGCGATCGAAAAGGGCAAGGCCAATGCCACTTGGGAGGCGGGGCCTGGCACCGGCGCGATGACAACCGGGCTTTCCCGCACTTCAACCGGCGGACGGCGATTCCTCCCGATCGTGATTTACAACCCTTGCGCGTGGGAGAGGTCCGAGCCCGTGATGGTGTCGCTCTACGACATCGACGCCGATCCGGCTCGGATGGTTGCGTTGGACGAGGAAGGCAACAAACACCCGCTTTTGTACCTCGGCCAGGTATGGAACTGGGGGCATGCCGAGCATCAATATGTGTTCACGCCGAAGCGCGTTCCGGCGCTCGGATATCGCACCTACCTGTTCACCGAGGGGACGGCGACTGTCGAACCTGACGGGGTCACGGTCAAGCGGAACGAGAGCTTCGAGACGCCTTGGCTGAGCGTGCGATTCGACCGGATTCAGAGCGGCATTCTCAGCCTGCACAACAAGACCTCAGGCTGGGCCTTTCAGGGCAACAAGCACGCCAGCTTCAGCGAGCTGCAGTTTTACAAGGAGCGGTCGCGGGGCATGACCGCCTGGCGCATCGGCGACTTCGTCGGTCAGCCCGTTAACCTGGTGGCGGACAGTTACGGAGTCAAGGGATCCACTTACGACTGGAGCGGCATGCCGGTAGGCAGCCCCGAATGCGTGGTGGTTGACAGGAGACTCTCCGTTCCAGGCACGGCCTCTACCGTCAAGCTTCATGCGGTCGTGCACGGCCTCAAGCCAAGAATCGATTTCACGGCAGAAATCGATTGGCGTGAGATCGGCACGCCTTTGGAAACTCCGGCGCTTCGGCTATGCATCCCCGTGCCGGGGCACCAAGGGCGCGTCGTTTACGAGACGGCTTTCGGCAGCATCGAGCGTGACGAGTGCGGCGGGGAGGAGGTGCCGTCTTTACGCTACGCGCACGTCCCGCTGGACAAAGGCGCGCTGACTTTGCTCCAGGATTGCAAGTACGGGCACTGTTTCAACGACGGCAAGCTGACGCTGACGCTCGTTCGGTCGAGCACCGACCCCGACCACGCTCCGGAGGTGGCCAAGACGACCGTCCGCTTCTCGATCGTGCTTCACGACAAGGAGCTGGACCGCGCCACGCTCGCACGGCTGGGCATGGAGTGGAACCACCCGCTGATGGTTCTGCCGGCGAACATGCAGAGGGGCGATGCGCCGACCCGCCATTCGTTCGCGGAATGCCTTTCCGAAAACGCCGTGATGACGGCCCTCAGGCCGAGCGACGACGGAGCCGGTTGGATCCTCAGGGTATCCGAGCTGAACGGCCGCAGCGGCGCCGTCCAAGTTCGGCTCGGCTCGTCGCTGGTCGACGGCTTTACCAAGGCGGAGACAGTCGACCTGATCGAGCGGCCCGCGCCTGGCCGGGCAACGCTCGAGGAGGGAATCGTGACGGTCGACGTTCCCGCCTACGGGTTTGCCACGGTCAAACTAAGTTAGCGCTGGAGGCATCGGGAAAGCCCCCGAGGACAAATCCCCGGGGGCTCGCCTGTCGGACGGTTACGCCAGCGGGCCGCGCAGCATTCGGACGCGGTGATATCCGGCAAGAGACCGGGCCATCACGGTGCCCAGCTCAAAGCCCGGGTTCAGCTCGACCGTGACGGGGGCCTCATCCACCAGTGAGATGAAGTTGCCCGCGAAGGCGGCCGTGTCTCGCTTGTTGAAGAGCATCAAGTCGAAGATGGGCAGGTCGCTTTGAACGTCCAGATCGCCGTCAGAGTTGACGGCCATTTTGATATCGGGCAAAGCCAATTTGACCTCCTTCGGTTCGCAACAGAAGCGCCATGCCGCATCGTAGCCAAACCACTCGGCATGGATGAACGTTTCGGTGGCGTTGAGGCCCGCGATGTCGATTTCCAGCGCTGCCTTGCGTTCGCCAGCGTAAAGGCACACCTCTTGATCGGCCAGTTTGAAAATCTCGCCGGTTATGGTCGACTTGGCCATCACGACGAGCAGCGAGTCGTCGATCGGCTCCAGGCCGTCGTTGACCACGCAAACCCGAACGATGGAGCCCTTGCGGCCGATGGTGACGATGTGGTCCTTGAAGACGCGCCGGACCTCGTAGGCGGCCGCCTTCCAGTTGCCCTCGCAGTCGATGAGCGCCCAACTCTGGACGGGCCAGCAGTCGTTGATCTGCCAGATCAGGGTTCCCTTGCAGAAGTCGCCTTGCCGGTAGTGTTCGATGCCGAACCTCAAGGCGTCGCGCTGGTTGAGTTGCGAAAAGTAGGTCCAGTCCTCGAGCGATTGCGACTCGGGGTAGTGGAAGCCCACGTACTCGGTGAAGCGTTCGAAGCCTTTTTCGGTTTTGTCGTGCCAGCGCACAACGGGGCTGTCGTGCGCCCAGTCGTCGGCGTCGATCCATTTCTCCCAAACAGACATCGACGGTGCGGCGGCGAACCCGAATTCGGAAATGAAACGGCCCCTTGAGTCGGCGTACTTGGGCCAATCGCCTCCGTGCCACACGCTCCAGTTGTGCTGGTCGCCGATCTCGTCGCACCCGCAGTGTTCGCCCCCCCACGGGCTCGAGCTGGTGTACGGACGCGTGGGGTCGTATTCAGCAAGCACCTTCGGAATCACGTCCTCGAAAATGTTGTGCCCGTAGAAGCGTTTGGGCTGATCGGTGGGGCCGCCCCACTTGCTGTGCCACATCACCAAGTTCTCATTGTTGCCGCACCAATGGACCAGGGAGGGGTGGTTGCGCAGGCGGACGACGTTGTCGATAGCCTCTTCGCGGGCAATTTCAAGCCACCGGCCGGTGTCGGGCACGTAGCTGCATCCGTAGGCGAAGTCCTGCCAGATCAGGAGGCCCATTTCGTCAGCGATTCCGTAGAACTCGTCGGTCTCGTGCAAACCGCCGCCCCACACGCGGATCATGTTCATGTTCATCTCGACGGCTCTCTCGAGCTGCTGGCGAATCATGCGGGCATCGACACAGGAAGGGAAAGAGTGGCCCGGGATCCAGTTGGCGCCTCGTGCGAAGATCGGCACGCCGTTGATCTCGAACTGGAACGAGGTTCCAAAGGCGTCCTCGTCTTGCAGAAGCCTGACCGTGCGGAATCCGAATCGGGTCAGGCGGCGATCCATCTCGTCGTCTTCGTCTTTGCCGACCAGGGTGGTTTCTAAGAAGTGCAAGGTCGGTTCGCCTAGGTCGTGCGGCCACCAGAGTTTGGGGGCCGCCACTTCCATCTCGCCGTCGGCATCCAGTTCGGCGATCGGCGCCATACTTTCGTCGTAAAGAGTGTGCCGGACGGCCGCCTTGCCGTCGATCTTGCTTGCCACCTTGACCGTCCAGCAGTCTCGTTCCGGGTGGTAAGTCGGCACGACGTGCACGTCCTTGATTCGGCTGGCGTATTCCACCAGCGAGACCGGCCTCCAAATGCCGCACGACACCAGCCGGGGGCCCCAGTCCCACCCGAACATGTATTGAGCTTTTCGGACGAAAGCACGTTCCGGGAACCCTTTGGTCGTCTCCGGCAGGCCCTCGGACTTGAAGTACTCGGCACGTAGCGCTTCCCCGACGGGCGCCGCGGCCTTGAAATCGACCCGGATCTCGTTTTCACCCTCTCTCAGATTTCGTGAGACGTCGATCTCGCAGACGGTGTGCATGTTGTCGTGCTCAGCGATGACCTCGCCGTTGAGCCGGATGGTGCAGACGGTGTCCAGCCCTTCGAATCGGAGCACCCGCTTGGGCAACTCTTTGTCGGGTGTAAAGTTAATTTTGCACCGATAGCTCCAGTCCGTTTGGTCGACCCACTGCGCGCCGATCTCCTGCATCCGGTAGAAGGGATGGCCGATGATGCCGTGGGTTACGAGATCGAGGTGGACGTGGCCTGGCACCCGGGCGGCCAGCCACTCGCCGTGGTTCGCGCGCGCGGTTTCGATGAACTGCCATCCGTCATTGAGGTATGTCGTGTGTTTTTCTGGCATTGTTGTTTGATTCCTAAGAGCTGAAGGTGTGGAAACGGGCACTTGTCGTTGGTCTGGTCAGCAGGCCAAGGGCTCAGGCGAAAAGCTGCTTGGCAAACTCGTCCGGCTTGAAGGGAAGGAGGTCCTCCATCTTCTCGCCAATTCCAATCAGCTTGATGGGCACCTTGAACTGGTCGTACACGCCGATGAGCGCGCCTCCGCGGGCTGTGCCGTCGAGCTTGGTCAGGACGAGGCCGGTGACCCCAGCGTGCTTGATGAACTCCTCGGCCTGTCGGATGGCATTCTGGCCGGTGTTGGCGTCCAAGACCAACAGCACCTCGTCAGGCTTTCGCCCGAGCGCCTTTTCTGCCACCCTGGCGACTTTTTGCAGTTCGGCCATCAGGTTGGCCTTGCTGTGTTGCCGGCCGGCCGTGTCTGCGAGCACGTATTGGATGCCGCGCGCTTTGGCCGCGTTGACGGCGTCGAAAACAACCGCCCCGGCGTCGCCCCCGGGCTGGCTCTTGACGATCGGGCATTGGAGCCTTCCGGCCCACACCTCGAGCTGTTCGATGGCGGCCGCTCGAAACGTGTCGCCCGCGGCCAGCAGAAGCGTCTTGCCTTGCTTTTGAAGGTTGCGAGCCACCTTGGCAATGGTGGTCGTTTTGCCTACGCCGTTGACGCCGACGAACAGGTAGAGCGTCGGGCCGCTTTCGGCGGTTGCCAACCCAACCGCCTCCGACTGAGTGAACCGGTCGGCGATCGCCTTCTGCAGGCGTTGTTTGATTCCCTCGGGCGTGGTGATTTTCTCATCGCGGACGGCCTTTCTCAGCTCTTCAAGGATCGCCTGCGCGGTCTGCACGTGGGTGTCGGCCTGGAGGAGCGCCTCCTCGAGCTCATCGTACAGTTGATCGTCGATCACGCCGCGGCCCATCAGCCGGTCCACGGTCTGCGTCAAGCGTTTGAACATCGACTGATAGGTTACCGCTTCAAGGGCGCTAAGTACCGCAGGGGTCGTCGGGTTTCCTTGCCGTTATAACCTCGCTCCAGTCGTACACTCCGGCCGTTTCGAAGCCGGGCTCGACGATCAAGTACTTGGACGGGTCCCAATCGCCGTGAATCAAGCCCCGGATCAGGCCGATGTTGCCCAACAGCCGCACGTATTGCTTGCCCTCGGCTTCGGCTTTGGCACGGAACTTCTCGGCGAACCCGAGCGGGGCGGTTTCGGGCAAGTCGATGAACACCGCCTGGTTTTCCGGTGCGTTGACGGCGGGCGGGTGCAGGGTCTCCCAAATGTACTTGGCGTCCTCTTCGCCGTACTGCGCGACCAGCTCGGCGTAGCCATTTCCGTAGAGGACTTTGACGCCTTCCTCCTTGCGGCGAAGAAAGTAGTTGCCGCGTTCCATGTAGCCGACCGAGCTGAAAGGCCGGCTGGGGTTGTCCTCGAAGCGACGCCGGTACTCCTCGGTGGAGCCTAGCAGAATGGTGCAACAGTCGTGGGCACGGGGGATCACCAACTCGGTGCGTCCTGCCCTGAGGCCGACAGTGGAATTGCCGCACAGCCCGAAGAGCAAGAGAATGGCGTCGTATTTGCCTTCTCGGTCGGCGGCGTCGATTCTCGACTGGATAAGCGAGCGGAGGTTCGCGCTGTTGGCGTGCTCCCCAAGCTCAGTGAACTCGGTGTCGACGACGTGCGGGCTATCGGCGACGCAAAGGCAGGCTTCACGCTGAAAGACATTGCAGGCGATGAGCTTCAGCACCATGGAAATTCCGTTTTACCAGATAAGCTCGGCAAGTAATTGGCCGCGCGTGGGAAGTAAACTTGCCCCATGCGGTTACTACTTGTTGGCCCGCCAGGCGTGGGCAAGGGCACTCAGGCGGCTCTTCTGGAGCAAAAGTTCGGCGCCCGTCAACTGTCATCCGGCAACATCTTCCGTGAGGAGCTTGCAGCGGAATCCGACCTAGGCAAACTTGCCAAGACGTACATGGAGAAGGGCGAGCTCGTGCCCGATGAGGTTACCATCGACATGATGGGCAAGCACATCGCCGCCGCCGAGGAGTCCGGAAAGGGCTTTATACTGGACGGATTTCCAAGAACGGTGAACCAGGCCATCGCGCTTGACAAGCTGTTCGAGAAGATGAACCTTACCTTGGACAAAGTGATCTCGCTCGAAGTAGACGATGAAGAGGTGGTTCAGCGTCTTTCCAGCCGGATTTGCTGTTCCAAGTGCGGCGAAATTTACAACAAGAGGAACAAGCCCCCGAAGGTCGAAGGCGTCTGCGACAAGTGCGGAGGCGAGCTGTTTGTTCGAAAGGACGACCAACCGGAGACGATCCGCGAGCGTTTGCGCGTGTTTCACGAGACCACCCAGCCGGTCATCGATTATTATGACAAGGCGGGCCGCGTCCTTCACGTTGAGGCGCTGAATATCGAAGCGACGAACGCAGAGATTATTGCGAGCCTGGAGTAGATGATCATCTATAAAACGCGCGATGAAATCGAGAAGATCCGCGCCGCCGGAAAGGTGCTGGCGCGGACTCTCCGCCTTGTCTCCGAATCGATCGTTCCAGGCAAAACGACGACGGGCGACCTTGACGCTTTGACCGAGCGTCTGGTGGCCGAAGCAGGTGGGGCTTGCAGCTTCAAGAACTACCGCGGGTTTCCGGCCTCGATTTGCGTTGAACCGAACGAGGTCGTGGTCCACGGCATCCCGGGAGATTTGGTCATCCGAGACGGCGATATCCTGGGGATCGATCTCGGCGTCTATCTGGACGGCTGGCATGCGGATTCGGCAAACACCTACGCCGTCGGATCGATCAGCCCTGAGGCGCAGCGTCTGTTGAACGTGACGAAAGAAAGCCTGTATCAGGGCATCGCCAAGGCCCGGGTGGGGAATACCATCGGCGACATCGGGGCGGCGATCCAGAAATATTGCGAGGGCAACGGCTACGGCGTTGTTCGCGACCTTGTGGGCCACGGAATCGGCCGTTCTGTTCATGAAGAGCCCAACGTGCCCAATTTCGGCAAGGCCGGCAAAGGAATCACCTTAAGAGAGGGCATGATTCTTTGCATCGAGCCGATGATCAACCAAGGGACTTACCGAGTCAAGCAACTTTCGGACAAGTGGACCGTGGTGACGGCCGACGGCAAGCTTTCGGCGCACTTCGAGCATACAATTGCCGTCACGAAGGACGGTCCCGATATTCTCACGCTCGAGTAGATTCGGTACAATAGGCAATAGATATGCGCAAAAGATTGCCACCCAAGCAGCAGACCGATAAAGAAAAGGGCGTTGAAGTCGAGGGAGTCGTTGTTGAGAACCTGGGCAATGCCCAGTTTCGCATTCAAGTGGACGAAGGCGACGGTCTTGAGGTTTTGGGGCATGTAAGCGGCAAAATGCGCATGAACTACATCCGCATCCTCCCCGGTGATCGTGTCCGGGTGGAGCTTTCGCCTTACGACCTGACCCGCGGCCGCATCGTGTACCGCTTCAAGTGACGGCCTCTGTTTCGCTGAGGCCGTGAAACGTTCGGTTTAGGTGGCCAAACTGAGGCGTTTGGCAATCGCTTGCTCTGGGAAAACCGATGGGCCGGAGGCGCTGGACGCTTCGGTTTTCAAGACACCTCCGATAAGAATCAAAGACTGGCCCGTTGATTCGCCTGCATGAGTTTGAACCCGCACCGGCCTCAAGACGGCGAGCAAGAGGTGCCCATTTTTTTGCGGACACCCTGGCGGATTGGGTCATGATCCGAAATACCCTGCCAACCGCGTTTGGACTGGCATTTTTACCAGGTTTGCGAGTGCATCCGATCATGAGCCGCGGCTAAGCGATGAATCATCACTCATAATAGAGTTATCCGTGTGGGATATTTGTAAGGATAGATGTGAAAGCAAGATGAAAAAGAGAACGATTTTTCTGGCCCTCGCTCTAGGTTCAACTTGGAACCTGGCCATTTCCTCGCCGTACAGTTTTGATTCGAACAACCAAGGCTGGCAACAGGCCAGAATTGGCAAATATGGTTCGATCACCTATGAGACGCTAAGCGCCAACGCACCTGCAGATTGGACCGGAGGGTTCGGCGTCGGAAGCCCGGATGGGAGCATCTTCCAGAGCTCCAATGGCAGCAATGGGCAAGACCGGCCCTACTGGATGGGGACTATTGGAATTACAGCCGGTTCGACGCTCGGCAACTTGACGGGCAAGACTCTCCAAGCCTACATTCGCAGCACGGCGAACTGGGCCGGACTGGTGTCAGCTGACAAAGTCTATTTGCGATGGATGATCGCCGATTCTTCCGCCGGCGTGAACAACCCGAGCAACATGTGGGTTTCCAAAGCGATCTACAGCATCGACCTCAACGACCCGGTTTTCGGAAGCGGATCCGACAGCGACTGGCAACTTTTCTCCATCCAGATGACTCAAGACCGGTTCTTCCAGTGGCCCAACAACAGCAACGGAGGAACGTTCGCCAGCGTCCTGACCAACTACACCTCGTTTGGCTTTGCCATCCTGCCGACGGCTGCGGGCTCGGACGCCTTGAACAACTTCAACGGCCAGAGCGGCACTTGGGGGACCGGAAGCACGTTGCTTCACTACGGCGCCACCTCCAGCAACGGCCAGACGGCCACGTGGGGTGTTGACTACATGGGCGTCGCCGTTCCCGGCCCGGCAGCCGCGCTTCCGTTCCTGGGCGGTCTTTTGATGGCCTTGAAGCGCCGACGCAAGTAAAAACAAGTCTTTTCAATGCCAGGGAGTGCCCGGCGATAAAGGCCGGGCGCTCTGCTTTTTGGGGCGTTCCAAGCGGGCGGTTCTAAGGTCTGGCAGAATAGCATTCGCTTCGGCCAACGAGTTTGGCGAGCGCCCCGAGGAGATGGGCGGGGCTCCCCTGGGAACTCACCCCCAAGGGAGCCACTTCACCTTAAGGCTCGGACGGCGCGGGCTTCGCGGCCATATCCGGGCTTTGCCGGCTAAATCCTGCCCAACCTTTGACGGCCTCGCTACGAAAAGGCCGCCAGGGATGGAAAAGGCATGGTATCGTGTGATAAAGCAAGGGGCATCGATCGAGGCAAACCATGAAGTGGGTCTTTTTTGCGGCGTGCGCGTTGCTGGCGGGGGCGAGCCCCCCCATGCAAAGCTCGTGGTCCAACAATTGGAGGAAGCAAAACCCGGTGTGGCGGGGCATTCACATCATCTGCTCCAACGACGGCGACTTGAAGACGATCGCAGATCAGTTGCCAGCGCTGACCGGGCGAGGCGTCAACACACTGATCATCGAAGTGGACTACTCGTTCCAATACGCCAAAAGGCCCGAGATGGCCGATCCGGGAGGGATCTCGAAGAAGGTCGCCTCGGAGTTCGCCGAGCTTTGCCGCAAAAGCGGTGTTCGCGTGATTCCCCAGATCAATGTCTTGGGCCATCAGTCTTGGGAGGCGGCGACCGGCGCGTTGCTGACCAAGCACCCGGAGTTCGACGAGACTCCCGGCCAGTACCCAGGCAACAAAGGGATTTATTGCCGCAGCTGGTGCCCTCAGCACCCTGAGGTGAACAAGGTGGTGTTCGATTTGGTCGACGAGCTGGTCGACGCGTTCAAGGCCGACGCCTTCCACGTGGGAATGGATGAGGTGTTTTTGATCGCCTCGGAGCACTGCCCGAGGTGCAAGGGCGGCGACCCGGCGAAGCTATTCGCCAAGGCGGTCAACGACTTCCATAGGCACATTGTCCTGAAGCGCAAGCTTGAAATGTTCATGTGGGGCGATCGCCTACTGGACGGCGCGAAGACCGGTTACGGCGGCTGGGAGGCGTCCCTGAACAACACCCCCCCGGCCATCGACATGATCCCTAAGGACATCGTGGTTTGCGACTGGCACTACACCAAATTGGACAAGTACCCGTCAGTCGAGATCCTGGCCCAGAAGGGGTTCCGTGTTTGGCCCTCGACATGGAAGGACGTGGCCGCCGCCGAGGCCTTTTCGGCCTATGCCAAGTCGCTGGAGAATAACAAGGTCGTTGGGCACCTGGTTACGACCTGGGGAGCCATTCCGATCAAGGATCTTTCGGCTTGGGACGCGTTGGTCCGGCCTTTGGCGGTTTGGAAGTGAGAGATCGGCTGCCGGGTTGCCTTGCAAGGCCCGAAGGCGGAAAGCGCGCAGACCGCCCTAAAATTCAAGGAAACCTAGCGCAAACAAACAAGGCGGAGGTATAATCCGATCTTGCGTCACCTCGTGAACAGTCGTTCACGGGTCATCAAGTTGTCAGTCGCTTGAAAACAGAGACGCGCAAGCAAGGTGTTTTGGCAAATGAAAGTTCGTGCTAGTGTGAAAAAAATGTGCGATAAGTGCAAGATCATCCGCCGTAAAGGCGTGGTGCGCGTCCTTTGCGTTAATGCCAAGCACAAGCAACGCCAAGGCTGACGGGGGATTTGATCAAGAATGGCACGTATTGCAGGTGTTGACTTACCGAGGGACAAGGCGGTTTTGTACGCTTTGCCGTTGATTTACGGCATCGGCCCTTCGAATGCCCGCGAAGTGATCGAAAAAGCGAACGTCGATCCGAGGAAAAAGATCAAGGAGCTGGACGAAGCTGAAATCGGCCGAATTCGCGAGATCATCGACCGCGACTATCAAGTGGAGGGCGACTTGCGCCGCGAGGTGAACTCGAACATCCGCCGTCTCATGGAGATAGGATCTTACCGCGGGCTTCGCCACCGTCGCGGCCTCCCGACCCGTGGCCAGAACACTCGCTCCAACGCGCGCCAGCGCAAGGGCCCAAAGAAGACCGTCGCCGGCAAGAAGAAGGCCAAGAAGTAAAGTTTAGGTTGAAGCATCTGTTATGGCAAGAAAGCAAGTTACCAAAGGCAAGCAGAAAGAGAAGCGCCACGTTCCGGTTGGTGTGGCCCACGTTCACGCTTCTTTCAACAACACGATCGTGACGATCACCGACCCGCAGGGGAACGTTCTCAGCTGGGCCAGTGCCGGTCTGGTCAACTTCAAGGGGAGTCGAAAAGGGACCCCGTTCGCGGCGCAGGTTGCGGCCGAGAACGCTTCGCGAAAGGCTCAGGAGTACGGCATGAAGAAGGTCGACGTGCAACTGCACGGGCCAGGCGGCGGGCGGGAGACCGCAGTGCGTTCGTTGATGGCCTCCGGTCTCGAAGTCATTTCGATTTGCGATAAAACCGCCGTGCCCCACAATGGTTGCAAGCCGCCGAAGCGCCGGCGCGTCTGATTCCTTCCGGTTTGGGTAGACAAAAAAACAGGAAAATATGCCACGTATTACAAAGCTGGAACAGAATTCCGAATACGGAAAATTTGTGCTGGAGCCGCTGGAGCGCGGTTATGGCCAGACGATTGGCAACGCCCTTCGGCGGGTGTTGCTCAGCTCCATTCAAGGCGCGGCGATCTCGGCGGTTCGGATCGAGAAGGTACTTCATGAGTTTGCGCCGATCCCGGGCGTCAAGGAAGATACCACGCAACTTCTGTTGAACATCAAGGACATCGCCATCAAGATGGAGATGTCGGACCAGATGCCGGCCGAGGACAAAACTCTTCGAATTGACGTTAAGGGCCCGGGCAAGGTTACCGGTGCCGATATCATCTGCCCTCCTGGCGTGAGCATCGTGAACCCGGAAGTATACATAGCCACCATCAGCGACCCGAACCAGAGCCTAACCATGGAGATGTACGTGAGCTGGGGGGCCGGCTATGTTCTGCCCGAGAGGCATGAAAAGTACAAAGGCATCATCGGCGTCATACCCACAGGTTCACAGTACACCCCGGTTAAGCGTGTCAACTACACGGTGGAGGCTACACGCGTTAACAATCGCACGGACCTGGAGCGGCTTACCCTGGACGTGTGGACGAACGGCTCGTTGCGGCCCAACGATGCGGTCGCGCAGGCGGCTCATATTCTGGACAAGTTTTTCCGAATGTTCTTTGACCTTGGCGAGGCCGGATTCGAGTCCGACCTCGTCGGCGAGGAGGACCTGCCTCTTGAGCTGTCCAACATCCCGGATGTTCGCATCGAGGAGCTTGAATTCTCCCAACGCACCTTCAACTGCCTTCGCCGGGCGGGCTTGCTGACTTTGCGCGCTCTTGCAACGGTCAGCGAGGGCGACCTGACCGGAATCCGAGGGTTCGGAAAGAAGTCGCTCATCGAAGTGAGGGAGAAGCTTGCCGAGAGGGGCCTGGAGCTGAAACCGCCGAAGGGAGGGTTGCGCGCCGCCGAGGCGTTCGCCGATGACGAGGATGAAGACTGACGATTGGAGTTCGATGCAAAGATGAGACACCTAGTAGACCGACGCAAGCTTGGGTTGCCCAGCGATCAGAGGCGCGCACTCTTGACAAACCTGACGCGACAGTTCATTCGCCACGGTTACATTCGGACGACGCTGGGACGCGCCAAGGAATTGCAACGCGTCGCGGAAAAGCTGATCACCACAGCCAAGACTGATTCCCTCGCCGCCCGCCGGCAAGCTCGCAAGATTCTCGTCGGCCATTCGACCAGCAATCCCAAGCCGGAGAAGTTGCTCGCGGGTAAGACCGACATCGAAAAGACGATCCTGCTTCAGCGGCACAGCCTGATCAACGGCGAGGACCTTGTCAAGCACCTTTTCGATAGCGTGGCGCCTCGCTTCAAGGATCGGAACGGCGGTTATACGCGGATCACCAAGGTTGGCACCCGCCGTGGGGACGGTGCGCCGACCGCAGTGCTGGAACTTGTTGACTAAACGGGTCAAACTCGTCGTCGCTTACGACGGAACCGATTTCTGCGGCTGGGCCGCAAGTGCTGGACAGAGAACTGTTCAGGGAACGTTGACAGAAGCTGTTCGCCGAGTCTCGGGCGAGGATTGCGAGATCGTAGGAGCAAGCAGGACGGACAGCGGGGCGCATGCGCGAGGGCAGGTTTGCCACTTCGACACGCGAAACCCGATGCCGACTGCAGATTGGGCCAGAGTGTTGAACCGAGTTCTCGAAGAGGACGTGCGGATAGCCCATTCGATTGAGGTGCCGCCGACGTTCCATAGCCGGTTCTGTGCGCGGGCGCGCCACTACCGGTACCGGATCGTCAACGAGGGAGCCACGCCGTTCAACCTAAGGTACGCCCACTACTGGTGGGGCGATATCGATGTGAACGCGATGAACGAGGCCGCACGGGTGCTGGAAGGGGAGCACGATTTCCGGGCTTTCACCCAGGATCTCGGGCCGGATGTGCAGAACACCGTCAGGGCATTGCACTCTGTCAGGGTGAGAAAGGTGCGCAACGAAGTGTGGATCGACGTCTCCGGAACGGCCTTTCTTAGGGGGATGATGCGCCGGATCAGCGGATGCCTGCTTGAAATCGGAAAAGGGCGGAGGCAAGTGAAAGATGTTGAGGCCCTTCTTAGCGATCGTCGCAGTGCCGCTCACTGGCCTGAGGTATTGCCTGCAAAAGGGCTGACCCTGATGCGGATTTCCTATGGCCGGCACCCCAGAGACTGCCGAACAGACTTAGACGAGGATTGAACAGAAAAGGATCTCGGCTTGAGCCGATAGCGATAACATGAATAGGACCTATACAGCAAAAGAAAGCAACATCGAGAGAAAGTGGTACGTGGTTGACGCCACGGGCGTTCCGCTTGGGCGCTTGGCGTCTCAGGTCGCGCAGGTGTTGCGCGGCAAACACAAACCCACGTTCACGTACAACATGGATTGCGGCGACTTCGTTATCGTCATCAACGCCGACAAAGTCGTGTTGACCGGCAAGAAGCAAGAAGAGTTGATTTACTGGCACACCACCTGGCCGGACGGCCTGCGGAACATCTCACGCGGGCGGATGTTGAGCGAGAAGCCGGTCAAGCTTGTCGAGAGGGTGATCTGGGGCATGTGTCCGAAGACCCGGCTTGGCAAGCAGGTGTTCTCGAAGTTGAAAGTCTATGCCGGCAGCGAGCACCCCCATGCTGCGCAATCCCCCGAACCCTTGACCATCACGAAGGACTGATAAAAACACATGGCGACAGAGTTGTATTACGGAACAGGACGAAGAAAGAATGCGATCGCTCGCGTTTGGCTGACTCCCGGCGAAGGCAAGATCACAATTAACGGGCGAGACTTCAGGGAGTACCTTGGGCGCCCTGTGCTCGAAATCCTCGTGAAGAGTCCGCTGGTTCAGTTGGGCATGGAGGACAAGTACGACGTCAAGGCGATGACCACGGGCGGCGGGATCACAGGCCAGGCCGGGGCCATCAAGCTCGGAATTGCCCGCGCCCTGTTGCAGGTTGATGAGGAGCTGAAAAAAGAGCTTCGTGCCGGCGGTTTCTTGACTCGCGACCCGCGGGTTAAGGAAGCCAAGAAGTATGGGCGAAAGAAGGCCCGGCGCGGCTTCCAGTTCGTCAAACGCTAAGCGGCTCAGGTCCACGAAGATGAACAAAAAGGCGCTTGTTTTTCGCAAGCGCCTTTTTGTTTTCCTCACGTGGCGTTTGCGATCAACTCGAACCGTTTATTGCGTGTAAATTACGAAAAGAACCTGTATGCCTAAAGTCGACGTCCCAACGAAGGTTCCGCCGCTGTTGCGAAGACGCAACGTGCAGCAGCTTCTGCTGATCACCCTGTTTGCGGAAATCGGCTACGGCATTTTGAACGTGTCGACCATGCCGGTCTTTCTGCGCGAAGACAGGCACTTCGGCGAGGGCGTCATCGGCCTCGTTTTGACGGCTTTTCTTCTCAGCGAGGCCTTGTTCAAAGGAACAATGGGCCACATGGCCGACGTGTACGGTCGCCGCCGAATGATGGTGCTTGGGCCGGCGATCGTCGTTTTCACGCCTTTGCTGACTGTAGCCATTCCGCATCACTGGGGTTACGGCGCGACTTTCAGCCTGGTCTTGTTAAGGGTCCTTGACGGCATTGCCGCGGCCATGCTTTGGCCTGCGGCCTACGCACTGATGGGCGACATCTGCGACGAGGGTGAAAAGCAAGAGGGGCTCTCCCTGCTCAACACCTGCTTCATGCTGGGGATCGCGCTCGCCCTGCCGATCGGTGGATTCGTGAACGACACGCTCGGCGAAAAGTTCGTGAACGCGGGAGGCAAGCACACGCCCAGCTTTTACCTGGCGACGCTGATGTTCCTCTTTGTGACGCTGAGTGCGTACTTTTTCGTGCCGAGCGCCAAGGAACAGCGAAAGCAGGAGACCGCCCAGATCGTGGAAGGGGCTGACATTCAGACCTTCCTGGCCTCGATGCGTCGCATCCCGCACTTCATGCTTTTGGGCTTCATCACGTTCATGGGCATCGGGTTTCCTATGGTGCCGATGAAGCTTTTCGCTCAAGACCAGTTCGGTATGAGCGAGTCGGGGTTTGGTTTGCTCGTTCTTCCGGGTGCGCTGGCGATGGCCTTGTCCAGCGTGCCGATGGGCAAGCTTGGAGAAAGGATGGGAAAAACCAAGGCGGTCCATTTTGGCATGGCGCTGTGCGTGGGCGGCCTGGCGATCATCGCTTCGGGCGCGATTTTGCCTTTCATGAGGACGGCGTGGGCCATCGCTTTAGGCGGCGTGCCGCTGGGAGCGGGCTTCCTTCTGACCATTCCGGCCTGGTACGCGAGCGTATCCGACGTCGATCCGAACCGAAAGGCCTCAAGCATTGGGGCGGTGATGACGGCCCAGGGACTCGGTGCGATCGTTGGGGCGTTGCTGGGCGGCGTCTCCTACGAGCAAGTGCAAGTCATCGGAAGAGAACTTAGCTCCTATTCGAATGTGTTTGGCCCTGAGCTCGGGCGCTATTCGCCATTCGTCGGAAGCTTTTTGTGCGTTTCGATCGGGCTTTTGCTGGGCCTGCGAATTTTAAAGGTTGCGCCGAATCGGTCCGATTAGCTCTATAATGCGGTTAGACGCCGATCCGTTTGGAAAAAGCGAAGGGGAAAGGCAAACGATGACCGATCAGGGCGGCAACCGCATCAAGGACAACTCTTTCTGGTGGTCGTTGTTCTATCTCGTCCTAGGATCCTGCTACATCTTGTTGTCGGATCTTTGGCTGCTCCGCACCGACGCCGACTCCGGGCAAAGAGCGATCAGCATCGGAAAGGGGCTGGCCTACGTGTTCGCGACGGCCGTTTTGCTGTTTCTAATGATGCGACAGAACAGCGGCTCTTTGCGCAAGCTGGCCAAGAGCTTGATGGATAGCGATATGCGTTTGCGCAGAATCTTTGACACCGCCGAGGAGGGGCTGGTTGTCGTCGACGGCGATGGCAAAATCACCGACGTCAATCACCGTCTGTGCGAGATCCTCAGGATGCCGTCCAATCTTCTCATCGGGACGGAATTTGGCGAGCGCCTGTCGCCGGCTAGCCGAGACCTTTTGAGGAGCCAGATCACGGACTCCGAATCTGGCAAGAGGAGAGTGGTCGACATCGAGCTTCAGGCCGGCGATCGCGCCTACTGGTTCCAAGCAGCTTGCAACGATTTCTACGACGCCGATCAACAGCGATACGTTTTGTTGCTTACGGACATATCGGACCGGGTTCAGCGTGAGTGGGACGCGGCGAGCCAAACGGCGGAGCTGGAGCAACGGGTTCAAGAGCGGACCGCGAAACTCGAAGCCCTCAACCGTGAGTTGACCGCCTTTAACTACTCCGTATCGCACGATCTAAGGGAGCCGATTCGGGCAATCAGCGGCCTGTCCGCGATCCTTCAGGAGGACTTCAGCGAGCATCAGCCTAAGGAGGCTCAGGACTTGATTGAACGGATCCGGGCCAACGCCGTTCGGATGAACGTCATGATCGACAGCTTGTTAAAGCTCTCGAGGCTGACAAACGCCCCTCTCAAAAGGGAGGCGGTTTCTTTGACGGGGATTGCCGAAAAGGCGTTCGAGGCCGCAGTTGCCGTTGAGAGCCGCCACCTGGTGGAGTTCAAGGTGGACGAGGGCATGCAAGCCGAGTGTGACGCCGCATTGATGCACATCGCGCTCCTGAACATCATCGGCAACGCTTGGAAATACAATTCGTCGAAGCAGGGGTTGAAGATCGAGGTCGGCTCGAAAACCGTTGACGGTGCGACGGCCTTCTACGTTCGCGATAACGGGATCGGCTTTCCGCCGGAAAGCGCCGCCGATATTTTCAAACCGTTCAATCGCCTCAGCCGAGAGGTCGAAGGGGAGGGCATCGGCTTAGCAACCGTCCAGCGAATCGTTTCTCGACACAATGGCCGTGTTTGGGCGGAGGGGGAGCCTGGGAAAGGCGCGTGCATTTGGTTCACGCTGGGCGACGAGGGCTTAGAAGCCTGATGTGCGGCGGTTCGTGCCGAATGGGTAAAATTCGCTCGGCGTTTGAGGCAGGTTCCCGCAGCCTCGCGCACACCAAGAGAGGACTCAACGGTAACCATGGCAACTAAAATTGGCATTAATGGATTTGGAAGAATCGGCCGCCTTTCCCTGCGCACCATTCTCAAGAACTACCCGGGCAAACTTGAAGTCGTCGCGATCAACGACCTTTGCGACACCAAGACCAACGCCCACCTCTTGAAGTACGACTCGACCTTTGGAAAGTTTCTGGGCGAAGTGTCTTACGATGACTCGAACATTATCGTCGATGGCAAGCCGATCAAGGTGTTTGCCGAGAAAGACCCGTCGGCCATCGATTGGTCGAGCCTTGGCGTCGAGATCGTTTTGGAAGCCACAGGCAAGTTCACGAACAAAGACGATGCTGCAAAGCACCTCGGCGGAACGGTGAAGAAGGTGCTGATCAGCGCCCCGGCCAAGGGTGAGGACGTTACCATTGTTTTGGGCGTCAACGAGGACCAGTACGACCCGAAGAACCACCACGTCATTTCGAACGCCAGTTGCACCACCAACTCGCTGGCCCCGGTCGCCAAAGTATTGGACCGTGAGTTCGGTATCGTCAAGGGCCTGATGACCACCGTTCACGCTTACACGAACGATCAAAAGATTCAGGACCAGTTCCACAAGGACCTTCGCCGTGCCCGTGCCGCGGCCGTCAGCATCATTCCGACCACCACTGGCGCCGCAAAGGCCGTTGCCTTGGTCCTTCCGCAACTTAAGGGCAAGCTTGACGGTTACGCGCTCCGCGTCCCGACCCTCACCGGCTCCGGCACCGACCTGACCGTCGAACTCGCCAAGTCGGTCACCGTCGAGGAGGTGAACGCAGCGGTGAAGAAGGCCGCGGAAACCGAGCTCAAGGGCATTCTCGAATACACCGAGGACCCGATCGTTTCTGCCGACATCGTGGGCAACGACCATAGCGCCATCTATGACGCGGGTTGCGCCAAGGTCATTGGCGGCAACATGCTCAAGATTCTCAGCTGGTACGACAACGAGTGGGGCTACAGCTGCCGCGTTGCCGACCTGCTGAACTTCATGGTCGAGAAAGGCCTGTAAACTGTAATCGGAGCGGTCGGCCGTACGCCGTCCGCCTTTTTGTTTGCCAGGCGCGGGCCTGTTGCGAAACCAAACCCCTGCCTGGGGATGTTGCCCCGGCAAGGGTTGCGGTTTGAATCTTCAGCAGTTTACTTGAGCGTGACTTGCGCCAGGTGCGTCCAACCGTTGCCATCGAACCTGAGGTTGTTCGCAAACTCGATGCCCGGCTTCTTGGCTTGGCTCCAGGGATCCTCGATCTTGATGGCCAGGTCATAGGTGCCTGCGCCGACCGTCGGGTTGATGAAACACGACTCAGAGATCGCTCCCGGAAGCCAGTTGCGGATATCCCAAGGGACCTCGAACTTCTGACGGACCACGTCGCCCTGCATGAGAGCCAGAGACACCTTCCACTTGTAATAGAACGGAGCCACGCCCTCGTTGATTAGGTTGAGCTGGATCGCGTTGTCCCTGCCTATGGCAAGCTCCTTGGGCAAGGTCATGGAGGTTATGCGGAACTGGTAGCCCATCATGCGGGCCATTTGGCAGAGCTTCGCGTACGTGTTGGGTCTCGTGTTGGTCACTAGGTGTTGCAAGAGGCGCATGTAGGTCGGTCGGAAGGCCTGGATTCGGTCGAGGGCCATTTCGTAAACGCAGTTCCACGCCTTGCCGGTCTCGTCGAGGAATTGCATGCGTCCGCCGGATGCGCCGAGGTTGCCGAGAGGCTTGTCGGCGGTGGCGACGCCCGATTCGTTGACGTCCACGATCGTGATGTCTTGACCGGCAAACCCAGAGCCCAGAAGCACGCGCCACTTGGTGCCGATGAAGCCTTTGTTGAACGGTTGCGCCATGCTGACAAACTGAGTCGAATTCGAACGGCTGATCGATAGGTCTGTATAGGCGTCCGACAACATGAGATCCTCTCGGAACGGCCAGAGCTCGCCGCCCATCGGCTCGGATTTCCAAGCCTCGGCCTTACCTTTTGACTTCAGCGGCGGCAACATGACCTTGTGGGTTTGGTAGGGGAACATGTCGTCGTGGAAGCCGATGGGATAATTGGCGCCGAGACTCACGGCCGTTGGGTCGTAGCTGAGGCCTGCATGCCGGCCTTGCAGCTTCTTGTTTGGGAAGGCACGGTCATAGGCGTCGAGGATCGCTTTTTGGGTGGCGGTTGAATACCTTAGGACGTTTCCAGCCCTATAGGTCGTCCACTCGCCGTATTGGCCCATGATGCCGATTTGGATGAACGCCACTCTCGGGTCGCCGTCGAAGCGCTCACCGAGCTTTTCAATGAGACGCACCAAACGGGATACCAGCTGGGGGTGGTTGTAGTCGGGCGTGTAGCCGCTGTTGCCATCCGGATCGGCGGGATAGGGGATGAGCGCCACTCCTCGGTCGGTCAACCATTTGGGCACTCCAGGCTCAAGTCCAGGGTAGTCCAAGTAGACGCGGAAAACCAAGTGTTTGTTCGCGTTGGTGCCGCTCTGCAACCATTTCTCCAACGAACTGAAGTCGAAGTAACCCTCACTCGGCTCTAGTTCTTTCCATGAGATGAAACGAAACAGCATCGAGCCACCGTCGTAGGGGGCCTGGTAGACCCAGCCTTTGAGGGGGTTTTCGATCGGCCCAGGCGCGCCGGCAAACGGGATCGTCTGCGTATCGGCGACGGTTTGCAGCGTGACCTTCACGACTTTTTGATCGGACAGTGCCGGCGAGCCGTCGTCGGTGACGCGAACCGTGAACTGATAGGTCGAAGACGCCCGCGCTTGCTCGGCGGTCGGCGTCCAGGTGAACTTTCCGGTCGAGGCGTTGATCGCAGCCCCTTGGGGCGCGTTCTCGAGGCTAAAAGACAGCTTCTGCCCAGCGTCGGGGTCGGAGGCCGATGTGGTGAACGTCAAGGGTGACCCGGGAGAGGCGGTCTTGTCGGCGATCGGGTCCAAGGTCGGCGGCCGGTTGGCGTTGCCCACCGTGACGGTGATCTGCGCTTCGGCGCTCAGCCTTGGCGATCCGTTGTCGGTGGCCACAACGGCAAAGGTGAAAGAGCCTTTTTGCCCTTTTTTGGGAGTCCAGGAGAGAACGCCGCTTGTTGCTCCAACGGCGGCGCCTCTGGGCGCACCTCTCAGGCTGTACTTGAGTCTTTGGCCGATGTCCTGGTCGGACCCCTGAACCTGCAGGAGCAATTTTTCCCCTAGAGCGACGCTCACGTTCGACGCACAGGATACTGATGGCTTGGTGTTGACTTGGACTACCTTGATCTTGAGGTTCTTTGTCGCAAAAGCCCTGGGATTCGCGGCGTCGAAGGCCTTGACCGTGACGTTGTAAAGCTTGGCAGGATTCGACGTTTGGTCGTGCCGGGGCGTCCAAATGAGTTGGCCGGTGGTGCCAACGATGGACATGCCGTCTGGACCGTTGACCAGGGCGTAGTTTACGACCTGCCCTCTGTAGCCCGGCGAGGCCGTCGCCGCGGCACTCAGCGCGGATTCCTCCATCACGGAAAACGATGACGCGCACCGAAAGACAGGAGCCCTCGAGGAGGCAAACGCCGAAAAATCGCCGGAGCCGACGGCGGCCGATGAACCCAATAGGATCAGTGGAGCAATACTTATCAAGAATTTGGCGTATTTAGGCATGTCGATACACCTCGGTTCTTCAATGCCATATCCGTTTTCGTTGGCCACCGGCAGGAATACTTGTGCCGTCAATCGGGATCGATCGGCAGCCCAAAGGCAGGGCCGGAGAGCTGAGCCCCGTTCGGTTTTAAGGTTCTTCAGCACCTGGTCAGGCCAAGGTGAGACGCCATAGACCTCTATTCCGTCCTACCGGTCGGAAGCCGATGGGGCGGCTGATCGGAGACACGATCCCGCAAGGCCGGAACAGACCCACACGCCATTTGCGGCCTCTGAGATGGTTTTGAAGGCGGAGGCGCCGAAGTTGTGTCCTGGTTCACGAGGGCATGGCGGGTCATCGGCACGTCTTTGCGTCCGAGCGTATCCTCGATCAAAGGGATCACGAGCTTTGCGGAACGTCAATCCGACCGAGACCGGCAGAGAAGCCCAGGTAAACTCGAATCAAGATCAACCCCTCTGAAAACCTATGACCTCACACTCTGCAGAGCGGCATGTCTGGGAAGCCAAAGGCCAAGAGAAGAGACAGGCCGTCAAGCGCATGTTCAGCGAGATCGCCGGGAACTACGACAGGTTGAACGGTTTGCTAAGTCTGAATCGGCATCGAACCTGGCGATCGATCGCGGTGGCGTCCCTGGGGCTACAGCCGGGCGACAAGGCCTTGGACGTGTGTTGCGGCACGGGCGATTTTTCCGCCGAGCTTTTGAAGGCGGTATGCAGCTCGGGCTTGGTGCTTGGGGTCGACTTCGCCGCTCCGATGCTAGAGATTGCCAGGCGCAAAACTGGTTCTCCCTACGCGCTGGGGGACGCTTGCGCACTGGCCCTTCAATCCGAGCGGTTCGACGCAGCGGCGGTAGGATGGGGCATTCGGAACGTGCCCGATATCGACCTGGCGCACCGAGAGATCGTGCGCACCCTGAAGAAGGGCGGGCGTTTTGTGTCCTTGGATATGGCCTTGCCGGAAAAGGGCCCCATTCGCATTCTCTCAAGATTCTTGTTTCGAATCGGTTCTCCCCTTCTGGGTACTCTATTCGGCAGCAAGACGGCCTATCAGTACCTTCCGGAAAGCACCGAGCGCTTTTGGTCGCGGGAGCAGCTTGCGGAATCGATGCGGCGAGCGGGCCTAAAGCACGTGTCTTACAGGAACTTCATGTTCGGCAACATTTGCATGCATTGGGGAATCAAAGAATGACGAGCCAAGCCTACGTGGAGAAGATCGCTGAATCGGTTGGCTCGGAGGTTGCCCGTCGGGTTGCTCAGGACGCCTATGCCATCGAATCTTGTCTGCGAGAGACCCTGCAGTCCCCCGTGCCCTTGGTCAACGAGATCGGAATGCATGCGCTTCGGGCTGGGGGCAAACGGCTCAGGCCGATGTTCACGGTGCTCTCCGCCCGAGCGACGGGCTTGCCTTTCGATTTTGAAAAGGCCGTTGGCATAGGCGTTTGCATGGAGTTGATCCACATGGCGAGCCTCGTGCATGACGATGTTGTGGACCACGCATCAACGCGTCGTGGCCGCGATACCGCCAACGCTTCTTTCGGCAACACGGCGGCCATCCTCACAGGGGATTTCATGCTGGCCAAGGCGATGATCCTGCTCAACCAATTCGGCAAACGCGATATCTCGGATGCGGTGTCGCGAGCCGTGGCAGAAATGGCCGAAGGCGAGGTTTCCGAGCTGATGGCTCGTACGGAGTTTGACCTGGGGTACGCCGAACACCTGGAGATTCTTCGCAAGAAGACAGCCGTGTTTTTTGAAGCTTGCTGCCGGTCGGGAGGTCTGGTCGCCTGTGCACCCGCGGATCTCACGGACGCGCTTGGCGAGTTTGGACTGAACCTGGGAATGGCGTTTCAGATCATCGATGATCTGCTGGACTACCGAGGCGACCAGTCGAAGACCGGAAAGCCGCAGGCGACGGATTTCCGCGAGGGTTGCGCCACCCTGCCGCTGATTTTTCTGAGATCCAATTTGAGCGAAGGCGAGAATGAAGTGGTTCGTCGCCGGTTCGGCAATGGCGTCAGCGACGACGAAATCCACATGATCTGCAACTGGATGGAAGCCAGGGGGTGCTTCGACGAGACCGTTGCCGTCGCTGAAAGGCATACCGAACGGGCCCTTGAAGCACTCAGGCGCTTGCCCGCCACGGAGGGGCGGCAGGTTCTCGAGGCGCTGGCCCAGGCCATGGTGGTCAGACAGTTTTGAAGAGGTACCAACTTTACATTTTCGATCTTGATGGGACGCTCTACCGCGGTTCGGAAGTCGTTCCGCATGCGCCCGAGGTCGTCCGAGAGTTGCGTTCCACAGGGGCCCTGGTTCGGTTCCTGACCAACAATTCGGGGCAGACGCGATCCTTCTTTTGTGAAAAGCTCGCCCGAATGGGCTATGAGCCGCGCTTGAAGGAGGTTTTCTCGACGGCCACCGGGGCGGCCCAGCTGTGCGAGGACTCGGGTTACGGACGTGTTTTTGCCATTGGCGAGCCCGGTCTGGTCGCCACCCTGCGCGAATTCGGGGTAGGCGTCGTGAACGCCGCCGAGGACGGCTCGGTGTCGGCGCGGGCTGGGGAGTGCGACGCGGTGGTCGTGGGCATATGCCGAAGCTTCACCTATGCGTTGATGTCGGAGGCGATGCGACTGATCCGGTCGGGTAAGCCCTTTATCGCCACCAACACCGACGCCACTTACCCGCTGGAGCAGGGGAAGCTTGAGCCCGGAGCCGGGTCCATCGTCGCGGCCGTGAAGACCTGTGCGGGCAAGGAACCTGATGTGATCGTCGGCAAACCCAACCCGTTGCTCGTTCATCAAATCGCCAAGGCCGCCGGCGTGCCGATGTCCGAGGTTTTGGCTGTCGGCGACCGCTACGAAACCGATGTGCTGAGCGGGCTGAACGCGGGATGCGACGCGCACTTGGTGCTAACCGGCGTTACCGAAGAAGCTCCCGCAGGGACGAGTTGGAGTCAAGACCTGCGCGGTCTGCTTAGCTGAAATAAACTTCAAGCCCAAGATTCATTGGCAAGGCACTTCTGGAACATGGCGCTCTGCGAAGCTTTGTACCCTTTGTTGCATGGCCTCGAGGTGGCCCTTAGGAACGGCATCCACTCAGCCGCTTGCATTCACTTCGGCGATGAGCTTTGGATGGATGACGGTCACGGGGTTATCTTTGACAAAGAAGCGGAGCCCGTTTAGCAAGCGAGGGCGAGGCTGGTCAACAAACACGGCAGCGAATTCGAGGCCGGTTCGCTGGTTTCCGAGCTCAGCTTCGGTTTTCAGACGGCACTTTTTGATTCGCGATATGATCAGATAATCTGGATTAAAATTATAAAATTAGTTTTTCCGTTCGGCCCCCGCGGGCTTCGCAACCGACGGGACTTTTCGAAAGTTTTTGATGATATCCGCAAAATCAGAAACAGAGCCTTTCATTACGAGCCGATTTGGAACCGCAACAACTTGAGGAAAGACCATCAACAAATCATCGATGCCTTAGGCTCGATCAGTTCTGCGCTCCAGGCCGTAACCGTTCAGGTTGACCGTTTACCAAGGGCCCTTAAGAACAGCTCCATGCCGTACCAAAGGGTCCTTGAGGAGATTGTGGGCGACTCCGCTTTTGACCTGTGAGACGTTGTCCCGCAAATATGCGTTTCAAACCGAGAATTGTCAACCTGGCCCAAAGGCAGAAACCAAGGGGAGCCGGCCCGAGCGAACAAGGCTGTTCGGCTATCGGCACGCCCGGCGCTTTCAGGAAGAGAGCCAGGGAACTCGGAACGCGGGCAACTAAGCCAGGCTCTTCTTGAGCGCTGGCTTTTGATTGCTAATCGGTGCAGAAGTCGGCCCATTCGCCGGGGGCCAGCCGGCCGACAACGCCCGTGTCCTCGTTAGCATCGGCCGCACCTGCTGTATAGGCTAAGATAGCCTCCCTCTCGGTGATGTTCTCGGAGGGGTCGAAGCCTTTCGGTCTTTGGACAGCCGATCGGATGCCGTCCCAAGGGTTGCCGGCAACCACGGGCCGATCGCTGCTGAACCCGACGCGAACCCCAGCGGAAAGCAGAGATCGGCAGCGGTTGAGCTTGGCGGCGCGCGGTTCGCCGAGATTTCGGCGGTAGGCCTCGCCGAGGCGGAGCAGGAACTCCGGTTGCAGGGTGCACGTCGTGCCAAGCCTGGCCAGTCGCTCGATTTGGCGGTCGTTGAGCATCATCGCGTGCTCGAGCCGGTGACGCCTGGAGCCGACCTCCTCCAAAACGTCCAGCATGACGTCGGTCGCGTAATCGCCCAGGCTGTGGATGGCGGCGGCGTATCCGGCCTCTTCGGCCTTGAGCACCATCTCCTGCAAGCGCTCCTTTTTATAGATCAGGTGGCCGGACCAATCGCCGTGTTCCGGCTCCGACCCCTCGAAGGCGCCGTAAATCGCGGCGGTGCGGGAGCTGAGCGCCCCGTCGGCGAAGATTTTGACGCCGGCGATTCGGCACCGTTCGCGGTCCATCTTGGCTGTCAGGTCGGCAAGTGCGTCGGGCGAGACGGCCTTGGGTCCGAACAACGCCGACCATTGAACGAAAAGACGGAACCGGGTGCGCGCGCCGCGCTCGGAGGCGATCCAGTAGGCTTCCAACTCCTGCGGCAGGTCATAATAGCCCGTCATCATGTCGGAGGCGCAGGAGATGCCGTCGTTGGCCATCCTCTCGGCGGCCAGAAGGATGGCATCTGCCATCTCCTCCAGCGTGGGCTTTGGCGCGGCTTGGGCGATTTTGTCGCACGCGTTTTCCAGCACGAGGCCGTTCAAGTTGCCAGTCGCATCCCGGCAGAATTCGCCTCCGGACGGGTTCGGCGTTTCGGGACCGACGCCGGCCGCCAGCAGGGCCGCCGAGTTGGCGATGGACGCGTGGCCGGAGACGTGGCTAACCAGGATCGGGCGCGTCGATGTGATGGCGTCGAGCTCGGATAGCGTCAGGTGCCTTCCGTCGGGGAAGCGGTTTTGGTTATAGCCACCCGCTTGAAGCCACTTGCCCGGTTCGAGGCGCTGATGCTCGTCGCGCAACCGGTCCAGCACCCCCTCACGGGTCGTGCAAGACGAAAGATCGACTTCTTTAAGGCTAAGACCGAACGGGAGAACGTGGCAGTGGCAGTCGATGAATCCCGGGTAAACCCTCTTTCCGTTCAGCGATATCGTTTGCCGCTGGGGGCCGACGTAGGTGCAGGCAGGCGGGATCGATGCCAGGTGCTGGGTTCCACCGGACCAATTCTTGGCGTCCGGCCCTTTGGGCAACACGCCGGGAGCCCCGCGCCAAACGACTCGCCCGTTCTCCACGAGCATTTCTTGGGCCTCTCCGGTCAGACCCCAAACGAAGTCGGTAAAGATCTGCCTCATAGTTCGATGGACGTGCGCAGGGTTCCGGCGCGTTCGTGCTTGATGACGATGTCGTACTTGCCGTGGCCACGGACCACCCACTCGAAAACGGCGACGTCGTCCGTGGAGTTGATTTGCGCACCGAACCCGCTGGAGGGGATATGGCTGTAGCCGACGAGCTGCCCCGCTTCGACGCGAAGCTTCCCCGACACAAGCCAAGCGGGTTCGGACGAACCCTTTTCGGCAAGGGGTGCTCCCGAAAGGAGGATCTCGCCTGCGACACCTCGGCAAAGTTTTCGCTCGAGGGCCAGCTTGGTCACGTTGGTGGGCAGCCAGCCGGTGTTTTGAACCGCCACGCGGATTCGCCATACGTTGGGCTCGATCGGGTCGACCCGAGTCTCGCGCATCTCGAGTTTAGGGGATGCCAGGGCCTGCCAAATGACCCAGTCGCTGAACGGGGCGACCTCGGCTTCGAGGAACTGGGGAGGCGGGTTTCGGAAAGCGAACTGGCTGTCCCATCCGCCAAGCTCCACCCTTCCCAGTTGAGGATGGTCGAAGAGGTACCAGTCGATGTAGCCCTTGCCTTCGAGCTTCTCGTCGGACCACTTGAGCAGTTTCAGATCGTCCTCGACGGGGTGGTCGCGAAACCAATCGATATACTTGTAGTCGGTGATTCCGGCCTGACGTTGCGGGGACCAGATCTCGGTGGTCCAGGCGTAAACGCCACGGTGCTCGTACATCCAGTCGTCCCAAACGCCGGTGATGACCTCTTTCGGGTGGTATCGGAACTCGTGGTAGTTGCTGATCGCCGGGTAGCCGGTGATTTCGGTGCCGACTTGGCCGATTTTTTTGTAAACCCACAAGTCCTCGGCGGGTATGTCGTCGTCGGGCATTCGGCTGGGTGGCCTTAGGTGGACGCCGCTGAAGGTGTGGAAAGTGACGCCGCCGCAAATGTTCGGCCTTTTGACGATTGCGTCGACCTCGGCGTGCACCTCGGGTTCGCTGGTCGGGTAGGGGCCAGCACCGTGCTGCTCGTGCTCCAGCCGCCAAGCCGACGGGTAGTTGCGATTCAAGTCGAGGCCTTCTTTGCGGCGCTTGCCCCTCATGGTCATCTGGTCGTAGTTAGTGAAAAGCCCTTCGACCAAGAGACGGTAGTACTTCCCTCCGGTCTCGCCCGGCTCTCTGCGGATTAAAAGCCTTTTTTCCTCGGGATGCTCTTTCCAGAAGCCGTTCGGGTCTTCGATTCTCATACTGAGCACGCGGCCGTCTCCGTCCAGGTCCTCGGGCTCCAATCCGTAGGGGTCCTCTTCGTCGAACGGGTAGGGCCTTGTGGAGGAGCGGATGAGCTTTGGCTTATCGGCCAGGGCCCACTCGGCGCCGTCGGGGTTGACGCGCGGCACCAGGTAAAAGGCCCGCGTGTCGAGCGCCCGGGTTACCTTATCGTCCTTGCCGAATTGGGTGCATAGTTTGTTGAGGATGTAGAGGACCGCCGTGCTGCCACTGACTTCGGTGGCATGGAGGTTTCCGTCACAGTAAAAGGCTGGCTTGTCTTCGGCGGTGCCGGTGTCTCTGTTGGTGACCGTCAGGAGCCAGATGTCCCGGCCCTCGTAGCTCTTGCCGATCGATTCGAGCTGGACGAGCTGCGGGTACTCGTCGGCGAAGGCTTTGAGCAAATCGGTCAGTTCGGAATACTTGTAGTATCGGTTAAAGGAGACGGGCGGCATGGGGCTAGGTTACCCTCTCTTGGGAAACCTTTGGAGCCGTTGCCGGCAAGGATGCCGGCGCTCCCAGCTAGAACCATGGGCCATAATGTTTGGTAACCATCCATGCCGCAGCCGGCAAAACGACCCGATGATGCTCGCGTTCTCGTGGAGGCGCTCCGCAGCAAGCTCCTCGACCTCTCGTTGCGCAACCGAATGCTGAACTACCGGCCCTCGCGTCGGTATTCGATCCACGTGCTAGGCGAGGATTCGGTTGCTCTTTACGGCTTGATCGCAGGGGAGAACCCCAGGAAGCTCACCTTTGTCGGAAAGCCCGACCCGCCCCTTCGCGGCGCGGTGAACAAAAGCGATTCCACGTTTTTTGACGACGAGGTGTCGCAGTTTGAGTTCCGGCAAATGGCTGAGGACGAGCTGAACGCCTACCTGATTGACCCGACGAAGCCGGTGGATCAACTCGACTCCAAGCTCAACACGGACGAATACGTCTCCGTGCTTCAGGCCAAACTCAGGGCAATCCATCATCAGTCCGTGCTGGCTCGTGAGGAACTGGGCATCAACACCCTTTTTTTGACCCTTGGCATGCTGCAATGGTATGCACCCGGACGCGAGGATCCCCTTCTGGCGCCGCTGTTGTTCGTGCCCGTTCAGCTGGAGCGCCAACACAACAGAACGCTGAAGTTGATTTTTGAGGGCAGCGACCCTGGAGGCAACCTGCCCTTGCAGGCCAAGCTGAAAGAGTTCAACGTTCAGTTGCCCGAGTTTGACGACGAAAAGGGAATCAAGGCTTTCTTCGACGAAGTCCAGGCGTCCATTCGCATGCGCCAGGGGTGGAACGTTCATCGCAACGAAGTGGCGCTGGGTTTCTTTAGCTACGAGAAGTTCTCCATGTATATGGACCTGAGCGGGGACCAGTGGCCTGAAGGGCGCAAGCCGTGGCAGCATCCCGACATTCAAAGCCTCCTGGTCTCTGGATACCCGCCGCTCGAGTCGCCAATCACGAACGACACCTTTGTGGACGACGTGCGGCCGGTCGAAGAGAGCCTCGAGGTGTACGACGCCGACCAGTCGCAACTGATCGCGATGCTTCGTGCCAGCTCGGGGGCTTCGATGGTCGTCGAGGGGCCGCCCGGCACCGGAAAGTCGCAGACGATCACCAACATGATCGCCGAGGCCGTCGCGGCTTGCAAAAAGGTTCTTTTCGTGGCTGCCAAGAGGGCCGCCGTAGACGTGGTGAAGCGGAGACTGGAGGAGGCCGGGCTGGGGGCCATGGTCCTCGACATGCACGACAAGCTCTTGAACCGGAAGGACTTTTACACGGAGCTGAAGCGCACCGCGTCTATGGCTCTCAAGGTCAGCGACGAGACGTCGAAGGTCGAGCGCTTGGCCGAGTTGCGTCGAAGCCTGAACGACTATTGCCGGTCGATGAACGAGCCGTTGTCGCCGTTCGGCTTTACGCCTTTCGAAGCGCTCGGGATTCTCGCCTCTCTTCCGGCAGAGACGAACGAGGACCGGGCCGGGCGCATCGCCTTCGAAGGGCTTTGCCGGCTTGACAAACTGCAGGTGGAAAAGGCGATTCCTCTCATCGAGTCGTTACAGGAGCGCCTGGAATTGTGCGGGGTGCCGGAGAGGCATCCATTCTATGGCTGCCGGCTGGATTACATCGATCCGTCCCTGCACCTCGACTTGCAAGAGGCGCTCGGCGAGCTGATCACGCTATTGAATCAGGCGGTCAAAGCTGTCATGGCCGTTTGTTGCAGGCTGGGAATTCCCGCGGCGCAGTCCCTGGCCCAGCTGAAAGTGTTGGGGGAGTGCGCCGAGCGGATCAAGGACGCGCCGCCCCACGAGGGCGTCCAGCTTGCGGTCGATCAATGGGAGCAGAGGAGGGCCGAGATCGACCAAACGATCGCATTGCTGAATCGGATTCGCGAGCTCCGTGAGGCGTGGAAAAGCGAATTAACGCCAGGTGCTTGGTCGGCCGATCTCGAAGCGGCGGAAAAAGCTTACCGCGAGCATGCCGGAAGCTGGCTCAGGCTTTTCTATCGTGACTTTAGGCAGGCTCAAAAGCAATTGCGTGGCTTGCTGGCTTTAGGCGTCTCGGCCGATCCGATGAAGGGGCGGAAGATCATTGAGGAGATTCGCGAGGTTCAATCTGCTGAGCGGCAGGTTGTCGCCGAGGGGGCACTGATGGGCGCGCTTTTCGGCTGTCACTGGCAGGGCCTTTCCACCGACCCGGCAGCTTTGCGACGCCTTCAAGACTGGGTGTCGGCGCTGAGGGGCGAGGCGAAGGCCGGTATAGTTCCGCCGGGACTTATCCTGTTTCTTCAGGGAGAGGCCGACGCCAAGGCTGTGCTGCCCGAGATTGCATCGGCAGTCGGCCATGTGCGGAAGGCACTGGACGCCTATAGAAATATATGCGGCCTTCTCCAGTTTTCGACAGACGGTCTAGCCGACGAGCCGTGGGATGCGTTGCTTGCCCGAACGATCCATTGGCTGGACAACCTCGGCCGCCTTCGCGAGATGATTGGCTACCAAGAAGTTCGCCGAAAGCTGGAGAATCTCGGACTGGAGGCTGTTGCACGCGTCGCCGACGTTTGGCCCCTGGCCCGCCAAAAGTTGAAGGAGGCTTTTCAGAGGAGCTATTACACGGGACTTTTCCGCGAGGCCGCCAACCAGCGGCCGGCGATTCGGGCGTTCGACCGGGCTGTTCAGGACAAACTGATCGCCGAGTTTCAGGCGCTCGACGATTTCAAGCTCAAGTACAATCGGGCGCAGGTTCGGCAGCGGCACCTTTCGAACCTTCCCAATTTGGCGGCGGCCGCTGGCAATCTCCAGCTGCTGCGGGTTCAATGCGAACTTCAGCGGCGCCATAAGCCCATTCGCTGGACCATGGCGATTGCCGGAGAGGCGGTTCAACGCATCAAACCGGTTTTCATGATGAGCCCATTGACGGTCGCCTTGCACTTGCCGCCAGAGCTTCCACCCTTCGACCTGGTGATCTTCGACGAGGCGTCTCAGATCAAGCCCGAGGACGCGCTGTGCTCCATCATTCGCGCGAGGCAGGCTGTGGTGGTCGGGGATACCCGCCAGTTGCCGCCGACCAGCTTCTTCGACCGAATTGCCGGCGACGATTCGGACGAGGACGATGACGACGGCGATGCCGCGGTCGCCAGCGCCGAGACCAAGAAGCTGGAGAGCCTTCTGGAGCTGATGAGCGCATCGGCCAACGGGGAAGCGCGCCGCCCATCGCTTCGATGGCACTACCGAAGCATCCACCCGGACTTGATCCAACCGTCGAACGAGATGTTTTACGAGAACCGGCTGGTCGTTTTTCCAAGCCCGAGCGCAGGGGTTGACGGTAGGCCGGTCGGGGTGGTGTTCCACCATGCGCCGGAGACGGTCTACGAGCCGGGCAGCTCGAAAAGGTTCAACCGCGAGGAAGCGGAAATGGTGGCGGATGCAGTCGTCGAGCACTTGAAGAAGTCGCCTGAGCTGTCGTTGATGGTGGCGGCGATGAACAGAAGCCAAGCCAACCTGATCGAGGACGAGATCGAAAAGCGGGAACGCCGCGACCCGGGTCTGTTTCAGTCGTTTGGAAGAAGGCATCCTTTCGAACCGTTGCGCGTTCGCAACTTGGAAAACGTTCAAGGCGACGAGCGGGACGTCGTGTTCATCAGCGTCACCTACGGGCGGGATTCGAGCGGAGTGATCCGCCAGCAGTTCGGCCCTTTGCTCAAGGAGGGCGGCGAGAGACGGCTTAACGTTCTAATCACCCGCGCGAGGCAACGGTGCGAGGTGTTCTCGAACATGGTTGCGGAGGACTTGCGCGCGGATGGCGCGTCGCTGGGGTTGCTGGCCTTGAAGAAGTACCTGGCGATCGCGCAGCGAGGCGGCCTGGACGGGCATTTCGGCGCATCGGACGAAGGCTCGGTTCTCGATGCCCAAATCGCGGCGGCTCTTCAAGCGAAAGGCTATTCTACGGTGCTGGGGCTGGGGTGCGAGGGGTATCGGATCGACGTGGCGGTGCAAGACCCGTCGCGTCAGGACCGTTTTTTGTTGGGCATCGAGTGCGACGGTCCGAACTACAACAGCGCGAAGGCGGCTCGCGACCGCGACAAGTTGCGTCAAAGGGTTTTGCGACAACGCGGCTGGAACTTGTGCCGGGTTTGGGCTCGCGATTGGTGGCAAGACCGGGAAGAAGAGCTGGACCGAATCGTGGATCTGATCGAGTGCCTGAAGAAAGATCAAACTTCAGCCGAGGGCGCACCCGACGTCGAACCGCAACCGGAGCCCATCGTGACCACGGTCTCGAGGCGGGCGAACAAACCGGTTGCATCTTACCCGTCCGTCCGAACCGGTCCTCCAATCGTGACCGACGAGGGCATGCTCAAGTTTATACGGCACACGGTCGAGCGTGAGGGGCCGATCAGCCACCAGCTTCTGTTCTTCCGGGTCAAGGAGGCGGCGTTTCTCTTGCGAGCAAGTTCTGGGGTGAAGCTGTGGATCGACGGCCTGATCGAACGTTCCGTAAATCAGGGCAGCATCCGACGCTTCGGGGACGCTTATGTGGCCGACGACAAGCAGGTCGGTTTGGTTAGGGATTGGTCGTCGCTTGACACCAGTGAGCGCAAATCGGAACACGTTACCGACGTTGAGCTTGGCAATGCCTTGCGCAAAGTTGTCGCCGATGCCTTTGGCATCGCCCCGGCGGAAGCCGTCAAGCAGGCCTGGGCTTTGCTGGGATTCAAGCGGCTGACCGACGGGCCCGAGTCGCGGGGTTGGCAAGCGGTTCAGAGCAAGCTGAAGGCTGGCGAGTTCGTTGAGCGGGGCGGGCTGTTGCACGTCGATTGACGCCAATCAGAGTGAATCCGGCGGAGACCCAGTTGCCAGTAGCTGGATGGTGCGCTCGTCCTGAGATCCGCCGAAGAATCGGTCGAGGACCTTTTGGAATATTGGGTTCGACGGGGATGTCCGAGCGAACAGGGTCATCGAGGACCGAAGCTTCAGGTCGTCCGGATACTCGAAGACGTCGTGCGCGGAATCGTTGGGCTGAGCTAGGAGCGCTTCGCAGCACTCGATCAGCCTTGGCCCGAGCACCGGGTGCGCCAGGTAACATTCGGCTTCCGAACGATTTTTAATGGCGAATTGCCGTGAGGTAGGCGAGCGCCCCAGTCCGTCAATTTGAGGGAAAACAAACCACATCCAGTGGGACCGCTTTTTGCCTGCGCAGATTTCGGCCATGGCTTGCTCGTAGTAGTGTTCCTGAGCGTCTACGAACCTCTGGAGGTTGTGCGGGTCGGCAGAGTTTGCGCGGCTCATAATTGATTAGTTAACCTTATGAAAAATAAGTCCGCCTAACTAAAAGCGCGCTAGCCCCTAATCCGGTCAGGACTCCAGGGCCGAGAGAGCTGTTTTACCCGATCGGCTCCGGCTACGTGGAGTCGTGGAGGCCCAGCGTGGGCGGCGGTGCCGTCGCAAAACTCTGCCAAAAACCAGCATTATTGCCTGCGAAATTTGCCGACTCTCAACCTAATGAAGAGCCTTTCAGGTTCCGAAACCTAAAGTAGGCTGTTATGTTCGAGCTTACCGTAAGGCTAATTGGCGCAGGGCTTGCTACGCTTGCAGCAGGCATCCTCGATGCATCGGCATTCAACATCGTTTGGAAAGTCGGCTTGATGTTCGGGGTCTATTCACTCGTTGTGTACCAGCTTGAACAACGCGGCCTGAGGAACTCCGGCATCGCCGGTTTTATCGCGGTGGCCGATGCGATCGTCATCGCTTTGCTGCTCGGTTCAGTCCACCGCATTGACGACTTTGGTTTTTTAACTCTGGCGCCATGCGCCTACGCCGCGGCCCGGTTCGGCTCGATGCCCACGGCGATGGCGCCTTTGGCAGCCACTGGATTGATCTCCGGTTCGATGGTCATGGAAGGCAAGCCGCCGACGGCTTTGCTGATGGTGCAGGCTGGCGCGGTTCTGCTTGTGGGACTGCTGATGAACCACAGGCGGATCATCGTCACGGTAAAGGACGGTGCGGCGTCCGAGGAAGCGCTGGCAGATGCCGACCAGATTCAAGAGCCGGATGATGTCATTGAGCTACGGGAAGGTTACCGGCAGCTTAAGGAGAAAGTTCGCGAATTGGAGGCTTCGGGGCGGCGGGACCGCGTGTGCTGCCAGCTGTATGAGACAAAACTTGCACGGGATGAGCATTACCACAAGCGATTCGCCCGCAAGATCAAAGAGCTTTGCAAGGTGGAAAGCGTTGTTTTGTACACGCTCAACCAGTTCGCAGACAGCCTGGTTGTTCGAAGCACTGCGGGCGAAGTGGCCTCGGCCCTAGCCGACGCGGCGCTTCCGGTTGACACGCGCTTGTCTCAGGCCCAGTTGCAGTCCCGGGTCAGAGACGCTTTGGCGGCGATTGCGGGGCCCGATCGCAAGACGGAGGTGGCCAACGTCCTGCTAACCCTGCACGGCCGGGTGACGGGAATGCTGGTGCTTCGCGATCCAAGTCCAATTCGGCTCGCCATTGGCCGTGAGACCGCCGAAAGTCTGGCGGGCTTCGTGGCGGCGATGCTCTACGACGAGTCCAAGCGAGCCGAGCAAGAACGAAGGCTGAAGGAGACGGAGTTGCTTTACGAGGTCGCCACCATCTGCAACGGCGCCGACACGCCGAACAACCTGGCGGCCAGGGTGGTCCGCGAACTCGACGCGATCATCGAGACCGACCACTTGAGCGTGCACTGGATCGATGACGGGCTTTCCGTGATGGTGGCGCACGTCGGGGCGTCCTATCAGGCGCTCGACGCAGTCAGCTTCGCTGGCGGCTCTGGCCTGGAGGGATGGCTGGGCGTCGGCGCTCCCGAGCTTGACATGATCGACATATCTCAGGATGCAAGGTGCAACAGGGAGGTGTCGCTGAAAATGCGAATCGGCAGCCTGTGCGTCGTTCCCATTCAGTTCAGCGAGAAGCCGTTTGGCTTCATCTGCGCGACCACGTGCCGCACTGGTGGCTTGGACACCCCGGAGATCGAGACGCTTAGGGTGGTGGCGGCTGAGATGGGCCAGGCCCTTGCAAGGCTGCGTTCTGCGGCTGAGCCTCGGCAAGGGCTCATGACCCCGCGCGAGTTTCATCAAAGGGTGCAGGAATTGGGCGAGGGCTGCATCGTCGTTCTCGAAACGATGCGGAAAAAACAGTTAATCGAGACGTTTGGACGTCCGGTGATGGAGCACGCTCAGCGCCAGCTTGCCTTGCGTATCCGGTCGAAACTGCCCGTCGGAGGTGGCATCTGCAGGAGGTCGCAAGGCGACTATGCCGTTTTCCTGCCCGGTTGCGACGAACCGTTCGCCCGCTCATGGGCCAATGGGATCGCCGCTTTGGCGTCGATGATAGGTCTTAAGACGCCTGACGGCAAGTCGAGGATACCACTGGCCGTGCGCGGAAAGGTCGCCAAGATGGAGAAAACCCAGAAAATAGCCGAGGGGGTCGGGTGATAAAGCGCCGATCTAGGATAAATGCCTGGACGCCCAGGAGGCAACAGCTGATATCCTATAGCATCGGATCGCGACGGGTGAAAAGGAGTCACTTGCCAAGGTGTCGCTTTTGAGGAGAAGAGGGGAATCGTATGGAATTGCAAAGCCGTCCGACTATCGATCCAAAACCAATCCTAACGCTTGCCAAGCACCTTTTGGATAGCGGCAGGGCTAAAGAGGCCTTGCGCGCCACGTCGAAAGTTCTTGAGAAGGACCCGGAGCACCTTGGTGCCCTGGAGCTCCACGTCCGCGCCCAGTGGCGGGTCGGCGACTTGGCGGGAGCTTTGCGCTCGTTGCGGCGCTTGGCGTTGCTGAACCCCTACGAGCCGGGCTACTACCTGATGCAAGGCGACGTGCTGAACCTGATGGGACAGCCTTCGCAGGCCCGACGAGCTTTCGAGCGGTGCCTCTCTTTCGAGGGCTCGAGCGCCAAAGCGGAGGCCATGAGCCAAATTGCCGCCATAGACCTCCAATTCGGCCCCGCACGAGTTCAGGACGGGGTCCGGGAGGGTGGCGACGTCTTCGATCTTCCCTACGCATCGGAAGGCGCAATGAACCTGCCGGCCTACGGCACGTCACGGCCCAGTTGAAGCAGACAGCCCATTTGCGCGCACCCGTGCAATCCTTGCCGCAAAGCGTCTAAACTTCGCTAGCGAAGCGAGGGGGAAGACGTGGCCGCGACAAACATGGAGGCACCTAAGCAAAAAGAGCTCTTCGGACACCCGATCGGGCTTAGCTATCTCTTTTTGACCGAGATGTGGGAACGCTTCTCGTTTTATGGGATGAGGGCGTTGCTCACGTTGTACATGGTTAAAGTCCTGTTCGTGATGCCCGACGTGGGCGAACGGGTCATGGGCTACACGGCGATCAAGGGCTTTCTGGAAGGCATCTTCGGGCCTTTGGCCGTGCAACCGCTCTCGTCGCAGATTTATGGGTTCTACACCGCTTTCGTTTACTTGACGCCCTTTTTTGGGGGATTGATCGCCGACCGCTACATCGGCAAGAGGAACGCCGTCATTTTGGGCGGGATTCTGATGACCATCGGCCATTTCTTGATGGCCGTCGAGAGCCAGTTCTTTCTGGCGCTGTTCTTCCTGATTTTGGGCAACGGGGCGTTCAAACCGAACATCTCAACGCAAGTTGGCGAGCTTTACAAACACGGCGACCCCCGGCGCGACCGCGCCTTCAGCATCTTCTACGTTGGCATCAACGTCGGGGCGTTCTTTTCTCCGCTGGTTTGCGGGACGCTTGGTCAAAGCAGTCTGGGCTATCATTCGGGCTTCGCGGCCGCCGGGGTCGGCATGATCGTTGGTCTGGTCATCTACCTGCTAGGTCAGAAACATCTGCCGGAGGAGGCATTGCGGCAGGCACGCCTCGAGCACAAGCCCGTCGAGAGGCAGCCGATGACCACCGTTGAAAAGCGTCGCATCGCAGCCCTTCTGACCATTTGTTTCTGCACGATCTTTTTCTGGGCGGCCTACGAGCAGCAAGGCAACACCATCCAGCTTTGGGTCGATCAATACACGAACTGGAAGATTGGGGGCTGGACGATACCGTCGAGCTGGTATCAATCGCTCAACCCGTTCCTGATCTTTTCGCTGACGCCGGTCATCGTCGGCTTTTGGGCTTGGCTGTCCCGGAGGGGCAAGGAGCCGATGACGGTTGTGAAGATGGCGATCGGCATCGGCCTGGTCGGACTTGCGTTCGCCGTCATGGTGCTAGCCGCGCTAGCCTACTCGCCGGAACGTCCGAACAGCGCTTTCTACCTCATTCTGTTCACTCTGCTGATCACACTCGGCGAGCTGTACGTTTCGCCCATCGGGCTGTCGCTGGTAACGAAGCTTGCGCCTGCGAGAATGGTGTCCATGCTGATGGGCGTTTGGTTTTTGGCCACGTTCATCGGCAACTATGCCGCCGGTTACATTGGCACTTTCTTCAACAAAGTTCCCAAGCCGGTTTTCTTCGGCATGGTCGGTGCCATGGCTGTTGCGGTCGCCGTGCTGCTAGTGCTGCTGATCAAGCCGATTCAATCGGGCATCGGCGGAGCGGAGGCCGCCCAAGACCTCTAGATGCAAGAACCGAAGGTCGAAGCGAAGGGCAAGCTGGCGCTTATCTCTTACTTGTTCTTCGTGACGGCCACCTTCGGTTTTCTTCAGCCTTTTGTTCCGCTGTACTTTAAGACTGGGCACCCGGAGAACCTCGTGATCGGGTTGATGATCGGTTGCTCGACGGCTGCGGCCTTGTTTCTTCAGCCAGTTTGGGGCCGGCTTTCCGACCGGTTCGACACGCGCCGCCCGTTCATATTCGGCCTTGGCGTTAGCGCCGCTCTCGCTTATTTGTCGTTTCCCCATGTGAAGGGAGTTTGGGCGTTTATGGTGCTCAATGCGGTGGGCCAGAACGCCGTGATCTACTTGAACGCGGTTGGCGGGGTTTTGGTCGGGAGAATGGTCGCCAAGCAAAAGGGCGGCGCAACGTATGCCAACTATCGGCTTTGGGGTTCGATCGGATACATCGTCGTGACTCTCGCCGTCGGTTTCACGCTGGGCGAAAGTGCCAAGAACCTGGACCTTGTCAGCTTGAACAGGGCCTTCTCGACGGCTCCCTTCATCTTTGTTTTTGCGGCCCTTTTGGCCTTTTGGGTGCCGGACTTTCACAAAGAGAAGTCCAAGCGGAACAAGATGGGGCCCCCGCCGCTGCCGAAGAACCTGAAGTGGTTTTTGGCTTGCTACTTTTTGTACCAGTTCACTTTGTACGGCGCCTCGACCTACCTGTCATTGTTCATGAGAACCTTGACGAACAACTATGCCTGGGTGACGGCGATGTTCGCCGGGGGTGTCGTTTGCGAGGTGCTGGTGCTGCGGGTCTCCGGGCGCTTTTCGGATGAGTACGGGCGCCGGCCACTTCTCGTCTTTACGTATTTGCTTTTGCCGGTTCGCCTAGCGCTGTATGCCCTTTGCCAATCGCCATACCAGGTGTTTTTGGTTCAACTTCTCCACGGCTTCAACTTCGGCATCATGGGAGCGGTAGCGGTGGCGCTGATCAACGACCTTTGCTCCGACGAAAACCGGGGTCAGGCTCAGGCGCGGTTGGCCGTCGCCTCTGGGTTGGCGGCATCGACCAGTCCGATCGTGCTCGGTTGGCTTTGCGACCGGCTGGGTTATCGGGGCATGTTTCTGGGCGTCGCCGGCTTGGCGGCTGTTGCGGCGGCCATTCTTGTTTTGAAGTTGGAGGAGACGCACCCCTCGGCACGCTTGCTGGCCGACCGGGTGCCGCAAAGGCTCAAAGGGCTGATGAAGGTTTTGGACGGGCCGGTGCGCAGAAAAGGCTAAAGGAGTGCGGTTTGCATGGGTGCAATCCGGGCAGGCCAAGGGGTTTCAAGCCCAGCCGCCTGTAAAAACAAAACCCAGTTGCTTCGGTTCGGCACGTCAAACAACTGGGCGCAACATGTAAGGGACCAGTCAGCGAATTGCGGCTTCCGTGTCGGCGTCAAAAATGTGAAGTTCGTCAAGATTGACGACGAACTTCGAGACGTCGTCAATTTGGATTTTGGTTCCCGGATCGATCGTCGCCACAAAGTTGTGCGAATCGGTCTTCAGGTAGGCAACGTACTCGTGTCCTAGCGGTTCGAGAACATCGACCTTCGCCATGATGACGTTGTGGTCATTGGCCTTCACCGGGCCTTCGATGTTCGCGTCGAAGATGGCTTCGGGCCTGATGCCAAGAGTGACCGGTTTTCCGGCATAAGCGGCTGCCGCCTTGTTGTTCGGTAAGGGCAACTTAAAATCGCCCGCATCGACCATCACGCCGTCGGCCCCGTCGACGATCGTTGCTTTGAAAAAGTTCATGGGAGGGGCGCCGATGAAGCCGGCAACGAACTTGTTCGCCGGTCGGCAGTACACGTTTTCGGGCTCGTCGCACTGCTGAAGGACGCCGTCTTTCATGACGGCGATTCGCTGGCCCATGGTCATCGCCTCCACTTGATCATGCGTGACGTACACGGTGGTGATGCCCAGCTTGCGGTGCAGGCGGATCAGCTCGGCGCGGGTTTGAATGCGCAGTTTGGCGTCAAGGTTTGACAGAGGCTCGTCCATTAGAAAGACCTTGGGCTTTCGGACGATGGCACGGCCCAGGGCGACACGCTGGCGCTGGCCGCCGGACAACTCTTTCGGCTTTCGACCAAGGTAACTCTCGATGCCCAGCATGGCCGCCGCCTCGCGCACCCTTTGGTCAATGTCCTTCTTGACCTTCTTCGCCTCGGCCATGTGCGTGATTTGCCAGAAAAAGCCCTTAAGCTCGCGAAGGCGCAGGCCGAACGCGATGTTGTCGTAGACGTTCATGTGCGGGTACAGGGCGTAGTTTTGAAAAACCATCGCAATGTCGCGGTCTTTGGGGGGCACATCGTTCACTCGGACGTCGCCGATCATGATGTCGCCCGATGTGGCCTCTTCGAGGCCGGCGATCATGCGAAGAGCGGTCGTTTTTCCGCAACCGGACGGTCCGACGAGCACCATGAACTCTTTGTCTTTGATATCCAGGGTCAGGTCATTGACGGCCTTGACGTCTTTGCCAAACACTTTGCTTACGTTCTTAAATGAGACCCCAGCCAATGGGAATCCTCCAAAGGTTAAGATGCCTTAGTATAACCCAGCAACGCGCCGGAATGGTGCGGCGGCTTTCGCAGGTTGCGGCGGCCGGTCCGGCCCTTCGACGCCTGGGGATGCGAACCGTTCTGGGCTATGGCTCACAAGGAATAGAAAAAGGCGGTTTTCCAAGTTCTCGTGCACAAGTCAGTGACTTGGCGTCGCATGCTCTGTTTGTTTGGCTTGGCGTATATTCGATTTGATGAATGGACTTGGTAAGCTAAAGGAATGGGAGAACGAGAGCCGGTCAAGCGCGTGCTGATGTCGTGGAGTTCGGGAAAAGACTCGGCTTGGGCGCTTCATGCCTTAAGGCAGGACCCTAGCATCGAGGTGGTCGCTCTTGTGACGACCTACAACGAGAGCTTTGGCCGGGTTGCGATGCACGGGGTTAGGCTGGAACTGCTTCGGCTTCAGGCCGCGGCGCTCGGCTTGCCGATCATCGAGGTTCCCCTGCCATGGCCGTGCCCGAACGAAGTCTATGAGCGCCTGATGGAAAAGGCCTTGCATCAGGCCAAGGCCGAGCACCTCATCACGGACGTCGCGTTCGGCGACCTGCACCTTGAAGACGTTCGAAGGTATCGCGAAGAAAAGATGGCCGGCTCCGGGCTGGGCCTCCTTTTCCCACTGTGGAGGCGACACACCAAGAGCCTGGCGCGGGAGATGATCGACGCCGGATTGAAGGCAAGGGTCGCCTGCCTCGACCCCACTAGGGTGAGCCGCAAGCTTGCGGGGGCTTTGTTTTCTCATGATTTGCTCGATCAACTTGACGAGAACGTCGACCCGTGCGCCGAGAACGGCGAGTTTCACACGTTCGTTTTCGACGGACCGATGTTTAAAAGGCCGGTACCCTGCCAACCAGGCGAGACGGTCGAGCGGGACGGGTTCGTGTTCACGGACCTTTTGCCCTTGACAGAAGTGGATCAAAGGCATAAAATGGGCCCATGTTATTGACAATCCTTTGCGCGGCCGGGGCGCTGTCGGCTCCCCCGACAATAGGACAGAAGACGGTCAACGTCATCGTTATCAACTTCGATCCTGTGCTTCAGTCCCGTGAGGGCAAGACCCTGCGCGAGTACATGAAGTGGCACGACCCTTGGGAACTAACGGACAAGATGGTTGCCGACGCCAAAGAGTGCAGCAACGGCTTCGTGAACTACAAGGTTGTCGAGAAGGTCAACTACAACGGCTTTACGCAGTTCCGCAACGGATTCACGTACACGGAGGACGCCTTCCTTCACATGTGGGAGAAGGACCGGAGCAAGGCCAACCCGGGCATGACCAGCTTCAAGTGGCTTTTCGACAAGTTCGACCTCAGAAGAAAAATCAAAGAAAAGAACATCGGCGAAATTTGGCTGTGGGGCGCGCCTTATATGGCGTGGGACGAACTGCACTGGAAGACGCCCGGCGACAAGATCCCCTATCAAACCGACAATCCCTGGTTCTATAGGCCTTACGACATCCCCGATGTGGGCAAGACGATCTGGATCATGGGATGGAACTACGAGCGAGGCGAGGGGGAGATGCTCGAGAGCTACTGCCACCGCATCGAGAGCGTGCTATCGCTGACCGTCGGAAAAGGGGTTTGGGACCACAAGAAGAATCCTGAAAACCCTTGGACCAAGTTTACGAGAATCGATCGCGACTTTCCAGGCGAGGCGGAGGTGGGCAGCGTGCACTGCGCGCCGAATTCGAAGGGCGATTACGACTGGGACAACGACCGAATCGTGGCGACTTACGCCGACGACTGGTTCACATACCCCCACCTGCCCCGCAAAAAGAAGTATCTGAACGCCGAGACGGGCGGTTGGAAAGGCATAATCGGCCACCACAAGTGGTGGATGAAACGCATCCCGCACAACCCCGGGGTCACCGACGGGTTCTTGAACAACTGGTGGGAATACATTGTGAATTACGACCAGGCAATCAAGCGATTGCCGCCTCCTGGGGCGACTTTCCAAAAGGCCAAGGTTGCCATGTACGCGGATTGACGGCTCGTTTCGGTGCGGTCACTCTCTAGCGCCGATCTGGGCTTTCACGATCGAGTTGGCGAGCTGGGTAACCGTCGATTCCTGCTTGGTTTTCAGCTCGGCGATCAGGCGGTCGATGTAGGCCTCGTCAATTGGGCCGTGATACTGATCGCCGACTTGAACGACAGGCGCTCGGTCACAGGCGTTGAGGCATTCGACCTCGTGCAAAGTGATCTGACCGTCCGGCGTTGTTTCGCCGACTTTGATGCCGAGCTTTTTTTCGAAGAGATCGCGAACGCGGTAGCCGCCGCAAAGGGCGCAGCTCAGGCAGGTGCAGATCTCGATCATGTGTTTGCCGACCTTGTGGCCGGTGTTGTACATCGAATAAAAGGTGGCGACGCCTTGAACCTCGGCGGGGGTCCGTTTGAGCCTATGGGCGACTTCAATGATTGCGTCGTCGGTCAAGTTTCCGCCGTACTCCCGTTGGGAAATCCAGAGGGCAGGCAGAATGCAGGCTTTCAAGTTTGGGTAATGGGTCTTCAGCTTTTCCAGTTCGGCCACGGCTTCGTCGGACCAGTTCAGTTTTACGTCGCTCATGTTCCTTGTCAGTCTACCTAAAGCCTTGCTGGCACCGGGGACACGGCAGCCTCTCAGACCTTTGGCAAGCGTGCGCTGCGAGTCTCTGCGTGGTCTCATGTTCCGTGCTTATTGGAGGTATGGAAGTCCAGAGCTGTCATTGGCAACGGCTTTTGGCCAGAGCGCGGGCCATAAAATGAATTTCGTGACCTTGGCAGGTATTTGTTCCTGTTTTCTCGCTGTCCGGCACCTACTCTCAACTGTTTGCCCCCCGCTGGGTTATAATCGTTTCGTTCATCTTCTAGAGGATGATTCTTGAGAGGAGACAGCAAATGAACAATCGAGTCCTTTTCGTCATCAGTCTGCTCGCTTTTGGAGCCCTCGCTTTCTGCGGCGACAACGGCACTACCGGCGAGCCGATCGTTCCGGGTCCTGCAGCGGTCATTCCTTTCCTGGGTGGCCTGCTGATAAACCTCCGACGCCGAAAAAAATAAAAAAGCATCACCAGAAGGGCCTCGCCTGTGAGTGAGGCCCTTTTGGTTTGCGTTGGCCTAACGATCGATTTCGCCAAGAACGATGTCGATCGAACCGATGATCGCGACGACGTCGGCGATCAGTCTGCCGATAGCCAGAACCTCGAGAGCCTTGAGGTTCATGAAGCAACTGGGGCGGACATGCCACCGGTACGGCCTGTTGGTCCCGTCGCTGACGATGTAGAAGCCCAGCTCGCCCTTTGGGCCTTCAACGGATGCGAAGGCCTCCCCCACTGGTGGGCGGTAGCCTTCCGTGTAAAGTTTGAAGTGGTGGATGACAGCCTCCATCGACTCCTCGATTTCGTGGCGGGGCGGAGGGGCTACTTTTCGGTCGGAAGTTTGGTAGTCCCCCTCAGGCAGGCCGTCGATGGCTTGCTGAAGGATTTTGCAACTTTCGCGCATCTCCGCCAGACGGACGAGGAACCGGTCATACACGTCGCCTTTCGTTCCGACTGGCACCATGAAGTCAAAATCTTCGTAGCTGGAGTAGGGGTGGCTTTTGCGAAGGTCCCACGCAATTCCGCTGGCGCGAGCGATCGGGCCGGAACAACCAAGTGCCAAAGCTTGCTCGCCGGTCAAAACGCCGATGTCGTAGGTTCGCTCTTTCCAGATCGGATTTTCGACGAGCATCGCCTCGCAGACGTCCAGCTCTTTGGGAAACTCCTTCAAGAATTTGCGAAGCTTGGCCGGGAATTCGTCGGGCATGTCGCCGCGCAACCCTCCCGGGACGATCCATGACGGCATCATCCGCACGCCCGAGAACAGCTCGAACATGTCGAGGATCATCTCGCGTTGCTGCCAGATATAGAAGTAGGGTGTCATGGCTCCCAGGTCGAGCGCGTGGGTGCCGAACCACACACAGTGAGATGCGATACGGCTAAGTTCAGCAAGGATAACCCGCAAATATTGTGCTCGCTTAGGCACCTTGCATCCGAGCAGCTTCTCGACGGCCAGCGCGTGGGCGAGGTTGGTGCCGTTGGCGTTCAAGTAGTCCATGCGGTCGGTCATGACCACGCACTTGTGATACTGTTGGTACTCGGCCTCTTTCTCCATGCCGGTATGCAGGTAGCCGATTTGGCAACGGCATCGGACGATGTTTTCGCCGTCAAGCTCGCAGATCACGCGGAGGACGCCGTGGGTGGACGGGTGCTGCGGACCCATGTTGACCACCATCGTGTGCTCGCCCTGCTTTTCGAACACCGTTTCGGTGGAGGGCATGAATGTGGGTTCGATAAAATCGCTCATCGTCCGCTGATCTCCTCGGTGCCAGTCTTGCCTTCAAAGCTCTCGCCGGCATGGGGGACGGCCAGGTCCTCGACGGCGGGCCCGTAGTCGCCCTGCGCGAAGAGCACATCCTCCCCGCCCAAGGGATATTCCTTGCGCAACGGGTGGCCGACCCAATCGTCCGGCATGAGAAACCTCTGGGTTTGCTCGTTGCCCTCGAAGACAATTCCGAACATGTCCCAGATCTCCTTTTCCGGGTAATCGGCCCCAAGGAAAATCGACTTCAGGCTGGGCACCTTTTCGCCGTCGTTGAGGCCGACCTTGACAAAGATCCGGGAGTTGTTCTTCAACGACATGAGGTTGTAGACGACCTCGAAGCGGGAGCCGGGGAAGTCGCGCTCGTGTTGCCAGGCGCTGTAGTCGACGCCGCAACACTCGCTGAAGTAGCTGTACTGCAGGTCCGGATCGTCTTTGAGCACCTTTACTACTTCCCTCAGTTTGTTTCGGTCGACGCAAAGAAAGTGGTCGCCAAACGAGGTCTTGGTTTTGATAAGCGCGCCGGGCACCTGGGCGGCAACCTTCTGGGCCTCGAGGATTTCAGACATTAGGCCGCCTCCTCAACCAACGCGTCGTCAGGAAGCCTTTCGGTCTCGTCCCAGTCCATCGCGTTGATGCGCAAGGCGTAGAGAAACCCGAGGATCCAAGTGCTCAGGTAGATGAGAACCTCGAAAAAGGTGAACACCACGAACTCCTGGCTGGCGTGGCGGAACACCGTCATCCACGGCCAAAGAAACACGACTTCGATGTCGAACAGAATGAACAGGATGGCAACCAAATAAAACTTGATGGGAAACCGCTCGCGGGCGTCGCCGACGGGCTGGACGCCGCATTCGTAGGGCGATTGTTTGTACTTGGTCGCCCGTTTGGGGCCAAGAAGCCACGAGATGAAGACCATGGCCGCGCCCACCAGAGCCGCGAAGCAGGCCAAGACAACGATGCCCAAATAGTCGCTCATTGGCCCCGATTCTACCCTGAGAAGGCGAGGCCGGATGGGCTGGTTCGGCCTTTTCGCGGATCGACCGGGCCTCCCCTCGTTGATCCGAGAAGAGGCCAGTGCAACGCAAATTCTACGCTACAGCCCGTAGATCTCCGAGTACTTTTGAGCAAGTCCCTTCACGTAGTCGTCGGCCTTCAACGGCTTGCCGGTGACTTGAACAACCAGTTCCTTTGGCGGATATTTGCGACCCTTGCTGTAAATCTTGTCCTGGAGCCATCCCAGGATGGGAGCGAAGTCGCCCCGTGCCATCAGGGCGTCGGTGTCGCCCAGGTCCCTCTGCAGGCAAGCCCAGATCTGATAGCTGAGCATGTTGCCCATCGAGTATGTGGGAAAGTAACCGATCAGTCCGCTGGACCAGTGGACGTCCTGCAGGCAGCCGTCCGAGTCGTTGGGCGGCTCGATGCCCAGGTACTCGCGGTATTTGGCGTTCCAGGCCTCGGGCACGTCCTTGACGGCAAGCGCCCCTGTCAGCAAGTCGCACTCGATTTCAAAGCGAACGAGGGTGTGCAGGTTGTAGGTGACTTCGTCGGCTTCGACCCGGATGAGGGACGGCTGGACCTTGTTGACCATCCTGTACCATTGGTCGAGGCTGATGGACGCGGTCTCCGGGAACAGGGCGTGGACCTCCGGAAGAAACTTTGTCCAGAACGCCTTGCTTCGGCCGACGATGTTCTCCCAAGTTCGTGACTGGCTTTCGTGGAAGGCCATCGAGGCTCCGCCGGCAAGCGGGGTAAGGTCCCATTCCTTGGGCGAGCCCTGCTCGTACAGACCGTGCCCCGCCTCGTGCAACGAGCCGAAGATCGCTGAAGGCAGATAGTCCAGGTACCTGGTGGTGATGCGGATGTCATCCACGGACCAGCCCGTGCAGAACGGATGGTGAGTCTTGTCCTGCCGTCCACGGGTGAAGTCGAACCCGATGGCCTGAACGAGCGTTTCCGTAAGCTGTCTTTGCCTGGCTTCGTCCCACTGGCCGCGCAACGGGCTGTCGTCAATCGGCGGCTTCTCGGCGATCGCTTTGACGAGGGGAACGGTTCCCTCTTTGATGGCTTCATACATCGCGCGGCAATCGGCGGCCGTCGCTCCCTCTTCGTAAAGGTCGAGCAAAGCGTCGTAGATGTGTTCCTTGTAGCCATAGTGCTCGGCTTCTTCACGGGCGATTTCGACGAGTCGCGCGAAAATCGGCTGGAACTTTTTGAAGTCGTTGTCTTTGCGGGCTTGAACCCAGACCTGATGCCCCTCGGCGGTCAGCTTGGCCTTTTCCTCGACGAGCTTGGTGGGCAGCTTGGTCGCCAAGTCAAGGTCGCGCTTGACCAGGCGCACCATCGCCGCGTCGTCGGTTCCCGGCGCGACGGCGGCCACGGCCTCCTCGACGAGCCTCCTGGTTTCGTCGGAGACCGCCAGTTCGTGGGCCATTCCGCTGAGAATTCCCAGGTGCTGCGCTCTGGCCCTGGCGCCCCCAGGGGGCATGTAGGTCTGCTGGTCCCAACCCATGATTCCCATGGCGGCTCCGAGCGCGTTGATTTCGGAGAGGCGCCGTTTCAGTTTGTCCAGTTTGTCGGAACTCATTTCGCCAGGATACCCAGGATGGGCGGGGGCCCATGAGCCAGGCACGGCTTGGACTCAGCGGAGCGTCCCCGCATTTCCGGCTCAAGGAAAGGAGGCACATGTGTAACAATAGTTATATTGAAATTTTTCACAGAAACGCGCCAAAAGGTCCTAAATATGTAGACAACAGTCAAAAGATATGATATGATGGTGGTATGGGAAACAACAAGCTGCATCCGATTCCGAGCCGGGACCCGGTGTCCGGAAAGCCGCTCATCGTCAGCGAGCTGACTTGCGAGGAGAGCGGCGTCACCATCCGAGGCAGGTTTGAGATCCCGCGCTACAATGTTCTTGACGAGGAGCAGGCCAAGTTCCTCGAGACGTTTTTGAGGTGCCGCGGGACGTTCAGCGCGGTTGAGAAGGAGCTGGGGATCAGCTACCCGACCGTCCGTTCTCGGCTCGATGCGCTGCTGCAGACCTTAGGGCTTGTTCCCGTCAGAGAGGAGGAGGCCGCGAAGAGGGCCGCGGCCAAATCCCTTCGGCAGGAGCGCAATCGCATCATCGACCAACTGGAGCGAGGGGAGATTTCGCTGGAGGAAGCGAAAGCCAAACTGCGCGGGGGCGCACAAAAATGAAAGAAGAAATCGCACGCATCATGAAGATGGTTCAGGACGGAAAGCTGAGCCCGGAAGACGCCGCAGAGTTGATCGACGCAATGAAAGAAGGTGCCGGGCAGACGCCCCAAGCCGCGCAGGGCGAGGCGGGAGAACCGAAAAAGCCCAGTCCCGGGCTGAAGGGTCTCGCCGAGGTTTTCGAGGGCCTTGGTAAGGACCTTTCCGATTCGGCCAACTGGCAGCAAATCGGCCGGCAGATCAAGGAGTCGGTCAAGAAGGGGCTCGAGCAAGCCAAGGTTCACATCGAGCAGGTGAAGAAAACCGGTTTTTTCGGGTCGATAGAGTCCAAGGAGGTGCAACTCCACTTGCCGCCCATTGACGGGAGGGTTTTGAAGGTCGAAGGCTATTCGGGCGACATCAAGATCTCGGGCGGCCGGCAAGAGGGCCAAGTCCTGGCCCGCGCGATGGTTCGGGCGTCCGATGCCGAAGAGGCCAAGAGGAAGCTGGGGGAATACACGTTGATCATCGAGGAGAGCGACCACGCCGTTATCATCAAGCAACCTTCGATCAGCGGTCTTTCAGTCGACCTGGACGTGGCCATTGCTGGGAAGGCCGCGGTCGAGGCGCACACGCACTCGGGCGACATTTCCATCGTCGACACCGGATTATCGGCGAAGGTTTCTAGCCATTCCGGCGACATTCACATCAAAAACGTCGAAGGGCTGGTCGAGGTCAACCTGAACTCGGGCGACGTCACCCTCGAGGACTCTAAGTCGTCGGATATCAGCATCGAGAACCGGACCGGCGACGTCACCCTGCGCCGCACCGAGGGCAACGTCAACGTCCGAACGGCCTCCGGCGACGTCCGGGTCATGGCCTGCCAAGGAGGAACGGTGTCTCTGGAGTCGGTAACCGGGGACATCAGCGTCGACGTTGCGGCGCCGATTGCCAAGGCGTTCAACGTGCGAACGGTCAACGGAGACGCGGCGGTGACCATACCCGACGGTTGCGATTGCCGCGTGTCGTTGTCGACCTTGAACGGCGAGACCGCTTGCGAGGTCAATCTTGATGGCATGGTGAAGTCGGGCGAGCATATCACGGGGCGCTTGGGGAGTGGAAGCGGAAACTTGGATGTGAGCGCGGTGAACGGAGACATCAGCCTCAAGTTGCGGAGCGTCATTTACACGGAACCCGTGCAAGATTGAGAGTGAAACCGCATGGGGGCTTGCCGCGCAACGGCAGGCCCTTTTTTGTGAGCTTGGCGACATGTGGCCGCCCTAGACCGGCGCCTCGGTCCTTGTTCTGCCAGGGGCAAGTTTCGGCAGGCGCCAATGTGCTATCTTGCCTGTGAACCCCAACATGCCCGAGGCCCAATCCATCTTGAATGCCAAAAGCGCCGCGCCTTATTCAACGGAGCAGGTGCAGCACAGTTTGGCCCGCATCATTCTGGGCTGGGCCTTCGGTTCGGGTTTCTTCGCGATCACGGGCGGCGCCGTTTTTGCTTCATTCGTCAAGAACTACCTTAAGGCTCCCGACATACCGTATGGCTTGATCATGGCTGCCGGGCCGGCGGCGTCGGTGTTTCTGTTCGCCGGGTCTCACGCGGTGGAGAAGTCGGGACGGGCGAAGCCGAATTTCATGGTCTTCGTTACGTTGCATCGCCTGATGTGGCTTGCGATGGCGGCCATGGCGCTGTTCGGAGGCGATCGGCCCGTCGAGTGGCTTGGATACCTGGCGGCCCTCGTGGTGTTCGTCGCGATGGCCTTCACGAACTACGGCGGCGCCGGCTGGCTGGTTTGGATGTCGGACATCGTGCCGAAGAGAAGCGCGGGGGCGTTTTGGGGCATGCGGATGACCGTCGGACTGCTGTCCATGGTCCTCGTGTCTTCAGTGACGTCTTGGATCATCGACCACAACAAGACCAACCCGCATGCTTACTTTTGGATTTTGCTGGTCGCCGTGGCTCTTGGCGTTGCCGACATCCTGTGTTTCATCAGCGTGCCCGAAGTCCCAAGGACCACTCACGAGTCGACACCGACTTTCTGGCAGACCTTTTCAACGCCTTGGCGGAACCCGTTGTTTCGGGGCTTCGCGCTATACTGCTCGCTGGCGTGGATGGGTTACATCATGATCGGCACTTTCATTTGGCCGTTCTGCTTCGATCCGGTGTCCCAAAACGGGCTCGGCCTCAGTTTGATCGCAACAAACCTCATGATTGTCGTGCTTCCCCAGCTGACAATGGCGGTGTTCGCGCCGATGTGGGGTTCGGCGATCGATCGGTTCGGGCCAAAACCGGTGCTGGGCTTGGGCTCGATCATGGCAGCGGCTATGCCGATCGGATGGCTGTTCATTTACAACAGTCCCGGGGTTGATGTGGACGTAGCGGGATACACGTTGCATGTCAATCGGCTCTGGCTGATTCCTTTGCTGCAGATCGTCGGCGCCTTCTCATGGCCGGCAATCGAGCAGGGCATACTCTACGTGCAAATGAACCGCTTTCCGGAAAAGATGCGCAGCTCGTACATTTCAGCGTTCCAAGTTGTTCTGGGCCTGTCGATGATGGTTGCCAACTGGCTGGCCGGTCTATTCGCCACGTTCTGGCTCCACTACAAAGACAGCGTCCCTATTTTTCCGAAGTGGTTTTCGCATTACCACCCTGTTTTCTTGACTGCGATCATGATCCGCATTTTCGCGTATGTCTTCATTTACCGTCGGCTTGACCTTGGGGGAAAGGCCCCAGTGGGCGAGGTTGCCCGATCGGTCATCTCCGAGACGAAAAAGTCAGTTCCCAGGCTCGCCGGCAAAGCCCGAAAACGGGGCAAGTAGCCCTGTCGCCAGCCACACGGGGCAACCCTCGATGCCAGCGCCGGTCGTGCAATCCATTTTGACCAACTTGATGGGCCGGTTCGCCAAAAGGCCGCAACGACCGAGAGCAAAGACCATAATTCATCAGGGCTGTTGCTTGCGTCTTGAGCCGCGGGCGACGTCTTGCACGGGCTCGGCGCGCGGGGGCCGGGTCGGCTCTAACGTCGGATAAGGAAGGATTTATGAGTTTTGTGAAGGTAGGAGCCAGCCTCTTAGTTGCGCTGGCGGGAGTGTCGCTGGCCATGGGCCAATCGGCCGACAAGGCGATCGAGGCCGTGAAGCCTGCGCTCGTGCGGATTTTTGTCGTCGAGTCGAGCTACGAACAGGGCCGCGAGTCGCTCGAACAGACGGCGGGCAGCGGCGTCATCATCTCCAAGGAGGGGTATGTGGTGACGAACCATCACGTAGCAGGGTGGGCCAAGCGCATTTTCTGCACGCTGTCCACCAAGGAGCGGGTCGAGGCCGCCTTGGTAGGCACGGACCCCCTTACCGATATTTCGGTTTTGAAATTGCGCTCCAAACCATCGGATTACCCGTTCGCCTCGTGGGGGGACTCATCCAAGCTTCGGGTTGGTGATTACGTGTACGCGATGGGCAGTCCTTTGGCGCTCAGCCAGTCGGTAACCCGCGGGGTCGTTAGCAACACTGAGTTGACCATGCCGGACTTTGTCGGGCAAAGAGCGATGACTCTGGACGGCGAGGACGTCGGGTCTATGGTGCTTTGGATCGGGCACGATGCGAAGATCAGTCCCGGCAATTCCGGGGGGCCCCTGGTCAATGCGGAGGGCGAAGTGATCGGCATCAATGAGATCGAGTTCGGCTTGGGTGGCGCGATTCCCAGCAACATAGCCAAGGAGGTCGCCGAGCAGATCATCGCCCACGGACAAGTTAAGAGGGCCTATTTCGGGGTTTCCGTGCAACCGTTGTTGCAAAGTTACAAGGGGGAGGCGGGAATCCTCGTCAGCGACGTTCTGTCGGGTTCCCCCGCTGGCTTGGCGGGCTTGCGCTCTGGCGACATCATCGTCAAGATTGGCGACACGACGGTCTACTGCCGATATCCGGAGCAAATGCCAGCTTACAACCGTCTGACGGCGGGGTTGCCCATTGGCAAGCCTGTGACGTTGACCTTTTTGCGCGAAGGTGTGGAAAGCAAGCTCGTTCTGACACCGACGGAACGTCCGAACGCTTGGGAGAAGCCGCGCGAGGTCAAGCAGTGGGGATTGTGCGTCAAGAATCTGACCGATCAGGACAGGCAGAGGATCAAACTCGCCTCTGTGGAGGGTGTTCTCGTTTATAGCGTTAGCCCAAGCGGGGCTGCGGGAACCGCGAAGCCGGCCCTGAGCGAAAACGACGTGATCGCGCAACTGAACGGCAAACCGGTCAAGGACGTCGAAGCCTTCGTCAAGGAGACGTCGGCGCTGATGGCTCAGGCGGTTCCTGTCAACGTGCTGGTCGGGTTCATTCGCGACGGGGAGGCGCTGGTTACGGTGGCGTCTCTGGGCAACAAGGAGACAGAGGACAAGGGCCTGGAAACCCGCAAGCCGTCCCTCGGACTGAACACGCAGGTTTTGAGCCCGGAAATCGCGAAGGCTTTGGGGGTTGAGGGGCGCACCGGGTTCCGGGTCACTCGCGTCAACAAGGGTTCGAGCGCCGAGAAGGCGGGTGTCAAAGTCGGCGACATTCTGCTTTCGGTTGACGGCATCGCTTTGGAGGCTTCCCAGCCTGAGGACGCCGATGAGCTCAGCGAACTGATCCGCCAATACGAGATCGGTTCGAGCGTGAAGCTGGCGTTGTTGCGCGGCAAAGCCAAACAGGTCATCCAAGTCAAGCTGACCGAGCCCGACCCGTCACCAAGAGAGATGGACCGCTACAAGGACCCCAATTTTGAGTTCACGGCACGCGATCTGACCAGCAAAGACCGGGCCTTGCGAAACATGGACGTCAAGGCCGGCGGCGTGTGGGTCGAGGAGGTGCAGTCCGGCGGATGGGCGGCCCTCGGCAAGCTGAAAACCGGCGACGTGATTCTTGAGGTCAACGGCAAAACGGCGGCCAACGTGAAGGAACTACGGCAAATGCTGCTTCAGTGGGCCGAACAAAAGGAGCGATTCACGGTGATGAAGGTGTTGCGCGCTGACGGCGTTTCGTTCGTCGAGATTGAGACCGATTGGCAAGGAGGCAAATGAACATGCTGAAAGCGTCCTTATTGGCGGTTTTTTTAGCGCTGGCCGCGGGCCCGCATGCAGCGGACCCGTTCGAGGCGGTTCGCAAAACCGTTCCCATGGTGGAGAAGGGGCTCGTCACGGTGAGGCTTGTATGGAAGATGACGATGAGCTTCGAGGGAGACAGCCAGAGCCGCGAGATGAAGCGCGAGGTTGTCGGCACGACGATCGACCAGTCCGGCTTGACGCTGGTTTGCCTGGGCGATGCGGACCCGACGGCTATGATGGCTGCTATCATGCCCGGCGATTCGGCCGAGTACAAGGCCTCGGCCACCGACGTGAAGATCATCGACCCAGAGGGCAGGCAGATCCCGGGCAAAGTGGTCCTTCGAGACCGAGACCTCAACCTGATGTTCATTAGGCCGCTGGCTGTTGCGCCGGCGCCCATGCCTTACGTCAAGCTGGTTCCGAGCGGCCAGGCCAAAGTTCTGGACACGGTGGTTGTTCTTTCCCGCCTCGGCAAGACTTTGAACCGTGCCACGGGCGCTGTCGTCATGAGTGTGATGAGCGTTCTCGAAAAACCTCGCAAGCTTTTCGTTCTGGATCGGGCCGTGAACAACGCCCCGGGCAACCCTGTTTTCAACTTGTTGGGGCAGCCCCTGGGCATTGCGACCTATAAGCTGGCGAACGTGTCGACCGAATCGCGCGGCGAGGGCGAGGGCTTCGGAGGCGCGCGTTCGCTGGTGGCCATCCCGGGCAACGAGGTGATGAGGATCGCCCGCCAGGTTCCAAGCGAGGAGAAGGCCGGAAGGCGCCAGTCGGCCCCGGCAAAGTCGCCGGCCGAGCCGGTTCGTTGAGTCGCCTGGTGCGATTTTCTAAAAAAGTTCGTCGAGGGCTTGACACCGGCCTGGCAAGCTGGTATCATATCCTCTTGCCGCTGGACGAAAGCAACGCGAACACAAAGGATCGCGAAGGTCATTTTCGCCCGGCGGAGCCGTTGAGCCGAAAGGCGCGCGGCCAGCGACAAAGCTCTTTGACAGTTGCATATTGGTTTAGTGGATTCATAAACATCGAGCAACTCGAGTTACGCTGCGAGTTAAGCTATAAAGGGTGTATGATGAATGCCTAGGGACAAACTGCCGATGAAGGACGCGTAAGCGGCGAAACGTCCAGGGGAGCTGCACAGAAGCGTTGATCCTGGAATTTCCGAATGGGGAAACCCAGCAGGGGTAACGCCCTGCTACCTGCACTTGAATCAAATAGAGTGCATGGGGGGCACCTGGTGAACTGAAACATCTAAGTAACCAGAGGAAAAGAAATCGAATGAGATTCCGTAAGTAGCGGCGAGCGAAAGCGGAGGAGCCCAAACCGATTGGCTTGCCAGTCGGGGTTGTAGGGCCGCCACCGACACCACCAAATTGAGGGAGGTTTCGTCCCGCCTTCAGTTTGATGGTGTTGGAAAAGAAGACTGCCACTAGTTTAGAAGAAGCGTTTTGGAACGAACCGCCACAGAGGGTGAGAGCCCCGTATTCAAAAGACTAGTCAGATTCAGGCGGTACCTGAGTAGCGCGATACACGAGGAATTTCGCGTGAATCTGCCCGGACCACCGGGTAAGGCTAAACACGGTTTGTCACCGATAGTGCATCCAGTACCGTGAGGGAAAGGTGAAAAGAACCCCGGGTAGGGGAGTGAAATAGAACCTGAAATCATGTCACCCGCAACAGTCAGAGCACCATGTGCGGAGCGATCCGTTCAAGTGTGATGGCGTACCTTTTGCAGAATGAGCCTGCGAGTTACTAGTATTGGCAAGGTTAAGACTCTAAGAGTCGCAGCCGGAGGGAAACCGAGTCCGAACAGGGCGTCAAGTCAGTATTAGTAGACCCGAAACTGCGTGATCTAGCCATGGCCAGGGTGAAGTGATGGTAACACATCATGGAGGCCCGCACTCATTGACGTTGAAAAGTCTCGGGATGAGCTGTGGTTAGTCCGGTGAAATGCCAATCGAACGCAGAGATAGCTGGTTCTCCCCGAAATGCATTTGGGTGC
>Ga0209018_1000107_pt1 | contig 75512 bp, 58 predicted proteins | sample YNPBryBLVA2012_FD_185814 | JGI IMG/M metagenome (GOLD analysis project Ga0209018, IMG submission 185814) | Anoxygenic and chlorotrophic microbial mat microbial communities from Yellowstone National Park, USA - YNP Bryant BLVA 2012 (SPAdes)... ... | reverse complement strand
CCCGAAAAGACGATGATATTGGGTTTGCCAGTAGCAGCGCGCGCCAGTTTGACGGCGCCTTCAATGGCCTCGGCGCCTGAATTGCTGAAGAAGAAGCCATCTATGGACGGGTGAACAATCGTGCGCAGTTCGGCGATGAGTTCCATCATAGGACGATGGACGACAATGTTAGCCTGCGCATGGAGGAACAAGCCTGCCTGTTCCCGAATAGCGGCGACCACCTTCGGGTGACAGTGGCCGGTGTTGGTGACGCCAATTCCGCAGGTGAAGTCGAGATATTTCTTGCCGTCTTCGGCGTAGAGGTAACAGCCCTCAGCGCGATTGCTCTGAATGGGAAAAATGCGCGTCCAAACAGGAGACATGTGAGGAAAATTTTCTTCGTAAACGTTGGTCATTGCACACCTCAGATAAGGAAGGGGAGGAATTTCTTCCTCCCCTTCGGGAATCTATGCGGGGAGATATTCCGCTGCCCAGCCTACTTGCGATTTCTCCAGAGCGGCTTTCGTCGGGACACCATTCGGAGTCCAGCCGTGCATCTCGTAGTAGAGATCGAGCGCTTTCTCGAATTCTTCTTTGCCCACGGCCACACCGGCAGTTGGTCCAGTGCCGCCCAATGGCTTGAAGAATTTCTTCGGCAAAGCGTCTTCCTTGCGGGTAAAGCCTTCGCGGGCGTTGAACGTGCGCATGAGATTGATGCGACGAATGCCCAGTTGGATGAGTTCGTCGAGGGTTACATCCCAGCCGGTGACGGCACGCACCATCTCAACCGTTTCAACTGGCCCGAAGAGACACCAGGCCGGCCCCCATACGAACTGACACAGTTCGAGGCTATCCATCATGCTATAAAACGCCTGCCCGAGGTAAGCGAATTTGACCTTTTCTTCGCCAAGTGACATCTGCGGCGGTGGATTGGTGAGACCCATTGCAGCCAAACGCCCAAGGTACAGATCAGAGGCCATGCCGTCCTCGTACATCCAGTCATGTTCGCTGGATTGATGGTCAGCGCCAAAGGGGTTAACGGCATAGATGAGCGCCAGGGAACGTTTGGCCTGGGGCATGTGGGCCGGCGCCTCTTCATTTTTGACGGTGATGAGGCACTCCTCGGCAGCCGGACCCCATACCTGGGCCGCTCGCGCCGAGCCTTCAGCCAGAATCGGCCCCAATTTGCCACTCTTGGTCACAATTTGCTGGAGCACTTCGAGCATGGCGTCGGCATTGCCAAAGCGCAGGTCAATGCCACCGGTGTCTTCTTTGGTGATGATTCCCTTCTCGTAGCATTCCATGGCAAAGGCAATCGTCGCGCCGCACGAGATGGTATCCACGCCATACATGGCGCAAATTTGATGGGCGAGCGAGACCGCCGCCAAGTCGCTCACGCCGCAGTAGGAGCCAAAGGTGCTGATGGTCTCATACTCGGCGCCGCCGTAGAAGGGATCCACTTTGTATTTGCCTTCGGTGATTTCGACCACCCGTTTGCAGCGCACGGTGCAGGCATAGCAGGTATCGCGCTCTTTGAGAATGGTCTCGGCCATGCGCTCGCCGCTGATGGCTTCGGCCCCTTCGAACTGGCCCTCGTTGTAGTTGCGGGTGGGCAGCGTGCCGAAGGAATTTTGCGGCATGACCACGCTAGCCGTGCCGAGTTTGCCAAGTCCATCTACATCGGGATTGGTGGGAATCCACTCGACACCCTTTTTGTTGAGCGCTGCCAGCGCTTTGGGATCGGCGATAGCCGGTTTTTGCTTGCCGCGTACCACAATGGCACGCAGTTTCTTGCTGGCCATCACCAGGCCCATACCGGTTCGACCATTGGCGCGGTTCGACATATTCATAATGGCCGAGAAGCGCACCCCTACTTCGGCTGCCGGACCGATTTGCATGACCTGAATCTTGTCGTCGCCGAGTTCCTGTTGGAGGAGTTTCTCTGCCTCGCCAGTCACCTTGCCAACCAGGTGAGAGGCATCGTGTAACTCGGCCTTCCCGTCTATGATGGAAAGATAGACCCATTTAGGCGACTGCCCGTAGAAGACGACACCATCATAACCGGCGAACTTGAATTCGGCCGGGAAAAAGCCCCCCGCCTGCGAGTCACCAATCGCGCCGCTCATGGGTGATTTGGCATTGACGTTGATTCGGCTCTGACCGGCAATCGTCGCGCCAGTAACAACGCTGGGGAAAATGGTGAGCAGGTTCTCAGGTCCGAGCGGATCGGCGCCTTTGGGGACATTCTTCAAGATGTAGTACATCGCCATTGCCGAACCACCCATGTAGGTGCGGTAAAAGGACTCGGGCGGCGTTTCGATCGTGATATTACCAGTCGTCAGGTCCACGTGTAGGATTTTGCCGTGATAGCCGTAGGGCATAGGAACCTCCTGAAATTGATTGCCACAGAGCAAGCGTGGCTATCGAAACGCTGATGTCAATTAAGCTTCGATCTTGTCCAAATCTTTGAAGCCCCAAGAATTCTTGGTCTCGATGGGGTTGCCATTGATGTCGGTGAGCTGCTTGGGTGGGTCAATTTTCTGGGTTAGCAACGAGGCCACCACAAAGACGATTACCGAGATGACAAAGGCCGGCGTGGAGCCGATATAGATGGCGTCCCAAGTGGCGCATTCGGTATCCAGGGCGCAAGCTTCCAGGGTCTGAGGGTAATAGGCGAATGTCAACACAATCCAGGAAATCACGCCGGAGAAAAAGGAAGCAATAGCGCCGATATGGTTCGCTTTCTTCCACCACATGCCTATAATGTAGGGAGCAGCCATTCCCACTAGGATACTGGTATTGCTCAAAACAGCCAGGCGGTAAATCGTCGAGGCAAAGAGAGCAATCAGCAAACTGAGGATGCCGCTCACCAGCAGGCTGATGCGTGTCAGCATCAACTCCGTCTTGTCCGACAGGTCTTTCTTGAAGACTTTGACGATATTTTGAGTGAACATGGTTGCGCCGGCGAGCAAGGAACTGTCGGAGGTGCTCATCAGGGCTGAGGCGAGGGCAGCCACAAAGACGGCGGCGAGGATGGGAGGGAGGAACTTGGTCGCCATTGAAATCAGAACGAACTCCACTTGATCGCCCTCCAAGCCCCCGCCCAGCGCCCCATAGGCAGCCATACCGATCAACGGCGAGAGAACGCCAAACGAGATGTAGAGCAAGGCAGCCAGGTAAGTGGATTTGACGGCAGTAGCCTCACTTTCAGAGGCACAGGTGCGCTGCAGGTAATCCTGAGCGGGGATGGCACCCAGGCCCAGAGAGATCCAGGCAGCGATATAGTAGAACCAGCCCTGATGGCCGGTATAACCCAAGTAATCGAGGCCGTTTTCGGTACGGATCGGCCAGAGAGCAAAAGGTTGCTCAACATACTGAGACCCCATCATGCCAAAGAAATTGGCAAAACCGCCCACTTTGGCCACAATGAAGCCCACAATCAGCAGCAAACCACCCGCTGTGAGGAACATTTGCATGAAGTCCAGAGCCGTATCTGCCCACAAGCCTCCCATCATCGTATACAACGTCACCACAACAGCCACCAGAATCATACCAGTCTGCAACGGCCAGCCAAGTAGAGCCGCCAGGATACTGCCACCGGCGACAATCTGCGCCGCCGTCCAGCCGAAGTAGGTGATAATCTGCGTGACCGTGCCAATGACCGACATGGCTACGCCGTAGCGATGCTCGAAGAAATCCATGATAGTAATGTACTGGGCACGGCGTGCCAGGCGAACGATGAGGAAACCAGCCACGACCAGGCACATGGTCGCCCCAAAGGGGTCGAAGACCACACCCTGGAAGCCATATTGATAAGCCGTGGCACTCGAGCCCATCAGCGTCTCGGCGGCAAACCAGGTCGCCATGATCGAGGGGGCGGCCATCCAAATGGGCAAACGCCGTCCGGCCAGAACATAATCCACGTTGTTTTCAACCTTCTTCGAAGCCCAATAGCCAATGATCATGCGAATGATCAGGATCACAACGATCCCGGCAATAATCAACCATGCGTATTCGTAGTTGCTGTCCATTTCTCCTCCTGATCAAATCGAGTTACATCTCTTTGATTCCATAGGGGAAGCCGTAATCGGCCATACGCTCCATGAACGGGCGAGGGTCGAATGCTTCGGGGCCGAGGACGCCCACCCCTTTCCAGATGCCGTGTTCGAGCAGGTCCCAGCCGATGACGGCGTTGAAAGCCGTCTGGGCCACCACACACTGGCAACCCCATTTAGCCATACATTCCTGATTGTCGGCAACCTGGTAAAGATAGACTTGGCGGGGCTTGCCGTCTTTGATGCCCTTCACCCAGGTTCCAGCGCACGTCTTGCCGAACATGCGATCGCCCAGGTGAGCCGGATCGGGCAGGCAGGCAGCCACCACATCACGCGGCGCCACCCACACATCCTTGACCTTGATGGGTTCTTTGTTGTCCAAGCCCAGCATGTGCAGGGTCTTGAGCACACCAATGAACTGGTCGCCCAGAGCGTATTTGAACGTGACGCGCTTGCAATTGATCCAGCGCGGCACTAGCAGGACTTCCTCGTGCTCCACGTTGATGCATTCCAGTTTGCCAATACCCTCCGGGAACTCAAAGACCTCCGGCTCGGAGAAAGGCGGGGTGGTGTACCAGCCTTTGTCTTTTTCCCAAATCACCGGGGGATTGAGGCACTCTTCGATGGTGGTCCAAATGGAGAAGTTGGGGGCAAATTCATAGCCGCGCACCTCTAAGTTGGAGCCATCGCGCACGCCGATCTCTTCGATTTCGTCGAAGAGATGGTCAGCAGCGTAGCGGGCAAAGACATCAGCCATCCCCGGCTCGACACCCAGGCCCAGCAGCGCCAGAATGCCTTTCTCTTCCCACTTCTTGGCGCGCTCAAACTGGTAATCGCCCAGTTTGACGCCGCACTGCTCATAGGGTTTTTCAGGATGCGGCTCAGAAAGCGTCATAGCCATGTCCATGTAATTACAGCCGACGTTGAAAGCCGCTTCGAAGATAGGCTCATTGAACGATGGATCGCAAGCGTTCATGATCAAATCTACATCGTACTTCTTGGCCAACGCTTCGATCAGTTCCTGCTTGCCAGCATCTACCCATTCGATGGGGAAGCGCTCTGGTTCTCCGAGCTTGGCTTGCACTTCCTTACAGCGGTCGAGATTGTAATCCGAGAGAACGACTTTCTCGACCCATGGGCGGGGTTTGGCAATTGCAGCAATGGCTTCACCGACGCCGCCGGTGCCAACGAGTAGAACTTTCATGGTTTGGTCTCCTTCTTCTCTGTTGATTTGTTTACTATTTGCCTATTGACCTTCTCACAAGCCTGCCGCCACTTCAGCCAGGGTGTCTTCGAGGCGGTTGAGAACCTCGTCGAGCTGTTCGTAGGTAATCACCAAAGGCGGCTCGATGCGGATCGTTTGTGCGCTGGTGAGCGTACCGGCCACCAGCACGCCGCGCTTGAACAGGCCGGCAGCGACTTTGTAGCCGATCTCGGGCGTATGGAAATGCTGGCCGATGAGCAAACCTCGCCCGGTGATTTGGTGATAGATTTGGGGGTACTTGGCCGCCAGGGACTTCAGCTTGGGGATGAAATACTCGCCCTTGGCAGCCGCTGCCTCCCATAGCCGCTCGCGCAGGGTCACATTGATGGCGGCGATGGCCGCGCTGCAGGCCAGCGCGCCGCCGCCTGTGGTTGTCGTATGAATGAACGGATTAGGATACATCATGCATTGCCAGATTTCTTCTGTCGAGCAGAAGGCGCTCACCGGCATCACCCCCCCGCCGAGAGACTTGCCCAGCGTGATGATATCCGGGACAACCCCCCAGTGCTCCACGCCCCACAGTTTGCCGGTGCGTCCCAGGCCGGTTTGCACCTCGTCGGCAATGAGCAAGACGCCATAATAGCGGGTGATCTCGCGCAGGCGCGGCCAGAAATCATCCGGCGGCACAATTGCGCCCGCTTCGCCCTGAATTGGCTCAAACAAGCAGGCGGCGATGTCAATACCCACTTTCTGGCAAATCTCCAATTGGCGTTCGACCGCATCAGCATCGCCAAATGGCACATGATAGACGGGGCCTGCATACAGCAGACCAGGCGGCACGCGGTAATCGGATTTGCCCATCATGCTGAGCGACCCCATCGTCTTACCGTGGAAGGCCTTGACCGCCACGATGAAACCGCTCTTGCGAGTGTACATTTTTGCCAGCTTGATGGCTCCCTCTACTGCTTCGGTGCCGCTGGCGGCAAAGAAGCTGTATTTGAGGTCTCCCGGGGTGATGAGCGCCAGCAAACGGGCCAAGACACCCCGCAACGGGTCAATCAACTCCTGGCTAGGCATCGGTGTCCGCTCGAGTTGGGCTGTGACCGTCGCCACCACCTCGGGGTGCGACCAACCCAGGTTGAACAAGCCGTAGCCGCCCAGGCAGTCAATATATTCCCGGCCAAGCACGTCGCGAAACATCGCTCCCCGCCCAGTCCATTCTGTCACTGCCCAATCGCCCGCCTCGGTGACCGATTTGCGGTACTCCAGCCAGCCCTTGTTGAAATGCTCGGCAAAATTATGTTGCGACTCAGAAATGATCTCTTTGGCCTCCGTTTCAGAAAGCTCGTGCTTGTGAAGATGCCTATCCATCGTTTGGAATAAGTGAGTGCTTCATCGAAACTTTGTGGCATATAACCTCCGTGTGCAAGAGATAGTCAGGGGGGCGTCTACTCCCAATCCGAGACCTCGTTGTACCAGGGTTTTTTGGTGCCGATTTTCTCGCGCGCCTTCCAGCGGCCCGATTTGGGCGCCTTGCGGAGATAGTCCAGGATGGCATCGGCTTTTTGTTGGATAACGGTGCGGTGCTCATCGGTAAGAGCCGCCACCGCCTGCATAGCGGTTTTGACCTTGTCGAGATTGGTGGTCGCCGTATAGTAAAAACCCCAATCGTCAGACATAATTTTGGCAAGATACTTGACATTGATAACATCTGGATCGGCTGGGCGCGCCCGCTCGGCCTCGCCCAGCGGCGCGGCCAACAAAAGCAGCATGGCATCCTTGAGATCCTTGTCATTGATCTGTACAATTTGCAATTTTTGGAGCAGTAAATCCGTCAATGAGACGCTGTAAGGGTTGATCTCCAGCCGCCCGCGATAGCTGATCGGGTGGTTATACGCAAGCTGGTCGAAGAACACATCAATCATGGGGATGCGGTCGCCGAAGTAGATGTGGCGGGTGTTGCCGCTGAGCATAGCAGAACGCTTTTCCAGATCGTAGCCCTGCTTCTCGAAGAACGGCACGATTTTGCCGCGGCATTTGCCATAACTGGCATAGTCAATATCGGTGAAGACCCGTTCGCCCAAGCGCTCCATGCGGCGATAGAGATCAACGTGCTGAGGGAAGTAGAAATGCAGAGCAATCGGCCCCATAACGCGCAGGATGATGCCTTGCTTCTGCGCTTCGACAATCAGACGGCGCGCTTCTTCGAGGTAGGTATCGGGGGAGGGATACTCGTCGAGCGGAATATCTTTGGGGAAACGGAACTTGCGTTCGGGCGGCATAGCAAGCCTCCAAAGGGATTGGTTCTCCTGGCGAGGTAGTCTTACGTCTCAGCCGGAGGTAAACACGTAATCTTTGACTTTGCCCTTTTCCAGGACGATGAGAGCGCCCTTGAGGATGCCCTCGGAATATTCACTGCCAGGGTTGATGATCAGCGTGCGGCGAATTTTCTGCGCGCCGCGAGATTCGTGAATGTGACCGTGTAAGCCGATGAGGGGCTGATATTTCTCGATCATTTTTGCCACTGCCCGGCTGCCCACATGCACCTTGCGATCGGCGGCCTGGACAAGGTCCTTGGTCAACTCAGGGGCCAGATCGAGGGCAAAACCGTAAGGCGGGGCATGGAAGTTGAAAATAGCGTTGGATTTATCCCTCACCAGGGCAATCAGCTCTTCCAGCATCGGCTCCAGTTCCTCGTCGGGCTTCTCACGGGGGGTGTTCCAGGGGGTTGGATTGGCCCACGAGAAAGTCACCATCTCATGCTCGCCGACCATCACATTCTTGTTGTTACAATTGACGATGGCAGCCGAGTCCTCGATGATGGCATCCACCTCGAAATGATCGTCGTTGCCGGGGGCCATGTAAACCTTGTAGGGTGTGCCTTTCAGCCGCTCATCCGCCAGGGCAATCCATTCCCTCAGGCGTTGCATCATTAGCTCTTTGAAGAGGCGATCCACTTCCGCCGGGTCAGACTTATAGCATTGGAATTCTTCCGGCGTCTGCTGCACCCAGTAATAGCCCATCATCTCAATAGTCTTCTTGAGTTTGTCCAGTTCTTCCTGCGTCGCCGCCTCGGTGTGATGGCCCATCAACGTCGTTTCCCAGCCTCCCCCAGCCTTCTCGATCAGTGGCACCAACACTTTGCCGGTCAGGTCTCCCAGCAAGATGCCAACGTCCACGTTGTATATTTTCAGGGCGTTGAGGAATTTGCGATAACAGGTGTTCGAACCATGAATATCGGTTACGAAGAAAATGCGAATTGGTTTGGCCATTGGTTCTCTCCAAAAATCAGCAAGCGCATCAACAAACGCTTACCCGTAAGATATAACGGCCATCCGTTATCGCTAAACCGCTTACCGATAACGGATGGCCAGTCCTCGACGAACGGACTAATCAGGCGGCAGCTCGCCAAAGGTCATATCAACGTCCACGCCGACCTGCTTGTTGCGGTTCTTCCAGAAGAAATACCAGGCAATCCCCAAGCCCCAGATCACACAGTAGAAGATCACCGAACCGATGGCTAAGCCCTCCAGATCAGGCATGACGATGAAGAAATAGAAGAGGATAGCCAGGTAGATCAGGTTGACCACGGCGCCGATGGTCACCACAGGGATATTGAGGATCTTCCAGTTCTTGTACGGCGAAGTTTCCCAAATTTGCTTGGCGCGCTTGCTAAAGGGGAAAATCGCCGCGGCTACCGCCGTAACGCCAAACACCGAGACGATTTCCAAGCCGGTGACCGACAAACCGCTCATCTGCTCCTGGAAGATGGTGTACAGGAAGATACCGATCTCCCCCAGGATGAAGCATAGAATGTGATTCTTCACCGGCGAGGCCCAGCGGTAATCAATATCGGCAAACCATTTTGGCCCCATGCGGTCCATGCCCCAGGCGAACAGGATGCGCGGGAAAGCCAGGTAAGAGAGCGCCACCCACCACAGGTTGAATAAGATGAAGGAGAGCGCCATCAAGAACACCACAATCTTGTTCTGCGTGATCACCGCCGCCAGCCCGACGAAATGCGGGGACCAGGGGAGGGCATAACCTGCCAGCGCCTCGCCGCTGTTGTCCACCCAGGCAGTCGCCGACAGGAATTCGAAGCCGACCGTGCGATACAGCACGATCGCCAGCCACAGCATAAAGAAAGCCGGCAGCAAAATGGCCGCCAGGTTGGCCAGGATGATGGTCTTGTCGGGGCGCTTGACCTCGCCGGCAATGAAGGTGATGCAGTAGGAATAAGCAAACAACCAGGAACCGGCCACCATCACACCCAGCGTATCGAACCAGTTCCAGGTGTTGGGCAAAATATCTCCCGCCTCCTCGATGGTGGTGCGAGCCGTTGCCAGGAAATCGTTGTAACTCAACGACTGGTACTGAGCTGCCAGCGAATCCCAGGCATTCACAAAAGCGTCATGAGAGGTGAAGGTGAAGACCAGCAGGATGACCACGGCACCCAGAATACCCAAAGTCATGACCACTTTCTGAACCATGGCAAAGATCTTGACGCCAAACACCACAAATAGCAGGCCGATCAGGTTCACCACCGAAGCGATGACAAAGAACCAGATGGCGAAATCGCCAAAGGGCGTCGAGATGGTGGACATGAGCGCATCAGAAATATCTGGCCTACCCAGGAACTGGAACAGCATGGTCAGTCCGGGGTCTACTGTCCACGGCGCCAAGACATAAATCCACATGATCCACACAAAGGCATTGCCAAACGATTCGGCAATGCCGATGAGCGGGTGGATGATGCGGGAGTTGTAGATATACTCCCCACCCGAGCGGGGCATACTGCCCCCCAGGATTCCCCACACCAGCGAGAAGCCGATACCGCACAACACCGCCGAAAGCAGCGTGGCGATAATCAGATTCCCGCCGGTGTAGACCCCCAGCCCCAGGCTGATCATGACCCACATGCTAGGCGTCAGCCCCTGGTTCATGAAGCCAACCCCAAAGGCATCAATGAACGATAGGCCGCGCACCAACCCGCTGGCCTTACGAGCGAATGACATTTCACCGGACATTGTTCAAGCCTCCTTTAGTAGAAAATGGGTGACAACATTTTATGTCAGTCAAGTCTTGCTGCCAAAGTACACCGTTTAGAATTTGCGGCTCCACTCTTTCGGCCAGCGCTCGATGACCACTTTCTTTTGGGTGAAGAACTCCACAGCATCCATGCTCTGGCCATGCATATCACCGAAGAACGACTCTTTCCAGCCGCTGAAGGGGAAAAACGCCATCGGCGCTGCCACGCCAATGTTGATGCCCACGTTACCGGCCTGCACCTCGTAACGGAACTTGCGCGCTGCCGCTCCCGATGAGGTGAACAGACTGGCCTGGTTGCCGTAGGCATGGCTGTTGGCCAGCGCAATGGCCTCATCAACAGTGTTTACATGCATCAACCCCAAAACCGGCCCGAAGATTTCCGTCTTCCATACGTCACTTCCCGGCTGCACGTCGGCGATAATCGTTGGCCGCACAAAGGAGCCTTTCTCGTAGCCGCGAATCACCGTTTCCCGGCCGTCCACGCAGATTTTCGCTCCGCCCTCCGAGCCACGCGTGATCCACTGCTCAATGCGCTCGCGGCTGGCATGGTTGATGACCGGCCCCATCTGCACGCCAGCGTCTAATCCGTACCCCACCACACGCGAGGAAGCCGCGTCACAAATCAGCTCGGTGAATTCATTGCGCGCTTCACCCACCGTCACAGCCAGTGAAACGGCCAGGCAGCGTTGACCAGCGCAGCCGAACGCCGAATCGGCAATGATGCGCGTGGCCATCTCCATATCTGCATCGGGCAGGATGATGACCGGGTTCTTGGCCCCGCCCTGCGCCTGAACGCGCTTTCCGTTCTCCGCGGCGCGGCGATAGACATACTTGGCGACCGCTGTCGAGCCGACAAAGGTGATCGCCCGAATGACAGGGTGGTCGAGAATCCCATCCACAGCCTCCTTGGCGCCGTTGACCATGTTGATCACCCCTGGAGGGAAGCCCACCTGCTCGATCAGGTGAAAGATATACTGCATGGTCATGGGCACTTTTTCGGAGGGCTTGACGATGTAAGTGTTGCCCGCTGCCAGTGCATAGGGCAAATACCAGAACGGGATCATCCCCGGAAAGTTGAAGGGAGCAATCGTGGCGCATACCCCTACCGGCTGGCGAAGCATGATTTCATCAATGCCGGGGGCAATGTCTTCGGAAATTTCGCCTTTCATCAACATTGGCATCCCGCAAGCCACCTCGACGTTCTCGATGGCGCGCACCATCTCGGCTTTGGCCTCGTCGAACGTCTTACCGCATTCGTTGGTGATGATGCGGGAGATTTCGCCAATGTGCAGTTTGAGCAAATCGCGCAGCCTGAACAGGTATTGAATGCGGTCCTGGGTGGGGGTGGTGCGCCAGGCGGGGAAGGCCGCGGCCGCCGCTCGAGCTACCGCGTCTACTTCTGCCACACCGCTCAGTGGGGTCTTGGTCAGCGTCTCACCGGTCGCCGGATTGATCACCTCCACGAACTCGCTCACCGGCGGTTCTACCCAAGCGCCGTTGATGTAATTCAAAATCTTCTCCATTCCTTCCTCCAGCACCCTGCTACTTCACCAGCCTATCCGCCACTTCCAACCCTTGCTCCACCAAAGCCAGGCCCTCGTCGAGCTGCTGGCGGGTGATGCACAGCGGCGGGACAACGAAAACGATGCTGCCCAATTCTTTCGCCATGATGAACGTAAACAAGCCAAGTTCTTTGAGCTTCTTGCCGACCTCGTTCATCGCTGCCGCCGGGAAAGGCTCTTTCGTCTCGCGGTTGACCACCAGCTCGAGGGCCGAGAACAGGCCAATATAGCGCACATCGCCAACTGAGGGGTGACGCGCCTTCATGTCCTCTAGCCGCCCGCCCAGGTATTTGCCCAAAGCGGCCGCGTTCTCGATGAGATGGTCTTCCTCGTAGACCTCGATGGTGGCCAGCGCCGCCGCCAGCGCCAGGGCGTGACCGTTATAGGTAAGACCGGCATAGAGATATTTGTCGTCGAAGAAGCGGGCAATCGGCTCAGAGACAATCACCGCCCCCAGGGGGACATAACCGCTGGTAATACCTTTGGCGGTCGTAATCATATCGGGGACGACGCCCCAGTTGTCCACCGCAAACCATTTGCCGGTGCGCCCCCAGCCGCTCATCACCTCGTCCGAGATGAGCAGAATGCCATATTTGTCACAAATTTCTCGCACGCGCGGCCAGTAGTCATCAGGAGGAACGATCAACCCATTCGAGCCGACCACCCCTTCCATGATGACAGCAGCAATCTTATCTGGACCTTCGTAGTGGATGACCTCTTCGAGATGGCGAATGCACTCGCGATGGCAGGTTTCCTTCTTTTGGCCAAACGGGCAGCGGTAGCAAAAGGGATCGAGGAAATGCACTGCGCCCGGCATAGCGGGTTCTACGGCCAGACGGCGGTAATCGCCGGTGAGGGCAATCGCGCCGTGAGTGGCGCCGTGATACGAGCGGTAGCGAGCCAGAATCTTGTGCCGTCCGGTATAGAAACGCGCCAGTTTGATGGCGTTTTCGTTGGCTTCGGCCCCGCCCAGGGCGAAAAAGGTCTTCTTGAGATTGCCGGGCGTCACTTCGGCCAGCTTCTTCCCCAAGCGGGCGCGCACCTCCGTCGTGTTGCCGGGGTGGACGAAACACAGCTTGGCGGCCTGCTCCTGAATGGCCTTGACCACCTTCGGATGTTGATGACCGATGTTGGTATTCATCAGTTGGGAGGAAAAATCATAGTAGCGCTTTCCCTCCATATCCCAGAAGAAAATCCCCTCGGCGCGCTCGACCGGTATGGGATTGACCTGCCCCTGCACCGACCACGAGAAGAAAGTGTACTCACGGCTCAGTTCGACGACTTCTTGCGAGGAAAGTTTGGTATTCAGCATAAGTATCTCCAGAGCTTGCCCAGCCTGTCTCCAGGTTTAGGCACGGCAAAGCAACTATTTGACCGTCTTGACTATGTGGCGATATACCTCCAAGGTCTGGTCAATATCGGCCTCGGAATGGGAATAGCACAGGAACCACGGCTCACGGGGGTCATGATCAGGCATAATGCCCCGCTCGATAGCGGCCTCTACCCAGCGCAGGTAAAGCTCTTTGTCGCTGGAATTCCAATCACGCTGGCAGGTAACTTTCTCCACACCCACCGCGAAAGTGAACATGGCCGGGTGGCCGTTGACACAAGCCACGATCCCGGCCTCTGCGAAGATTTGCCGCAGGCCGTCCATCAAACGTTGACCGCGCTGTTGGATGGTTTCGAGAATTGGCTGGTTCTGGATGAGGTCGAGGGTAGCATACGCAGCAGCCAGGCCGGGCTTGTTGTTGTTGTAGGTGCCGCCCTGCGCCACACCATGCCCGATGATGCTCATGATCTCTTTCTTGCCGCCGAAAGCCGCCAAAGGATAACCATTGGCAATAGCTTTGGCGTATGTTGCCAGGTCGGGGCGAATGTTGTAGTATTCCTGCGCTCCGCCACGGGCAATGCGAAAACCAGTCTTGACCTCGTCGAGGATGAAGACGATGCCGTATTCATCGCATTTCTGGCGGATGAAGTCCAGCCAGCCAGGCAAGGGTCCGATAGCGCCGCAATTGTCCTGAGCGGCCTCGGTGATGATAGCGGCCACCTCATAGCCCACGTGGCGCAAGGTCAGGTCCAATGCCTCGAAATCGTTGAACGGCAAAGTGATGACCAGGCTGTTGAGCGCTCGCGGAATGCCAGAACTGGAGGGAATGGGAATGGGATTGCGGCGGTTGCCGTAGGCTTCGGCCGGGGCATAGGTAGAGAAGAGCAGGTAATCCTGAAAACCGTGATAGTTGCCCTCGAACTTGATGATCTTCTCGCGGCCCGTATAGGCTCGCGCCACCCGCAGGGCGTGCATCGTCGCTTCGGTGCCAGAACAAGCAAAGCGAACCATCTCCACCGCCGGGCAGAGGGCGGTGATCTTCTCGGCCAGGGCGATCTCCAGCTCACCCGTCATGGCAAACAGCGTCCCCTGGCGAATTTCCTCGATGACCTTGTTATCCACCTCGTCGTAGGCGTGCCCCAGAATGATAGGGCCAAAGGCCAGGCGGTAGTCCAGGTAGCGGTTGCCGTCTACATCCCACAGATAAGCGCCTTTAGCCTTGTGAACATAAGGGGTGATTCCCTCCCCCCAGAAACGGAAATTCGAATTGACACCCAGCGGGAAATACTGCAAAGCCCGCTCCTGCAAAGCATTGGATTTCTCGAAAGGTATGTTCATAATCTCTCCTCAAGAAGAACGATCACGAGGTTACGGTTTTGGCATCTCACCTTCTGCGCAGATTGTCGCCGGGAAACGCCATTGATAGACATCCTTCAACACCTCAGGGACAATTGAGGTGACCGTCTTGCGCACCCCAGGCGTTTTGCCGATGACCTCCGTCACAAAGCGGTACACTTCAGCATTGTCTTTGGCAATCACTTGCACGCTGACGTCAGTCTCACCGATCGAATAAGCCACATAGCTGATGCAATCGTACTCGGTCATCCGCCGGGCAACATCCTGGATCGAATCGGCGTCAACTTCGAGCCACACGTCAGCAACAACGTTGTAGCCCGCCGCCTTGGGGTTGGCAATCGCCATGATCTGAATAATCTGCTCGCGCAACATCCGCTCGATGCGGTAGCGCACCGAACGCTCAGAGACTCCCCCGATGCGGCGGGCGATTTCGGCGCAGGACATACGCCCATCTTCCATCAACAAACTAACAATTTGCAAATCAATTTTGTCGATTCTGGACATTTTATCGTCTTTCCCTTTCCGATTTCAACTCAGATTTTATATCTGCCCACCAAAAGTCGTCAAGTGATTTTTGTCATCAAAAACGCCAGAAAAGCAAATCCCCCCAACCTTGGGACGAGGCTATAACGTCCTTGTTCGTTCACCCAACCCCTCCCAGGCCTGGTAGAATCCAGATGAGTTCGAATTTCTGCTAACCAAAGACCCAAAAGGATTGCTTATGCGCATTGACGGACGCCTCTTCGACCAACTCAGACCTGTGAGCATCGCCACCAGTTATGTCACTTACCCCGAGGGTTCTGCCCTCATCAGCGTGGGCCAAACCCGTGTGCTGTGCAATGTCACCATCGAGGAGGGGGTGCCGCGCTGGATGCAAAATCAGGGAGTCGCCGGGGGGTGGATCACCGGCGAGTATGCTCTGCTCCCTCGCTCCACCCACACGCGCACGCCGCGCGAGACCAACGGCCTGAGCGGCCGCACCCACGAGATTCGCCGCCTCATTGGGCGCAGTCTGCGCGCCGCGGTGGATTTGCAAAAACTCGGGGCGCGCACCATCATCCTCGACTGTGATGTCCTGCAGGCCGATGGCGGCACGCGCACCGCGGCTGTTACCGGCGGTTATGTGGCCCTGGCCATCGCCCTCAACAAGCTCATCGCCCAAAAGCTGATACCCCCCGAAACCCTGCGGCCCGCAGTGGCAGCAGTGAGTGTGGGCATCGTAGATGGCACGCCCATGCTCGATTTGTGCTACGAGGAAGACCGCCGCGCCGAAGTAGATGTCAATATCGCCATGAACGCCGAAGGAAAATTCATCGAAGTGCAAGGCACTGCAGAAGGCACCCCCTTCGACCGCCCGGCCCTGGACAATCTGCTCAATCTGGCTTACACCGGCATTGGGCAGTTGCTGACTTTCCAGCAGGAGGCGCTGGCTCGATCAACCTAAACAAGAAAGGAAGGCATCGCATGGATTTCGTCTCCCGCCAATATATCAAGGTGATTCGCTGGTTCGAATTTCTGTTGGCGCTGGCTGTTTTTGCAGGTGTGGTAGCGGCTGCTGTCGGCGGCTTGCAGGTTCTCGTCCGTCAGGATTGGCGCGTCACCGAAACCTTTTACGACCTGATTTACCGCGTGTTACTGCTGGTCATCGGCATCGAGCTGGTGCGCATGTTGATCATTCACGACTTGATGGCCGTCCTGGAATTGCTGGCCTTTGTCATTGCCCGCAAAATGCTCAAGCCAGATATCCTGGCCATTGACATCATCCTGGCAGTGCTGGCTTTTGTGGCCCTGCTGGGGGCGCGGCGCTATTTTGCCACCCCTCAAGATCAACACCCCAAAGGGGCCGGCTCCCCCCCGCAAGCCAATTGAACCCATACGGCCCAATTGACTTTGTCTCGAGCTGGCCGGCGTCGCCGCCGGTTGGGCTTCAGGCAAAGCGGCGCAAGATGAGCGTGGCGTTGTGGCCGCCAAAACCCAACGAGTTTGAGAGTGCCACGCTCACCTCGGCGCGGCGCGCCTGGCGGGGCACATAGTCCAAGCGGCAGGCCGGGTCGGGCTGGTCGAGATTGATGGTGGGGGGGATAATCTGGTGGCGCAAGACGAGCGTACAAACGACGGCCTCCAGTGCACCTGCTCCTCCCAAGAGATGGCCGGTCATTGACTTGGTGGAGGAAACCGGCAAGCGATAAGCGTACTCACCAAAGGCTTGTTCGATGGCGCGGCTTTCTGCTGCGTCACCGGCGGGCGTGCTGGTGCCATGAGCGTTGATGTAAGACACGTCCTGCGGGCGCAGTTTGGCGCGTCGCAAGGCCAATTGCATACAGCGTGCCGCCCCCACCCCCTCGGCGTCTGGCGCGGTCAAATGCACGGCATCGGAGGTGGCCGCATAACTCACCACCTCGGCCAGCGGCTCGGCGCCTCGCCGCAAGGCGAATTCCATCTCCTCCAGCACGAGCAGCGCCCCCCCCTCGGACATGACAAAGCCATCCCGCCCGGCGTCGAAGGGACGGCTTGCCGCCGGTGGATCGTCGTTGCGACGCGAAAGCGCCCGCATCTGGTCGAAGGCGGCAATGCCGATAGGCGTCACGGCAGCTTCGAAACCGCCGGTAAACATGGCTTTGGCGTGGCCGCACCGGATGGTCTTGAAGGCCTCGCCAATGGCGTCGGCGCCTGTGGCACAGGCCGAGGCCACGCCGTGATTGGGGCCTTGCGCCCCCGTGCGCAGAGCGATTTGCACGGCAGGCACATCTACCGTGATGGAGGGGATGAGAAAAGGATTCACCCGCCGGGGGCCTTTCTCCCGCAAGACGTTCAGTTCAGCAGTGTACGTCCAGATGCCGCCGACCCCCGAACCGACGATGACCCCCACATCGTAAGCGTTATGAGGCGTGATGCGCAAACCAGCTTGTGCCTGCGCCTCTTGCAGGGCGGCAATGGCAAACTGCACGAAACGGTCGGTGCGGCGAGCATCCTTGGCCGGCATGTAATGGAGCGGGTCGAAACCGTGGGCTTCTCCGGCGATGCGCACATCGAAATCGCGGGCATCGAAGAGCGTAATCGGCCCAATTCCCGAACGCCCTTCCACGAGCGCCTGCCACAGCGTGGCCGTATCCAACCCCAACGGGCCAATCACCCCTAGCCCGGTGACGACCACCCGTCTCATCAAATGATCCCCATCTGCTTGCCGACCCGCTCGAAGATTTCCAAGACGCGGTCGAGCTGGGCATCAGTGTGTGTCGCCATGTAACTGGTGCGCAACAATTGCTGGCCCTCCGGAACGCCCGGCGACAACACCGGGTTGACAAAAACTCCGGCGTCGAACAGTGCCTTCCAGAAGAAAATGGTGCGCATATCGTCGCCGATGATAATGGGGACAATGGGAGAAACTGAATTGCCGATGTTGAAGCCCAAAGCCTTGAAAGCGGAGCGCATTTTAGCGCCGTTAGCGTTCACCCGCTCGACGCGTTCTGGCTCGGAGCGCATGATGCGCAGGGCGGCCAGGGCCGCCGCGGCGTTAGCCGGGGGAATACTGGCGCTGAAGATGAACGAGCGGGCAAAGTGCTTGATGAAGTGAATCACCTCCTCGTCGCCGGCCACGAAACCGCCCAAGGAGGCAAACGACTTGCTAAAGGTGGACATGATGAGGTCCACCCCCTCGGTCAGGCCGAAATGCGCGGCTGTGCCGCGCCCGCCGCCCAACACGCCCAAAGCATGGGCATCGTCCACCATCAGCCGCGCCCCGTATTTGCGGCAGAGCGGCACCAGCTCGGGCAAGGGGGCAATATCGCCGCCCATGCTAAACAATCCATCTACCACCACTAACGTCCCCTTGTCTGGCGGGATAGAGGCCAGGACACGTTCGAGATCGGCCATATCGTTATGGCGAAAGCGCTTGGTCTCGCCCCAGCTCAGGCGGGCGCCGTCCACGATGGAGGCGTGGTCATCTTTGTCCAGGACGACCACGTCTTTGCGCCCCACCAGGGCGCTGATCGTGCCCAGGTTGGTCTGCATGCCGGTGGAGAAAACCAGTGCAGCTTGTTTGCCCACGTATTCGGCCAGTTCATGCTCCAACTCTTCATGCATCTCCAGCGTACCGTTGAGGAAGCGCGAGCCGGTGCAGCTCGTCCCATAACGGGCCACCGCATCCAGTGCTGCCTGGCGCACGCGCGGATCGGTAGTCAGCCCCAGATAGTTGTTGGAACCACACATGATGACGCGGTGGCCTTTGATAGACGCCTCGGTGCCTTCGTTGTCGGTAAAGGGGATGAAATAAGGATAATAGCCCCCGGCAATGGCTTCCCTGGCTTCGGTAAATTGACCGCATTTCTCGAACAGATCCATTTCGATACCTCCAGTGGTAGAGTGTAAACTCAGTGCCCGCTGCGCTGTGCTCGGGCAATGATCCAATCCATAAGGTTGTAAAAGCTGGCGCCCATCAAACGGCTGAGGTGGTAAGTGAGCGAAATATCGCTGTTGGGTAAGACGAGATAACGCCGGCGTTCGACGCCGCGCAGAATTGCCGCTGCTACCGCTTCGGCGGTCATCGAACGCACGTTGCCGGCCAAGGCGCGCGTCTCGGGCGGTTTGAATTGATTCTCGTAGGCCAATTGGGGCGTATCGGTATCAGGCGGCAGCACCAGCGAGACGCCAATGCCATACGGCTTAAGCTCGCTGCGCAGCACCCCCGAAAAGCCATTGACGGCGAACTTGGTGGGGCTATAGGCCGAATAGCCAAAAACGCCCACCAGCGACGCTCCCGACGAGATATTGACGATATGCCCCGAACGCCGCGCCATCATCGCCGGCACCACCGCTTTACACACGTGGACAACGCCAAAATAGTTGACCGCCATCATCCAGTGGAATTTCTCGATATCCAGCTCATGGAAATAACCGGGGTGGACAACGCCCGCCGAATTGATCACCACATCGGGGGCGCTGAGCGCCTCGCTGACGTGTTGCACGGCCTGAGCAGCTTGCCGAGCGTCGGACACATCGGCCACCACATAGCCGCAAGATTGCGCCGCCGAGCGCCGCGCCGCGTTCACTTGCTCACAAGCCGCGGTCAGCGCTTCCTGGCGCCGCGCCGCCAGCCAGATATGCGCCCCCCGCCCGGCCAATAGCCGCGCCGTCGCCAGCCCAATGCCGCTCGACCCGCCGGTGATCAAAACGACTTTTCCGTCCCAAAAATCCTGAGGCAAATCAGGCCTCCTGCGTCAGAATACCTTCCACAAAAGCCTGTGGGTCGAAGGGTTGCAGATCGTCGGGCTTTTCGCCCAAGCCAGCGAACAGAATCGGCAGGCCCAGTTCACGTTGGATGGCAAAAGCCATGCCGCCCCGCGCCGAGGAATCCAGCTTGGCCAAAATAACGCCGTTGACGCGGACAGCTTCTTTGAACGCCCGCGCCTGCTGGAGAGCGTTCTGGCCGGTGGTGGCGTCCATCACCAGCCAAACAGCGTGGGGGGCGCCGGGCAAGGCTTTGCCCACCACCCGATGCACTTTCTTCAGCTCTTCCATCAAATTGAAACGGGTGTGCAAACGCCCAGCTGTATCAATCAGCACCACATCCATATTGCGCGCCACAGCCGATTGCACCGCGTCGAAAGCCACTGCGCCGGCGTCACCGCCCATCTGGCCAGAGATGACCGGCAGTTTGAGACGCTCAGCCCACGTTTCGAGCTGATCTACGGCCGCGGCGCGGTAGGTATCGGCGGCGCCCAACAACACCCGGCGGCCCTCGTTGGCAAAGCGCTTACCCAGTTTGGCAATGGTCGTCGTCTTGCCAGAGCCGTTGACGCCGACGATCAGGATGACGGTTGGTTTCGCCTCGAACGAAACCACCGGCGGCGTGTCCAAGCGAGCGAGAAGTTCCTCCCGCAGGGCGGCGCGCAACTCCGCAGCCTGACGCAACCCCTGGCGGCGCACGCGGGCATCCAGCGCCTCCAGGATCGCATCGGTGGTCTCTATCCCCACGTCTGCCTGGATCAGCAAAGCCTCCAGATCATCCCACGTCTGGTCGCTGATTTCGGTCGCTCCGAGCAAGGCAGCAATCTGACCAAAGGCAGCCTTGCTCGTGCGGGCCAGTCCATTTTTCCATTTTTCGAGAAGATTTGCCATGCGACGAATTATACCTGATGTGCTTTAGTCACTCTGAAAACGCGAGGCGTCCAACTGTTTGCGCAACTTATCCTCAGCCGACTCTTCAGGCCGAGCGCTTTCAGCCTGCGCCCGCTCGATCTCGGCGGTTTCTGCAGCGCGCAACTCTTCCCGTGAGCGCGGGCGATGAACAGCCCATTTGCCGCAAAACGGACAGCGGTCGAGTTTGCCGGCGACCAGATTCATGCCCAACAACCGCAAGGGGAAAGGCCGCTGACAGCGCGGGCAGATGGCGCCGCCCGAAATACCGTATTTACGCGGCGCGCCGGGCGGCAGCGTTTTCAGGCCGCGCCCGGGGAAGAAGGACAAAGCAAAGCTTACCAGAATTATGCCAAAGACCAAACTCAACATAGGCACGAGCATTTTCTGCACAGCCTCCTGGCTGACTTCGGCAGAGACGAAATTGGCGCGGATTTCATTCGAGCGCAGCTCACGCCCATCAGCGGTATAACCCCTGGCCCACAGGGTATGCAGGCCGGTGGGATAGGCATCGGTGGTAAAGGACAGACGGAAAGGCGTCTGGCGGTCTTCGCCGATGCGGGTCTCGTCAATGTAAAACTCGACCCAGGCCAAATCGTCTGGCCCTTTGGCTTTCATCGAGAAATTACCCTGAATATCGCCGCGGCCCGACGAATAGCCCCAATCGCGGGACAAACTGAGAGAGAGGGTATCGCTATCCTGCGCCAGCCCCGCTGGGGGCAGGAACAAAATCAGAATGGAGAAAACGAGGGGAATGATTGTAGTCTTCATCGCAGATTGACCTTCAAGAGAGAAAGCGCTGACCTAGACAGGGCGGCACCCAAGAGTCAGGGGGTCATTTCCAGCGGGTGAGAATCGTCTCCCGCTGGAACAATCGCTCGGCGGCGTAGAACAAGGCCATATCGAGAACGAGGAGAATGGCGGCCATAGCCAAGACAAACTGGCGATTGATGTACACCAAACCGGCCAGTTGCCCGAAGAAAATGGCCAGTAAGGGGACAATCACCACCATCGAAATCTGTTCGGCCACGCGCGGGTCGTTGACCCGCGACGAGACGATGACACTCACGCACACTGCGGCCAGCGCCATCAGCGGCCCCACCACCAGCACAGCCAGCAGCCAGCGGGCATCGAGCAGCGCCGTCAACAGTTTTGCCTCTCGCACGATGAGCCACGCCCCAGCAGCAAAGATAGCAAAAGCCAGGTCGGTTGCGGCCACCGCCGGAATGACAGCCGCCAGACTTTTGCCCAGCAGCAGCTCGATGGTGGTGATGGGCGTTGCCAGGAGCGGCTCCAAGCTGCGGGTAGTTTTCTCGCCCACGATGGAATAGGCCGCAATGGTTACCGGGATGGCCAGCGGCAAAATCATGAACATCAACATGAACTGGCTCACCAGGTAAACCTGCATACACTCCATGCCCTTCAGTTCCGGGGGGCAAAGGTTGCCAATCTGTTCAGGCATCTCGCCGAAATCGCCGGCGGTCTCGCTCCCTGCTTCGATACTGCCGGTGGTCACAAGGATGATGAGCGGGATAGCGGTGAGCAAGAGGGGCATGAAGGCCACGGTGAACAACACCATGCGGTTCTTGAACACTTCGGCCCATTCCTTGCGGATGATGATAGCAATCTTGTGCATAGGCTTACGCATTCTTGACCAGTTGCAGATACACATCCTCGAGCGAATGGCGCAATTCGCCCACGAATTGAATGTCGGCCCCGGCGTTCACCAGCGCTCGGACAATGGCAGGGTTGTGGATTTCCGGCTCGTCCACTCGCAGCAGCAATTTGTTGTCAATGAGGCGGGCTTCACGCACCACCGGCAGAGCAGTCACCGCGGCGAGCAGAGATTCATCGGCCTGGCGCAAGTGGAAGACCACTTTACGGCCAAAAATCGAGCGGCGCAGGTTGGCCGGTGTATCCAACACCAGCAAACGGCTCTTGAAGACGGCAATGCGATCACACAGCCGGTCGGCTTCGTCGAGATTGTGGGTGCAGAGGAAGATGGTGCGGCCCTGGCTGCGCAATTCGCTGATGAAATCGCGCACCAGGTGAGCGGATTCAGGGTCGAGGGCGGCAGTGGGTTCATCGAGGAAAAGCAGGCGCGGTTCATGCAAAAGGGCACGGGCGATTGCCAGTTTCTGCTTCATCCCTTTGGAGAAAGTACCCACTTCCTCGAAGCGCCGTTCCCACAGGCCGAGCATACGCAGATATTTTTCCACTTGCGCGGCGGGGTCTTCAACCTCGTACAATTCGGCGTAGATGTGCAAGTTGTACTGAGCGCTGAGATTGTCGTATAGGCCGGGCGTCTCGGTAAGCAGGCCTACCGAGCGGCGAATATCGGTATCTTGGCGGCCAACCACAAAACCGTTGACCACGGCGCGGCCGCTGGTAGGGGCAATCAGGCTGGCCAGCATGCGCACGGTCGTAGTTTTGCCGGCCCCGTTCGGCCCCAGGAAGCCAAAGACCTCCCCCTCGCGCACGTCCAGCGAGAGATGATCAACCGCCAGGTTGGCGCCGAATGCTTTGGTGAGCATCTCGGTGTGAATCATGTGTACTTTGCCTTGTCCAGATTTTCCGGCGTTTCTTCGGGCGGGGCGATCGAAGGCGGCAGAGGGAGATGCGGCAAGGATGGTACAGGGGCAGGCAGTGGTTCCGCCTGGCGCAAAGCGAAGATGATGCTCAGGTTGATGAGGGCAATGCCTCCGATGAGCGCTTCGGTCAGGTACAGATTGAGCGTCTGCGAGGCCCACACAGCCAGACCGTCTACCGCCGCGTGCCACAAAACAGCCAGCCACACCCACCACCATTGCTTGCGGATGAAGGTTTGCGCAACGATAACCGCAAAGCCGATTTGCACCGGCAGGGTGAAAAATCTTTCCAGCGCTCCCAACAACGTGTCATACCAGGCCGCCGACCAATAGGTGTTGATTTGTTCCTGCGCCAGGGCGAGTTGCTCAGCAGGGACAACCGTCGCCAGGTCTGCGCCGCGCATGGCGAGCATAACCACGTAATTGAACAGCACCAGCGCGCCGAGGATGATGGCTTCAGCCCCACCATGACCGGCGCCCGTCAGGATGGCGGCGCGCCACGAGCGGGCATCCTTGGCCCACCAACGGAACATGGCGTAGCGCGCCAATTCCTCGAACAGGCCGGCGCTCAAACCCAAGAAGACTATGCTGAAGGGTAATTGCCAGGCCGGGGGGATGCCTGGCAGAATGCCTTTCTGAAACAACAGCCCCACGCCAGCATTGAAAGGGATATGGCCAACCTGAGACAGGACAAAGACCGCCCCGCCGATGAGCCACAGCCGCCAGCCGCTATCGAACTTGCGGGTCAGATAAATACCCAGAGCGACCGGCATGGCCATCATCAGAAAGCCATTGATGAAATAGGTGATGTGGAGGATATTCATGTAATCCGCTTCGACCTTGAGTTTTGCCGCAAACGCGGTAGGGAGATTATACTCTCGAATTGTCAGGATGACGTTTCAGACCCAGGCGAAGGGGGGATGTTCAGGCAGAAACCAGCCGGGCAGGATCGGCATCTTGGGGAAGCAAGCCAGCCTCGCGGACGATGCGCGGCACGATCTCTTCCCAGCCAACGGCCATCAGATGAATGCCATGAATGCCCTGTTTGGCTCGCAGGGCAGCGATCAACTCCAGGGCGATCTGCACCCCTTCCTCTTCCACGCCGTCGCCAGCGGCCTCGAGACGTTTCATCAAACGAGGCGGGATCGTGACCCCCGGCACTTCATCATGCAAATAGTGCGCCATTTTCAACGATTTGAGGGGGGTGACGCCGGCAAGGATGTACACTTTGTCGAGCAGGTTGCGCTGCGCCAGCGCCTCCAGCCAGATTTCGAGGCGGTCGGCGTCGAAGATGAGGTTGGTTTGGAAGAATTGCGCGCCGGCGTTGACTTTCTTGTGCTCACGCAGGGCCTGGAAACGCGGCTCGGAGGCAAAGGGCGAGGCGGCTGCGCCCAAGAAATATTTGGGCGGGAATTTGATTTCACGTCCGTCGAGGTATTTGCCTTCGTCGCGCATACGCCGCAGGATCCACAACATCTGCACCGCGTCCAAATCCACCACATCCATACGCCCGCGCGGGGCGGGGGCCATGCCCATGCTATCACCCGATAGACACAGCACGTTGCGGATTCCCACAGCCGCCGCGCCCAACACATCGGCCTGCAAACCCACCCGCGTGCGGTCACGGGCGGCGATTTGCATCACCGGTTCGACGCCGCGCTGGATAGCCAGAGCGCTGCACGCCCAGGAGGACATGCGCGGGGTGGCCGAGGGACAATCAGTGAAGTTGACAGCGGCCACATAGGGCTTGACCAGCTCGACATTTTTGCACAACTTGCCGGTAGCGCTGGTCAGAGGCGGGGCAACCTCGGCAGTGACGACGAATTCGCCCGCCCGCAGGCGGCGTTCCAACTCGGAGACCGGTTCACTGTAAGCAGGGGGATGGTAAAGAGCGTCGCCCTGCCACCAATCGGGCTGACGCAGCGGGCGGAAGATCGCGTCCCACAAAAAGGCACGCTGTGCGGGGTTGCCTGCCAGCAGGCCGGCGAAGACGGTGCGCAGCCCGATTTTGCGCACTTGCCGGATGACCCCACCCCAGGTCTCACCGCCGACCTGATCCCAATCCAGCGGCGGCAACACTTCGAGCAAGAGTTCGGCGCGCCCCAGGCGGAAGGCGCGCTCGTAAATGGCATACCAGATGCAAGGTCGGCTCTTGTCCACATAACAGCCCTCGGCGGTGGAGCCGCCGCAGGGGCCATTGCGCACCCCTTTTGGGCACTCCATTGGGCAGATGAAAGCCGTCTCCTGAAGCAGGCAATTGCCGCACATCCGGCAGCCGAACAAAGGGCCTTTGACGGCGCGTTCGATGGCCTCGAGCAGGCGGTTGCCAGGGGTGTCTTTCTTGAAAGGGTAGTAGGGCGGCTGCCAGCGCCGTCCGGGGGTAAAGAGGGGCATAAGCGCAGAGGAAAAGAGCGAGCGGAGGGCGTGTCATGGCGCTACACCCTCCGCCCTATGTTTTACAAAATTTTAGGGTCAGTAAGCGGCTTTGATCGTCTCGATATCCACACTGGTCTTGCCGTCATCGGTCGGCGGCTCAGCAATGAAGCCCTGTTCCATCATCATCTTGGTGAGGTCGCGGGAGCGCTTGATGATGCGGGCAGCATTTTGGTACTCTTCTTCATAGGTCGTCGTCTTGCGTGCCAGGCCCTGCTCGATGCACTTCATCGCCACAGCAGCCGCTTCGCGGGGGAAGACTTCCCAGTCATCCATGTCGGGGAGAATATGATCGGCATCGAGGCGGTCGCCGACATGATTGGCCAGCGCCTCGGCCGCGGCGAAGCACATCTCGTCGGTAATGGTGCGGCCGCGGACATCCAGCGTGCCACGGAAGATACCGGGGAAACCCAGGGAGTTGTTGACCTGGTTGGGGAAGTCCGAGCGGCCGGTGGCCACGACCGCTGCACCGGCTTCCTTGGCTTCCCAGGGCCAGATTTCCGGCACCGGGTTGGCGCAGGCAAAGACGATAGCATCTTTAGCCATTGTCTTCACCCATTCCGGCAGAATCACGCCTGGGCCAGATTTGGACAGGCCGATGACCACGTCAACGCCTTTCATGGCTTCGGGAATATCGCCCTCGCGGCCTTCGGCGTTGGTAATGTTGCACAGCTTCCACTTGTCTTTGTACTCATCTTTGCGCATTTCCAGGTCTTTGCGGTGCTTACCCAGGATGCCTTTGGTATCCACGATGAAGCACTTGGCCGGGTCTGCACCCCAACCGAAGATCAACCGCGAGCAGGCCACGTTAGAGGCGCCCGCCCCAATAAAGGCGATCTTGACCTCGCTCATCTTCTTGCCGACCACCTTGAGGGCGTTGATGAGGCCGGCCAGGGTCACGGTAGCCGTGCCCTGCTGGTCGTCGTGCCAGATGGGGATTTCAGCTTTTTCGCGCAGGGTATCCAGAATGTAAAAGCATTTTGGATTGGAAATATCCTCAAGATTGACGCCACCAAAGCCGGGCTGTAACATCAGCACAGTTTCGATAATCTTGTCAGGGTCTTTGGTATCGAGCATAATCGGCACGCCGTCCACGCCGCCGAGGTATTTGTAGAGCAGACCTTTGCCTTCCATCACCGTCAAGCCAGCTTTGGGGCCGATGTCTCCCAACCCCAAGACGCGTGTCCCGTCACTGACCACAATGACCGTGTTCCACTTGTTTGTGTACTCATAGACAAGGTCGGGATTAGCAGCAATAGCCTTGCAGGGGGCCGCCACACCGGGCGTGTACCAGATGGCGAAATCGTTGAAGCTGTGTACTGTGCACTTCAAAGCCATTTCGATTTTCCCCCGGTAGAAGGGGTGTAGCAGCATCGCATCTGCTGCAGGCTTAGTTGCTTTGGCTAACAGCTCCTCAGCAGTCCATGTTTTCTTTTCAGTCATAACAAGCTCTCCTTAGTATGGGGGGTAAATATTGACAGCCGCAACCGATGAACGGGGCGGCTGAATCGAACGGGGAACGAAGCCCAAGCTCGGCATTGCCACAAAACATTCCACAGGCCAAGTATAGCAGTTAGGGGCATCACTGCGTTAGTATCACCTGTCACGATTTCAGGTGGTACTTGTCATGTCCGCTGTTATTTTTGTCGGCACGGCATGGCGGCGCACTTTTTGCGTCAACCAGTCGGCCCAAGCCTGCATGCCTTCACCGGTCTTGGCCGAGACGGGGAAAGTGACCACCCCGGGGTTGAGAATCTCCACCCCGCGGCGGAAATAGTCCACATCGAAGGAGACATAGGGGAGGAGGTCAATTTTGCTCATGATTAGCGCCTGCACGCCGCAATACGTGCCGGGGTATTTATAGGGTTTGTCATCGCCTTCGGGGATGGAGGCAATCAGCACGTTCAGGTGGACACCAAGGGCAAAACTTGCCGGACAGATGAGGTTGCCAACGTTCTCGATGAGGACCAAATCGAGTTGATCGAGGGGCAAAGCAGGGAGAGCATTGGCGAGCATGACGGCATCCAGATGGCAATCGCCGCCGGTGTTAATCTGCACAGCAGGCAAGCCTGCTGCGGCAACTTTTTCAGCGTCGAGGGAGGTGGCCACATCGCCTTCGATGACGCCCAGGCGCAGTCGCCCTTGCAAGACTTCGAGGGTTTTGAGAATGAACGTGGTCTTACCAGCGCCAGGGGAGGCCATGATGTTGACAGCAAAAACGCCAGCTCGATCAAAAGCGGCGCGGTTTCTCTGCGCAATCTGGTCGTTGGCAGAAAGAATATTTTCGACAACAGAGATTTTAGCCGGCATGTTCTTGCAGACGAAAAAAGCTTTATGGCAGAACTTTACTCAATCTCGATGCTCGAGACACGAAATTCATCACCTTTGGTAACTTTCACCCGCAAACTGAGGCAGCGGGGGCAAGCAAAACTCTCATCCGAAGGCTCGAAAAGCGCGCCGCAGTCCAGGCAGCTCATCTCTACCGGCACGCGCTCGAAGTTCAGCACCGCTTTCTCAGCAATCGTACCGCGAGCAATAAGCTCCCAGTAAAACTGTACCGAGTCGTCCACAATGGACGACAACTTGCCAATGACGAGATTGATCTTCGTGATCTGGCGGGCATTGGCTCGCTCAGCATGGCGAAGACAAATCTCCAGAACACTCTGCGTAACCGGTAGTTCGTGCATGGATTTCGTACACACAAGGCTGGCAACTTGCCAGCCTTGCAGATTTAAGGGGTCATTTTTTGCTAACGCGGGACGCTTGACAATCTTTCGCAACAAAGAGCTTACATGTACTTACCTGTGATGTAGTCAGAGAGATGCTCGATGGTATCCTTCTGCTCTTCGATGACCGCTTTGACGACATCGCCGATCGAGACGATACCAACGAGCTTGCCGTTTTCCAGAACGGGCAAATGGCGAACGTTGCGATCGGTAAACAAGGCCTGACATTCAGCCAGCGCCGCCTTAGGCGTGACATAATAGACTTTCTTTGTCATGATGTCTTTAACGCGAGTGCTAACAGACATCCGCCCACGTAAGACAACCTTGCGTGCATAATCACGCTCTGAGATGATGCCGACAACTTGATCATCTTCGACCACAACCAGCGCCCCCACATTTTTCTCCGCCATGATCTTCAAAGCGTCCAGAACTGTGGCTTCAGGACTAATCGTCCAAACGTTGCGGCCTTTGCGCTGCAAGATTTCTTCCACCGTTGATATCATAGTTCCTCTCTCCCAAAGTGACAAGTTGCCGATGAATGACTGGCTATATTTTATTTTGAACAAGCCATAATAGTCAAGAGAAGAAACCGAGCGGCCGATGAAGGGCAGTTCATCGTCTAAGGAAAAGGTCTTCTTCTCAATCGCAGGATTTTCTTAATAACGAGGTGACTGTCAGCGAGCAGCTTACGCTTGCGGCTAATACAGCGTTGGGCTGTCTCGTGACAGTCACCCTCTTGGCGGCGCTATCCATTTGGATAAGAGGCTGTGAGCATGCGCCGCCATCCTCGAACCTCAAGCAAAAGGCTTAGTTGGTCTTGCGAATGTAGATGAGCCAATACATCAGGCCGACCATAATGCCGCCGCCGATGATGTTGCCAATGGTCACGGGGAGCAAGTTGCCGATGAAGAAACCTCCCCAAGTCAGGTTGGCATAATCTGCGGCAGTTTTCCCGATGGTCTCCAGGAAGGCCGGATCGAAGTACTTGATGAACAGACCGGCAGGGATGAAGTACATGTTGGCGATGCTGTGCTCGAAGCCGGCGGCCACAAAGCAGGCGATGGGCGGGATGATGGCCAGGATTTTGTCGGTGGTGGTGCGGGCGCTGAAGCACATCCAGACAGCCATGCAGACCAGGGCGTTGCACATGATGCCCAATGCCACTGCCTGGATGAAGGTCAAATTCACTTTGGCGTCTGCAATGGTCAGTGCCGCTAGGCCAATGGCCCCTTTCCCGAACGTGTACTGCTTGCCCAAAAAGACGATATAGGCCGTCAGCATAGAACCGACGAGGTTACCAATATAGACGATAACCCAGTTGCGGAGCAGCTGAAGGGTGGTGACCTTCTTGCTGGCATAGGCCATCGTGATGAGGGTGTTGCCTGTGAACAGTTCGGCTCCACCGACGACGACCAGGATCAGGCCGACAGTAAAGACCAGGCCCACCAGCAGGCGGGTAACGCCATAGGGGAAGGCCGTCTTGAAAGCGGTGGCGCCAGCCGCGTCGGTGATGGAGATGCTGCCGGCAGCGACGGTGGTGGCGAAGATGGCGCCGATGCCGATGAATGCGCCGGCCAGAATTGCCAGCAAGAACATATTGAGGAACTTCAGGTTGGCTTTCTTGACGCCAATATCCTCAGCCTTGGCCGCCATAGCAGGCGGCAGAAGAGCATCGAACGAAATCTGGTCAGTCATATTTTCTCCTCAAGCAATTTTTAGGTTTGGTGTGGCTTGCTGCATAACATGATGAGTGGCATTGAGTTCCTTTGTATATTCGCGGGGAGCCTCCTTAGGCAAGTTTTTTTCAGGCGCACAGCTCTATAAGACTCAGAGTGCCCTAACCACCCCAGGGCATCTGGGCATAGAGCTCGTAGGCCTGGTCATGCATTTTCTTGAAGAGCGCCTCGTGGCTTCGTTCCCATTTTGCCAGCATTTGCAACACTTTTTTGGCCTCGCCTTCCGCTTGCTTGGCCGCTTTGGTGTAATACTCGGCAAAATCGAGTTCAATCAGGTAGGCCATGCGCAAGACCGGCAAGTCGGGGACCATCGCCTCGAGGACAGTCTGGTCGAGCATTTCCGATTGGGCGCGTTGGGAGAAAAAAGCGCCTTCTTTGAGCGCTTGCTTCAGCGCGGCGCTGTTGCCAGGTTCGCCTTTGTCCAGCGCGGCAATCTGGGCTTCGATGAATTCGATGTGCTTCTGCTCTTCAGCAGCCAGTTCCTTGAAGGCGCTGACGGCTGCAGCGTGTTTCAGCCGGCTGGCGTTTTCTTCAAAAAAGCGTTTTCCTTCGTGTTCCCGCTGAAGTGCGTATTCATAAATTTTGCGAATATCCATGTTGTTCCTCCGTAGGGGCGGCCTGCTCCATGCCCATACAGATCACAGAGCAGGCCACTGATTTATGCTGCTGGTTCTACTTTTACAGCGCAGACCTTGTATTCCGGGATCTTGGCCACCGGGTCGAGGGCCGCGTTGGTTAACACGTTTGCTGCAGCTTCAGCAAAGTGGAAGGGGATGAAGACCACGCCGCGCTTGATGTCGTCGGTCACGCGCACGCCCAGTTCGATCTCGCCGCGTTTGCTCGAGACGCGCACCCGCTTGTGGCCATTCAACCCAATCTTTTTAGCGTCGTCCACGTTAATTTCCACATAGGCTTCTGGCACCTCGCTGTGCAGTTTTTCTGAGCGGCGAGTCATCGAGCCGGTGTGGAAGTGGAACATGAGGCGGCCAGTGGTCAGGATGTAGGGATAATTCTCGTTGGGCAGTTCATCCGGCTCCTTGAACTCGATGGCAAAGAACTTGCCCAAACCGCGCGAGAACTTGCCTTTGTGCAGATAAGGCGTGCCGGGGTGTTCCTCGCTGGGGCAAGGCCAATGGAGCGAGCCGAGTTCTTCGAGCCGTTCGTAGGTGATGCCAGCGTAGGAGGGGGTCAATTTGTTGACCTCTTGCATGATGGCCTTGGGCGAGTCGAAGTCGAAGCCCTGAGCACCCATCTTCTTGGCCAGTTCGCAAACGATGACCCAATCTAGTTTGGCATCACCCAACGGCTCAATGGCTTTGCGCACGCGCTGGACACGGCGCTCGGTGTTGGTGAAAGTGCCGTCCTTCTCGGCAAAGGAAGCGCCAGGCAAAACAACGTGAGCGAATTGCGCCGTCTCGGTCAGGAAAATGTCCTGGACGACCAGGAATTCGGTGTTTTCCAGGCATTGGCGGACATGATTGAGGTCTGGGTCGGAGACCATCGGGTTTTCGGCCATGATGTAGAGGGCGCGGATATTGCCCTCGCCGGCGGCATGGACAATTTCAGTCACCGTCAGGCCGACGTTGAGCGAACTGGTCGAACCCCAGGCTTGCTGGAACTTCTGCTGCACTTCGGGAATGGTCACAGCCTGGTAGCCAGGGTAGACGTTGGGCAAGGCGCCCATGTCGCACGAACCCTGCACATTGTTTTGGCCGCGCAGGGCATTGACGCCGCCACCGGCGATGCCCAGGTTGCCACACAGCATAGCCAGATTGGCAGCCGACTTGACGTTGTCCACGCCAGTGGTGTGCTGGGTGATGCCCATCGAGTAGAGAATGGCCGACGGTTTGTTTTGAGCGTACATCCGGGCCACTTCGCGCAAACCATCCGCAGGAATGCCGCAGATTTCAGACACGCGCTCTGGCGTATACTCGGCGACTACCTTTTTCAGCGCCTCGAAGTCTTCAGTGCGCTCGGCGATGAAGGCTTTATCTTCCAGCCCTTCACTGATGATGACATTCATCAGAGCATTGAAGATGGCCACATCACTTCCAGGGCGGAATTCATAGTACTTGTCGGCCCAATGGGCAATCGGCGTCTGGCGCGGATCAAGCACAATCACCTTGGCGCCGCGCTTCTGCCCCTTGAGGACACGAGTTGCGATGAGAGGATGGTTCTCTGTCGTATTCGAACCGATGACCAGGAAGCAGTTGGTATCCGTCTCGAATTCAGGAACGGTGTTGGTCATGGCGCCGCTGCCAAAGGCAGCCGCCAGGCCAACGACGGTGGAGGCATGGCACAGGCGGGCGCAATGGTCTACGTTGTTGGTGCCAATCACGGCGCGGGCAAATTTTTGCAGGACGTAATTCTCCTCGTTGGTGCATTTAGCAGAGGCAAGGAAGGCGATGCTGTCGGGCCCGCTTTCCATTTTGACCTGGCTGAGTTTCTCAGCGATGAGGGTAAGCGCCTCGTCCCAGGTAGCCTCTTCGAATTTGCCGTTCTTGCGGATAAGAGGTTTTTTCAGGCGGTCAGGGTGGTTGACAAAGGCATGGGCGTTCCAGCCTTTGATGCACAGCCCGCCCTGGCTGACAATGTGGTTCTTTGCCGGCAGGACACCGACCAGTTTGCCATCCAACACCTGGAGATGCAGGGCGCAACCCGTACCACAGTAAGGGCAGGTAGTCAGGATATTTTCATATTCGATCATGGTATTTCTCCTCTAGTGCGGCAAGCCCGTGCGCTCGTACTCGCCTTCTTCGAGCACCAACAACTGCGGCGGCTTCTGCTGCAGCGATGCGCCGGTTTCGTAGTTGAACATCTCTTTGACATCGCGGGCGATCAGCCGGAAGTGGACGGCCATGGGAATATCGGCCGGGCAGGTCTCTTCGCACTCGCGGCAGGCCACACACTTGGCCGTCATGTGCATCGCACGAACGAGATGATACATCGAGGGGTTCGGCATAGGCAGTCGGCCTGTCTGCACCCATTTCTCGTCTTCGAGCGCGCAGATGTTGCAGAAACACTGCGGGCAGATGTTGCGGCAGCCATAGCACTTGATGCAATGCTCGAATTCCTGCTTCCAGAATTCCCGTTTTTCTTCCAGGCTCATGGCGGCAATTTTGTCCGTCAGCGGGTCAGCGACACCCTGGATGGGTTGGCCGACCACCGTCTTGGCATGAACCGTGAAGGGTTTGGCGCAACGGCAGAATTCCGCCTCCTCCTGTTCACATTGCAAGCCAATCAGGATGACGTTGTCGAGGCTGAACTGGGCGTGCTTATACATCTCGACGATGCCGCGTTCTTCGCAGCCCCGGCAAACGATGGCCAGTTTGGCTTCGGGATGGGCGCGCAGGATAATCTTGAGCGTATCCGGCAGCGGCTCTTTGGGCCACAGGGCTAGTTTATCAAGCTCGCCGGGGCGCTCTTTGTGGAAAAGGTAGGGCGACACAATGCCATGTGGCCCCTGGCGTAGCGCCAACACGCCATCTACATCAGGTAAGACTTTCTCAATGGTTTCACGAAGGGATGTCAGTCGCTCGCTCATTTCATCGTCTCCACAAAGGGCGGCAAGGCGCTGATTTTTTCGGTGAACTCTTTGATGACAACGGTGAATTTTTCGCCTTCAGCCGCCGAGACCCAGTTGATGTGCAGGCGTTCTGGCTCGATGCCAGAATACTCTAGCAACTTTTTCAACACCGGCATCCGTTTGGCAGTGCGGTGGTTGCCGGTGCTGTAGTGGCAGTCGCCGATGTGGCAGCCGAGCACCATCACACCATCGGCCCCCTCGCGGAAGGTGCGCAGCACCAGTTCGGGCGAGATACGCCCACTGCACGGCACGCGGATAATCTTGACGTTGGGCGGGTATTTCATGCGGGCCATGCCAGCCGTGTCGGCGCCGCGGTAGGAGCACCAGTTACATAAAAAGCCAATGATTTTTGGTTGGTACATCATGACACCTCCATCGTTTCAAAGGATTTCATCGCTTGCATGGCGCCAATCATCTCAGAGACGATCTGATCGTCGGTGAAGTGCTTGAGGGTGATTGATTTCGGCAGGCAGGTGCCTACACAGGTGCCGCAACCCTTGCACAGCGCTTCCTGGACGTAGGCTTTGCCTTTGTCCTCCAGGTAGATGATGGCCTGATAGGGGCAGGAAGCAATGCATTGCTTGCAGCCCACGCAGGTCGTCTCGTCCACCATCGCAGTAGCAGCTTCAATCTCGATTTCGCCCTGACCAATGATAGACAAAACGCGGGCGGCAGCAGCAGCTCCCTGTGCCACACTCGCCGGAATATCCTTCGGGCCTTGACACGCTCCGGCAATAAAAACGCCGTCAGTCATGGTCGCCACCGGATCCAACTTGGGGTGCCGTTCGATGAACCAGTCATCTGCCGAGCAGGAAATACCAAATTTCTGGGCCACCTCTTTGGCATCGGCACGTGCCTCCAGGGCAGCCGAGAGGATGACCATATCCACCGGGATACGGCGCTGCTTACCGATCAAGGTATCCTCTACCTGAACGACCAGCTTACCCTCTTCGCCCGGAATTCGAACCGAGTTGGTGATTTCAGCCACTTTACCGCGCACGAAATGGGTGCCTTCGTCCAACAGGCGCTGGTAGAATTCCTCGTAACCCTTGGCCGGTGTGCGGATGTCAATGTAAAAGTTATAGACCTCCGCACCGGTCTTCTCATGCACCAGGTGGGCGAATTTCAGGCTTTGCATACAGCAAATGGACGAGCAGTACTTATGATAATTCTTATCGCGGCTGCCCACGCAATGCACAATGGCCACACTCTTAGGTTGCGTCACGCCGTCGCGCAGGACAACCTTGCCGCCCGTCGGCCCAGCGGCGTTGGTCATGCGCTCGAACTCCAGGCTGGTAAAGACGTTGGGTAAGCGTCCATAGCCGTAGTTCGGGATCTTGCGAGCATCGAACAGGTCATAACCGGTCGCCAGGATGATATTACCCACCTTCACGGTAATAATTTCATCCTGCTGGTCAAATTTGATAGCACCCGTGGGGCAGAACTTCTCGCAAGCCTTGCAGGTCCCTCTCTGGAAGAAGATGCAGTTTGGACGGTCAATGACGGGATACTTTGGCACTGCCTGGGGGAAAGGACGGTACACGGCTTTGCGGTATCCCAAGCCAGCCTCGAAGACGGTGTCAATCACTTTCTTAGGGCATTTCTCCTCGCAGACACCGCAGCCAGTGCAGTTTTCTTCGTCAATGTAGCGGGCTTTCTTGCGGATGGTGACGGTGAAATTGCCGATATACCCCTCCACCTTCTCCACTTCGCTCCAAGTGAACAAGGTGATGTTCTTGTGGTTGCCAGCGTCGAACATCTTGGGGGTGAGAATACAGGCCGAGCAGTCCAGCGTGGGGAAAGTCTTATCGAACTGGGCCATGTGTCCACCGATGGAGGGTTCGCGTTCCACCAGGTAAACATGATGGCCAGCATTGGCAATTTCGAGAGAAGCCTGAATGCCGGTGATGCCGCCGCCAACCACCAGCACGTTGGGATCAATGGGGACAAAGAGCGATTCGAGGGGCTGCTGATGAGCGACACGCCAAACAGCCGCCGCGACCAACGATTTAGCCTTTTTGGTGGCTTCTTGTTTGTCAGCAGTTACCCAAGAATCCTGCTCACGGATATTGGTCATCTCGAAGAGATAGGGATTCAAGCCGGCGCGGGCGCAGGCACCCCGGAAGGTGGGTTCGTGTAAGTGGGGAGAACAAGCTGCCACAACCACACGAGTCAGGCCGTGTTCCTTGATGTCTTTCTCGATCAGTTCCTGACCCAGACTGGAGCACATGAACTTATAGTCGCGGGCAACAACCACCCCGCGCTCTGCCAGCTCTTTTGCGGCCCAATTTGCCACACCTTCGACATCCACGGTTCCGGCAATATTCGAGCCGCAGTGACACACATATACACCGATCTTTTCTGACATTTATTCCTCCTCAAGTAGTTGCAGGTTTACGCCTTACGCGCGAGAGTGCAGGCGTGGGGAGAACGAGTTCTGACCCAATCCTCAGGCGTCTTGGCGTAATCCCAAGCGCCAAACCGAGAAGCTGGGTAAAGTAAAGCACCGGCACATTGAAATCCGTGCCGAATTCCTGGTTGACTTGTTTTTGGTAGCACTCCAGGTTGACTTGGCACATTGGGCAAGCCGTAGCAATGACCGCCGCCCCGCTATGCACCGCCCCGTTGAGCAGGTTGCGGATCATGCTGAGCGCGGCGCGACGGCTGGTGATGATCAACGACCCGCTACAACACAGAAGTTTTTCGGGATAGTCAACAGGTTCTGCGCCGATGGCCGCCATGAGATCCTCGAAGAAATGGGGTTGCTCAACATTCTCATGGTCTTTCCGCGGGCGGAGAATCTGGCAGCCGTAATAAGCCGCCACCTTTAGCCCTTCCAAGGGCCGAACTGTCCTGGCCTTGATCTCCTCCGGCCCCACATCGTGGGCAAACACCTCGATCAAATGCTTGACAGAGAGTTTGCCCGTAAAGTGCAGGTTATCTTCTTCCAGAGCGAAATTGATATGTTCGGCCAAATCGGGGTCTTTCTTGAGGGCCTCGTTGGTGAAGTAAGAGTTCTTGTAACAAGCCGCGCACGGAGCTACCATGTCGAGATCAGTCTTCTCGGCCATGGCTAGGTTGCGAGCAGAAAGCGTGTAAGCTAACAACTCGTCAATGTGAAAATAAGCCGTGGCGCCGCAGCAGTTCCAATCCTCCAACTCCTCAAACTCGACATCGAGTTTACGAGCGCTCTCGATTGCCGATTTATGATAGCTCAGCGCCATTTTCTCGAGAGAGCATCCGGGGAAATAGGCGTATCGTTTCATTCGAGACCTCCCACGGGGATGACTCGGCCTATCATCCGCCGAAAATTCTTGAGGCGTTTGATACGCGGCGGCAACAGAGGCAATCTCCCTTTCAGCATCATCGTGGTCGCCGCTTGCGCTTCGGTGATGAAGTCTTGGAGGCCAAAACTGAACAGATACGTCGTGGCCAGAATAGGCTCGTAAGACCTACCGCTTCTGAAGACCGTCTTGACAAAAGTCTCCGAGAAGACCGGGCCAATCAGTTCCGGCTGATGCTGACCTTTCCACATCGAGTAGCGCTTGAGCGCATACATCAGCCCAGCGATGTCAATATCGCAAGGGCATCTCACCGTGCAGTGGAAACAGGAAGCGCAATACCAATACGTATTGCTGGCAAGCACCTCGTCCTTCATATTGGCGTTGATCATGGCAATCAGCCGCCTCGGGGTGTGATCCATGAAAGGCGCAGAGGGGCAAGTGCCAGCACACGTGCCGCACTGCATACACAATCGGATGGGATTGCCGTGTGCGGCATGTAAGAGATTGGCAATTTCCTCGCTAAAAGTCGGCCTTGACGACATAGGTTTATCCTTGGCTTATTCAGCCTGGTCCTTTTTGGACTCCGCAGCTTTGAGCAAGGCGCTTACCTTGTCCAAAAGAAGCTGCGGTTCGACCGGCTTTTCCACCAGTTCATCCACCTCCACGAAGCGCGGATGCACCGGCTCCCCAGGGAACAGGAACGCCATTTGTTCACGGATGCCTGTGATGATGAGAACAGGTATCTGGCGAAGTTTGGCATCCTTCCTCATCTTGCGGGCAATCATAATCCCTTCGGCCCCACGCCCCATCATGATGTCGAGCAACAACATATCGTAGGCCAGGGTAGATAGCGCCTTGAGACCATCCTTGGGGTTGTAGGCAACGTCAACACTATAGTTCGCGCTCTCAAGTATTGCCTTGATGCCTTCAACGAAGTCCGGATCGTCATCAATGATCAAAAGTTTCTTGGGTTGGTTCATGGTATGTCTCCTTTTCTTCTAGCGTAGCTATGACCAGGTTTCTGGAGATGACAAAGCTATGGTGTGTGTTCCGTTTTCAATTTAGGCAAACGGATGATCATACGAGTCCCTTTCTCTGGCTCGCTTTCTGCCGATAGGGTACCTCGATGAGCTTCGATGATACGCCGGCTGATGGTCAGGCCTAATCCATGGCTGTCTTCGACGCTTTGCCCGGCCTGGCCGCGGTAGAAATCACCAAACAAGCGAGGCAATTCTTCCTTCGAGATGCCAACGCCGCTATCGGTTACCGTCAACTCGATGTACTCGCCCGCCTGACGGGCCGAGACAACAACCTCCTTGCCCGGATAAGAATACTTGATCGCGTTGCCGATGATGTTGATCAGCGCCTCGACGACGCTCACCTCATCCCCGGCGAACAATTCTAGCGCTGGGTCAATTTGGGTCACGATGCGGATGTCCTTGCGCACCGCATGGGGTTCAACGCTTTCGACGGCTTTCGCAATCACCGCAGGCACAGCCAGAGGGGTGAAATTCTCCTTGATCTTTTCGATATCCACCGACAGAACTCTCAACCAGGAGTGAATAAGCTTGAGCAAATCGTCAATCCGCACCATCATACGCTCAAGACGAGCCTTCTGGTTGTCATTGATCACGCCAGAGAGTTCAGACATCAGCACATATAAGTTTTGTTTAACGGCCCCCAGCGGCGACTTCAGCTCGTGAGAGACAATGGCGGCAAAATTCTCGCGCAACATCTCCTTCTCTCTTCGCAGGGCAATCGCTTCGAGCATCAATCGTCTTCGTTCAAGCCCGCGCCGCGTAATCAAGCGAAACTCATCCGGGGTGAAGGGTTTGGGCAGGAAATCGTAAGCTCCCTTTTTCATCGCATCCACCGCCGAGGCCACGGTGGCATAGCCGGTAATGACAATCATCGTAATGGTGGGATCAATTTCACGGACTTTATCCAAGACCTCGAAGCCAGAAATGCCGGGCATCTTCAGGTCTACGTAGATCAAGTCTGGCTTGAATTCCTCAACCAATTCCAGGCCGCGCGAGCCGTTCGTGGCTGTGGCCACATCGTACTCCCCGCCCTCCAAGATGAGCGTACAGGAGTCGAGCACAACCTCTTCATCGTCTATGATGAGAATTCTAGGTCTGTTATCCATGGGGTTCGACGACATCCTTTGCAGCTACCGGCAGCCTGACAACAAAAGTCGTGCCTTTTCCGACTTCGCTCTCCACCAAGATAACCCCACGGTGCTCTTTGACGATCCCATAGCTGATGGCCAAACCCAGGCCCACTCCATGGCCGGTCTCTTTGGTGGTGAAGAAGGGGTCGAAAATCTTATCTAGGTTCTCTTTGGTAATGCCACAGCCTGTATCTCTGAATTCCACCTCCACGGTTTGATTCTGAGAATTGTAACGGGTCGAAAGTATCAACTGCCCGCCATTAGGCATGGCGTCCGCCGCATTGACGATCATATTGACAAATACCCGCTCGATTTGCGAGGGGTCTATGACAATCTTGGGCAAATCGGTGGCGTAATTCTGAATGACCTCGATATTGTGGAAAATGGCCTGATTCTCGACCAAAGAGAGGCTGTCCTGCAAGACGGAGGTAATGTCACACAGCGTTTTGTCCGGCTTGCGCTGCCGTGAGAAATCTAGCAAAGCGCGGATAATGTCTCGGCAGCGGTTAGCCTGAGTGGCAATTTTCTGCAAGGACTTGGCAGTGGAATCTTCGCACGAGGCCTTCTCCAACAACAGATGAGAGTAGGTGACAATTCCCTGGAGAGGGTTATTCAGCTCGTGAGCGACGTTGGCAGCCAGTTGGCCAATCAGGGCCAACCTTTCGGATTCCATGATTTTGGTGCGGGTATATTCCTTGAGCGCCTGATCCCTTTCCTTGAGGGCAACGGCCATGGCATTGAAAGCATTGGCGAGGTCGCCCAATTCATCGGGGGAGCGGATGTCCACGGTCGTTTCCAGCTTGCCCTCAGAAATCGCCTTGGCCGCCAAAGCCAGGCTCTTGATCGGCGCCGAGATGCGATATGCCATCAGGTAGGAGAGAACCAACGAAGCGACGACCCCCGCCAGGGCAATGGCCAAGAAGACCAGAATCGTTTGCCGTTCGAGGTCTGTATATTTTTGCTCTAACAAACCAACGTACAAGACGCCGATGATTTGCCCATCAATGTCGCGGATAGGCTCATAGGCTGTGATGTACCAGTCATTGACAACATAGGCGCGCCCCGTCCACAGTTCACCTTCCAAGACCACTCGGTTATAGACATTCTCGGCGAGACGGGTGGCGATTGCACGGCTGCCATCTTTGTTATAAACATTGGTCGAGATTCTAACGTCCTCTTGAAAGATGGTTGCCGTACCGATATCTTTGCCTTTGTAGGCTACTTCTTGGTAGACCGTTTGCTTGATCTTGTCAACGATTTCGTAGTTCCGATTGAGTAAGATGGCGCCATAGACCACGCCGATCAAGTTGTGCCGTTCGTCGAAAACCGGCGCAGCAGCCTTGAGGGCCATGCCTGAGGTTATCTCGGTCTCAGGCCTTGGCCTGGCCATGGGGGTATCAATGAACTTCATAAAAGCCTGCTCAGCCAACAGCGGCGACTCGTTCATGAGGTCTTCGGCAGAGATGATGACACTCGCCGATACAGGCAATTGATAGTCCAGAACAGCCCGCACCAGCCTATCGTCAGCCTGATTATCGCCGACATGGCCCATATTGCTAAGCCGCAAGACTACTGTGCCGGTTCGATCCGTGACGCTTAGGATATCCAGGCCTTCTTGCTCCTTGACGCGAATCAATTGGTCGGTAGCCAGCCTCAAATCGTCAATCAACAGGCCATTGATCAGCAAGTACCTATCGGAAGAAAAGCGTACGACATCGTAGACGTGTCTGAGCTTATTGAGGTAAATCTCTCGCGCCGCGTTGAGATCATAGCGGACTTTTTCCTGGGCCTCCGCCACGATGCGGCTACTGATGAGATGAATGCCGACGGCGGTAAATACCAGGCTGATGATGAGAATCACCCACACAAAGCTCCCCATCAGCTTGGTGGTGATCGAAATCCTGGTATTACTCAGTCGAGCAAAGAGATTCCTCATCCCAAAGCTTCGTGAACCAACTCGATCAAGTCTTTTACAACCAAACGCTCTTCGTTGCCGGTTGTCTTCACGGCATCGCGGTACATGGTCACATCCTTAGGGCAAGCAACCACGAACACTTGCACGCCATCCAGGGCTACAGCTTCGCGAATACGCCCTTCGCTTGGCCGTTCCCGGACGTTACCCTCATCCATCCAAATGCGGCCGCCGCCCGCCCCGCAGCAAAACGCCCGATCGCGACAACGCGGCATCTCGACCAGTTTACAACCTGTGGCCTCGATGACCCGCCGGGGGGCATCGTATACGCCGTTGTAACGTCCCAAATAACAGGGGTCATGATAGGTGACCGTGTAGCCCAATTTCTTGGTAAATTTGAGCTTACCTGCAGCAATCAACTGATCAAGAAGCTCGCTGTAATGCAAAACCGTATGCCCGTTGGCAGGGTACTCGTTTTTGAGCGTATTGTAAGAGTGGGGGTCGGTCGTCACCAGCGTCTGGAAGTTAGCCTTGGCCAGAACGGCCATATTCTTCTCGGCCAACATCTCGAACAGGCCTTCCTCGCCCACGCGGCGCACATCGTTGCCGGCGTTGCGTTCGCCATCATAGAGAATGCCAAAGTCGAGACCCGCTTTTTGGAAAACCTCGGCTGTTTTCTGGGTAACGCTCATCAGCGTGGCGCTGTACGAAGCATAGTCGCCCACAAACCAGAGATACTCCACCGCCTCGCGGCGGGCATCTTTGATCTTCGGTTGAATAGATTGCGTCCAGCGCGCCCGCATGCGTTCGGATTGCCCAAAGGAGTTGCCGTAGCGGCCCAAATTGGCCAAAGCCCCCTGCAGCATCTCGTCCACCCGGCCTTCGACCACCAAATAGCGGCGCATATCTACAATGGCATCCACATGCTCGATCAGCACCGGGCACTCACGGACGCAAGCGCCACAGGTCGTACATGACCAAAGCACGGCGTCTTCGATGGCTTCTCCCACCAGAAGCGGCGCGGGCTGATTCCCCTTAGCAAGAGCCGCGCCATCCCGATGGAGCGCCTCGCGCAGGCTGAGAATCAGCCGCTTGGGGCTAAGCGGCGTACCCGCTGCATGTGCCGGACAGGCATCCTGGCAACGTCCACACTCGGTGCAAGCATCGCCATCCAATAATTGCTTCCACGTCAGGTCACGCAGCGTGCTGACGTAGATGGCTTCCTTCTGCGCATTTTGGGCGAGCGGCGCAAGCCGGCCCACCGGACGGTCGAGCTTCGAGAAGAAGATATTGAGCGGCGTGGTGAGAATATGGACTAACGTAGAGACCGGCAAGGTCAGGAAGAACACCGCCACCAGCGTCGCGTGAGTCACCCATAGACCCAGATGCACATTGTAGAGGGCCTCCTGCGTCAGCTTGAGCGCCAGCCACAGTTGAGCCACCACCCAACCGGTAGGCGTCCATCCCGCCAGGGCAACGCTCCAGCCCGGCTGCAAGGCAGGGTCTTGGGCAATAGCCGCCAGACGCAGCGACTCGGTGAGCAAACCCGTCAGCACAATCCCAAAAACCAGCGCCAGGGATAGCGCAAACGACTTATCCAGGGTCAGTCGTGACGGCTCTTGAACGAAGCGCCGGTAAGCGGCCATACCCATACCGATCAAGGCCACCACCGTGAACGAATCCAGCACCAGCTTGAAGACCAGATAGATCGAACCCCGCAAGAACTTGAAAAAGTCCGCATCAATGGTCGCCAGCGCTGTCCCCAGGAAGAAGACGAAGAACCCCCAAGCTATGGCCACATGCATAAGGCCCGGGTAGGTCTGCCCCAAGACTTTCACCTGAACGATAGCGAACTTGATCAAGCGCCACAGACGGGACAAGGGCTGATCCCAACGCATTTCCGCGCGGCCAACTTGCCACCACAAACGGATACGGTTGTAGAAACGCACCAGCATGACCAACGCGCAGACTGGCAAAACCACATAGGCAAAATAATGCCAAATGTCGGGAATCTGCCAGAAATTGATTCGCTCTATCATGGCTTGCTCCTATCCGCCTTTTGCTTGCAAAACCTTCTCGGTCAACACCGGGACAAGGTCGAACAGGTCCGTCGTCGTCCCATATTTTGCAATATTGAAGATAGGCGCAGCCGCGTCCGTGTTGACAGCAATGATACAGTTGCTGCCAGTGATAGCTTCGGCATGTTCTGGCGCGCCGCTGATGCCCAGGGCCAAATACAGCTTGGGCTTGACGGCTTTGCCCGATTTGCCAACCAAGCGGGTGGTCGGAAGCCAATTTTGGTCCACCACAGGCCGCGAGGCGCAGACCACGCCGCCAAGCGCCTTAGCCAGATCGTCGGCCAAGACGACGTTATCCTGGTTTTGGATGCCGCGACCCACAGCAATCAACAGAGGCTCTTTCGAAATATCCACATCGCCGGCTTCAGGCTCGATGTACTGTCGTACGCTCACCCGCAGGTCTTCCAATGCACCCACAGCCACCGGCGTGACAAGCGGCGCTTGAGCGCTCTGGCCGCTTTCCGGTTTATAGCCGCCAGGGACAAGCGTAATCAGCGCGGTAGGTGCAGGTAGCTCGCCCTCCGCCATAATCTTGCCGCCGCAGATTTGGCTCACGAACTTATCGCCCTCGAAATGCCGCACCGACGTGACCAAAGGCAATCCCAATCGAACCGACAGAGCGCCGGCAACATCCGTGCCGACCGAGGTATGTCCCATCAAGACAGCACGCGGTTGATGCTGGCCAATCAAGCCGCTCAAGGCTTTGCAATATCCATCCGAGGTAAAATCGGCCAGCGAGGGGCTTTCCAGATACAGGACGGCATCTGCCGCCAGCGTGTCGGCAAGGTTCTGCACATTCTGCCCCAGCAACACAGCATACACTTTCCCACCGGTCGTTCGAGCCAGATCGCGCCCCGCGGCCATCATCACATACGAAATCTCCGCCAGCGCGCCGCGTAAATGTTCGACAACGACAAAAATATCCTGGTTCATGGGTTTCCTCCTAGAGCACGCCCAACTCTTTGAAGATGCCAATCAGCTGCTCAGCTACCGCATCCGGATCGCCAGAGAGCATGGTCGCCTTCTCTGCTGCTTCAGGCTGGAACATCCGGCTGACGACTGCCCCGCCGAGCAAGTCCAATTCAGCCACTTCGTGTTCCTCGATCGTGGCCGTTTTCATGGCCTGGCGCACCTTACTGATCGCCACATAACGCGGCGGTTGTTCAGCAGCCTGGATGCCAAGAACTGCCGGTAAAGCGACCTCTAGCTCAGCAATCAGCCCGCCCGGATATTCCTTACGAACCACAGCCTTGTCCGTCTCCAGGTTGACCCCAGATACATAGCCCACATAAGGCATTTGCAGATACTCTGCCAACAACGCGCCGATAGAACCATCCAAATCGTTATGGGCCTGGACGCCGGTGAGGATCAGATCAGGCTTGAGGTCCTTTACATAAGCCGCTAGCGCCCGCCCCAGGGCATGATTATTGACGCCGCCCTCGAAATTCCCCACCAGCTTGACCAACTGGTCGGCACCGCGGGCAGAGGCCGTGAAGAGCATGTCGTCTACCCCTTCACTATCGGGAGCGAGCACGGTTACCTGGCCGCCGTAGCGTTCCTTGAGCAAGATAGCTTGCTCAATGGCATGGTCGTCAAGCTCATTGATGATCAAGCGCAACCACATGGTATCGAGAGCGGCACCGCTCGCATCAATGGTCAATTCCTCAACCAGGTCAGGTACAAGTTTGACTGGAACAACGATGTTCATCGGTTTGCCTCCTTAGAGTCCCATAGATTTGGCTAACAATTCAGCGATTTCATAAACTGCCAGATGGCTGGCTTCTTTGACGGTCTTGGCGGCATCTTCGAAACGAGGCGGCTCATAAGGGCAGGCAACGGCCAGTATCTCCGCCCCTGCTTTAACCGCCTCCCCCACGCGCCACTCAGACAAGCGCGTGTGGGCTTTCTCCCACTGAAAACCATCCAGCCACATCCCACCCCCACCACCGCCGCAGCACAGGCTATTGGTATGGTTGTGGGACATTTCCACCAATTCCAGGCCAGGAATGGCTTGCAAGAGGGTGCGCGGCGGCTCGTAAACACCGTTGGCGCGCCCCAGGTAGCAGGGATCGTGATAGGCCACTCTGGCTTTGACCTCGTGGGTCAAGAGCGGCTTGATGTCGTCCAGCCTTTCGGCCAGGAATTGGGTATAGTGTTGAACCGGATAGTCAATCCCCAGCTTGGGGTACTCATTCTTGAGGGCGTTGAAGGCATGGGGGTCGGTGGTAATGATCCTGTTGAATTTGTATTTTCTGAAGACCTTGCCATTCTTTTCGGCTAACATCTCGAACAGCCCCCGCTCGCCCGCCAAGCGCTGCGTATCGCCGTCGCTGTTCTCTTCCGGCCCCAAGATGCCGAAATCTACTCCCAAGGCATTGAGCACTTTCGCCAAAGCTTTGGTTGCCAATTGAACTCGCGGGTGGTAGGAAGGATAATCGCCCACGAACCACAGCACATCCACCGGCCTGCGAATCATCCCCATGATATTCACTTTCGGGTTTTCGATGGAAGCTGCCCAATCGGCGCGTTTACGCGGCGATTCTCCCATGGGATTACCATAACGCTGCGAGTTCTCCAGGGCGCTTTGTAATTCTGTCGGCACTTTACCCGCCAGAAGCAGTTCCTCTTTGGTGTGTGTCATCAAGGCAGCCGTCACCGGGATTTGAGAGGGACAAATCTGCGTGCAGGCATAGCAAGAGACACACATCCAAACGCTCTCGGTGTTGATCACCTCCTCGTACATATCCGCCCGTAATGCCGCGATAATCAGGCTGGGAGGGAACTCCATCAGATAGCCGAAAGGACAAATGCCGCTGCACGAGCCGCATTGCAAGCAAGTCCGTATGCGCTCACCGTTTTCTAATTCGAACAGGCTTGCATAGATTTTCTCGCGAGAAAAGACATTTTCTTGCATTTCGGTAGTTTTCATCACCACACCTCCCCTCGATGAAATACTAACGTCCCGTCGTGTAGCCAGATGGTACTCACCATGAACCTCCTTGCTCAGTCAAGCTATGTGGAGTGCTGATATGGAAGAAAATAGGGACTTCATCCCCTGACGGCCAATTGCGCGCTGCCGGTTAACGCGCATAGCCGGCAACTCCTAAGTGCCGAAAGGGTCGGATTTATTATTGATGATTTGCCCACCTTATGCTAGTGGCAAATAACACCCCTCAATTGTGATGATTGTCATTCCAAACAGTTAGCGCCCACCCCTGAAAGCATACTTCAAGTCGGCATTGGTGGCATCGTAGTAACTGATGTGCGGTTTTCCGGCGCTATCCAGGGCCAGCGAGAGGTACCACCCCACGTCGCCAGCGGAATCCACGCTCTCGACGAACCAACTGCTTGCAACCCAGCGCGCCAGCTTGAGGTCGCCGCTCCCCAGGGCGTAGTAAGCGATAACCGCTGCGCCGCCCCCATCCAGCCGCAGAGAGGTGTACAGTCCGCCGCTTCCGTTGCCACCGATGGTCTGAAGCAGCCATTGGCTGCCGTCCCAGCGTGCATACTTCAGCGTATCATTCGTATCGTCGAAATAGCTGATATGCTCATAACCCTGGCTATCGAGGGCAATCGAGGTGTACAAACCCACGTTGCCGTTATCGTCCACGAGCTGCAACTGCCAGGCGCTGCCTGTCCAGCGTGCCAATTTGAGAGCGCCGTTGCTGAAATCGTAATAACTGATATGCGCCCCGCCGGCGGCGTCCAGCGCCAGCGAGAGATACATTCCCACACTGCCGGGGCTGTCAACCGTTTCCAAGAGCCACTGGCTACCGTTCCAGCGCGCATACTTCAGGTTGTCCGTAGCGTCATCGTAATAAGCAATATGCGCTTTACCGGCGCTATCCACGGCCAGCGACGAATAAGCGCCAACCTTGTAAGCGTTGTCCACCACTTGAATCACCCAGCGGCTGCCGTCGTAGTAGGCATATTTGAGGCGGCGGGCGACATCATCGTAGTAACTGATATGCGGGCGGTTGTTGTGGTCCAAAGCTATCGAGGTATAGCGCCCAACGCCGGGGGCAGAATCCACCGTTTCGATGCTCCAATGTTGACCATCGTATTCGCCATAATACAGTTGCGAGCCGCCATAAGCGATGCGCGGCAGACCGTCAGCCGTCAAGACCAGGCTGCGTTCGCCCATATCCGAAAAAGCATGAGAAGTATCCACCCACTGAATTTGCCAACCCGCTGACTGGGTGGCCGTCTGCGTGGGAGTGGGCGAGGCTGGGCCGGTAGGGGTCGGCGTGAACGTGGGGGTGGGTGTCCCGCCTGGTGGCAGGGTGGGCGTTCGAGTGGCAGTTGGCGTGGGGGTAGGCGTCTCGATGAGCTGATAGCGCACAATCATCGGCAGATAAAGGTCGCCGCGTATCGTGGCAAGAGGCGTGTCTGTGACGGTGGGCGTGGGCGTAGGGGTAGAGGTTGAGGTAGGCAAAGCGGTCAAGGTGGGAGTATGGGTAGGCGTGGGGGTAGGCGTGCTAATCCACACAGCGCGCGCCAGCATGAGATCGCCATCCAGCGCGTCGTAGAAAGCAATCGCCGGCAAATTCCCCAAAAGGGTCAGCGAGTGATAACGCCCGTAACCGGGGCCTTCGACCACGGTAGAAAGCTCCCATTGGGCGCCATCCCAGCGGGCCAGCTTGAGCGCCTGCAGGGTGGCATCGTAATAGCTGATGAGGACATCGCCATTGGCAGCAACGACCAACGCTGAGGGCTGTCCTACGTCACCGGCGTCATCCACCGTCTGAATCTGCCAAGCCGCGCCGTCCCAATGGGCATACTTCAAATCGCCGTGGGTGGCATCGTAGTAACTGATATGGGGGCGATCGCTGTCATCCAGCGCCAAGCAGGTTGCCAGACCCACTGTCCCGTCGCTGTCCACAATTTCGATGCGCCAGGTATCGGTGATGCGACGAGCGTACTTCAAATCGCCCTGGCTGGCGTCGAAATAGCTGAAATGGGGCAAACCAGCGTTGTCCAATGCCAGGGAAACATAGCGCCCCACGCTGCCCACGCTGTCCACACTCTCGCTGTGCCAGGTAGAGGTGAGCCAACGGGCGTATTTCAAATCGCCGCTGGTGGCATCGTAATAACCTATATGCGGCGTGTCATCTGCGTCGAGCGCCAGGGAAGTGTACAGCCCCACATTCCCGGTCGTCTCGACGGTATCAGTGATCCAGCCGCCGCTGCCCCGGTAGGCGTAGCGCAAATCGCCGCTTGCGGCTGCATAGTAGCTCAGATGGGGTTGACCAAGGCTGTCGTAGGCCAGGGAAACGTAACGCCCGGCCTTACCCTGATTTTCGACAGTTTCTATCGTCCAGCCGCCGGCCTGCCAATGGGCATATTTCAAGTGAGCGCGGGTGGCATCGTAATAGCCAACGCCTGGCTGAGCCAGGCCATCGGCAGCCATGGCGGCAAACTGGCCCACATCGGCGCTGCTATCCACCGTCTGGTTGGCCCAGCCCTGCTCGGCCGGGGAGGCCAGGTGCAGGTCACCGTCGGCATAAAAACCGATGTGTGGCGTCCCACTCTCATCGAAGATCAAAGCAGTGAACTGCTCTGCACCGCCCGAATCCTCCACCGCCGTCGTCTGCCAAGCCTGGCTAATCCAGCGCGCCAAGCGCAGGGTTTCCTCGCCCACGTAGCTGATAGCCGGGCTGCCGTCATCGTCCAGCGCCAGCGAGGTAAAGCCGCTAACAGCCAGGCTGTCGTCGGCCACCTGGATATTCCAGGCTTCACCGTCCCAGTGAGCGTAGAACAGCGCGGCGTCGCGCAGATAACTGATGTGGGGTTGGCCGAGGCTATCGAGGGCCAGCGAAACATAACCGCCGAAGTCGGCATTATCGTCCACCACCTGAAGATTCCAGGCGCTGCCGTCCCAAAAGGCATACTTGACGTCGCCGTTGAGCACATCGTTGTAGGCAATGTGCGCCTGGCCGCTGTCGTCCAGCGCCAGGGAGGCATCGCTGTCGGCTGCAAGGCTGCTGTCCACCGTCTGCGTAATCCAACCGCTGGCCGTGTTTTGGGCGTACATCAAGCGCTGATAGGTTTCATCGTAGTAAGCAATGTGAGCATAACCGGCTGTGTCCAGCGCAATGGTCGTATATTTGCCGACGATTCCGGCGCTGGCAAGCGTTTCGACCTGCCAGGCGCTGGCCGTGCGGCGGGCATATTTCAAATCGCCGTGAAGAGCGTCGAAATAACTGATGTGGACGGCCTCGCCGCTCACCGCCAGCGAGGCATATTGCCCCACCCCGCGAGCGCTGTCAACCACTTCGATTTGCCAGTCAGACTGATAGCGGGCAAAGTACAGGTGATCGCCGCCGTAGGCCAGGCAGGGGCCGTCGGCGCACAGGCGCAGGCTGTGATCGTCCATATCCTCGAACAGCTTGGGAGCCTCAACCGTTTCGACATGCCAAAGATAAACCGCCTCGCCTGCGCCGGATGCAGAGCGAGCTATCGGCGTCAAGACGCTCATGGCCAAGAGCGCCATTGCCACGCCGAACAATGCCACTCCCCAAACCAGGCCGGGTTGAGATAGAGTTTTTATCATCTTCCTGCGCCTCCAAATTCAGGATGTATACTAAGCTAAAATGCCATCCAGCGCAAGTGGCAAACCCTGTCTGGCGCGCCCAAAAGCTCTTGCCGCGACCTAATGGGCGTGCTATACTGTGAGCCATGTCACTCCCTTCCGACCTCCCCTCCCGCGCCATCAACACCCTGCGCTTTCTGGCGGCGGACGCCGTCCAGCAAGCCAATTCCGGGCATCCGGGTCTGCCCATGGGCTGTGCTGCCATGGCCTACACCCTGTGGACGCGCCATCTGCGCCACAATCCGCGCAACCCGCGCTGGCCCGACCGTGACCGCTTCATCCTGTCTGGCGGGCATGGCTCGGCGTTGCTCTACGCCCTGTTGCACCTCAGCGGCTACGACCTGACCCTCGACGAGCTAAAATCCTTCCGGCAATGGGGCAGCCGCACACCCGGCCACCCCGAATTTGGCCTCACCCCCGGCGTCGAAACCACCACCGGCCCGCTTGGGCAAGGTTTCGCCAACGGCGTCGGCTTTGCCATTGCCGAAGCGCACCTGGCCGCCGAATTCAACCAGCCCGACGCGCCGCCCATCGTCAACCACTACACCTACGCCATTGTCACCGACGGCGACCTGATGGAGGGGGTGGCCTCCGAGGCCGCCTCCCTGGCCGGCCACCTGCGCCTGGGCAAGCTCATCTACCTCTACGACGACAACCACATCACCATTGACGGCCCCACCGAGCTGACTTTCACCGAAGACCGCGCCGCCCGTTTCGCCGCCTACGGCTGGCATGTCCAGCAAGTGGCCGACGGCAACGATGTGGACGCCATTGACGCCGCCATCACCGCCGCCAAAGCCGACCCGCGCCCTTCGCTCATCATCTGCCGCACGCACATTGGCTATGGCCTGCCCACCCGCCAGGACACGAACAAAGCTCACGGTGAGCCGCCCGGCGACGAAGAGCTGAACGGCGCCAAAGACAAATTGGGCTGGCCGCGCCAGCCCCGCTTCCTCATCCCCGAAGATGTCCTCGCCCACTTCAGAGAAGCGCTGGAGCGCGGAGAACAGGCCGAAAGCGCATGGCTTGTCCGTCTCGAAACCTACCGCGCCGCCTACCCTGACCAAGCTGCCGAATTCCAGCGGCGAATGCGCGGCCAATTGCCCCCTCATTGGGACGCCGATCTGCCCACCTTCTCCGCCGACCCCAAGGGGATAGCCACCCGCGCCGCCTCCGGCAAGACGCTCAACGCCCTGGCGACGCGCCTGCCCGAACTGTTGGGCGGTTCCGCCGACCTGGCCCCCTCTAACAACACCTGGCTCAACGGCCTGCCCGCTTTCCAGAAAGACACCCCCCACGGCCGCAACTTCCACTTTGGCGTGCGCGAACATGCTATGGGCGCCATCATCAACGGCATGGCCATATACGGCGGCCTCATCCCTTACGGCGCTACCTTCCTCGTCTTCACCGACTACATGCGCCCGGCAATCCGCCTGGCCGCGCTCTCTCACATCCCCTCCATCTGGGTCATGACCCACGACAGCATCGGCCTGGGCGAAGACGGCCCCACGCACCAGCCGGTCGAACACCTGGCAGCCCTGCGCGCCATCCCCAACCTGATGGTCATCCGACCAGCAGATGCCAACGAGACCGTCGAAGCCTGGAAAATCGCCATCATGCGGCGCGATGGCCCCACCCTGCTGGCCCTCACCCGTCAACCCACGCCGATCCTCGACCGGCAGATCTTTGCCCCGGCCAGCGAAGTGCAACGCGGCGCCTACGTCCTGGCCGAAATGGGCGACCAAGACCCCGAATTGATCCTCATGGCCTCCGGCTCGGAAGTGAGCGTCATCGTGGCCGCCGGCGAACGGCTGGCCGCAGAGGGCTTCAACGTCCGGCTGATCTCTTTCCCCTCGTGGGAATTGTTCGAGCAGCAAGACGCTGCCTACCGTGAACAGGTATTGCCGCCCCACCTTACCGCCCGCCTGGCGGTAGAAGCCGGCGTCTCCCAGGGCTGGGAAAAGTGGGTCGGCAGCGCCGGGCGGGTCATCTCGATCGAAAAATTCGGCGCTTCGGCTCCCTATCAAACCCTTTTTCGGCAATATGGCCTGACGGTGGACAACGTCATCACCCAGGCGCGCCAGCTTGTGCTGCGCCAGGCGGAGGGTATATGAAAATTGCCTTAGCTTGCGACCACGCCGGCTTTGTCATCAAGAAAACGATTCTCGAAACGATACAAGCCGCCGGGCACGAAGTGCTCGATTTAGGCACCGACTCACCCGAACCGGTGGATTACCCCGATTTCGCCGAGAAGTTAGGCCGCGCTATCCAGCAAGGCCAGGCTGAGCGCGGCATTTTGTTGTGCGGCTCGGGCGTGGGCGCGTGCATCGCGGCCAACAAACTGCGCGGCGTGTATGCCTGCGTGTGCCACGACATCTACTCCGCCCACCAGAGCGTGGAACACGACGATATGAATGTGCTATGCCTGGGGGCGCGCATCATCGGCCCCGAACCGGCCAAAGAGATCGTGCAAGCCTTCCTGGCGGCGCGTTTCATCGGCAACGACGCCGGCCAGGAGCGTCACGCCCGGCGGGTAGCTAAAATCCGCAAACTCGAAGCCTGACCCCACTCATCCCTTATTCTTGGAGCTTGCCATGTCTTCTCCCATTGCCCAACTTCATGCCCTGGGTCAATCTTTATGGTACGACAACATCGAACGCCGCCTGCTCGAAGACGGTGAGCTGGCCGAACTGGCCGCGCGCGGCGATATTCGCGGCGTCACCTCCAACCCCACCATCTTCAAGAACGTCATTGCCGCCTCACGCGACTACGATGCCAGCCTGTTGCCGCTGGCCTGGTCGGGGTGGCAGGCGCTGCAAATCTACGAGCAATTGGCGATGGAAGACATCCGCGCCGCCTGCGACGTGTTCGCCCCCTTGTACCAGGCCAGTGGGGGCGAAGACGGCTACGTCTCTCTGGAAGTCAACCCTCATTTTGCCCGTGATGCCGCCGCCACCTTGGCCGACGCCCGCCGCCTGTGGCAGGCTATTGGCCGCCCCAACCTGATGATCAAAATCCCGGCCACACAACAGGCTCTGCCTGCCATTCGACAGGCCATCGCCGAAGGCATCAACATCAACGTGACGCTCATTTTCTCCCTGGGGCGCTATCGCCAGGTGATGGACGCCTACCTCAGCGGCCTAGAAGATCGCCTGGCAGCCGGGCAACCCCTGCACAACGTGACCTCGGTAGCCTCGTTCTTCGTCTCGCGCTTCGACACCAAGCTCGACCCACTCCTGGCCGATAAAGCGCCTCAATGGGCCGGTAAGGTCGCCCTGGCCTGCGCCAAGCTCGCTTACCAGGACTTCAAAGCCGTCTTCGAGGGAGCGCGCTTCGCCGCTCTGGCTGCGCAAGGGGCACGCCTCCAGCGCCCGCTGTGGGCCTCAACCAGCACCAAGAACCCGGCCTACTCCCCCACCCTCTACGTGGATCATCTGATTGGCCCCCACACGGTCAACACCGTGCCGCCGACGACCTTGGCAGCGTTTCGCCAGCAGGGGCAGGCAACCCTTAGCCTGGAAAGCGACCTCGACACGGCGCGGCGCACCTTCGACGCCCTGGCCGAGTTGGGTTTCTCGATGGAGCAGGTGGCGCAAGACTTGGAAGAGGAGGGGGTACAGCGCTTCGCAGCCGATTTCGACGCCCTCCTAGCGGCCATCGAGGCGCGCCGCCGAGCAGCGGTAGATGAACTCGGGCCGCTGGAAGGCGCTGTCGCCGGGCGCGTCGCCCGGCTGGCCGATGAGGCTGTGCCCGCTCGCCTGTGGGCGCACGACGCCTCCCTGTGGACAGATGACCCCAAGGGGCAGCAGGAAATCCGCAATCGCCTGGGCTGGCTGCACGCCCCGGCAGATTTCGCCCGCACACTGCCTGCCGAATTGGCGGCTTTCGCGGAGGAGGTACACGCCGCCGGCATAGATCGAGCATTACTCTTGGGCATGGGAGGCTCATCACTGGGGCCGGAGGTGATCAGCCTGGTTTTTGGCCGGGCCGACCGTTTTGCCATCCTCGATTCCACCGATCCGGCGCAAGTGCTGGCAACGGCGCGCTGCTTCCCAATCGAACGCACCCTGTTCATCGTCTCCTCCAAATCCGGCGGGACGGCCGAGGTCAACGCCCTGCTGGCGTTCTTCTGGGATCGTGCTCGCCGCCGTTTGGGCCAACGCGCTGGTGAGCATTTCATGGCCATCACCGATCCGGGCACCTCGCTCGAGCGCGAGGCGCGGCAGCGCGGCTTCCGGCGCATTCTGCTGGGCGAGCCGAGCATAGGCGGGCGCTTCTCGGTACTTAGCCCCTTTGGGCTGGCCCCGGCAGCCCTGATGGGCGTGGACACCGCCCACCTGCTCGAGCGCGCTACCTGGATGGCCGCGCAGTGCAGCGCCGAGCAACCCGCGGCGCGCAACCCCGGCCTGGTGCTGGGCGCACTCCTGGCCGAAGCCGCTTTGCATGGCCGGGACAAGCTAACCTTGTTGGCCGATGCGCCGTGGGAATCGTTCGGCGCCTGGTTGGAGCAACTGATTGCCGAGAGCAGCGGCAAGAACGGCGTGGGCATCGTCCCCATAGACGGTGAGCCGCCGGCCAGCATCGCAAGCTACGCTGATGACCGCCTGTTCGTTTACCTGCGCCGCACAGGCCAACACGACCACCTCATCCGGCGTCTACGGCAAGGCGGTTTCCCCGCCATCGTCTGGCAACTCTCGCAAGAAGACGACCTGGGGGCCGAGTTCTACCGCTGGAGCATGGCAACCGCCGTGGCTTGCGCCATCCTGGGCGTCAACGCCTTCGATCAGCCCGATGTACAAGACAACAAGACGCGCACCCTGGCCAAGATCGAAGCTTTCAAGCAGAGCGGCGCCCTAGAAGCCGGGCAGTTCATCACGCTCGACAGCGATACGCCCGGCCAAGTGGCGCAGTTCCTGGCGCAGAAGCGCCGCGGCGACTACCTCGCCATCAACGCCTATCTGCCGCGCAACCGGCGCACAGCGGCCATCTTGCGCGCCCTGCGCAGCCTCCTGCGGGCCAAAACCGGCCTGGCAACGACGGTGGGCTTTGGGCCGCGCTTCTTGCACTCCACGGGGCAGTTACACAAAGGGGGAGCAGACAACGGGCTATTCCTGCAAATCACCGCCGAAGCCGCCCGCGATGTGCCTATCCCGACACAGGGCATCACTTTTGGCCTATTGCAGCGGGCGCAAGCCTTAGGTGATTACGAGGCCCTGCAAGCGCGCCAGCGCCGTGTGTTGCGCTTGCACTTGCCCAACGTCGAAGCGCTGCGCGAATTGTTGACCCGGCTGGAGCGTGACTTGCCCTGAGAGCTTGAAAGCGTCGTAACTTTTCGGTGCTTTGGGCATCTATATAACGGTCACAGGAGGTGTTATGGATTTCAATCTTTCAGCTATTTCGATACCCCAAGCAGAAAACGAGCAGCACGTCAAGATTTTGATTTTGGGTTCCGGCCCGGCAGGCTTGGCAGCGGCGCTGTATGCGGCGCGCGGCGAGATGAACCCGCTGGTGTTGACAGGCATGGAGCTAGGCGGCCAAGCGGCGCTAACCCACACCATCGAGAACTACCCCGGTTTCCCCGACGGCGTGGGCGGCCAGCAATTGGGCGAACTGTTCCAAAAGCAAGCCGAGCGTTTTGGCGCACGCATCGAGATGGATGCGGCCAGCGAGGTTGACTTGTCTGTGCGCCCCTTCCGCGTGAAAACCTACAATTCGGTTTACACCGCTGAAGCGTTGATTGTGGCAACCGGCGCCACGCCCATCCACCTCGAAGTCCCCGGCGAGAGCGAATTGACCGGCCGCGGCGTCTCCTATTGCGCCACCTGCGATGGTTGGTTCTTCAAGGACAAGGATGTGGTGGTGGTGGGAGGCGGGGATAGCGCCCTGGAAGAAGGCATTTTCCTCACCCGTTACGCCCGCACGGTCACCATCATTCACCGCCGCGACGCCCTGCGTGCCGGAGCTGTTTTGCAGAAACGGGCCTTCGAAAATCCGAAAATCCGTTTCATCTGGAACACCGTGGTAACAGAGATTGTGGGGCCAGAGTCTGTGAGCGCCGTGCGTCTCAAAAACCTCGTCAGCGGGCAAACGACAGACTACGCCACCGACGGCGTCTTCATATTCGTCGGCCATCGCCCCAACACCCAGCTTTTTGCCGGGCAACTGGCGCTGGACGAGCGCGGCTATATCAAGACCGACTTGCTGATGCACACCTCGGTGCCGGGGGTTTTCGTGGCCGGAGAAGCGGGCGACCCGCATCACCGCCAAGTGGTCACCTCAGCCGGAATGGGCGCGGCCGCCGCCATGCAGGCCATCAAATTCATCGAGGAACATGCTTGATTTTGAATGGCGTCGCCGGTTTGACTTTTCGGCAGGCGTTGTGTAAAATTGAGCGCAATGCAACCCTGCCCGCATCCTTACCCCCGAGAAATTCTATCGTTCGTTCACACTTTGCCCAAACGCCCGCGCGTGTGGGCAATTTTGTTATCCCTAAGCCGCATAAAGCGGAACGATCCGGGCGCTAATCCAACCAATTCTTGTTCTCAGTGCAAGCAAGCCATGGGTTAGGCCCTATCCTGATTCCCCTGGAGGAAGCATGAATATTCTCGGTCTTGCCAGTCATGGTCTCAATACTTTCGAGCAAATTGCGATTGTTGGCGTTGTCTTGACCGCCTTCTTCAGCCTGTTGTATGCCTGGCTGTTGCGCGGCAACGTGCTGAGCAAAGATAAAGGCACCGCCAAAATGCAAGAGGTGTGGAACGCCATCCGCATTGGTGCAGACAGCTACCTCAATCGCCAGCTCAAAACCATCCTGCCGTTGATTTTGCTGCTGACGGTGGCGCTTTTCCTGTCGGTGTACATTGTCCCACCCACGCTGGAAGCGCGCGAGTGGTACTGCACGCGCTTGCAGGGAGTGGACGCCAAAGATTTTGCCGCCCTGGAAGCCTGCCGCGATGCGCTCACTCTGGAGCAAAACCCCACTGCCTACGGGCAGATTCAGCTCATCATCGGCTTTGCACGCATGATTGCCTTCGTCATGGGGGCGTCTTTCTCGCTGATCGTCGGTCAGTGGGGTATGCGCATGGCCATCCAGGCCAATGTGCGCGCCGCCTCAGCCTCGCGGCGCGGCTTCAACGAGGCGCTGTCTATCGCCTACTACGCCGGCACGATTACCGGCATGTTGACCGATGGGCTGGGATTGTTTGGCGGCACGATCATTTTCATTGTCCTGGGACGAGCAGCCCCCGACGCCCTGCTGGGCTTTGGCTTCGGCGGCACCTTGCTGGCACTGTTCATGCGGGTGGGCGGCGGCATCTATACCAAAGCGGCTGATGTCGGCGCCGACCTGGTGGGCAAGGTCGAGAAAGATATTCCCGAAGATGACCCGCGCAACGCGGCGGTGATCGCCGACCTGGTTGGCGACAACGTCGGCGACTGCGCCGGCATGGCGGCAGACATCTTCGAAAGTTACGAGGTCACTATCGTCTCCGGCCTCATCCTCGGCCTGGCATTGATGGCCGTTGACCCCACCCATAACCTGAAATGGATCGTCTACCCGTTGATCATCCGCGCCATTGGGGTCATTTCCTCCATCCTGGGGACGTTTACCGTGCCGATTTGGGAGAAATTCCCGCTCAAGTTCCTGCGCGCCCACGACGCCGAAGAAGCGATGTTCCGCTCGTATGAGGTCTCCAGCGTCAACACCATTTTGTGGGCTTTCCTGTTGGCCTGGTTCTACGCCAACGATTGGCGGCTGGCAGCTCTGACGACGATTGGCGTGGGGCTGGCCGTGGCTTTCAACCCGCTCACATCCTACTTCACCTCCACCAAGAAAGCGCCGGTGAAAGAAATCGTAGATGCCGCCAAGACCGGCCCGGCCACCACCATCCTGTCGGGCCTGTCGGTGGGAATGGAGTCGAGCGTTTGGGCATTGGTCGTCATTGTGGTGAGCTTCATCTTTGCCCTGTTGTTGTACGGCGGGGAAGCACATCCCACCTACGTGCTGTACGCTGTGGCGATGATCGGTATTGGTATGCTCAGCCACACCGGCAACAACGTCGCCATGGACTCGTATGGCCCTATCTCAGACAACGCCAACGGCATTGGTGAAATGGCCTGGCACGATATGGACGACAGCGAAACGAAGAAGGCGCGGCAAATCATGGCCGACCTGGATGCGGTGGGCAATACCACGAAAGCTATCACCAAAGGCGTGGCCATTGCTTCAGCCGTGATCGCTGCGGTCAGCCTGTTTGCCTCTTACATCACCGATGTCAGCCGGGTGCAATTGCAATTGGGGCAAACGCCGCTGGAGGCCATTCGACTTTCAGAAACAAAGGTGTTCATTGGGTTGTTGCTGGGCGGGGCGCTGCCGTGGTTGTTCAGTTCGCTCTCCATCCGTGCCGTCAGCCGGGCGGCGAGCCTGATTGTCGAAGAAGTGCGCCGCCAATTCCGCATCCCCGGCATGATGGAGGGTAAGGTGCAGCCCGATTATGCCCGCGCCGTGGGCATTTCCACCACAGCCGCGCAGAAGGAGCTTATCCCCCTGGCTACCATTTCGGTGCTGATGCCGCTGGCGGTTGGCCTGATTTTGCAAGTCGAGGCGCTGGGCGGCTTCCTGGCAGGCATCATCCTCAGCGGGCAATTGCTGGCCGTGTTCATGTCCAATGCCGGCGGGGCGTGGGACAACGCCAAGAAAGCCATCGAGGACGAGCCACGCGACCTGGCAGCCAACACCGGCAAAGGTTCGGAACGCCACAAGGCAGGTGTTGTTGGCGATACCGTCGGCGACCCGCTGAAGGATACCGCCGGCCCGGCGCTGAACCCGATGATCAAGGTGGTCAACCTGGTGAGTCTGATTGCCGCGCCGATCATTGTCAAGTATAGCGCCACAGATGGCGGCATCACTGTTGGAAGCGCCCTGGTGGCGCTCATCCTGCTCGTGGGCGTGGCCTGGGCCATTGGCCGAAGCAAGAAGCCAACAGCCGCACAGTAAACCTGTTGCGCGCCGCAACTCAGCGCTCTGCTGCGCCATCAAATTCGAGAACCGCAACGGGTAACAGCAAGCTGTTATCCGTTGCTCGTTTCTGGTACAAGCCAGGTGACTTCTGGCAAGCGCTCATCTCTCGCAGGCTGGCACTCAGCCGCAGGCGAGACAGCCGCTGTATGGAGCAACCTCATGAACAAACGTCTGCTGGTCTCTCTGATCGTCCTGGCGCTTTTGGCAACCGCAGGCGGCGTTATCTTCTATTTTGGGCGAGCCAGGCCCGCCGCCCGGCCCAGCGGGACGCCGACCGCCCCACGGGTTGTCACATCCCCTGCAGCCGTCACCAGCTCACCCACGCCGCCGTCCACCGCTGAAGCAGCCGTCACCCAAACGAGCGCCGCGGCCGCTTCCATCCCACGTCTTCGCTTCCAAAATGACAAGGCCAGCCTCACACTCGAAATCCTGAGCGATGATTGCATCCACTTTGAATGGTCATCCCAGCCCCAACCTACCGCTACCGCTCTCGCGGCAATCCCCACCAGCCCAATGATTGTGGCGCAGGAAGCCGTCGGCCCGTCGCGGTGGGACGAAAACGGCACGCTTTTGCAAACCGCCGCACTGCGCCTCGACGTGGAAAGCGCCTCGCTGTGCGTCACCTTCAGCGACCTGAGCCTATCGCCGCCAGCCGTGCTCACCCGCCTTTGCCCAAACGAGCTGGACGAGAAAAGCAACCTGCTCACGCTGACGCCGGAGGGCATCCAAAACGTCTACGGCCTGGGTGAGCAGTTCAGCACTGAAGGGTTGGATTGGGTGGGGCGCGTGCGGCGGCCAGGCAACGAGTTTGGCAATGCCATGACCAGCTTCAGCCTGGGCGCTACCGGCAACGCCCAATTCCCGATCATGTACGCCGTTGGCGAACGCGAGAACTACGCTCTGTTCCTGGACAGCGTGTATGCCCAGCAATGGGATTTCCGCGCCGCGCCCTGGCAGGTCAGCGTAGCGGGGCACGCCGTGCGCGGCTACCTGCTCGCCGGCCCCAACCTGCCCGATCTGCGCGCCGACTTTATGCGATTGGTCGGCCACCCGCCGCTTCCGCCGCGCAAAATGTTTGGTTTGTGGGTTTCGGAATACGGTTACGACAACTGGGCCGAATTGCAAGATAAGCTCACCAGCCTGCGCGCCAACGCCTTCCCGCTGGATGGCTTCGTGTTGGATTTACAATGGTTCGGCGGCATTGCCGAGGATGAAAGCACCCACATGGGCTACCTAAACTGGGATACCAGCGCCTTTCGCGATCCGCCGTCTAAAATCGCCGAGTTGCGCGCCCAGGGCGTTGGGCTGATGCTGATCGAGGAATCCTATGTGGGCAAACGGACGCCCAGCTACGCCCCGCTACAGGCTCAAGGGCTGCTGGTGAAGAAGAAAGAGGGCGGTGATCCGGTCACTCTCTTCGGCTGGTGGGGCTTCGGCGGCATGTTGGATTGGACCAACCCGGCCGCGGGGGCTTACTGGCACGACGAGAAACGTCAGCCGTTGATCGAAATGGGCATCCTCGGCCATTGGACCGACTTGGGCGAGCCGGAAATGTTCCAAAAGACCGGCTGGTATTATGGCTTTCCCCAGGAAAACCTGCACAGCCAGGCCGATGTGCATAACATTTACAACTTCCGCTGGAGCGAGAGTATTGCCGAGGGTTACGCCCGCCACGGCAACAGCCAGCGCCCTTTCATTCTGTCCCGCTCAGGCACAGCCGGCATTCAACGCTTTGGCACGGCGATGTGGTCGGGCGACATCGGCGCCGACTGGGTGAGCCTGGCAGCGCAAATGGACGTGCAAGCGCACCTGTCGTTCTCCGGCGTGGATTACTTCGGTGCTGATATTGGCGGCTTTCATCGCGGCGAGTTGCGCGGCGAGGCGCTGGATGCCCTGTACACCGCTTGGTTTGCCGCTGCCTCCCTGCTGGATGTGCCGGTGCGCGCCCACACCGAAAATCTGTGCAATTGCAAAGAAACCGCGCCCGACCGGGTGGGCGATTTGGCCTCCAACCGCGCCAATATCCGTCTGCGCTATCAGCTAATTCCTTACCTGTATTCGCTGGCCTATCGCGCCTGGCTGTTCGGCGAGCCGCTGTCACCACCGTTGGTGTTCTATTACCAAAACGATGCCAACACCCGTCAGATTGGCGATGAGAAATTGTTGGGCCGCGCTTTGCTGCTTGCCCCGGTCACCGCGCCAAACGCCGTCAGCCGCCGGCTTTACCTGCCCGCCGGAACATGGATCAATTACTATACGAACGAGACGATCATCAGCCAGGGTCAATGGCTGGAGGAGGCGCCTGCCGTGTACGACGGCCTGTTCCGCCCGCTGCTTTTTGCGCACGCTGGCGCTATCTTGCCACAAATAGCCGTGGATGAGCAAACGCTGGATGCGCTCGGCCTGCGCGCTGATGGCAGCCGGCGCGATGAGTTGATTGTGCGTGTTTACCCCGACACGCTTCCCTCGGCATTCACCCTCTATGAAGACGACGGGCAAAGCGTGGCTTACCAATCTGGCGACTATCGCGCCACCGAGCTGGCGCAGGTCTGGACGGGCAACAGCATCACTGTGACCGTCGGCGCCGGACGGGGAGACTACGCCGGCGCGCCGTCCACTCGCGTCACGCTGATCGAGCTGGTATTTGCCGGTTCCGTGAAGCAGGTGACGCTCAACGGCGAAACGCTCACCCGCTGGGACTCGCCTGAAGCCTTCGCCGCCGCCGAGAGCGGGTGGTACGCCGCCGCAGACGGGGTGGTGCATGCCAAATCGGTCAGCCTCGATATTGCCAGCGTCAAATCTTTCCTTTTCCAGGTCGAACCTTGAAGGCCGCAGGCTGTCAATCGGGAACATCCACCTGCACGACGACATCTGAAAAAGGCACCTATCAGCCACTTCTTGTCCCGGAAAGGAAACCGATTATGAGAAAACGTCACCCAACACCCTTCCTAGCATTGGCGGCCATGCTGATTCTTGCCAGCCTGGCATGTAATTTCCCTACCCCGCAGCCGCCAACCCCTACCGGCGCCGTCCTGCCGCCCACCGAGCCGCCGCCGCCAACCCCTACCGGCGCTGTCCTGCCGCCCACTGAGCCGCCGCCGCCGCCAACGGTTGCAATCCCCCCGAGCGCCACCCCAGCCGCCGCAGAGGTCACCCCTTCCCCCATCATCCCCACTCCCGTGCCCAACGCGCGCAGCAAACCCTTCGCCGATTACCCCGAAGTGAACGTGCGCTACCCCAACGCCTATTTGGGTAGCTACAGCTTGCCTCTCGACCTCAACGCCGTGCAAGGGCTGGACCTCGTCAATCTCTCGCCGGCGCAGCGCAATCTCCTCGCCCAGAATGGCTTTGTGGTGGCGGCGCCCGTCCCCGGCACTTACGACGAGTTCTACCAGCTGTACGAGTCCCAACGCTACTACGATCAGCCCGTCTTTGCCACCACCGACGCCGTTTTTCATGTTTACCATCTTGTCTTCGATAAAATGTTGCGCGACCTGGAGCGCGATTACTTCATCGCCGACCTCGAGATACTCACCCACACCCTGCTGCAAGCCTCGCTGCGCCAGTTCGAATTCCTGCGTGGCAGCCCCCTGGAGGAAGCCGCCCGCCGCAACGTGGCCTATTTTGCCGTCGCCGCGCAGTTGCTCGGCCTGCCCGATGCCATCCCGCCAGAAAGCGCCGATCTGGTCAACGCCGAACTGGCGCTCATCCAGGAGCACGCCGGTTTTGCCGTCTCACCTATTTGGGACCGCCCCGACCTGCCCAATGACCAGAAACTCATCGAGGATTATGGGCAATACGTGCCGCGCGGCCATTACACCCGCAGCGAGAAGCTGAAGCAGTATTTCACCGCCATGATGTGGTACGGGCGGCTTACCTTTCGTCTGCGCGACAACTTCGAGACGCAACGCGCCCTCCTGCTCACCCAGGCAGTGCAAAAAGCCCAAGCCCCCGACGGGCGCAGCGCCGCCCAGGTATGGGCCGCCATTTACGAGCCAACCGTCTTCATCGTCGGCAAGGCAGATGACCTGTCCTTCCAGGAATACGGCGTCATCAGCGCCGCTATCTATGGCGACGACCCCAATCTGCTGGATTTTGCCGATGAGGGCCGCCTGGCGCAGTTCGTCCAGGCCGCCCGCACCCTGCCGCCGCCGCAGGTCAATTCGATGTGGGTGTGGATTTGGGAAGATAAAGCCCAAGCGACCCAGGGATTGCGCATGATGGGGCAGCGTTTCACCCTCGACCAATACGTTTTTGGACAGTTGATCTGGCGCAATGTCGGCACGCTCAAACAACCCCGCGAACTGCCTCGCGCCCTGGATTTCTTTGCCGCCATGGGGTCCGACGAGGCGTTGAACATTCTTGTCAGTGAAGGCGAGAACCAATTTGCCAATTTCGACACGCAGATGGACAAAGTGCGCGGCCAGGTTGCTAGTTTGCAGATGGACTCGTGGACGCAGAACCTTTACTGGTCGTGGCTATACGCATTCCGGCCTATCATCCAACCCAAGGACAACCGCTTCCCAGCCTTCATGCAAACCCAAGCCTGGACGCGCAAAGACCTGCAAACTGCCCTCGGCTCGTGGACAGAACTCAAACACGACACCATCCTGTATGCCAAACAAGTCATGGCCGAGATGGGCGGCGGCGCTCCCGAAGCAGTCCCCCACGGCTGGGTCGAACCTAACCCCGAAGCCTATGCCCGTTTGCAGGCGCTGGCCCAGATGACCTATAACGGCCTCGACCAAAGGGGCTTGCTTTCCGAGCGGACGCGCGGCAGCCTGGAAAACCTCATCAACCTGCTCTCCTTCATGCAAGATACAGCCGAGCGCGAGCTGGCTGGTGAGACCCTCAGCGACAACGATTACTGGCGCATCCAGTACTTCGGCGGCGAATTGGAAGCCCTAACCATCGCCGCCTCCGATTGCGATGGCGAAACCTGGCAATGCCGCGACCTCTCCGACCAGAAAGCGGCGCTGGTGGCCGATGTCGCTACCGGCATGAGCGCCGTTCTCGAAGAAGGCGTAGGCCAGCCCGCCCCCATTTACGTCGTCTTGCCCGATCAACCCTGGCGCGTGGCGGTCGGCGCCGTCTACACTTACTACGAATTCAAAGTCGGCTTCGACCAGCGCATGACCGACGAAACATGGCAAGCGTTGGTGGCCAGCCCCAACGCCCCCCCGCAACCTGCCTGGACGAGCGCCTTCATCGCCCCGTGACCGGTTGGCCATTCACTGCTTGCAGGTCGAGAGCCGTGCGCTGCCGTTTTGGCTGCCGCGGCTTTCGACCTGCAAACTTTTTCTGGCGCTGGCTCTGCTTCACCGGCATCCTGCTGGCTCTAACGGCGCGACCTGGCCCAACAGTCAGCCTGGCTTTACTGGGAGATGTGATGGTGGGGCGCGGCGTGGCGCAGGCGCACAGCAGCGGCGACTGGGACAGCGCCTTTGCTGTGGTGGCCCCTGCCTTGAGCAGGGCTGATCTGAGCCTGGCAAATCTCGAATCGCCTATCTCGTCGCAGCCTGCCGTCTCACCGGCGCCGAGCGGCGGCTACAACCTGTGCGCCTCGCCTGCGGCCCTGCCCGCTCTGGCTGCCGCCGGATTCGATCTGCTCTCGCTGGCGAACAATCACCGCAGCGATTGCGGCGACCCCGGCGAGACGCAGAACGCCTTGTATCGGCAAGGGCTGACCCCCCTCGGCCCCGGCTTCACCCCACTCTACCGGCAAATCAACGGCCTGCGCCTAGCTTTCCTGGCCTTCGATGATGTGTCTGCCCCGCTCGAGGTGGCCCAAGCCGAAGACGCCATCGCCAGGGCGCGACGCAGCGGGGCGTTGGTCATCGTCTCCATCCATTGGGGTTGGGAATTCGATCCCGCCCCCACCGCCCGCCAGGAGCGGCTGGCACGAAATTTTGCCGCAGCCGGGGCGACGCTAATTTGGGGGCATCACCCACACGTCTTGCAGCGAGCAGAACAGTTGCGCGTGAACGGACGCGCCCGCCCCACGCTGGTGTTGTACAGCCTGGGCAATGCCCTGTTCGACCAGATTGCGCCGCCGGATGCGCGCCGCTCGGCGCTTGTGATCGTACAGCTCGACGCCGCTGGCTTGCGTCAGGTGCGCTTCGTCCCCCTGTGGATCGATGCCCCGCACGGGCGCATCACCTGGCCCGAAGCAGACGCTTGCCAGGCCATCCTGCGCCGCCTGGGGCCAGCCATCGAGCCTGCTTCAGCTTGCCCCCGCAGAGAGCAGACGGAGCGCCAGGCCAATGACGAAACGGCAGGTCGCTATCCAGGAAAACCGCGCTGAACCGCCCCTGCCATTGTGGCGTCAGTTACCGCAAAAGGCTGGTATAATGCGCCAAGCCGGGCCAATGCCCGGCGTCGAATGCCTATGAGTCCTGAACCTACTGCTACCAAACTATGTCCGACCTGTGGGACGCGCCTGAGCGAGGGAGCGACACGCTGCCTGGTTTGCGGCGCCGAACTGAGCGATGGGGAAAAACCCAGTGCAACCCGGCCCGTGCAGGGCAGCCGCATGCCCGAAATTACCGTCAGCCTGCCGGCGGCTATTGCCTTTCTGGCACTTTTCCTCACCATTGGGGCTGTGCTGGTATATTTCGCCTTGCGCGCCACCGCCCAAAAGAAGCCTGAGATCATTATCCCCATTTCGCCAACGGTGACCATGACGGTTACGCCAACGCCGACTACGACCGGCACGCCGCTCCCACCAACAGCAACCCCCACCCCCCTGCCCACGGCCACACCGGTTACTTATATCGTCCAGCCAGGGGATAACTGTCTCAGCATTGCCCTGTTCTTCAAGGTAACGGTGCAAAGTATCGTCACCCTGAACAATTTGCCAGCCTCCTGCAACAACCTGTACCCCGGCCAACCCCTGCTAATCCCCCAACCGACAGCCACACCGTTGCCGCCTCCTTCGGCCACACCCAACCCGGCCACGCAAACGGCGGAGGCTTGTGAGCGCGTCAGCTATACGGTGAAGGAGGGCGACACGCTGAGCCGCATTGCCGTCACCTACAACGTGCCTATGGAGGCGATCCGGGAATGGAATGGCCTGCCGGGCGATGTGGTGTACAGCGGGACGACCATCGAGATTCCCTTGTGCGAGCGTCCGGCCACACCGGGCCCAACCCCCACGGCCACCCCTCCCCCACCGTATGCCGCCCCCAGCCTGCTTTTGCCCGCCGACGGCGCTGCTTTCAGCCTGGCCGACGATAGTATCACCTTGCAATGGGCCTCGGTAGGCACACTGCGCGAGAATGAGCGTTACATGGTTACAGTGGAAGATGTGACCGAGGGGAAAGGGCGCAAACTGGTGGATTACGTCACCGACACCAAGTTCATCGTGCCGTCGAGTTTCCGTCTCAACGACACCGTGCCCCACGTCTATCGCTGGTGGGTTTTGCCGGTGCGCCAGATCGGCACCGACGACAACGGCAAGCCGATCTACGAGGCGGGCGGGCCGGCCAGCGCCTCGCGAGTTTTCGTTTGGGTAAGCGCCGCCCCGGCCAAGACGGCTGCTCCCTGACCTGCGTAAAGCGGAACGAGCCGGGCGCAAATCCAGGGAATCCCTGTTCTTTGTGCAACGCATCTGTGGGTCAGCCGCCAGCGGTCGGCGGCCAGAAGCAAACAGGGGCTGTCCTTCGTTCGGACAGCCCCTGTTGCTTGCTCAAGGGGTGTGAGACGCTTAGGCTTTAGCGGCAATATCTTCGAGCATCTTGGTCGTCAGAGATTTGGGACGCTCGATGGGCTGACCCAGGGCACGCGCCCACACCAGGTTGGCGGTGACACCCAGAGCGCGGCCCACGCCGAACAACACGGTGTAGAAATCGAACTCGCGCACACCGTAGTAGTATTGCAAGGTGCCCGAAATAGCATCCACGTTGGGGGCCGGGTTCTTGGCTTTGCCCTGTTCTCGCAGCACTTGCGGCACCACATCGTAAACCAGCTCGGCGATGCGAATCAGCGTATCGTCGGGGAAGCGCTCTTTGGCAAATTGCAGTTGGGCGGTGAAGCGTGGGTCGGTCACGCGCAGCACGGCATGACCGTAGCCAGGAATGACCTTGCCGGAATTGAGGGTATCCCAGGCAAATTGGTACAGGTCTTCGCGGCTGGGGACGCCGCCGAATTTATCCCGCACGCTGATCAGCCAACCCAAGCATTCCTGATTGGCGAGGCCATGGAGCGGGCCAGCCAGGCCGTTGAGGCCAGCCGAGAAAGCGTAGTAGGCATCCGAGAGGGCAGAACCAACCAGATGGGTGGCATGAGCCGATACGTTGCCGGCCTCGTGATCGGAGTGAAGGATGAAATAGAGGCGCGCCAGTTCGGCGTAGCCTTTCAAGTCTTCCACGCCCAACATGCGGGCGAAGTTCGTGCCGTAATCCTGGCGGGCGCTGTAACGAGGCTTGCGGGTGTCGCCGAAATATTTCATGCGGTAAATGAAAGCCGCGATCACCGGCAGTTTGGCCGTCAGGTTGAGGGCATCTTCGAGCGTGGGTTCCCAATAAGCATCTTTCTTGATGCCAATATGATACTGGTGGGCGAAAGCCGACTGATTCTGCAGGGCCAATACCGCCTGAGAGAAGAGCACCATGGGATGCGTCTCGGCAGGCATCGCCCGCAAGACTTTATAGACGTAATCCGGCACGTTGGCCCGCGCCGCCCATTCGGCTTCGACTTCCAGCGCCTGCTGGCGGGTGGGCACTTCGCCAACCAGCAAGAGGTAATACAGCGCGCCGACATAGGGGATTTTGGCGCCGCGCGGCTTGGGCAGTTTGTCCAGCACTTCGGGGATGCTCAAGCCTCGGAAGCGAATACCCTCGGCAGGGTCAACATACGAAATATCAGAGACCATGCTCTTGACATCGCGCATGCCGCCGTAAACCTGCTCGATGGTGACATCGCCCACTTTGACGGCGCCCTGTTCTTTGACCAACTTCTTGACGCGTTCCCGCCAGGCGGGCAACTGCGCCGCGATATTATCTTTGAGGATCATGATTCTCTCTCCTTTTGCAAAATATGCGACCGGTCGAGCCAGAACGGCGCGGCCGGTCGGGATGGCCAGGTTAGATTTTCACCAAATTGAGCAAGGCTTGGGTGGTCTGACGAACAGCGTCGGCCGATTTTTCCAGAGCCATCTTCTCGGTCTCATCGAGCTGATATTCGATGATTTTCTCGACGCCGGCGCGCCCCAATTGCACCGGAGCGCCAAAGAAGATGTCCCGCAGGCCATACTCGCCCTGCATGTAAGCCGAAGCAGGGACGATGAGGTGTTTATCTTTGAGAATGGCCTCGACCATTTGGGCAACGGCTGCAGCAGGGGCATAATAGGCGCTGCCGGTCTTCAGCAAGTTGACGATTTCGCCGCCGCCCTTGCGGGTGCGGTTGACAATGGCCTCCAGCCGGTCGGGGGGTAAGATGTCCCGCAGGGGGATGCCGGCGACGTTGGAATGACGTGTGAGCGGCACCATCTCGTCGCCGTGACCGCCAAGCACATAGCAGTCAATGTTCTCGACACTGATGCCCAGCTCCATAGCGACGAAGGCGCGCATACGGGCCGAGTCGAGGATACCGGCCTGGCCGACGACCCGCTGGGGGGGCAATTTGCCCACTTTGAGGGTGAGATAGGCCATCACATCCAGCGGATTGGTCAAGACAACAAAGATTGCATCGGGAGAGTAGCGGATGGCTTCTTCGGTGGCTTTGCCGACAATAGCAGCGTTGGCGGTCAGTAAATCGTCGCGGCTCATGCCGGGTTTGCGCGGCAAGCCGGCGGTGATAACGATAATATCCGAACCGGCAGTGGCCTCGTAACCATTGCTGCCCACGATGCGAACGTCTTTTCCGATGATCGGCATAGCCTGCTGCAAGTCCAGCATTTTGCCTTGCGGCATACCCTCGACAATATCCACCACCACCAGATCAGCAAGCTCACGCTCGGCCAGCCAGTGGGCAGTGGTTGAGCCGGTAAATCCGGCGCCAATGATGGATACTTTGTTTTTCATTTGCTCTCTCTCCTTTCAAGCGTCTGGTTTATAGTTTATCGCACATTTGAAGCGCTGTAAACACGGGGATAGAGACTTAAGCAGCAGGCGATTGTTCACCGCGCCACCAGGGGAGGGTCTCAGCCTGCTCACGCGGTTGCAGCAGCTCCAAGCGGCCGGTCTCCAGCCAGAGGGCCGCAGGGCGGCTGGCGAGGTTGTAATTGGAGGCCATGCTGAGATGATAAGCGCCAGCGACAGGTATGGCCAGCAAATCGCCGCGTTGCACGGCAGGCAGGCGAACAGCTTCGATCAAGCGGTCGCCCGATTCGCAATATTTGCCGACGATGTTTACTGTCTGCGTGGCAGGGTCGTCGGTGCGCTCGGCCAACACGGCCGTATAGAGCGCCTGGTACAGAGCGGGGCGCAAATTGTCGGCCATGCCGCCGTCTACGGCAAGCCAGCGGGCGCCGTCTCCCGACTGTTTGCAAGCCCCCACGCGGTAGAGGGCCACCCCGGCGCGGGCGACGAACCAACGGCCGGGTTCGAGCACCATCTTGGGAAGCGGCCAGCCGGCTTGGCGGCATTCCTGTTGCACGCTCTCGCCGACGGTGGTCGTCCACGTCTCCAGCGGCACAAGGGGGTCTTCGGGTGTATAACGCACGTACCAGCCGCCGCCGGGGCTGAATTCCTGAGGACAAAAATCCTCCTGACGGGCAAGGGCGAACAAGCGATGAATAGCCTCGGCATAGGGTTCAGCATCGGCGATATGCGAACCGATGTGCGTATGCAAGCCGACCAGATCTAAGGAGTGGGAACGGCGGGCGCGGCGGATAGCCTCTGCTGCCTGGCCGTCGGAGATGGGCAGACCAAATTTGGTGGCCTGGTGACCGGTCTGACGATAAGCGTGGGTGTGGGCGGCGACGCCGGGGGTGATGCGCAGCCAGATGCGGGCGCGGCGTCCCGTTTTGGCCGCCAGTTCATCCAAGAAGCTCAGTTCGTCCAGGCTGTCCACGACAATAGCCTGCACGCCCAAGGACAAGGCGGCATCAAGCTCTTCGGCAGATTTGTTGTTGCCGTGCAGGTGAATGCGTGCCGGAGCAAAACCAGCTTCGGCGGCAATGCGCATCTCGCCCAAGCTGACCACATCCACGCCCAAACCCAGTGCGGCCAGGCGGCGCGCCATTGGCAGGGAGAAATAGGCTTTGGCGGCATAGGTGATCTCACTCGGGCCAGGATAGGCAGCGGCCAGGGCCTGACGCAAGGTCTCCACTTGCAAGCGCAAAGTGGCGCCATCGTAAAGGTAGAGCGGCGTGCCCCAGGCGGCAGCCAAATCGGCCAGGCAATGTCCGGCAATGTGCAAACGTCCTTGCGGCGTGGTGGTGGTGACGGGGAAGAGCGAGAGCAAGTCGGGGTTCATCGCGGCGTCACTCCCAAACCGGGGCGATCACTCAAGCACAATTTAGCGCCCTGGTAACGCACACCTTCGAAGGGATCGTTCTTGATCAGCAGAGGGCCATCCAGGTCGGCGTAATCGCACAGCGGGGCGAGGTGAGCAGCAGCAGTGACCGCCACGCTGGTTTCCACCATGCAGGAAATCATCACCTGCATATCGAGGGCACGGGCGGTATGAATGGCACGCAGAGCTTCGCGCAGACCGCCGGTTTTCATGAGCTTGATCACCACGCCATCCACTGCGCCAGCGAGCGCAGCCACCTCGTGGGCATCGCAGACGCTTTCATCGGCAAAGATAGGCACGCCCAATTTCTGTTGGCGCAACCAGCGCAGGCCTTCGATGTCCTGGCGGGGCAGGGGTTGCTCGACCAGTTCGAGGTCGTAGGCTGCCAGGCGGGGGATGAGATCGGCTGCTTGCTGGCGCGTCCAGGCGGCGTTAGCGTCCACACGCAAACGGGCATCGGTGGCCTGGCGAATGACGGCCACGATAGCTTCATCATCGGGACTGCCGAGTTTGATTTTGAGGATGGGATAACCCGATTGGGCGGCGCGTTCGGCCATGACGGTCGGCTCGTCCATTGCGATTGTAAAGGAAGTCGGCGGGGCGGCGGAGGGGTCGAGGCCAAAGAGGCGGTAGAGCGGCTGACCGAGGCGCTGACTCCACAAGTCATGCAAGGCAATGTCCAGGGCAGCGCGGCCGGCGCGGCTGCCGGGGGGCAGGCGGTTGAGGATAGTTTCGATAAGGGCAGGGTCGTCGCCCAACAGGTCTGCAGCAGCGGCGAGATACTGCACAATGCCGTCTGGCGTCTCGTTCCAGTGAGGGACGCCGGCGCCTTCGCCCAGGCCGGTGAGGTCGCCATCACTCAGGCGGGCGATGACGTTGCAACGCTGCTGGCTGGCGCCGTGAGCGATGCGCCAGGTGAGACGTAGATCGAGGGTGAAGGGTTCAGCGCGGAGCAACATCGTTCACTCAAAGCGGCGTACGCCCACCAGGTTGTCTTTCAGCCAGGCACGATAAGTTGGGCTATAGGGGTCGAGGCTGTTGTAAGAAATGCCCCAGGCAGCGCCGTTGGCGTGAATGATTTCCTCGCCGCCCAGGGAAATAGCCACATGGGTGATAGGGCGGCGAGGATGGGGATCGTCGCTGCCGAAAAAGAGCAGGTCGCCGGGCTGGGGTGGGCCTTCGACCGGTATGCCAGCGTAGAATTGCTGGTCGGCGTCGCGGGGGATGACGATGCCCATGAGGGCATAGAAAGCCTGCGCCAGACCGGAGCAATCGTAGCCGAAGGGGGTGCGCCCACCCCACAGGTAGGGGACACCCACCAGGCGGCGGATGAGCTTGAGGGCAGCCGCGATGCCTTCACGGTCATGACGGGGAGCCTTAGAGAGGGGCAATAAAGCCGTGTCGGGCAACCACCACAGGCGTCCATCGGGCATGGTGATAGCCGCAAAGCCATTTTGGCGGCGGGCGACATGCACGAACACCCCAAAAGGCAATTTGCCCACCTCGCCGCCCGCCTCAGCGCCATTGGGGAGGGGAGAATGGTAAGCGGGGGTTATCTCGGCAATGACCAGAGCATTGCGAGCAGAAGTGTACCGTTCGGCTTCGGCAGGGGAGCAGGGCTGCAAGGCAGCGGTCTGTATCCAGCCTAAATAACCATCCCTCTCGAGGCGGACGAAGGTCCAGGGGTCGCCTGGCCGGAGAATACGCACGCTTTCACCTAGCAGGGCCTGGCTGACGCGTTCGAGCTGGCGGGCCGGGTCTGAACGCAGATCGGTCACGGGGCGATTGACCAAGGCCCAGGGTGTAGCGTCGTGGAGCAGGACTTGTACCTGGCCGGGGGAGGCAGGCTGGAGTGCGGCGGGGATGGATTGCAAGGCATCGTCGAGCGCCTGCTGGGTGAGCACCTGGCCAGAGAGGGTCACGCCCTGCGGGGCGGGGGCGGCGCGCAGCTCGAAGACGGTCTGGCGGTCATCGGCATAGCGGGTGCGTCGCAAGCGGTAGAGGGCATCGTTGGCGTCGTCGCCGCGCCGTTCGAGGAAGTCCAGCACATGAGCGAGCCAATCGAGAGTGGCGTCGAGGTGAACGTTGTGGCCAACGCCCTGCGGCAGCCACAATTCGGCGTGGGGGATATGTTTGGCGATGAATTGGCCGTGCTGCATAGGGGCATTGACGGAGTCGTTCTCGCCCTGGATGACAAGGGTAGGGCGGGTGACACGAGCGAGGTCCTCGGCAGTGTAGTTGGGTTCGCTGATGATGGCCTGCACGGTGAGACGCAACAGGTCACGCCAATAGTCACGGCCGTGGTAGGGGCCATGCAGGGCAATCATTTCGTTCATCCAGCCGGGGGATTCGCGGGCAACGCGGTCGGGGTCGAAGAGGCGCGGCTCCTTTTCGATGAGGTCCTGGCTGACGTAGGCATTGGCGGCCTGGGGGATACACGTTTGCACGACTTCGGGGTGTTCGAGCAAGGCAACCAGCACGACATTGCCGCCATTGCTGTGGCCGATGAGGTGAGCGCGCTCGTACCCCAGAGCACGGATGAGAGCGGCGGTATCGGCGGCCATTTCCTTGAAGGAATAGGTCATGTGAGGGTTGCTACTCTGGCCGTGGCCGCGGCAATCAGGCACAATGACCCGGTAACGACGCGCCAGCAAGGGAGCGATATGCGCCCAATCGGCCTGACCAGTGACGGTCGAGCCATGAATGAGCACGATGGGCGCCTGGCCAGGGCGATCCTGACCGTAGGTTTCGTAGAAAAGGTTTGCACCGTTGACTTCAATGAAAGGCATAGCGGCTCCAGGAGAAAAGGGGTTATCTTGCCAGCGCCAGCAAGACGCGGAATACGCGATAAATCGTGAGCATATCTTGAGCGGTGTATTCGACCTTGCGATCGTGGGTGCGGGTGGTGCCGGGCAGGATGGCTGCTTTGTCGGCCATTTCGGATTGGACGAATTCGAGGGTGAGGGTCACCGGCGCAGGAACGACGAAGGGAGAGGGAGCCTGACCAGCAGCGAGGCGAAGCACCGCCCGGCGGGCAGCGTCGTAGATGAGTTGTTGGGAGACAGGGGGGGGCAGGCATTCGGCAGCCATGCGGCCGTGCGCCTTCTTGACAACGGCGGTTTCGATATCGCCGAAGAATTCGATCCCTTCGGCACATAGGGTTTGGTCGCCCGAGGCCATGATGACCGGCACGCCGAAATGACCGCAGACGCCGCCGTTGAGGCCAGCCTCGCCAAACAAGCGGCCGTTGATCCACAGATTGGCGACGCGCTCGTCGGACCAGGTATGTTCGAGGATGGCATCCGCCGCGCCAATGCGGGCATGGTAACCGACGAACATGACGCCATCCACGCCTTCATCCACGCCCTGCACCATGGAGAGGGGGGCGGGCGAGCCAGCATTCAGACGGACGCGGGGGTCGAGGTCTTCGATGAGAAGGTTGCGCCCCGAGGAGTGACCGTCGGTGACGATGATCTCATCAGCGCCAGCGTCGAAGGCGCCGCGAATGGCCGCATTGACATCGGCGGTCATCAAGCGCCGAAACCGGCCATATTCAGGATGTGTGGAGCTGACCTGATCCCAATGGGTGACGCCAGTGATTCCCTCCATATCGGCTGCAATCAGGATTTTCATAAAGGGGTGCCTCCAAAGTTTTCGCGAGTGCGAGGTTGACTATAGTTTACCACAATGGTGAAGAGGTATGCAGGTACACAAGTAAACAGGTAGCCAGGGAGAGGGAGTGTGGTATATTGGGACTTATGCAAGCGTACAGTGTTTATGTTCACGTTCCTTTTTGCCGGCGGCGGTGCAGTTATTGCGATTTCAATACATACGCCGGGCAGGAAGGGTTGATACCGGCGTATGTGGATGCTGTGGTGCAGGAGATCGGCTGGGTGGCACAGGCGGCCGGGGAAAGGTTGGCGGTACACACGGTTTACTTTGGGGGAGGAACGCCTTCGCTGTTGCCGACTGAGGGGGTTGAGCGCATCTTGACGGGGTTGGCGGCGGGGTTCGAGTTACAAGGGGAGGCAGAGATCACCCTAGAGGCGAATCCCGGTACGGTCGAGCGAGAGGGGCTGGCAAGATTGCGGGCAGCGGGGGTAAATCGTCTGAGTTTGGGGATGCAGTCGGTGCATGGGGCAGAGCTGGCGCTGTTGGGACGCGAGCATGATTTTTGGGACGTGATGCGGGCAGTCCAGTGGGCGCGGCAGGCCGGCTTCGACAACGTCAATCTTGACTTGATCTTTGGGCTGCCGGGACAAAGCCTGGCAGCCTGGCAGCAAACACTGAGCTGGGCGATCCGGCTTGGGGTAGAGCATCTCTCGCTATATGCGCTGAGTGTGGAGGCGGGAACATCTTTGCAGCGTTGGGTGGAGGGCGGGTTGGTTCCTGTGCCAGACGACGATTTGGCCGCGGACATGTACGAATTAGCCAGTGAGTGGCTGGCAAGGGAGGGGTATTGGCAGTATGAGATCTCGAATTGGGCGAGGTCGAGCTATCCGCCGGGGGAGACGGAAGCGCCATCGAGGGCCAGCCGTCACAATTTGCAATACTGGCGCAACCAGCCCTATCTTGGCGTGGGGGCGGGAGCGCATGGTTATGCCGCCGGGCAGCGGGTTGCGAATGTACGTCTGCCAGCCGAGTATATTCGACGTCTGAGCGAGGGCGCTCGAAGCGAGGGAGAGAGAGTCTTCCCGCAATCGCCGGCGACGGCGGAGGTGGTGACGCTCAAGCAGAGCGATGAGATCGCCGAAACGATGATGATGGGGCTACGTTTAACGCGCGAGGGGGTATCGGCCCAGGCGTTCGAAAAGCGGTTTGGTATTGGGCTGGAGGTGCTCTTTGGGCCGCAAATCGAACAATTGCGCCGCCAGGGTTTGCTGACGTGGGCGGGGCAGGGCGGAGATAGACTGCGGTTGACGGCAGGCGGGCGCTTATTGGGCAACCGGGTCTTCGCGGCGTTTGTGTAGGCGACGCCGAAGGAATTGGTAAGGCTGGTATCACCATCAGCCATACAGCACCAGTAGCTATTCCGCTGTTTCACTATCATGATCCATTCGCTCGGCTGCTGGTTGCCCAGGCTGTCGTCGAGCAGATGCCGATTGTGAGCCGCGATGATGCCCGCTCAAGGCCACACCCACAAGCACACTCCATAAACATCCAACTGCACTTTCGCCAATTTTGTTTAACCGCCATATATGGTGGCAGGAAAAGTGTCAAAGCACCAAATATGGCGGCTTTCTCCCCGAAAATTTCGCATA
>Ga0209018_1000106_pt1 | contig 75727 bp, 63 predicted proteins | sample YNPBryBLVA2012_FD_185814 | JGI IMG/M metagenome (GOLD analysis project Ga0209018, IMG submission 185814) | Anoxygenic and chlorotrophic microbial mat microbial communities from Yellowstone National Park, USA - YNP Bryant BLVA 2012 (SPAdes)... ... | reverse complement strand
CGGCGGCCCGCCTGGCGCGCAATCTGCGCCACGACCTGGAACTGCTGGCAGACACCGCCTTCGGCTCCGGTCAACGGCCCGACGGCTGGCTCGGCGCGCCGCGCATCTTTAGCTGCGACCGCACCGTGCAAAATCTGCTCGACCTGATGGCGCGTGACTCCGGCTTTACCCCCGCCACCCCCGAAGGTGTGCTTGACTACTGCCGTGCCGTGACCGGCGAGACACTGGACCGGCTCGCCAATCAAGGCCTGCTGGTGTTCGAGGAAAATGTGCCGCAGTTGTTAGAGAACATTCGCGGCGACCTGGAACGGCTGGCCGACGAACTCAACGGCCTGGGCGTGCGCCCGCCCGGCTGGCGACGCACCATCAGCCTGGATAGCACCCAGATGGCCACCGACCTGCTGCATGACCTGGAACTGCTGGCCGATCAACATCTGGGCGAGGATCAACGGCCCAGCGGGTGGATCGGCGATACCGGCGCCAATCCCAGCGTCGCCGCCAGCAACCTGCGCCGTGACCTGGAACTCCTCGCCGATTTGACCCTGGTCGGGCGCGAACTGGCGGGAGGGCGTCCTACCGGCTGGCTCGGCACCGAAGGCATCGGCCAGCTTCCCCTATGTGGCGGTGCGGTGCAGGGACTCGTCGTGCTGCTAACCGCCACCTACGGCTACGAACAGCCGGAGATCGCCGCAGAAGACACGGCGGCGTTCTGCGCGGCGCTGGAAACCGACGCCAATGCTTACGCCGAAACCGACCCGGAAGAGGTGCAGACGGTCGTCGGCGGCGTGGCGCTGGGCGCTTCGGGCAGGCCGATTGCCCTCTCCGATTACGCCTTCGCCTACCTGGACGTGTCCGCGCTGCAATACATGGGCACGATGCCGCTCGGTACGCCGTTTGAAGCGTGGTATCGCAACTTCGGCGAGAGCGATATGATGTACGTTGTGGGCGAGGACTTCGCCGTGTATGTGTCGCGGCGCTGGACCACCCTGCCGGAAGAAGCCTTCTATCGCCTGCAAACGCTGGAAGGCATTATCCCGGAGACGTACTGCCTGGCGATGTGGTGCGCCGGTCCCGGCCCGACGCCCACACCGACCGGACGGGCACCTACCCCGACCCCCGGCGCAGCCCCCGGTGGCCCACCGCCCGGCGGCGGCAATCTGGTGCTGGTGCCCTGGAACCAGGTGATCGTCTACTACGACCAGGACCGGCCTGAAACCAATACCGTGCGGGTGCGGATCGACCTGTGCCAGGGCGGCGCAGGGATCGGCTGCGAACCGGTGCAAAACATCTACGACTCCACCACGAACGTCCCGCTGCCGATCATCAGCGTGGTCGGGCCATATCCGGTGTTTGAACTGCCCTACGGTTATAGCAATCGCTACATTCTGCAAAGCGCCACGCTATACGCCAACGAGATCTGGGTCAGCGATCCGACCCTGCGCGGCGTGACAACCGGGCAGTAGCCGTTACGGGTGAACACACATACAGGGGCGCAGCCAACACTGCGCCCCGTCTGTTTTCCGGCTGGCATCTGCCTGGTAGACGCTCCCCGGCGAACACGCAGCCTTACGGGCAGGTGAGCGTCGGCGGCGTGGCCTCGGCGTAACGGGCGTTGAATTCCTGCACGTACCGGGCCGCAATGTCGGCGTTATGGAGGATCACCAGGTTCTCGTCGTTGGCGTCGGTGGCGCTGGCAGAAAAGTTAAACGACCCCACCATCACCGTCGAATCGTCCACAATGATGATCTTGTGATGCAAGATGTAGCGGTTGCCGTCCTGACGCACGTCGTAGCCGGTGCAGAACAGCCGCTGCATTTCACTGTGCGCGGTTTGGCTGCCGGTCCGCTCGAAAACACCCTGCACGGTCACGCCCGCGTTCCCGCGCGCGATCATGGCGTCGCCGATGGGATCGGACGTGAACGAAAACGCCAGAAAACGGATGCTCTGCTGCGCCGCCTGAATTTCCGCCACGATGGCCGGCACGACGGCGTCTTCCGGCGCGAAGTACACCGCGACCTGCGTGCCGTCCACGCTGAACTGCGGGAACGGCGTGTTCTGGGGTGAACGCGGGCCAAAGCGTTGATCGACGAACATCTCATTGAACTCGGCCTGGTAGTTCTGCACCATGCGCTGGGACCGGATGCTGAAGAAGCTGTTGTTGTTGCGGTAGGAGTCGTTGATCGTCAGGTTCATGCTGCCGGTCCAGACCGTCTCGCCGTCGAGGATGATGAACTTGTTGTGCATCAGGTCGCCCCGGTCGTCGTCCACGATGGGAATCCCGGCCTCGTACAGCTCGTCTAGGCGGGTATCGTCCGGCGGCGTCTCCATCTCATCCTCAATGTCCTCCCGCTCATCCTCGTCGGCAGCGCGCCACCGCTCGTACATCTCCACATCCAGGCCGTGTTCGTCGTCGGTCACAATGCGCACGCGCACGCCCTGCGTACGCCGGTCCAGCAGCGCGCCGGCAATGGCGGGGGAATTCAACTCGAAGGCGGCCACATCCACCGACTGCCGCGCCCCGCGAATCGCCGCCGCGACTACCGTATCCGGCCCGTTGACGTAGGTGTTGAAATCACTACTGCCGGTGGGAGCCGAAAAGACGTAGGAAAACCAGGTTGACGCCGAGGCGATGGCCGTTCCCGGCTGGCCAGGCGATGCAGCCGTCGCGCCTGCAAGGGTCGGCGGTGTGGTCGGCGTGACGGTCGAGACGATGGGCCGTGTGGTCGGCGTAGAGGTCGGCGCGCCCCCGCCCCCGGTCAACTGGGAAATTATGGCGGCGGCGATCACCAGCAACACGGTGGTGATCAGCCCGCCCAGCGTCAGGGGCGCATTGCTGCGGGACGATCCGCTATTCCGAGAGGTGGAACTACCGCTGGAACGGGAGCTTTTACGAGTCATTCCTCTTTTTCCTCTCCGTTGGAAAGCAAATCCGGCGATTTGGGGGCGGTTAACTGAGGGTTCATAGGCAACGCGCCGAACTGCGGAGGTGTCTGCGGCGCGGCGGGCGGCTGCACTTCAGGCCCGGCGCCCTGAGATGCCAGACTCAGCGGCGGGGCGAACATCCCCAGCAGCCGCTTGACCACCTGCGCGTTGGATAGATTCCCCTGCTCAGCCATGAAAGCGTCCACCTGCGACAGGGTCGTGCGCGGTGCCGCGTCGCCGAACAGCCGTGCGCTGAGCGCGCCCAGCCGCTCCAGGTCGCTGCGTACCGCTTCGGCGTCGCCCAGGGCACGGTGGCGGACCACGCGGTTCACACGCTTCATCAGGCGGCGCACATCGTCCAGTGCCGCCTCCATCGCCTCGGTCGAAGCCATCAGGGCGGCACGACGCGCGATCTGGGCAACCTGGGTCAGCCCCCAATCGATCAGCGGTTGGGCCTCGTCGTCGGTCAGTTCGTCGCGCAGGCTGGCATCGCCCAGGATCGACTCGGCTGCCTTCTGTTCCAGATCGTTAGATTGAGGCAATTCGACAGGCATAAAACGCGCTCCTAAACTCCAAGAGTTATTTTGAGATCACACCGATGAACGACATCGAATCCAGATCATGGCCGCCGACGCCGGGGCCTCCGCCCTCCAACCGCTACGCGCATTGTAGCATGGTCCGCCCCAGTGGAAACGCCGGGCCTGCACTGGTCAAGCCGGGCAACATGGACTATCATATATCGCTAGAAAATTCGTGCTACCGGTAGTGTGACAAGGCAGGCGACCATGCCCTTTATCGAAGCCCCGACCACCTTTTACCTGGGACGCCGCTACGACCCCGCCACCCAACGGCTGGTGAACGAGGTCGTCTATTACGATTCCCGTGACCTGACCACCCACGCCGTCGTCGTCGGCATGACCGGCTCCGGCAAGACCGGGCTGTGCATCAATCTGCTGGAAGAAGCGATCCTGGACAACATCCCGGCCATCGTCATCGACCCCAAGGGCGACATCACCAACCTGCTGCTGACCTTCCCCGACCTGCGCCCGGAAGACTTTGCCCCCTGGATCAACCCCGACGACGCGCTGCGCGCCGGGATGGAGATCAACGAGTATGCCGCCGACGCGGCCGCCCGCTGGCGCGAAGGTTTACAGGCGTGGGGCATCGTGCCGGACCGCCTGCACTGGCTCAAGCGCGCCGCGCAGTACAGCATCTACACCCCCGGCTCGGACTCCGGCCTGCCGATCAGCATCCTCGATGCGATGCAGGCCCCGGCGGAAGGTTGGGGCGGCTTCGAGGAGGCGCACCGTGAACGCATCTCCGGCATCGTCACGGCCCTGCTCGGCCTGATCGGGCGGCAGGTCGAGCCGGTCAAGGACCGCGAGCACGTGCTGATCGCCAACATCTTCGAGCACGCCTGGCGACAAGGCCAGAGCCTGACCCTGGAAGATGTGATCGTCCAGGTGCAGCAGCCGCCCTTCGCCAAGCTGGGCGTGTTCGACGTGGATACCTTCTTCCCGGAGAAGGAACGCTTCAAGCTGGCAATGGAACTCAATCACATCATCGCCGCGCCCTCGTTCCAGTCGTGGATCAGCGGCGAGCCGCTGGACGTGCGCAATCTGCTCTACCAACCGGACGGGCGGCCCAAAGTGAGCATCCTCTACATCGCCCACCTCAACGACGCCGAACGCCAGTTCGTCATCACCCTGCTGCTGGAAAACGTGCTGTCGTGGATGCGCAGCCTCTCCGGCACGACCAGCCTGCGCGCCCTGCTCTACATCGATGAGGTGTTCGGCATGTTCCCGCCGCACCCCTACAACCCACCCACCAAAGAGCCGCTGATGCGCCTGCTCAAGCAGGCCCGCGCCTTCGGTCTGGGGCTGATTCTGGCGACGCAGAACCCCGGCGATCTGGACTACAAGGGCCTCTCCAACGCCGGGACGTGGTTCATCGGCAAGCTGCAAAGCGAAAACGACCGCAAGCGCGTGATGGCCGGGCTGGAAGGGCTGATCGATGCGCGCAGCAACTTCAACATCGACCAGGTCGGCAAGATGATCAGCCGCCTGGACCCGCGCGTGTTCGTGATGCACAACGTCCATGACGAGGGTGGCCCGCTGCTGTTCCACACCCGCTGGGCGATGAGCTACCTGCGCGGCCCGCTCACGCGCCAGCAGGTGATGACGTTGATGGCCCCACAGCGAGCGCAGGTCCAGGCGCGCGTCATTCCCGCGCCCGGCACCGGCGGCTACACGATGGGTTATACCCGCCCCGCCACGCCGACGGCCTCACCCGCCCCGGCGCCCGCGCCCATGCGGGCAGCCCCGCCGCCGCCCCCGTTGACCCTGCCGGAGTCTGCCCCCGCCGGGGCGACCCCACTGCCCCCTTCCCTGCCGGAGATGCCGCCCGCCCTGCCCGAAGCAGATGCCGCGCCTTACGGCAAGACCGAACTCAGCGCGACCCCGGCTTACGGCAGCGCGCCGCTCCGCCCGGCAGTTAACGTCTCCGCAACGCAGATCAGCCGCGACGCCGGCCTGCCGTCCGGGTTTTCTTACACGCCACCGGTGTTGCCTTCCAGTGTGGTGCAGTACTTCCTGCCGAACACCATCCCTACGCGCACAGCCATCGGCAACTGGGAACGGCAATACGGCTTCGCTGCACAGCAGTTTGGCGGGGCAGAACTGGTCTACAAGCCGTTCCTGCTGGCCCAGGCAGCGGTGCGCTTCATGGACCGCCGGACGGGGATCAACACCGTGCGCCAGGTCGCCTACCACGTGCCGGACGTGCCGCGCGCCGGCCTGATCCGCTGGGACGAGTACCTCGCGCCGCCCATCGACCCGGCCACCACATCCCATGAGCCGTTCGGCGAAGCCCTCTATGCCGACCTGCCGCCCGGTCTCACCGACCCAGCCCGGCTGAAGGCGCTTCAGAGCGAAGTGATCGACCAGGTCTATCACGACGCCAGCCTGACCGTGCTCTACAGCCCAACGCTCAAGGTCTACAGCGATCCGGACTCCAACCGCCGCGATTTTCGCGTCAAGCTCCAGCAGGTCGTGCGCGAGCAGCGCGACGCCGAGATCGACCGGGTCACGGCCAAATACGAGCAAATCCTCGACCGCCTGGAAGACAAAATCCGCAAGGAGGCGCGCGACCTGGAAGCCAACCGCGCCGAACTGGCCGACCGCCGCCGTGAGCAGTTATTCACGGCGGGCGAGGCCGCGCTGAGCCTGTTCCGGGGACGCACCACCTACACCCTCAGCCGCTACAGCCGTGCGCAGCGTTACAGCCGCCAGACCCGCGCCGATCTGCTTGACTCCGAGCAAGAAATTGCCGACCTGGAAGACGAAATGGAGCGCCAGAGCCGGGCGATGGAAGCGGCGCTCAAAGAGGTCAACGAGAAGTGGGCGCGCATCGCTGCCGAGGCGGAGGAGATCAAGATCGCGCCGTATAAGAAAGACATCTACCTGGAATTGTTCGGCGTCGGCTGGCTGCCGTTCTGGCTGGCGATCATCAACGGCCAGGCCGTGTTGCTTCCAGCCAACCCGGTCGCCGCACGGGGATAAGACGGCTTCACCGCCCAGGGCGCAAAGAGGCCATTTGAAAATCTTTGCGAACTTTGCGTCCCTGGCGGTGAAATCTTGTATCGAGGGGATGAAGGAAGTATATGACGGAACAAAGCGCCCGCCGACGGTCGCTGCTGTTGGCGCTCATCGCCTTCCTAGTCGTGCTGGTGATCTGGCAGATTCCCGATCTCAACGGCCTGCTGTACCCGTTCCGCTTCTTCGTGACCACCGTGCATGAGTTGGGGCACGGGCTGGCGGCCATCGTCAGCGGCGGTTACTTTGTGCACTACGAAGTTTATCCCAACGGCGCAGGGATCGCCCTGACGGGCGGCGGGACGCGCTGGCTGATCGTCTCGGCGGGCTACCTGGGCACGGCGGTTTTCGGTGCGGCGCTGCTTTACGCCGCCAACCACATCCGCCGTGTCGGCCTGCTGGCGCTAGGGCTGGGAGCAGCCTTCGCGGCGGCGACGGTCCTGTTCGCCCGCAGCCTGACCGCCATCCTGGCCGGCGGGATCGCCGCTGCCGTGCTGATCTTGATCGGGTGGAAAGGACCGCCCCTGCTCACGATCTTCGTCTTGAACTTCCTGGCAATCATCACCGGCCTGAACGCGCTGCTGGACCTGTGGGGGCTGCTCAACAGCATGGGCGATCTGCGCGTGGCACTGCTGGGCGGCGTGCCCAACGACGCTTACAGCATGTCGCTGCTTTTTCCGCTGCCGCCGGTCGTATGGGCGCTCATCTGGATTGCGCTGGCGGTGGGCTTACTGGCACTGGCGACGTATTACACCTTCCGCAGTCCACGACAAACCGACGGAGACTGAAAAACTCATGCTGACCATTGGCCTGATCTCCGACACGCACATGCCCGACCGCTGGGCGGCGCTTCCCCCGACAGTCTTCGACCTTTTCCGGGGCGTCGATCTGATCTTGCATGCAGGCGACGTGGGCGAACTGTGGGTGCTGGATCAACTGGCGCGGGTCGCCCCGGTGATCGCCGTGCACGGCAACGACGAGCTGGCCGAAGAAACCGTGCGCGCATTGCCTGCCTGCCAGATCGTTCACGCGGCGGGACGACGTATCCTGCTTACACACGGCCACCATCCCGACCGCGACCAGGAGATGCGCCAGCGCAAAGATGACGCTTGGCCTCCCAAGCTGGCGCGCTGGGCCGACTCCGGCAGACAGGTGGGCGCGTCGGTGGTCGTCTATGGGCACACCCACATTCCTTTCACCACCCTGGTAGACGGTGTGTGGGTCATCAACCCCGGCGCCATTGCCTCCGGCAGCTACCTCACCCGCCAGTGCCTGCAAACGGTCGCCCGGCTAACGCTAAACGGCGCGGGCGCGCCCGTCGTCGAATACTTTGACGTGAACGCCCCGGACCGCCCGCTGGTGTTCCCGGTCGATCTGGAGGCCGGCTTTCGCGCGGCGCTGCACCGCGTCAGCGCTTCGCTGATCACGCCCGAACTGGAAGCGCAGCGGCGCTGGGTGCTCGAAGAGCTTTACCCCCTCGCGCCGGGACCGCTGCTGGACTTACTGCGCCGCCTGATGTTCCGCTGTCTGTCGGGGGAACAGGCCGTCTACGGGCCGGATGACGTGCTGGCCGAGGTTGCACGAACCGACGGCTTTCCCGACGCGGTCCGCCAGAAACTCCGCGCCCGCTTCGGCGATGGGAAGGCAGAAAACTGAGGCCGGCAGCAGGAAGATGTTAAGGGGCGGTTTTCACCGCCCCCAAACTTTTCTATCGCCTGTCGCTCGCCGCTTTACTGCACGGGCCGGATGGCGTCAAGTCCGGCACAAGCGCTGGTCAGGTCCAGGAAGCGCGCATTCACCCAGCCGAGCTGGCCCAGGTAGTTCACACGCAGCCACTGGTCATCCAGCGTGCGCAGGTCGGCGCGGACGGTCGTGCCGTAGGGCAGCCGGTCCACAATTTGGGCGTTGGTGGTCGGCTCGGTGCGGATGCGTACGGTGTAGGTGCTGCGGGCCAGGCAGGTATCTTCCGTGCCCGGCGCGACGATGGTCAGATCGAGCGTCGAGGACGGGGCAATGGGAGCGGTTCCCCCACTGGCGGGTGCGGCAGCCGGCGCAGCGGCAGAAACCGGTGCATCCCCTTCACGGTAAGGCAGGGTATAGGCGACCGCCGTCGAGGGTGTGATATTGGGGTAAACAAAGTCGGTCGCCACAATACGCACGCCACTGCTCCAATAGAGCACGGCGGTCAGGTACACGTCCACCGTGCCGGTGTCGGGCGCGTCATCCGCCGCCTGAGAACGCGACGGTGACTGCCCGTCGTAGTACAATTCGGCGTACACATCAGGCGTGACATTGCTAATCACGCCGAGCATCTGAACGGTCTGTGGCTCCAGCGTCGCCGCCGCATAGCGGACTAGGTCATGCGGGAAGCGCGCCACTTCGACCCCCTGACCGATGTCGTTGATGTGAATCATCTGGACATCACCGCCGCGCAGGATGCAAATCTGATAGGTGCTACGGTCGGTGAAGCACTGCCAGGGGGCACCGCGCTCCTGCGCCCCGACAACGTTCGTCGTCAAGGCGGTGGTCAGCAACACGACCAGCGCCAATGTCAGCAGGGTAAAACGTCGCTTCATGAAACTTTACTCCTTATACGCCTTGCGGCTTTCAACCTTCAGACGGCTGTAAGTGCAACCATTTTTGCACACGGACACCTGCCTGTCAATGCGCATCTAACTTGCGCCCGGCTGACAGAACCCTGACACCCTGACGCCGCCTCAGCGATGGGCGGTGCAATTGGTCAGCGCGCGGCAGAACGCCTGACAGATCTCCGTATCCGTCCCGGCGTACAGGATCATAAAGGTGTCGCCGGAAATGTCGGTGTTGTAGCTGGCGGTGCAGGGCTGTGGCAGAAAACCGCCCTGCCCTTCGGCCTGAGCCTGCGGGGCAGGCGCCAACCCGGTGCACTGAAGCAGGGTTTGCGGATTCGTCAGCAGGTCGCGGTTGGCAATCGCCACCGCACCCGCGATCACCGGGTTCGCTTCCTTGCTGTACAGGCGATAGCCGATGGCCCCGGCGTCGCGGTAGCAATCGGCCACGCGGTCCACCACATTGACGACGGCGATCATCTCCGGCTGGAACGACAACGCGCCCGCCGCCGATCCCAGGCCGGTGAGAAAGTCTTGCAGGCTCTGCGCCTCGACCGTGCGGTAGCCGTTCAGGGTCGGCAGCAGGCCTTCTGCCGACGGCGCATTGCCGGATGGACTGCCGCAGGCCGCCGCGCCCAGGACAAACAAAGTCAGCAAAACAGTCAGGCGCACAACTGATCGGTGCATGTTTATCTTTCTCCCCAAAAGCATCCCTATGACGCCGCCCGGCGGGTGAGCGGCCCTGTCTCCCCCCAGGTCACGCTCGGATCGATCCAGAGCGAGTCCAGCACGTTTTGCAGCACGGGCAGCAGAACGTCTATGTCGGCGGAGTCGGCAGTGAAGAACTCCAGGACGACAAAGTACGGGCCATACTGGTTGTAGAACACATCCACCTGCCCCGGCCCGAATTGCCCGTAGAGGCCGCCCGGCTGCGGGACGCGGTAGCTATAGCGCACGCCATCTCTGCCCTGCGGCGCGTGGTCGATGGCCGTGTAGTAGCGTGGGTCGCTGTAGTAATCTTCCCGATACTGCTGTACTCCGGCCTCGAAGTGGTCCGCGCTACCCTGCCCGGTGTTATACAGGCGCAACGTTACCAGCGCGGTACGGTCCTCTGGGAACCATTGCACGAACAACTCATTGCCCGCTGTGTAACTTTCGCGCTCCCATCCGCCGGGGATCGACAACTGATACAGGTTGTTCGGGCCGCGATAGGTATCCGCGTTCGGGAACGGCGTCGCCGGGGCGGGTGTGCCGGTCGGGCCGGGCGTGGCGCTCGGCGGCGGTGTTCCGGTTGCGGGCGCCGGGGACGGCCCCAATACTCCAGAAGCCAGCAGCAGCGCGCCGCCCCCGACGATCACCACGACCAGGGCCAGCGCCGCGATCAGCGCGCCGCCACGCCGCCGCACGCGCGGTTCAGGCGCGGGAACGGCCACAGGCCCCCCAGCGGGCTGGGGCACCACCGGGGCAGGCGTCTTCGGGCGGGCCGGGGCTGCCGTCGCTGGCGCGGGAGTGCTACCGAGCAGCGTCGGCGAGTAACCTTCCTCGGCGTCCGTCAGGGCTTCCACCGCCGGGCGAGTCGCTGCCTGTCCCACGCCGGAGGGGACATAGGTCATCTCGACCTCAGGCGTCTCACCCGTCTGCCGGGCCGCTTCGCTGACCGCCCGCCGGAAGGCTTTGGCAAACTCCCCGGCAGAAGCGTAGCGGCTGGAGGGGTCTTTGCTGGTGGCGCGCAGCACCACCTGCTCTACCCCCTCGGACAGGTCCGGGCGGTAAAGACGCGGGGAAGGCATCGGCTCGGTGATCTGCTTGAGCAACATCGCCATCGGCGTGTCGGCCTGGAACGGCTCGCGCGCTGTGAGCAGTTCAAACAGCACCACGCCCATCGAATACACGTCCGAACGCGCGTCCAGCGGGCGGCCCTCAGCCTGCTCCGGAGACATGTACGCGGGCGTGCCGATCACCGCCGAACCGGTCAGCCGCCCGGCATCCTGCATGATCTGGGCGATTCCGAAGTCAGAGAGATAAGCGTTGCCGCGCTCGTCCAGCATGATATTCGAGGGCTTGAGGTCACGGTGAATGATCCCCTCGGCGTGAGCGAAGTCCAACGCGGAACAAACCTGCTCCACCGGGCGCACCAGGTCGGCCAGGGGGGACATTCCCCGGTTCAGCACGTCGCGCAGGCTGCCGCCGCCCAGGTAGCGCATGACGATGAAAGGGATACGCTCGAACTCGCCGAAGTCGTACACCGGCAGGATGTGCGGGTGTTCCAGTTCGGCAATCAGGCGGACCTCGCGTTTGAAGCGTTCGATGAACTGGGGATCGTGCAGAAATTCGCGCGGCAGCACCTTCACGGCGACCTGGCGGTTCATGCTGGACTGGCGGGCCAGATAGACCGTCGCCATGCCGCCGCGCCCGATTTCGCGGACGATTTCGTACTGCCCGATGCGCCGCCCGATCATGTCGTCGCCGATGGGAGGCTTTGTAGACTGCGTTTCTTCCATATCCGTCGCGCCCGTGATCTCTTATGCACCTGAAAACAACCCACCCCGCAATGGTAGGCCAGGAGCGGCAATCGTGCAAGCTGAAGCGCCAGGCAACCAAAGCCTTCCGCAGAAAAACATCATTCCCGCTTCGCGGCGTCAGAACAGCACGAGCGCGCGCAGCCGCCAGGGGTAGCCGCTTTCCACCGGGCAGACAAGCCGCGCAGCCTGCGCATCGCGGGCAAAAAGGCCCACCCCCGGCCCTTCCCGGCTTTGCCTGGGCAAGATCGGGGGTGGAACGCACTCCGCGAGGAGGAGCGGAGGGAAATGGGGACGAACGGCGTTACTCAGGACCGCGCGGCGGCATCGACGCGGGAATCGGCGGGCGGCGCGGCCTGCAACTGATCGTAGCCTGCCTGGAGCGCCGTGCCCCAGGCCACCATCTGCCTGCCGACCCGCGCCAGCACCAGCCGGTAAACGGGCGGATGTTCCCGGTTACGCACGGCCAAGGCCTGCCGGATCAGACGCCGGTGTTCCGCCCGGCGGCGTTTGTCTTCCTGATAAGCCTGGTTGTGATACTCGAAGTCTCCAAACATATCTTCACCGCCTTTTTCACTTGCATTCCAATCCCCAGGAAATGAGGCGACTCGAAGCACAGGCCCGCTGGCAGCGGCCAGGCAGTCCGGCTGTCCGACGATGAAACAGGCGCGAGAGCGGCGTGTGATCCGCCGTCCGGTGGCTGCGCGTTCCGGCGGATTAACGCCTGGAAAGGAAGTCCGTCAGGGCGCGCAATGTGTCAACGACCCGGTCGGTATTCAGACTGTAACATTTGGCAACCTCCCGTCGGCGCTCGGTGATGTAGCCCGTCGCCGCAAGCTGGCTCAGATGGCGAGAAACGGTGGACTGGGACAGGCCCAGCCGTTCAATGATGTCCTGCGCGCACAGTTCCTCATGCTGCGTCAGGAGTTCCAGAATGCGCAGGCGGGTATCGTCGGCCAGAGCGTTCAGGCGGATCAGCAGGTCCGAACGGCTGAGCGCCGAGGAGCGGGTCTGTGCATCGCGCGGCAGCCTGGCCCCAAAGACGATATACAGCGTGTCGCTTTGCTTGTATTTTGAAATATACGGCCCGATGTGCGCTGACGGAATAAACACCACCCGTTCCACATCGGCCAGTTCAGTGCCGAACTTGGCAGAGAGGTCGCGCTCTGTGACGCGACGAATAGCCTCTGCGGCTGTCATGGGCGCAAAGTCGAGCTTCTTGAAAGCGTCCACCGACTCTTGCAGCATCGGCTGCACACGTGCCCACTCAGCAGCTAAGACCTGTTCCCACATCGTCTTGAGATGCGTCACCGCCACGTCCAGCATGGCCGGCGGATCGGCGATCAGGCGATGTGTCTCCTGCCAGATGGACAGATCGGGCTGCGCAGGGACCAGGGTATGCATAAACGCGACGTAAGCGTCCTGGCTGCACAGCAACTGCTCGGCTGTAGGGATGGGCTGACCCTGCAACCACTTCTGGGGGTATTGGAGCGGGATGGACGCCAGGTTCTCCAGCATCCGGGCACGCAGCGCCACCGGGTCCTGTCTGGACAAATGGTTCACAAAATCCATAAATTCGCGGTGCTTCGGATCGAGGGGTGGCACGCAGAAGAACAGCAAATCCAGCCCGTCCAACACGATGAAGTTCATCCGGCGCAGGGCCGGCGGCAGCGCTGCGGCTGTCTGCGTAACCCACTCACTGAAACCGGAGAGCGTTTCGACCTCATTCAGCAGTTGCAGGCTCCCCAGGGCGTTATAAAACGGCTCGATAGTGAACTCGATGGCGACCACGCGCGCGCCCAGAATATAACTGCGGTCTACCATGTCGAGTCTCCCTTGTTCACATGTCCGATGCACCGTATTCGATTTATGCATTTGAGCGCATAATCTGCATAGACTCTACACCGCTTTAGGGGGGATGTCAACGGGGGAAAATCAACCGGATGACCGTTGTTGCGGACCTGTAACCGTGACAGCGGCCTCGACAAAAACGCCCTCCGGGCTGAACATAGCTCGACCCGGAGGGCATCTTTTTACGCCACCGCAGCACCGCTCTTTTCAGGGGTCTCCTGTCATCAGTCGGGCCGCCATGCCAGCGGATAGGCCCAGGCCTGCGCGACGCGCCCCTCTACCAGCACCGTCTTGGAGCCATCCGTCAGGGAGACGGCGACCAGGTCTACCGCCGGGTCACGGTAGCTGTCGTCTGGGGGGACGCGCTGCAACAGCAGGGCCACGTCTTCTCCGGCCACGCCGCCGCCCGGCAGAAAATTCCCACGCGCCACCAGGTCCGGGTTGTAGTCATCGACTGCCAGCGCATACAGGGCGTTGTCCGCGCCGTTCAGCCCGCCTGCCACGTAAAGCAACCGGGCGCCGTCCGGCGTGAAGAAGAAGGTGGTAATCCCCTCTCCACGCGGCCCGCCGCTGATAGTGATCGGCGTCACACCACCGTCCAGCCGCAGCAGGTTGATCGCCTGCTCATCACGGGTGGTGGTCGTCACATAGGCCAGCGCGCCGCCACCCGGCGCGAAGCGCGTATGCTCGGCGCGGCCATTGGGAAACGTATCCACGACCACCCCATCGCCGATCAACGTGACGCCGCTCCCCGCCGCCGTCGGCGTCACCATGACCAGGTTGACGATGTTCTTGAAACGCCCGTTGGGATAGGCCGCCAGCAGATATTGACCACCCGGCAGGTAGGCGATCTGATTGCTGTAGGAATCGGCCAGGAACGCCCCGCCACTGGGCAAATACACCCGCTCGGTGGCCCCGCCGTCCGGCGTCAAGCTGAACACGCGCCAGCGCGACCCGCCCACACACGACTCGCCCGCCGCCAGAAAGAGCGGGTCTCCACCGGGGCGCGCAGCCAGCCGGGCATTGGTCCAAAAGCAGCCCTCGTCCGTGTTCAGGGCTGCCAATTCGCGGCTCGAAGCGCCATCCCAGCGGTTCACCGTCATCTCGTCGGCGCGGCCCTGCGAGTCGGTGTAGAATTGGACGTAGTACGCACCATCGTTTTGCAGATCAAAAGCAATCACATTGTCATAATGAGCCTGCTCACTGCCATCGGTGGCATTCAAAATGCGCAGAGTGCCGTCGGGAAAATTCGAGCCTGCCGCGTCGCGCTCAAAGTTGATGTAGGCCCAACGCGCGCCGTCTGGGCTGAAGCCCGCGTTGCCGCGCCCGTTGCAGGCCAGAGCGTGGGCGTCTCCCCAGCGGATCAGCGCCGCGTCGCCCGTCTCGCCCGTCAGAGCCACGCGGTACAGGCCGCCTGTCCACGCGCCGATATAGGCGATCAAATACGTCCCGTCGCGGCTGACGGCATCTGCGCCGCAGGCAAACACGCGCGTGCCCGCCCCCTCGTTCGGCACATCGTGGAGGTTAACCGCACTCTGCTCCCCCGGCGTATGCCAGAAGAGCGTTCCCAATCCCTGCGGGTTGCCGGGCGTCCCGCCGACCTGCCACACGAGCGCCCGTCCGCTCACCGTTGGAATCGCCCCGGCAGGCTCAGTCTGGGCCAGCCCACCGCCCAACACCAGCGCCAGACCGACCATCACCGACCAGCGAAGATACCGCCTCCAGCGCATCATGCCTCTCTCCTCATCATCGGCTACTACCGGATTATTGTGAGGCAGAACAAAAAAAATGACAAGCGCGCGCCGCCGGCATGATATACAATCAATTCTGCCGCTTCGGAATCAGGGGAAAACGCACGCCGTGCCCCTAACTACAATAGTGAAGCCTTTTGCCGGGATTGAATATAGGAGCTTTTGCGCATGGAATACCGCCGGCTGGGTCATTCAGGGTTGCGGGTAAGCGCGATCAGCCTGGGAGGGTGGACCACCTTCGGCGATCTGGTTAAAGACCGGCAGACTGCCCGGACGATTATCACGCGCGCTTACGACGCCGGAATCAACTTCTTCGACATCGCGGACATCTACGCCAAAGGCGAATCCGAGCGCATGATGGGCGAGGTGCTGCGGCAGTTCCCCCGCCACACGCTCGTGATCTCCTCCAAGTTATTCTGGCCGATGAGCGACGACGTAAACGACCGGGGTCTCTCCCGCAAGCACATCATGGAGAGCATCGACCGGTCGCTCCAACGCATCGGCACAGACTATCTGGACATCTACTTCTGCCACCGCTTCGACGAGGAAACGCCCATCGAAGAAACCGCCCGCGCGATGGACGACCTGATCCATCGGGGCAAAATCCTCTACTGGGGTACCAGCAAATGGACGCCGGACCAGATTCGACAGGCCATCGACTTCTGCGAGCGTCACAACCTCTACAAGCCGCAGGTCGAGCAGCCGCCCTATCATCTGCTAGATCGCCGCACCGTCGAGGAGGACCTGCTCCCGCTGGCGGCGCAGACCGGCCTGGGGCTGGTGATTTTCAGCCCCCTGGCGAACGGCATCCTGACCGGCAAGTACGACGCGGGCATCCCCGCCGATAGCCGCCTGGGCCAGATCGACTGGCTGCGCGAGGCGCGCCTGGAGCGCGGCGAGAACCCGATCCCGAAGGTGCGCGCCCTCAAGCCAATCGCGGATGCACTGGGAATCAGCCGGGCGCAACTGGCCCTCGCCTGGACGCTGCGGCAGCCGGGCATCAGCAGCGCCATCACCGGCGCGAGCCGCGTGGAGCAGCTTGAGGAAAACCTCAAGGCGCTGGATGTGAAGCTGGACGCCGACGCGCTGGCGCAGATCGACCGGGTAATGGCGGGTTAACGCGCCACCAATCAAGGGAGAACATGAGCAACCGCAACGAAAACACCAGCCAGCCGGACCGCAGCCACGAGGGCCTGAACCCGGCCCTGCGCACGGTTGCCTTTGCCGCCGCCGGGGTGCTGCTCGGCCTGACCCTGGTGACGGCGATTGTCCGCCTGGTCATCCTGCTGACGCCGTCGGCTGCCGGGGCGGGCGCGCTCGACAGTCAGGCCATCCTCGAACAGGCCCAGGATTCGGTCAATACGGCGCAGATCATCCTGAGCTTCCTGGAAACCGTCTCGGTACTGGCGACCCTGGCCGTCGGCGCGGCGGCGATCTACGGCTTTCGCAGCTCGCGGGAAGCCGAGGAGGAGCTGCAAAAGAAGCTCGACAAAATCGAGGACAGCCTCGAAAAGGCCGAAAAGTCCCGCGAACGGACCGAAGTTATCCGCGACAGAATGCAGGAACAACTGGCCGTGTTGGAAGGCTACCAGGCCGACCTGAGCAACCTGCGGGGATTGCGCGACGAGATCGAGGCGTCTCAAAGGGCGCTCGGCGCGACGATTGGCGACGTGGCGTTGCTGCTTCAGGCCGACCAGGAGTTCCGCCTGAAGAATTACATCACTGCCTACGGCTTTGCCCGGCGTGTGCTGGAACACAACCCGCAAAACCCGTTGGCCCTCTATATCGCCGGCTGGCTGGAAGTGCATCACTTCTGGGACAAGCTCGACGAGGGAATCGCCCACCTCAAGCAGATCGCCGATCTCAGGTACGACTGGCCCACCGCGCGCGCTGCCTATGCGGTAGGCATCCGGCGCAAGGCCAAACGCGCCAGCGGCGACGAGCGGAACAGCCTGTTCCTGGAGGCGTTAGGGGTGTTAGCCGGCGTTCTACGCGAAAACGACAGCCTGATGGATTTCAACAACGAATCCTTCTGGGCGCCAGTGGGCGGCATCTGGCGCGACCTGAACAACGTGGATGAAGCAATCCGCGCCTACGAGCACGCCCTGCGCGTAACGCCCGGCTCCTCCTATCCGCTGGGCAATCTGGCTGCGCTTTACCTGCAAAAGGCGCGCCAGAGCGGCGATGGCTCTCTGCGCGAACGGGCGCTGCAAATTTTCGCCCGGACGGACGCCGCCGCCCGCGCCGAACTGGCGAACAGACCTAACGATTACTTCCTGCTGATGGACATTGCGATGGCCTCATTGATGCAGGGCCACCACGACGCCAGGTTCTTCAAAGAAGCGCACGCCCGCCTGAACGACGCCCTAGCGCTGGACAACTCTCTGACATCGCTGGAAACTTCGTTACGCGGGTGGGAACACCTGTACGCCAACTGCCCGGACGAATGGCCGGAGGTCAAGGCCGAGTTGGAGCGCACGCTGGACTCGCTGCGCAGCGCCATGCAGCAACAAAGCGCCGAGGACGGGGCAGCCGGGGAAGAATGATGCCTGCCCGACTTGGCAAGCCGACGAGTTGTGTTCAAAATTGAGCCTGTCAAATCTCGTATGCAAAGGAGCGCCCTGGATGGAAGCCGAAGCCCTGCCGGTCCAGGTCAAACGGCCTGATGAGGACATCGCCGACGACATCGCCGCCCTGATCCGCAGTTATCCTCCCTTGAAACAGGCACGCCATTGGTTCATTTTCGAGGTCAGGGATGGCGTGGTGACGTTGCGCGGCAACCTCAAATCGTCCATCGCCTGCCGGGTGCTGCTGGACAACGTGCCCGACATCCCCGGTGTGGAACGGGTCGTCGCCGATGAGCTATACGTCGATTCCGATCTCAGCCGCCGTATCGCGCGCGAGGCCGACCTGCCGGCAGGTGTGCTGGTCAGCGTCGATTTTGGGCGGGTGATTCTGTCGGGGGCACTGCCCGCCCGCCGCAAAGCCGAGCCGCTGGTCAAGAAGGTAGCGAAGATCAAAGGCGTGCGCGAGGTCCTCAACCGGCTCGTCTGAACATGCAGCCCTTGTCCCCTTCGCCGGCGGGAAACCGGGCCGGGGACCGGGGCCGATACTCAAACTTCAACACGCAAAATTTTGAATTTCTTCACCCCACCAGCTGCCCCGTCTTTTGCAGCTGGTAGGCTTTTTCGTGCAGCGCCAGAACGTCCTGCACCACCAGATCGCGGCTTTGGGAGTGCTGAAAGGCCGAGTCGCGCCCGACGCTGAACATGTAGTGCGTGCCCGGCACCACGCGAATCTGCCCAACGGGGAACTCCATCCCACACAGCAGGTCGATCATCGGCACCAGGCCCACCAGCGGGTCGCGGTGGCCCAACATCACGCGGAAGAGGTCCCACTTACGCGCGATCTCGGCATTGTCCAGCAGGCCCATCGCCGAGAAGGTGGCAGCGGTGATGCCGCGCGGCGTCTCGTCGTACTGGAGATGGTGGGCCACCTTGACCTGATCGCTGGCCCCGGCGCACAGTGTTTCCAGCATCCCCGGCTTGATCGCCCGCTCCACCACCGACAGCGCCGGGAAGCGCCCCACCAGCCCGATGCCGAGTCCCAACGTGGTGTAGAACGCCTTATGCGTGGCGTCGTTGAGCAGCAGGGCCGGCGCCAGGGCATAGCGCGTCTCCTCCCCGATGCGCCACAGCATCGGGTTGAGATAGAACAGCGTCGCGCCGCCCATGCTGTGCCCGACGAAGTTGATCACTTTGGTCGCGCTCTCACCCGGCTGGCGGCGGATTTTGATCGCCTTGATCCACTTCTCCAGCACCCTCATGGCGGCGGGCGGATTACACGTCTCGATGGGCGGCACGTCCTTGACGAAGCGCGACTGCCCGAAGCCGTTGTGATCGACGGACAGGGCCACCAGCTTGCGGTTGGCCCGCACGACCATGCCCGGCAGGTCTTCAAAAATGGTGTGGTTGCCGGTCCAGCCGTGCACGAAGACGACGTAGCCCTGCACGTTGCCGATGCGGTCTTCCAGCTCCGGGTCGGCGGTGTCGTAGTCCTCCGCCCACGTGACCTGCCAGGCGAAGTCCACCAACCCGGCGTCGAGCAGCAGGCCGCGTCCATCGGCAGGGCTGATGAAGCCCTTGTTGACCAGGCTGGACATGCGGTAGAAGGCGGTTTGCGTTTTGGGGATCGGGCCGGGCGCGCGCTTGTCGTAGCCGCGCACCCAGGCCAGCGGCGAAACGGTCGGATTCATGGCGGCCCCCCGTTGGTGCTGTCAGGCGAGCGATGCTGCCATGATCGCACGAGTCGGGGGAAAGGGGCAAGCGCACTATGCCAGAAGCACCTCCACCCTCCCCATGCCGCCCGCCAGCCTGACCCTGAGCGCGGGACTGCCCTCCCCTGCCGACCAGCGCCGCCCGGCCTCCGCCACACAGAAGCGCGCCCCGTCCACGTGCACCTCGCCTAACCGGATGTCGCTCACGATCTCGGCGTCCACGCCCGGCGGCACGCGCAGCACGCAGCGCCCGCCCGCAATGTGCAGCGACACCTCCCCGGCGCGCGGCAGGACCGCCTCCAGCGCCGTCGAAACTGCGTCGATAAACAGGCTTTCCAGCGGCAGGACTGCGAGGTCCAGGCGAACGTTGCTCGCCCCCACCGCCAGGCGCACCTGTTCCCACGTGATCGCTGGGGAGAGCGCGATCCGCCAGTCGGCGCGGGCAGGGGTCGCCAGCGCGAACGGCTGCCCCAGGCGCACCGCCGCCGCGCCGCCCGAACGCCGCACCTGCTGCGTGAACGCACCGGAGAGCATCCCGCTCACGAGCGCGCCGGACGGGGCGTCCGTCGCCAACACCAGATCGCCGGAACGGAAGCGGAGGCCCAGCCGGGCGCGGGCTTCCCCTGCGGCGGAGATGTGCAGGTCGGCGGCAGTCTCAGCTTTGCGGCGTGGCCACACCGCCCGCCAGATCAGCAGGCCCGCCGCCAACAGCACCAGCACCGGGATCGCCTGCACGCCCGCCCCCGGCGCGACACCGGTCAGGTCCAGCAGCACAGCGGCGATCAGCAGCGCGACCAACACAACGAGCAAAAATCGTGGTGACACGCGAATCTCCTGGGCGATGGTCCATTCACTCCATGCCGATCCTACCCCCAAACGGCACAACTGCCAGCCGTGCGCTAATCGACCTGTGAAATGCTGACAGACTTCACTTGTGCAATTCGCCCGATTCCTTTTATTCTCTGCAAACAGAGGGGCGGCGCATGTGCGCCGGCGTATTTCCGACACAGACAAAAAAGGAGAGACGTTGATGAGCGTTCCGAGCGACATCGACATCGCCCAGGCAGCCGACCTGCGCCCGATCCTGGAGATCGCAGCCAAAATCGGCCTGACGGAAGATGACCTCGATCTGTTCGGCAAATATAAGGCCAAAGTCCACCTGGACGTTATCGAACGCTTTAAGGACCGTCCGCAGGGCAAGTACATCGACGTGACGGCGATCACCCCGACGCCCCTGGGCGAAGGCAAGACGACGACCACCGTCGGGCTGGTGCAAGCCTTGGGCAGCGAACTGCACAAAAGCGTCGTAGCGTGCATCCGCCAGCCCAGCATGGGGCCGACCTTCAATGTCAAAGGAGGAGCGGCGGGCGGTGGCTACAGCCAGATCATCCCGATGGAGGACTTCAACCTGCACCTGACGGGCGACATTCACGCCATCTCCATTGCTCACAACCTGGTCGCGGCGGCCATCGACACGCGCATGTACCACGAAAGCCGGCAGACGGACGACGGATTGAAGAAGCGCGGCCTCACCCGCCTGGACATCGACCCGAATACGATCACCTGGAACCGTGTGGTGGATGTGTGCGACCGCGTGATGCGCGAAATCCAGGTCGGCTTTAAGGACGACAAACTGGCCGATGGCTCGCCCAGTCCGATCTTCCCGCGCAAGACCGGCTTCGACATCTCGGTCGCCAGCGAACTGATGGCGATCCTGGCCCTCACCACCGGCCTGCGGGACCTGCGGGCGCGCGTCGGGCGCGTGGTTATCGGGCTGAACCGCCAGGGCAAGCCGGTCACGCTGGAGCAGTTGGGCGTAGCAGGTGCAGTGACGGTGTTGCTCAAGGATGCCATCATGCCGAACCTGATGCAGACGCTCGAAGGGCAGCCGGCCTTTGTGCACGCCGGGCCGTTCGCCAATATCGCGCACGGCAACTCGTCCATTCTGGCCGACCAGATCGCGCTTAAGGTGGCCGATTACGTGGTCACAGAGAGCGGCTTCGGCGCGGACATCGGCATGGAGAAGTTCTTCGGCATCAAGTGCCGCTACAGCGGGCTGATCCCGAACTGTGTCGTGCTCGTGGCGACCGTCCGCGCCCTCAAGATGCACGGCGGCGGTCCCAAGGTCACGCCTGGCGCGCCGCTGGACAGGGCCTATACAGAAGAGAACCTGGAACTGCTGGAAAAGGGCCTGCCGAACCTGGGCGTGCACATCCGCAACGCCAAACGCTACGGCATCCCGGTTGTGGTGGCCGTGAACAGCTTCGCCACCGACACCGACGCCGAACTGGAAATGATCCGCCGCTATGCCGTCGAGCAGGGCGCCGAAGATGCGGTTAAGTGCACGCACTGGGCCGAAGGCGGCAAAGGCGCGAAGGCCCTGGCCGAAGCCGTTGTGGCGGCGTGCGACAAGCCCTCCAACTTCCAGTTCCTTTATCCGCTGGAGTGGTCGATCAAGCAGAAGATCGAGCATATCGCCAAGACGATCTACGGCGCGGGCGACGTGACCTACACCGACCTGGCCGAACGCCAGATCGCGGCCTACGAAGAAGCCGGCTTCGGCAACCTGCCGATCTGCATGGCGAAGACACATCTCAGCCTGAGCACCGATCCGAACATCAAGGGCGCGCCGACCGGCTTCACCGTCCCGGTGCGCGAGGTGCGCGCCAGCGTGGGCGCGGGCTTCATTTACCCACTGCTGGGTGAGATGAGCACCATGCCCGGCCTGGCGACCTACCCTGCCTTCATGAACATCGACATCGACCTGGAAACGGGCAAGATCATCGGCATGTTCTAGATCAGTACAGTAAAAAGCAACCGCGTTTTGCTTTCGGTAGCGTCGGCTTCAGGCCGACGCTACACTATTTTCCATGACCCACGCTCCCCGATCCCTGCTCCCCATCTTGGCGATCCTGCTGCTGGCTTCGGCGGCGCGCATCGTCGGCGCAGGGGACTATCCCGTTTGGACCGACGAGGGCTGGTCGATCCAGGTGGCCAGCAGCCACGACGTTGCCGCCATCCTGTCCGCCGTCGCGCAGGACCGCCACCCGCCGCTGTATTTCCTGGCCATCGGCGCGTGGGAATCGCTGGCGGGCGAATCGCGGATCGCGCTGCGCTTCCTCTCGATAGCAGCAGGCGTGCTGACAGTCGCAGCTGCCTACCGCATTGGCACAGACGCTTTCGGGCGGCGAGCGGGGCTGCCCGGCGCGCTGCTGCTTGCGGCGCTGCCCATTGCGGTCTACTACGGCCAGGAGGTCCGGCACTACGGCTGGCTGACCCTGTTCGCCTGCTTAACAACGCTCTTTTTCCTGCGCGCGCTGCGCAGGCCGTCTCACCTGCCACTGTGGATCGCCTACACGCTGAGCGTGGCTCTTCTGCTCTACACGCAATATTTTGGCGTGTTGTTTCTGGCCGTGCAGGGGGTGATCGGGTTATTCCTATGGCGCGCGCCCCGGCGAGAAAAAGCCCGGCTCGTGGGCGCATGGATCGCGGCGGGCGTGCTGTATCTGCCCTGGCTGGCGGTGATCGTCACGCAGCAGTTGAGCGGCTTCGCGCCCGGCATCGGCGGCTTCCCCGGCAGCCTCGCCACCACCCTGCCCGACCTGCTGACGCTCGCCGGGCTGCTCACGGGCGGACAGGCCGCGCTGGTGGGAGGGCTGGTGATGACAGGCATGTTTGCCCCTCACCCCCTTCCCTCTCCTCCACAGAGGAGTGAGGGGCATCCCCTTTCCCGCCTCACGATCTTCCTCTGCGGCGTCGGCTTGCTGATCGGGATGGTCGCCGTCAACCTCAAGTTCGGCGTCCTGGCGGCGCGGACGGTGGTTTTTCTGACACCGATGCTGATGCTCACCGCCGGGTACGGCCTCAGTCGCCTGGAAGGGCGCGCCCAGGGTGTGTTCGCAGCGCTGCTGGTCGGGTTGATGCTCTTACAGCCGCAGATCGTCCAGCCGCGCCTGGACGGCGATCTCGCAGCGCAGGCGGTGGCGGCGGATTACACCCCCGGCGACCTGATCATCCTGGAGACGGGTTGGGACGACAACGCCTTCCGCTACGAACTGGCGCTGGCCCTGCGCGACCCCGGCGCGGAGATTGTCCGCACGCTGCCCTGGGTGAACCAGCTTCTTACGCCGGAGCCGGTTGTCCCCCACGTGATCGACGCCATCCGCGCCCACCGCCGCGTGTGGGTCGTGAACTGGTTCCAGCCCTCGCAGGTGATCCCTTACCTGGAAGCGGGCGAAGACGGCTTCCGCCGGGTGCTGACGCGCGAAACGCCCACCGGGGAGCAGTACGCCGGGCGTTTCCCCGATCCGGCGGTCGAGGCGGTCCTGTTCGCGCGGCCCGATCTGACGGGCGAGCCGCGCGTTTACGGCGATCTGCTGGCCCTGCACGACGCGGTGCTCCCGGAGACGGCGCGGCGGGGCGAACGGCTGCACGTGGATTTGTGGTGGTCGGCGCGCGAGCCGCTTTCACTGGACTATTCGGTCGGCGTGTTCCTGCTGGACAACGGCGGCGCCGTGCGGGCAGAACAGCAGGGTCCGCCGGGCGATACCCCCACAAGCCAGTGGGCCGTCGATGAACTCATCTTCGACCGGCACACGCTCTCCCTTCCATCAGACCTGTCGCCCGGCACGTACCGCCTGGCGGTCAACGCCTACTGGTACGCCGATCCACAGCACCCGCTCGCCGTCGAAGGGCAGCCGCTGGCAGTGGTGGGGGAAATCCAGATCAATTAAAATACAGGCGATTATCCTCAACAATTTAAGGAGAAGGTGGAGCATGTCCCGGTCCGGCGGAGCCATCGGCAAGCTCGAAATCGTCCCTGTGCGGGTTGCTTTTCCTGACGAGGCGTCACGTTTTACTACCTGGCTTGAGGAGAACATCGAGGCCCTTGCCGAACGGATCGGGCTGCACATCAAAGGTGCCAGGGATTCAAAACCCCCGGCTAAATCTGCAAAGTCCGCTGAAGCGGACTAAAAATGCGGGTCGAGACCGGGAACGTCAGTCCACTTCAGTGGACTTTACATCCGTAGCCGGGGACTTGAGTCCCCGGCGATAGAAACTTGCACATTGGGTAAGCTAATGGCTGACTATTGAAGGCTGACCGCTGATGGCTGAGAGCTTCATCCGCCTGCTGCACTTCGCCGATGCGCACGTCGGCATCGAGACCTACGGTGCGACCGACCCGGAAACCGGACTCAGTTCCAGGGTACGGGACTTCTTCGAGCGACTATACGAAATCCGCGACTACGCCGTCGAGCACGACGCCGACCTGGTGATCTTCGCCGGAGACACCTTCAAGACGCGCAACCCGACGCCGACCTTGCAGCGCGAGTTCGCCCGTTTCGTGCGCGACCTGGCGCGGCAGTGCCCCGTGCTGCTGCTCGTTGGCAACCACGACCTGCCCACCGCCGCCAGCCGTGCCTCCAGCGTGGAGATTTACCACACGCTCGACGTGCCCAATACCCTCGTCGGTTTCGACTACGGCCTGCATCGTGTGGAGACGAAGCGCGGCCCGGTGCAGATCGCCACCGCGCCCTACCCCCTCCGTTCCCGCCTGCTGGACGAACGCCGGACGCGCGGCGCGACTCTGGAAGACATCGACCGCGCCTTGCAGCTCGAATTGGAAGCCATCCTGCGCGAGCTGGCGCAGCAGGCGGACCAGGACCCGGCACCCCGCGTGCTGGCGGGGCATTTCAGCGTGCAAGGGTCCGCCTACGGCAGCGAGCGCGGTGTGATGATCGGGCGGGACATTGCGGTAAACCTGGGCGTGCTGGCCAACCCCGCCTGGGATTACGTCGCGCTGGGCCACATCCACCGCCGCCAGAGCCTGCCCAACGACGCGAATGTGCCCGTCGTCTACAGCGGCAGCATCGAGCGCATCGATTTCGGGGAAGAGGGCGATCCCAAAGGCTTCTGCTGGGTAGAACTGGCGCGCGGTGCGGCGACGTGGCGCTTTGTGGACCTGCACGCGCGCCCGTTCGTCACGCTGCGGATAGACGCGCGCGCGAGCGCCGACCCGACCGCCGAGGCGATCCGGCAGGCGCGCGGCCTGGACCTGACCGGCGCGGTGGTGCGGGTGATCGTGCGCCTGAGCGAAGGCAACGCCGCCCTGCTGCACGATTCCGACCTGCGCCGCGCGCTGGCGAACGCCGGGGCAAACCACGTCGCCGCGATTCAAAAGGACGTGGAGCGCTCGATCCATGCGCGGCTCGGTGGCAGCCCCGAAAAGCTGACGCCCGGTCAACTGCTGAAACGTTACCTTGAAGTGCGCGGCACACCACCCGACCAGGCCGACAAACTTCTGGCGGCAGCGCGGGAAGTGTTCGAGGAAGCATAATGCGCCGCTGATGCCGTTTTTGCGCTTGTGAAGAAATTCACTGTTCAATCTATCCGAATCGCCTGCGCGCGGCGTCTCTTTTGGTGGATTACCGTGTTCTCTCTCGCAGGTTGAACACAGAAGGAGAACACAAAGACTCGCTATGAGCCAGACAGGCACCCCAATGGCAACGCAGACCGCCCCCTTTGCGCGGTTTTCGATTTCCGAGGACTGGCTCGCCACGATTGCTGGACTGGTGATCGTGGTGATCCTGGGCCTCCTCATCACCGGCCCCGCGCCGCAGAATGTGGTCCTGACTGCCCCCATGGGCGAGATGGTGACGGCAACGGCCCTGCCTCAGAACGGCTGGTCGGTCAGCGCCAAGCTAGACGGCCAGAACGCCCCGATCCAGGGCGCGGCGACGGACCTGGTCGGCGGCCAGACGGTTGTCTACCGCTGCGAGAACGACCAGATCACGCTCCAGGAACAGGCCGAATTGCCGGCAGGCGTCGAAGCCCCGGACGCGGCACACGTGCGACTGGTTCTGATCAACGGCTGCACGGGCCAGGCCGTGCTCACCTACAAGACGGGCAACGTCATTCCCTGGCCGGTCTTCCGGCTGTTCGGGCGCTAAAAGCGCGCAGGAGCGATGGAAACATGCCAACGACTGCACAGACCAACGTTCGAGTGAGCGTGACCGATGTCGCTACCGGCGCGCGCCAGTCGTGGAGCGGACTGCTCACAGGGCTGGCGATCCTGATCGTCCTGACCCTGCTCGTTGCCGAATTCGACAAGGCTATCGCGGACTTTTTCAAGACCCAGGGTGTGAGCCAGAACCCGCTGGAATATCCCCTCACGGCGGTCGTGATCGGCCTGATCGCCAACGCCGTACTGCGCGTCACGAAGTTATACGAGTTCATCCGCCCGGCCATTCGCACGGAACTGTACCTTAAGGTCGGGTTGGTCCTGCTGGGCGCAAGCATCAGCCTGGGCGATATTCTTAAAAAGGGCGCGGGCGGGCTGGTCCAGGCGCTTATCATGGTTACAAGCGTCTTTTTCTTTACCTGGTGGTTGGGCGGCAAACTGAAACTGAGCAACACCCTGCGCGCCGTGATGTCTACCGCCGTGTCGATCTGCGGCGTGTCGGCGGCGATTGCGGCAGCAGGCGCCGTGCTGGCAAAGAAAGAGGAAGTGGCTTATATCACTGCCCTGGTGATCGTAGTGGCCCTGCCGACGATGGTCATCCTGCCGCCGCTGGCAAATGCACTGGGCCTTTCTCCGAACGTGGCCGGGGCGTGGTTCGGCGGCAACATCGACACCACCGCCGCTGTCGTAGGCGCGGGCACGATGTACGGCGAAGAGGCCCAACAGGTGGCGACGGTGGTCAAACTGTCGCAGAACGTGCTGATCGGCTTCGCGGCCTTCGCGCTGGCGATCTACTTCGCCACCGTCGTGCAGCGCGGCGAGGGCGGCGCGCGTCCCTCGGCCAGCGTGATCTGGCAGCGCTTCCCCAAGTTCGTGATCGGCTTTGTGCTGGTGGCGATCCTGGCCTCGCTGGGCGTGTTCTCGGCGGGCGCGATTGCCGAGATGAAGCAGGTCTACAAGTGGGCGTTCGCGCTGGCGTTCGTGTGCATCGGCGTGGAGCTGTCGCCGGGCAAGTTGCGCGGCATGGGCTGGCAGCCCATCGCGGTTTACCTCGGCGCGACGGTGTTCAACACCATCTTGGCGCTGATCGTGGCGTCGATCATCTTCGGGGTGCTGGGGGCGTAAAAGCGGTCAGCCGTCAGCAAACCCAATGGGCAGGTTTTCAACGCCGGGGACTGAAGTCCCCGGCTACGCACGTGAAGTCCACTGAAGTGGACTGCCGGCCCCGGTCTCGCCCGGCATGGTAGTCCGCTTCAGCGGACTTTGCAGATTTAGCCGGGGGTTTGAACCCCCGGCGACCGGGGCAGACATGGCCGTTTTTGAAACGCGCACATTGGGTCAGCAATCCACAAGCGGCAAGTCCGGGGCGGGTCGAACAGGCCTGCCCCCGTGTTTTTCTGTCAGAATCACAATAGAAATTCCTCAGAACTCGCTGAGAACGCCCGCGCACAAGCGCACACCGGGGCCAGTCGTGTTATACTAACGGTGAAAAAGCAGATCGATACCCGGATGAGTGGTTGATAGGGGTTGCCAGATTGCGCCCCTACCGGAAAGAGATGACTATCGGATATGATGCGTTTTGACCGATTCACCGAGCGCCTGCAAGACGCCGCCGCCCGCGCTAACGAAATCCTGCTGCGCTACGGCCACAACCAGATCGACACCGAACACTTCCTGCTGGCCCTGCTGGAACAGCCGGAAGGCGTGATCCCGCAGCTTTTGGAGCGCCTGAATGTCGATGTCGAGCAAATGATGCACCGCCTGGACGAAGTGCTCAAGGCCTCGCCGAAGGCCGCCATCTACGGCGGCGGGACCGGGCAGGTGTTCATCACGCCGCGCGTCAAGCGGATCATCGACGTGGCGAACAACGAGGCCAACCGCCTTAAAGATGAGTACATCAGCACCGAGCACGTTTTCCTCGCCATCCTGGACGAGCGCCGCACGGCGGTAGCCCGCATTCTGGCCGAGGCGGGTGTGACCAAAGAGCGCGTGATGGAAGCGATTCAGGAGATGCGCGGCGGACAGCGTGTCACCGATCCCCAGGCCGAAAGCCGCTACCGCACGCTGGAAAAATACTCGCGCGACCTGACCCGCATGGCGATGGAGGGTAAGCTCGATCCAGTAATCGGGCGCGACGACGAAATCCTGCGCGTGATCCAGATTCTTTCCCGCCGCACCAAGAACAACCCCGTCCTGATCGGCGAGGCAGGCGTCGGCAAGACAGCCATCGTCGAGGGGCTGGCCCAGAAAATCGCCAACAACGACGTGCCGGAGATTCTGCTCGGCAAGCGTGTTGTGGCACTGGACCTGGGCGCGATGATCGCCGGCAGCCGTTTTCGCGGCGAGTTCGAGGAACGCCTCAAAGCGGCCATTGAGGAGATTCAGCGTTCCAACGGCGAGATCATCCTGTTCATCGACGAACTGCACCAGGTCGTCGGCGCGGGCGCAGCGCAGGGCGCGCTGGACGCCAGCAACATGATGAAGCCCGCCCTGGCGCGCGGCGAACTGAACGCCATCGGCGCAACTACGCTGGACGAATACCGCCAGTACATCGAGAAGGACTCGGCCCTGGACCGCCGTTTTGCGCCGGTGTTCGTGGACGAGCCGAATGTCGAGGAAACCATCGCCATGCTGCACGGCCTGCGCGACCGTTACGAGGCGCATCACAAGGTCACGTTCTCCGATGCCGCCTTGGAAGCCGCAGCGCGCCTTTCGCACCGCTACGTCACCGACCGCCGCCTGCCCGACAAGGCCATCGACCTGATGGACGAGGCTGCCGCCAAACTGCGCGTGGCGCTTTACTCCATGCCACCGGAACTCAAGGCGATGAAGGCTGAACTGGACCGCTTGCAAGTCGAGGAAGACGCGGCGGTGGCCGCCCGCGATTACGAGCGCGCGATGGACTTTCGTACCAAGCGCGCCCAAATGGAGGTCGATTACGAAGCCCGGCGCGAGCAGTGGCGCGAAAAGAACTCGCTGGATGAGATCGTGGACGTGAACGACATCGCCGAAGTCGTCGCCAAATGGACCGGCATCCCGGTGAACCAGATGATGGAAACCGAGGCCGACAAGCTGCTGCGCATGGAAGAAACCCTGCACGAGCGCATCGTCGGCCAGGACGAGGCCATCGTCGCCGTGTCGGACGCCATCCGGCGCGCCCGTTCCGGCCTCAAGGACCCACGCCGGCCCATCGGCTCGTTCATCTTCCTGGGATCGTCCGGCGTCGGCAAGACCGAACTGGCAAAGGCGCTGGCAGCGTTCCTGTTCGACGATGAGGATGCCCTGCTGCGCATCGACATGAGCGAGTACCACGAGTCGCACACGGTCAGTCGTCTGTTCGGCGCGCCGCCCGGCTACGTGGGCTACGAGGAAGGCGGCCAGCTCACCGAAGCGGTGCGCCGCCGCCCGTACCGCGTCATCCTGTTCGACGAGATCGAAAAGGCCCATCCCGACGTGTGGAACGCCCTGCTCCAGATTCTCGAAGATGGGCGGCTGACCGACGGCCAGGGCCGCGTGGTGGACTTCCGCAACACCGTGATCATCATGACCAGCAACCTCGGTACGGAATATGCGCATCGGGGCGGGACGCTCGGCTTCGTGACGGCAGAGAACCCACAATTCACCGCCGATCACCAGGCCATCGAGAAGGCCTTGCGCCAGACCTTCCGACCCGAATTCCTCAACCGCATTGACGAGGTGATCATCTTCAGCCCGCTCACGCTCGAACAGGTCGAGCAGATCGTGGACCTGCAGATGAAGGACATCGCCGAGCGCCTGAGCGAACAGGGCCTGGCGGTGGAACTGACCGACAACGCCCGCCGCTGGCTCGCCCGGCAGGGCTTCGACCCGGAGTTCGGCGCCCGCCCGCTGCGCCGCGCCCTTCAGCGACACGTCGAAAGCCCGCTGAGTGTAGAAGTGCTCAAGGGGCACTTCCAGCGCGGCGACCTGGTGGTGGTAGACGCCGACGAGAACAGCATCCGCTTCGAGCGGCACGAAGGCGCAGCGCGCTCGCTGTTCGAGCAGCCGGTGCGCACCGAAAAAGTCAAGGTGGAATAGCCGCCCGGATAAAAACACGCAGCGGCGGACTCGATCCGCCGCTGCCTCGTGGGGGGGAGGGCGCATCATGCGGTTCATCGGCCTGCTACTCAAAGAAAGCCTCCAGGACGACAGCGTGCTGACGATGGTACGCATCGTCAAGATCGAGTCGTGGCCCATCCAGGAGCCTGCCGACTTCCAGCCGGATGTGTGGACGGCAGTCTTTTTCGAGGGAGACACGAGCCAGGCAGATGCCTTCGCCCAAGCATTAAGCAGCGCCCTCAAACCGCGCTGGTACGCCGATTTCTCGACCGAGACCGACCGCTACATCATCTTTCCGGGTCGCATCTTCACCTATCCTAAAGGCGACGCTGCTCGGCGGGCCGAGGCGCAGCAGTACGGCCTGTCGCTGGGCATCCCCGCACGCCAGCTTGACTGGGGCGAGTAGCGCCAAATCGAGACCAACATGCCCGATCCAGGGTCCTGTTTCACTGACGGCTGATGGCTGAAGGCTGACCGCTGCGATGCCCCTGACGCTCGACCGCCAGAACGCTTACCGCGCCCGCTACGCGCACATGCACTCCGGCTGGCAGCCCGCCACCGCCGTATATGAAGCGTTGATCCGCCAGACGCTCAGCAAAGATACGGCATATCACACTCCTCCGATCCTGCTCGACCTCGGCTGCGGGCGGGGCGGCGTGTTGGAGCAGATCGCCGATCTGCCGTTGCGCGCCGTTGGCCTCGACCCCGATTACGCTTCCCTAGCAGAACACCGCCTGCCGGGCCTGCCGCGCGCCGTCGCCCTGGCGGAAGCCATCCCCCTACCCCCGGCATCGGCAGACGTGATCATTTCCGCCTGGGTGCTGGAACATCTGCCCGACCCGGCGCACGTCTTCCGTGAAGTCGGGCGCGTGCTGAGGCCAGGCGGGGCATTCGTCTTCCTCACGCCCAACCGCAATAGCCTGATCGCTCTGCTCAACCGCGCACTGAGACCCCTGCAAAATGCGCTCGTGCCGCGCCTGTACGGACGCGCCGAGGCAGACACCTTCCCCGTGCGGTATTGCGCCAACACCTGCCGCCAGATCAAGATGCTGGCCTGCGCAGGTGGGCTGCGCCTGGAAACGTTCCACGCCATCACCGACCCGACCTATCTGGCCTTCGCCGAGCCGCTGTTCCATCTGAGCGTTGCCCTGGCGTGGGTGTGGCCCGCCGCGATGCAGGTGCATCTCGTGGGGGTATGCCGCAAGACCGAATAGGCCGGGCTTCTTTGGGCGCAGCGCGCCTGCTCAAAATTGGGGGGCGCAGGGTGGGCGCAGAGAATATACTGTTCTACTCAACCGGGCGCTGTCCGGGCATATTTTGTGGAAAGAGAGAAGCCATGTACCGCCTGAACTACTGGTTCACTCTGCTACTCGCGTTGGCGCTGGTTTTTGCTCCGCTGCCCGCGCTGGCGCAGGGCGGGGATCGCTATCAGGACCCTGCCGGGCGCTTCAGCGTGCCCGTTCCCGTCGGCTGGACCGACGAAAGTACAGATGACTACGCCTGTTTCATCAGCCCAGACGGTGCCGTGCACTACTGGGTGATGGCCGTCGAGGCGGCAGACGTGCAGGAAGGAGTCGCCGCCGCGCTGGAGATCGTCGCGCCGGGGTTTGCCGGATCGCCGGTGCAGTCCATGCAGGTCCCCCTGCTGGACGGCCTGTGGCTGCAAAACTTCTACACCCTGGAAAGCGGCGATCTGATCGTGATCCTGGCCCAGGCGCGCGGCGGCACGGTCTACCTGGCGGCGGAGCGCGGCGAGCAGCGGGCGCTTCAGGCCGTGAACAACACCATCGTGGCGTCGATTACGGGTCTGGAAATCGCTGCCGCGCCGGAACCGATCCCCACCTACCGGGACCCGGCGGGCCGCTTCAGTGCGCCCGCGCCGTCCGGCTGGAGCGCGGCAAGCACGGCGGACTACGGCCACTTCACCAGCGCCGACCCTGCCGCCGATCTGTACCTGCTGGCAGTCGAGGCGGCGGACGTGGACACCGGGATCGCCGCCGCGCTGGAAGTCATCCTGCCGGGTTTTGCCCAACAGCCGGCCCAATCCTCCGACGTGCCCGCGCCGAACGGCATCTGGCGGCAGAATATCTATGTGCTGGAAAACGGGGAGCTGCTGGTGGCGCTGGGGCAACAGCAGGCGAACGTGACCTATGCCGTGATCATCCGCGCCGCCCAGAGCGCCCTGTCTGCCCTCACCCCCATGCTAAACAACGTCCTATTGGGCGTGGCGATCACGGCAACAGGTGAAGTGATCGACCTCTCCGCCGCCGAACCGCTGGCGTTCGCCGACGTGCAGGCGGAGTTTGCAGCCTATGTTGAGGACGTGCTGGCCCGTTACGCCGTGCCGGGCGCAGCAGTGGCGGTTGTGCAGGGCGGCGAGATCGTCTACGCCGGGGGCTTCGGCGTGACCGCGCTGGGCAGTGACGATCCGGTAACTCCCGAAACGCTGTTCGGGGTCGGCTCGGTGACAAAAGCCGTCAACGCGACCTTTATGGCAACGCTGGTCGATGCCGGTCTGCTGGACTGGGATCAGCCCGTCATCGAAATCCTGCCGACGTTCCGAGTCTCTGACGCCGACCTGACGCAAACGCTGCGCGTGCGTGATCTGCTGGGCAACAGCAGCGGCCTGGAACGCGCCGACTTGGTCTGGCTGGGCACAAACTCGACGGCGGAACAGATCATCGCCTCCCTGGCCGACCTGCCTTTCGTCGCCCGGCCCGGCCAGCGCTTCGGCTATAACAACCAGATGGTCTCGGCGGGCGGCTATCTCGGTGCACTGGCGGCGGGTGGCGCGTGGGGTCGCCTGGACGAGGCCTACGTTCAGGCAGTGGAAGAACGGGTGCTCGGCCCGGTGGGTATGGAGACGGCGACCTTTTCCATCACAGAAGCCCAGGCTGCCCCCAGCGTGGCCCTGCCCCACGACATCACCCTGGCGGGCCAGGTCTTCCCGACGGTCTACCAGGATTTCTCCGGCGTACTCCCGGCGGGCGGCCTGAACGCCGGCGTGCTTGACCTGGCCCGCTTCCTGATCGTGCAGTTGAACGCAGGCGTGGCGGCAGACGGAACGCGCGTCGTCTCGGCGGAAGCCCTGGCCGAGACGTGGCAGCCGCAGATCGAGATTGCGGCGGATATGGTCGAGCGGACGTTATTCCCGCCCGGTGAGCGCGTGGAGTACGGCATGGGCTGGTTTGTGCAGGATTTCAACGGCCTGCGCCTCCTCAGCCACGCCGGGGATACCGAAGGCTTCTCGTCGCTGATCGCCTTTGCGCCGGATGCAGACCTGGGCATCGTCGTGTTGAACAACAAGATCGGGGCCAGCAACTTCAACGCTGCCGTTGAATATCGTCTGCTGGAATTGCTCTACGGCCTGGAGCCGACTATGGACGCCTTCTATGAGGCGCAGCGGGCGCAGGTCGAACGGGCGCTGGCGGCGTTTGCAGGCAACCTCTCCACCCTCGACGTTGAGGCAGTCACGCCCTATCTGGGCCGCTACAGCGACAACACGGCGCTCGAACTGCGCGACGGCGAGCTATGGATGACGCGCGGCAGCTATGCCTGGCGATTGGTGCCGGGCCAGGAGGAGGGCAGCTATGTCTTCTACAACGGCCTGTTCCTGGCGCGGACGCTGACGTTTGCGGAAGACGACGCAGGCGGCGTGAGCCTGTTGCTCGAAGGCGTGTTGGAACTGGCGCACTCGGTGGATTAACCGGCCACAGGGCGCAAATACGGGAGAAACCTGCATATTTTTGCGGTTCTATCCCCAAATATTGGGGGGTACAAAAGCAGGATGCCCGGTGCTATGATGATCAAGGCGCGCACAGGCAGTTGTTTGGCGCACCACGAATTTATCTTTAGGTTTGCCTAAAAGGCAAACGGACGGCTCCGCCGGAATTCAGGAGGTAGACCATGAGCAATACATCCCCGGAAGTCGTCATTCACATTGAGGGCCTGACCAAACGGTACGGCAAGGTCGTGGCCCTGGATCATCTGAATCTCGATGTCTACCGGGGCGAAATCTTCGGTTACTTAGGCCCCAATGGCGCCGGCAAAACCACGACCATCCGCACGCTGCTGGACCTGATCCGGCCCACCGCCGGATACGCCACGATCTTCGGCCTCGACACGCAGAAGGACAGCGTGATGGTCCACGCCCAGTTGGGCAACCTGCCGGGCGAACTATCCATGTGGGGACACATGACCGGCTGGGAAGTGGTGCGCTATCTGGGCGGGCTGCGCGGCGGCGTGGACGAGAAGTATGTGGAAGAACTGGCCGAACGGCTGGACTTCGACCTGACCAACAAGGTCAAGCGGCTATCCAGCGGCAACAAGCGCAAACTCGGCATCATTCAGTCGATGATGCACAAGCCGCCCCTGCTGATCCTGGACGAGCCGACCAACGGCCTCGACCCGCTGGTACAGCAGACCTTCCACAAGCTGATGCGCGAGGTGCGCGACGAGGGCCGCACCGTGTTTCTGTCCTCGCACAACCTGCCGGAAGTGGAAGCGATCTGCGACCGCGTGGGCATCCTGCGCGAAGGCCGCCTTCAGGCCGTCGAGAGCATCGCCAACCTCAAGCAGGTGCGCTTCCGCTGGATGGGCCTGCGGCTGGCGAACGGAGAGCGGGCCGACCCGGAGGCCTTCAAGGTGCTGCCGGGCGTTTCGGATGTCACCACCGAGAACGGCTCGATCCGCTTCCGCGTCACCGGCGAAGTGGACCCGGTGATCAAAATGGCAGCGCAGTATCACGTCGTCGATCTGGCCTATGAAGAGCCGTCGCTGGAAGAAATCTTCCTGACCTACTACGGGGAGAGCAAGTAACCATGACCACCAACATTCAATCCGCAGCCCGCGTCGCCGTCCCGAACAACGTGGGCGTCATTTTCCGCCGGACACTGCGCGACTCACAGCGGGGCATCATCGGCTGGAGCCTGGGCATGGCGCTGCTGGCCGCGTTCATGCTGCTGTTCTACCCGCTGATCATGACCAAGATGGAAGTGTTCCAAGAAATGCTGGAAAGCCCGCTGGTGCGCGCCTTCCTGGGCGCAGAGGTGGACTTTGCCACGCCGGAGGGCTACGTCGGCGTGTACGTCATGACCTACATACCGGTCGTCCTGGCTTTCTATGTCGTGCTGCTGGCCCTGAACATCACCGCCGGGGAAGAGGAACGCGGCACGGCAGACATTCTGCTGGTCGCCCCGGTGCCGCGCTGGCGCGTCGTGGTAGAAAAGTTTCTGGCGCTGACGGTGATTGTGATCGTAGTGCTGATCGTGGCTTACCTGGGCACATTGCTGGGAATGCTCGTAACGCCGGAAGTGCAGGTGCCCGCCGGGCGGCTGGCCGAGGGTTACATCACCATGCTGCCGCTGATGCTGGTCATGGGCGCGGGCACGCTCTTCTTCTCGACCATCACCCGCTCGCGCGCGACGGCGGGTTCGCTGGCCGGGGCGCTGGTCGTCGGCTCGTACTTTCTGAACGCGCTGGCCTCGATGGCCGACGAGAGCATCCAGTGGATTCGCAAGCTGTCGTTCTTCTCGTACTACGGAACGTCGAGCGTCCTGAACGACGGCATCGTGTGGGGAGACGTGCTGGTGCTGACGGTTATCACCCTGGTCCTGTTCGGGTTGGCGCTATGGTTCTTCCAGCGGCGCGACCTGGCGGTGTGACCTCCCCCCTTCCCCCACTCCGCACGCGGAGAGGGAGTGTCGGTTCAGTTCTTGCTTTTCACAGGTGGCGGCGGGCGAAAGTCTGCCGCCGCTTGCTTTAAGTCTCACCCGGCTGCCGGAAGCGGTCTTTTCCACCTCTAACCGGACTATGCGGGGTCTGCCGCACCGCTGGCAGAAGTCGGAGGTAGTCCCGACCACTTCCCCCTGATACCGTCCGCACTGCCAGAAGTTCACCTTTATCTCCAACAAAAATATACTCCGGATTAGTGACGGTTTCCAGCACACCTAGCTGCAAGCTGACGCGATGTGCAGGTTTTCAACGCCGGGGATTGAAATCCCCGGCTACGGACGTAAAGTCCACTGAAGTGGACTGACCTTCGTCGTCTCGACCTGCATTTCAGTCCGCTTCAGCGGACTTTGCAGATTTAGCCAGGGGTTTTGAACCCCTGGCGACCGGGGCAGACACGGTCGTTTTTGAAACCCGCACATTGGGTAAGCTGTCTAACTCACCATGTTCTTCAATGATATGTGCCCAACGCTCATCCGTCAGGCGGACAGGGATGTTATTTTTTGAAACGACCCTGGATGGCATAGAAAGCCTTTTCCGTTCATACGATCCTCACCCGGCTGCCGGAGGCGGTCTTTTCCACTTCTAACCGGACGGGGAAGGCGTCGCGCAGATCATCGAGGTGGGTGATCACCAGGATCAGGGCGAAGTCGTCCGCGACGGCGTTGATCGCCTCCACCAGCCGCTCGCGCCCGGCGGCATCCTGCGTGCCGAAGCCCTCGTCGATGAACAGGGTTTGCAGCCGCGCGCCTGCCCGCCGCGCCAGAAGCTGGCTGAGGGCGATGCGAATGGCGAAATCCACCCGGAAGGCTTCCCCGCCGCTGTACATGCCGTAGTCCCGCGCGCCGGCCTCGTCTGCGATCTCGATGTCCAGCGTATCCACCTGTTCGCCCGCCTGGGTTTCACGCAGCGCCTTAAAGCGAACGCGCATCCGCCCGTCGGTCATGCGGGCCAGCAGGGCGTTGGCGTCGTCTTCCAGTTCGGGGATCACGGTCTCGATGATCATGGCCGGGATGCCGTTCTTGCCAAAGGCCTCTCGCAGCTGGCGGAAGATGTTCTGCCGATCCACCAGATCGCTACGCTTGCGCAGATAATCTTCCCGGCGGCGGCGCGAGTCGGTCAGCGCCTTGAGTTCCTGCTGCAAGCGCACCTGCTTCTCGAACGCCGTTTGCAACGCCAGCCGTGCCGCGCGGACCTCGTCGCCCCGGCGGTCCGCCTCGCGGGCGAGGGCAGTCAGGCGCTCGACTTCACGCACAGCCTCCTGGCGGGCCGTTTCGTCCTCAGTGCGGGCGCGGGCCAGCCGTTCCAGGCGCTTCTGCGCCGCGTCGAGCGCGGCCTGCGTTTCCGGTAGGGAACGCTGCGCCAGAACAAGCTCCTGCTGACGCAGTTCGTAGGCGCGGTAGGTATCCAGGCTTTCACGGGCGGCCACATGCGCGCCCCGGTCATAGCCCAGCGCGGCGATCTCGGCGTTCACCGCTGCAAGCTGCGCCCGCGCCTCGTGGGCAAAATCCTCCGCTGCCAACGCCGCCCGGACCGCGTCCAGGTTCGCGCGCTGGCGGGTGAGACGGGTCGCGGCGTCACGGGCCGAGTCGCGCCGGGCGCGCAACGCCCCGGCCCGCTCGCGCAGGGGATCAAGGCGCCGCAGTTCGGGGGATAGCTCGGCGATCTGTTTTTCATACCTGCCGATCTCAGCGCGGGCCTCCCGCAGGCGAGCCGCGTTTTTGCGGAACTGTTCCCCGCGCGCCTTGCCGTCGGCCCGATACTGGTCCGCAAGACGTGCGCGCTGCTCCGCCGTGAGCGGCTGCCCGCACACCGGGCACACCGCCGATCCTGCCGGGGCCAGTTCAAGCGTATCCAGCCGGGCCTTGATGTCGTTCATCTCCTGGCGCAGGGCGTGGTTGGCGCTATCCAGGGCGGCGATTTCGGCAGCCAGGGCAACGACGGTTTTTTGCCAGTCGTCGCGCTGGCGTTCTTTGGCTTCCAGCGCGGCGATCTCGACTTCGACACCGTGCAAATCTTGCAAAACGGAATCCATGCCCGCCGTCAGGCGTTCCAGCTCTTCCATCGCCCCCTGGAAGTCGGCAGCGCGGCTTTGGAGATCGGCGCGCGCCTGCGCGATCTGCGCTTCTAAGGCAGCGCGGCGGGCCTCGGCCTCTTGCAAGGCCATCAGCTTACCGCTGAGGGTCTGATCGGCCTCGCGGGCGGCCTCCAATGCGGCAAAGCCCGTATCGACCGACTCCGCGCGGTCCAGCACGGCCAGCGCGTCGGCCAGGCGTTGGTGGAAACGTTCGACCTCGGCGCGGTGAGTCTGCTCATCCTCAGTATGTTGGCGCAGCCGCCGTTCGAGATCGGCCAGCCGGTCCGACGCGGCGCGTAGTTGCGCGGGGGCGTCCTTGATCGCGTTGTAGGCGGCCTCCGCCCGTCGAAGAGTCTCTTCGGCCTCGCGGTGGGCGGTTTCGGCCTCCTGCAATTCGCGCTCCAACACCGGCTGGCGGCGCAGGGCGTCTTCGATCTCGCGTAGCCGTCCGTCGATGTTGTTCAACGCCGCCTCGATCTCCTTGAGACGCGCTTTGGCCCGGTCCTCGTATACGCGCCAGGCGTCCAAGCCGAGGATGTCGGCGAGAATCTGCTTACGCTGGGCGGGCGGGCGAGTGGTAAAGGCATCCGCCTGGCCCTGCTGCAAAAAGGCGCTGTGCACGAAGGTCTCGTAGTCCAGGCGCAGCAGATCGTTGAGGAGCGCCTGGGTATCGCGTAAAGACGCGCCGCTGATCACGGTAAAACTGCCCGCCTGTTCGTTCCAGAGAAACAGGTCCAATCCGGTCTGGCGGCGTTTGCGGCTGATCCGCCGTGCGACGCGGTAGCGCCGCCCCTCATGCGCGAAGTCCAGTTCGACGCTCATCTCCTCCGCGCCGAGCGTGATCAGGTCCTCATTGCGGCGTCCGCGCGCCCTGCCCCACAGCGCCCAGGTGATCGCATCTAACAGCGCCGATTTGCCTGCACCGTTCGGCCCGGTCAGGCAGGCCGTGTGCAGCCCCTCGAAACTGATCGGGTCGGGGGCGCGGTACGGCAAAAAGTTGCGCAGGGTCAGGCGAGTCGGTAACAAGCGGTCAGCCTTCAGCAGTCAGCCATCAGTGAAAGAACAACACCGACAGCATGATTGTAATCGGTTCAGGGGTGTGTAGATAGAGCAGCCGTTCAATTTCAGCATGATGCCAGACATCATCCCGGCGGGCTATTCGCGCGGCACGCGGGATTGAGCGAGCATCTCGCGCGCACGCTGCATCAGGCCGTCCAGTGTCAGCATCAGCGGTTGAATGCTCGTGCCCAGCAGCCGGGCGCGGCCACGCCGGGCCTCGTCCAGCAGGTCCAGGCTCTCCCAGGGATTCTCGTCGCGCAGGGCCAGGCGCAGATTGAGCAGCACCCCGCCCATAATCAGCGGCAGGTAGGCGTAACTGATGTCCATCGGCAGAACGCCCTGGAGCGCCTGCACCACCTTTTCGGCATAGCGGCGGTGTTCTTCGCTGCTGCCATAGTGCTGCCGCGCCGAGAGTTGCACCATCGGCAGCGTCACCCGCACCGCGTCGTACACGGCCCCTTCGTAAAACGCGATGGCCAGCTCGCCCCGGTCGCGGTTGGCAACGTCCTCGTCCTGCGCCAGCAAGCTGCATAGCCATTGGAACCAGCGCATGTCACGCAGGCCGAACGCCTCCTCGTACTGGTACTGGTAGGCATCCTCAAAGACGTAGGTCAACGCCCTGGCGATAAACAGCGACTCGCCGGGATGCAGCGGCAGCCCGACATCGGCGAAGCGCTCACGGGTCGCCTTTTCCAGCGGATAAAAGACATTGCCGCGTGTGAAATCGAGCGCCACGCGCTCCCCCAGCGCGGCAACTTCGGCCAGCCGCTCCTGGTCGCGCCGGTAATCGCGCGCCGTCCACAGCGTGTCATAGCGAGACGTCGGGTTGAACAGGCCCGGCCTGACCTTGCCGGGGATCACGTCAATGTGCGTCCGAAGCTGGCCCGGCTGCGGCCCCTTGCCGGAGAACGGCACATCGCGCAGCACTTCCAGCCGGAATGGAGAAACGTCCAATACGCTCGGCGGCCTGCCCAGGCCGGGCGCACGCACCCGCCGGGCCGCACCCGACGCCTGCACCTGCACCTGCACCTGTACCGGATAGCCACGCGCCGCCGAGGTGGGCGGTTGAACGACCACCGGCAGGTACAGCACCCCGACCTCGCCCGGCCCCAACGTCAGGCGAATTTGTTTTTTAGGCAAAAAGAAACTCAACCGCCGGCCTGCCGCATCCCGGCGCGGCAGGCGCACGTCCACGTTGACCTGCTGTGGCCGGTCGATCACACTTTGCAGCAACAGCAGGATTTCAAACGGCTGTCCCAGCGCCACTCCCGGCGGAAAAACCCCCAGGACACCTTGAAGCGTATCCAGTTCCAGGCGCTCCCGGCCTGCAATGGCGCCCAGCACGTCGGGATAGACCTGCTCGGACACTCGCCCTCCCCTGTAAAAGCGCCCCAGCAGCAGGCAGCGCCACGACAGACCCGCCGAGCAACCGGCCTTGGCCGACAAGCAGTCAGCCGGTCTGGTCGAGCGCGCGGTCGATCAGCTTGTCCGTCATGGCGAAGATCGGCTGGTTATGTTCATTCTGCTCCGGCGTGCGCTTCTCACGCGCCTTCTGCGCCAGCCAGAGCGTGTCGCGGGGAATCTCACGCGGCATAACGATGCGCGTGCTGGCAATCAACCCGCCCAGCACCAGCGGCAGGTAGACGTGGGTGAAGTCGATGCCGCCGTCTTGCAGCATTCCAACCACCCCGGCGGCGTACTCCTCCTGCTCCTGCTCGTCGCCGAAGTTCTCGCCCGTCACCGTGCCGACCATCGTAAAACCATAATGGATGGCGTCGCGCAACAGTTCGTAAAAGACCAGGTTAGAAGCCAGATAGCCCGGATTGCTCGCCGCCTGAGGTTGGTCAAAGAGGATACGGCAGGTGCGCATAAACCAGGCCGGATAGCGGGTCGGCCGGTCGTTCAGCGCAGGCGGAACACCCATCTCCAGCACCAGAGTCATCAGCTTGGCGATGAAGACCGACTCGCCGGGCAACAGGTAGTAGCCGGCCTGCTCAAAGCGCGTCTGGATCATATCTAGCAGCGGGAAAAAGACGTTATCGCGCTTGAGGGCCGGCAGCAGCACGTCCAACTGCCCCTGCACGCGCTCGACCAGCACGCGCTCGTCCACATGATCGCGCATGGTCCACAGGCTGACCCAGCCGGGGGAAAAATCCGCCACCTTGCCCAGCGTAGGCAACATGATCTCAAACGGGGCAGTCAGGCCGGTGCGCCCGGCGCGCTCCACCGAAAAGATCATTTGCTGAAGCTGCCAGATGCGGTCCTGCGTTTCGGCGGGCAGTTCCGTTTCCACAAACAACCCTCCGCCCTCCGGCGCGCGGACGCGACGCGGTTTGTCCTTGCCGACACGCTTGACCGCCAGGTCCATGACGAGCCGATAGCCCTCACCGGGGGCCGTCTCCGGTGAACTGGACACCGGCAGCGTCAGGTAGCCCACTTCGGCGGGCCGCAAGCCGACCAGCAGCCGCTCGCGCTTGGTGAAGAAGCGATTGCGCCTGCCCTTGAGGTCAACTTCCGGCAGTTTGAGATGGGCCGTCACATCTACATCGGAATCCGAGGCGTTTTGCAGCAATAGCACCGCCTCAAAGGGCTTGCCGGCGGGCGTCGAGGACGGGCGCACACCCAGCGCACACTGCACCACGTCCAGGTTTACCCGCTCGCCGCCGGTGATCGCGCCTAACAGGTCCGGCAGATTGACGGTCTCGCGGTCAGGCATCGACGCCTCCCGTGCTTATGCTCGTTTGCCATATTGTGGCATTATATCTCTATTCCGGCTCATCTGCGTCCGACGGCTCGCTTCCGTCCGCTGTGATCAGGACTGTCATCTGCGCCCGCAGCGCCGCGACCTCACCCAGCAATGTTTCCACACGCTCGGTCAGGTCGAGGATGATCGCCACGCCCGCCAGGTTCACGCCCAGGTCATTGGTCAGGCGCACGATCTTGCGCAACCGTTCCACGTCCCGCTCGGTGTAGAGCCGGAAATTCCCCCGCGAGCGGCGCGGCACCACCAGCCCCAGGTCCTCGTAATTGCGCAGCGTTTGCGGATGCAAACCCACTGCCCTTGAAGCCTCACTGATGTTATATCGCTTTTCCTCCCTGGCGGTAGTGTTTTTTTTCATTTTACATATCAGGTATAACCCTGTAATTATTCAGCGACAGGGTTCAGGCGAAAACACAAAACAGCCCCTCAGAATCGACCTGCCGCTTGCTCACTCGGCATCGGAACGCAACCCCAAAGTTACGGGGACTTCCAGGGTTGCCCGGTCGCGTATTATGGTAAGCGTGACCACATCCCCCGGCCTGGTGTTGATGGTAAGATAACTTAACAACTGATCCATATCCGCAATAAATTCCCCATCTACGGCCACAATAATGTCTCCGCCCACCAGCACGCGCGTCCCCCAAACATCAACATACTCATTTCCGCCCCGGAGACCCGCTCTGTCCGCCGGCGATCCTTCGGTAACCTGTTGAATGAGCACCCCCGCCGTAACCGGTAAGCCCAATGGCTCAGCCAGCCCAGCCATGCCAAGCCCGCCTTCAGACGATAGTCCCGAAATGCCCAGCCAGGAATACTCGACCCGGCCCCGCGCGATCAGTTCCGGCACAACGCGCTGCACGGTGCTCACCGGCACGGCAAAACCCACGCCCTGGAAGGTGCCCGTCTCGGTGCGGATGGCCGTATTCACGCCGATCACGCGCCCATAGGAATCCAGCAGCGGCCCGCCGGAGTTGCCGGGGTTGATCTCCGCGTCCACCTGGATAATCGACGGGTTATTGAACGGCTGCTGAAGTGGGTTAAGCATCTGGGCCGAGGGCAGCGTGCGCCCCAGGGCGCTGATCACCCCGACGGTCATCGAACTCGTCAGGCCAAAGGGGTTGCCGATGGCGACAACCCGCTGGCCCACGCGCAGGTCGTCGGCGCTGCCCAACTCGACCGGCAACAACCGCGCCACGTCCACGTCCACCTTGATCACTGCCAGGTCGCTAAAGTCATCCAGCCCGATCAGGTCCGCCCTGGTCACGTAGCCATCGGAGAAGGTCACGCGAATGCTGTCCACATCGCGCACGACGTGCGCGTTGGTCACGATGTGCCCGCTGAGGTCGTAGACAAAACCGGAGCCGCTACCGAACTCGACCGGATCGGCACTCTGCAAAACGGCCAGCCCCACATCGATGTTGACGACCGAGGGGGACACGCGGGCGTACAGGTTGCTGAGCAGCACATATTCCAGGTCCGCCTGCGCCACCAGGTCTGGCGGCAACGGGCTGGGCGTCGGCTGGATCACAGTGGCAGCGTTGAGCGATGGAGGGAGATCGATTACATGGGCGATTGGGCGGAAGACGTCAAATAAACGCGGCAAGGCGCCTGTCCCGGCCAGCAACACCAGAACGGTCAAGGCAAACACCAGCACAATTCCCCAAAGGCGTGTTTTCATCCGTCCTCATCTCCCGCCAGGTATCAGAGCCGCCCACATCCCCCTCACCGAGAAGACCGGCGCGCTCGTGGTCGTTATCCCCGCTGGCCCTCCGGCGTGCGTAGCCTGGCCAGCCGCTCGAACAGCGCACGCTCCTCATCGGTCAGACGCTCCGGCACGCGGACCAGTACCCGCACATACAGATCGCCATAGCGGTTGGGGCTGCGCAGGATCGGCATCCCACGCCCGGCCAGCCGGAACGTTTTGCCGGAAGACGTGCCCGGCGGGACGCGCAGATGCACATCGCCGCCCAGCGTCGGGACGCGCACCTCGCCGCCCAAGACGGCGGTATAGAGGTCGATGTAAATGTCGCGGTAGAGGTCATCGCCCCGGCGCTCGTAATTCGGATCATCCTGGACCTTGACCACCAGGAACAGATCGCCCGGCTGCCCGCCGGCGTAGCCCTCCTCGCCCTTGCCGCCCAACCGGATGCGCGTGCCGGTCTTGGCCCCCGGGGGGATGCGCACGCTCAATTTTTGCCCGGCGCGGTCCAACACGCGCGTGACGCCGTGAAACGCCTCTTCCAGCGTGATCGTCACCTCGAAGTCGATGTCGCGCCCGTTTCGGGGGGCCTGGCGCACACGCGGCTCCCCGCGCCGACCGCTGATTCCGCCCAAGTCGCCGAACATCATCTCAAAGAAATCCGAAAAGCCCCCGACCCCCGCGCCGCCGGGATATTCACGGTATTCCACTCCCCCCATCGGCCCGAAGCCCGCCTGGCGCAGCAGGTCTTCCCAGGGGATGTTGCCCTGGCCACCGGTGCGCTGCCACTGCTGGTACTGCGACCCCAGTTGGTCATAACGGGCGCGTTTCTCCGGATCGCTGAGCACCTCGTAAGCCTCATTGATCTCCTTAAAACGCTCCTCGGCTTTTTTGTCGCCGGGGTTCACGTCCGGGTGATGCTGGCGAGCCAGTTTACGGTATGCTTTTTTAATCTCTTTTCCATCGGCGTCCCGGTTGACGCCCAGAATCCGGTAGTAATCCTTGTATTCAGCCATGTCTGCTCGATCTCAATGCTATTCGCTCCGCTGCCAAGTCCGATTCTAAAACTTTAGTTGATCCATGTCAACTTTGTACCGCCGATTCTGATGTAAATTTAACGACACCCGGAACAACAGACGCGCCTGAAACAAAAAAGGCGGCGCATCCGCGAGAGACACGCCGCCCCACACCTGCTGATGGAATAACTCGTTACTGGCCGCTTGCGCCTTCACCTTCAGTCGTGCTGTTCTCAGATGGCGCAGCCGACCCAATGGCCCCGCCTTCCATCAGACTCTGGAAGTCGAAGACGAACGGGCTATTGCTCGGCAGCAACATCAACTGGATGTTATCTGCCAGGTTTTCCACGTAGCGCCACTGGATCAACTGCGGGTTCTGGCTGATCTGCGCATTGATCAGGGCCAGGGCGTTGGCCTCGGCCTGAGCGCGGATCTCGATAGCCTGAGCCTCGCCGTTGGCGCGCTCAATGGCAGCGTCGCGCTCGCCGGCAGCCTGGATACGCAACCGCTCGGCTTCCTGCTCGGCACGCAGGCGGTCCTGCTCGGCGATCTGCTTCTGCTCAATCGAGCGGGCATAATCTTCGCTGAACTGGATGTCGCGGATCACAAAGTCCGTCACGATGAAGCCTTCCTGGGCCAGACGGTTCGCAATCACCTCCTCGATGCCGTCGCGCATGTTGGCGCGCTCGGTGCTGTAGACCTCTTCTACCCCGTAGCGAGCCACCTCATCGCGCACCGCGCCGCGCACCGTAGGCCGGATCAGGCTGTTCTCGAAGCGATCCTGCCAGCGTTGATGCACCAGATTGGCCTGCGCCGCGTCGATGCTGTAGATGATCGTCGCGTCGATGCGCACTTCCTGCCCGTCGGACGTGCGGGCCACCACGGCGTCGTCACCCAACATAGCCCCTTCGCTGGCCCTGCCGGACATGGTGTATTCGCGCTGGGCCACCGAGTAGAGCGTCGGCACCTGGATCACGGGGATGATAATGTGCACACCTGGGCCGCGCGGCGTCAGCAACTGGCCGCTCAACTGATCGAACACGACCGCCACCTGCTGCGGCTCGACGACGATGATACCCTGGCTGATGACGCTGAACAGCAGGCCGACCACCACGCCAAAGATGGCAATCGTCACGCCGCCGCGCGTGGAACGTCCCTGCGAAGCTGCGGAGACCGCCAGGCCGATACCGACGACCAGCAAGGCCCACCCGGCCAGCGCCACAATCCCCAACAAAGCACTAATGCTGCCCATTGCTCACTCCCTTTTTTGCTGCCTGTCGCTTACCTGCAAGGTAAGACTGTTCACTAAGTTATCCATACGCATTATAGCACGCCCGGTTGCGGTCAGGGTGTCAACAAGCCGACAAGCGGCTGACAGGCAGGCCATTCATACTTTTGCCCCGGCCAACACAACCTTGACAAGCCGCCCGCCCCTCGCTACAATGCACAGCAGTTCGCCAAACCTACAGCTATCATGGCAACGACTGGGAGTAGTAAGCCATCGTCGCAGCGAGCCGGGAGCAGTGGGAGCCTGGCAGGGCATCGGCGACGAATGCCGCACAAGGCCGAACTCGCCCGTGAGCCGCGACGCTGAAATCAGTAAGCGTCGCCGGGATACGCCCGTTAGCGCGTCAGTGAGTGGGTGGCAAAACCTGGGCCCGTAGCTCAATTGGGAGAGCGCCACAATGGCATTGTGGAGGTCAAGGGTTCGAACCCCTTCGGGTCCACTTCCCCAGCCGCCAAACAGGGTGGTACCGCGGAGCGCCTCTTCGTCCCTGGGATGAAGGGGCTATTTGCATTTCGGAAGGAATATGCTATCCTTAGGACAATCGGGGTGTTGGTTTTTACCGGGTATTGTCGGGATCGCCGCCGGGCGGCGGCAGCGGAAGGACGCCGAGGGAGTTGATCACCATGACCAAGCAGCCCAAACGCCGCACCTTCGTGGACCGGGTTCGTGACATCCTTGCTGGCCTTGATCGGCTGCTTGCGCCGCAACCGCAGCCGCAGCCTGCGCCTGTGCCGGTCCCGGTGCGTGTGCGAAAGGATCGCCGTTAGCGCGATCCGGCTTCATGACAGCAGGACCTTCCAGGTCGGTAGGCGCGGCGGGCGCTTACCGACTTTTGTTTTCTTCGTTGCTGATGGTCAACACCCTACACGAGAGGAACGAAAAGAACATGATCGCGCGATGCAACACGGTTGAACAAACAAACTCCCTTCTCGCGCACCTCCAGCCGGAGGATTGATGCTACTCTGACTTTCATCGGCACTGATCGGCGCGACACTCCCCGGATGGAGGTCCGCCGTTGACCCTGAGGAGAACTGATAATGACCGATAAGTACGATCCCCGCGAAATTGAGGCGCACTGGCAGGCACGCTGGGAAGCTGATGGCCTGTACCGCGCGCAGATCGACCGCAGCAGGCCCAAGTACTACGCCCTGACCATGCTGCCCTACCCTTCCGGCGACCTGCACATGGGCCACTGGTACGCCATGTCGCCGTCGGATGCGCGGGCACGCTACATGCGCATGAAGGGCTATAACGTCCTGTTCCCGATGGGTTTCGACGCCTTCGGCCTGCCCGCCGAAAACGCCGCCATCAAACACCGCATCCATCCCAAGAAATGGACCTACGCCAACATCGAACGGATGCGCGCCCAACTGCGCAGCATGGGCGCGATGTTCGACTGGGAGCGCGAGGCGATCAGCAGCGATCCCGAATACTACCGCTGGACGCAGTGGTTCTTTTTGCAGTTCTACAAGCACGGCCTGGCCTACCGGGCAATGGGCGCGGTGGACTTCTGCCCGACGTGCAACACCACCCTGGCCCGCGAGCAGGTGTGGGGCGATGACCGCCACTGCGAACGCTGTGGCACGCCCGTGATCAAAAAGGACCTGGAGCAGTGGTTCTTCCGTATCACCAGGTATGCCGAAGAACTGCTGGATCACAGCCGCATCGACTGGCCGGAGCGTGTCGTGACGATGCAGAAGAACTGGATCGGGCGCAGTGAGGGCGCGCACGTGACCTTCCATACGGAGACCGAAGACCCCATCGAGATTTTCACCACCCGGCCTGACACGCTGTGGGGCGCGACCTTTATGGTCCTGGCCCCGGAACACCCGCTGGTCGAAAAAGTCACCACACCGGACCGTCGCGCCGAGGTCGAAGCCTATGTCGCCGCCGCCGCGCGCAAATCGGAGATCGACCGCACCGCCGAGGGCAAGGAGAAGACGGGCGTCTTCACCGGCGGCTACGCTATCAACCCGGTCAACGGCGAGCGCATCCCCATCTGGGTAGCCGACTACGTGCTGATCACCTACGGCAGCGGGGCGATCATGGCCGTCCCGGCGCATGACCAGCGTGACTTCGCGTTCGCGCGCAAATACGGTCTGGAAGTGCGCGTCGTCATCCAGCCACCGGGCGAAACGCTGGACGGGGCGACGATGACCGCAGCCATGCCCGGCGCAGGCGTGATGGTCAACAGTGGCCCCTTTGACGGCACGCCTGTCACCGAGGATAAGGGGGCGGCCAATCCGGCGATCAAGGCCGTGACGGAATGGTTGGAACAGAAGAAGATCGGCCATGCGGCGGTCAACTATCGCCTGCGCGACTGGCTGATCAGCCGTCAGCGGTACTGGGGCGCTCCGATCCCCATCGTCTATTGCCCCAAGTGCGGCATCGTCCCCGTGCCGGAAGAGGACCTGCCCGTGCTGCTGCCCGACGACGTGGAGTTCATGCCGACGGGCGAGTCGCCGCTGAAGTTCCACGACGACTTCCGCAAGACCACCTGCCCGGCCTGCGGCGGCCCCGCCGAGCGCGAAACCGACACGATGGACACCTTCATGTGCTCGTCGTGGTATCAGTACCGCTACCTGAGTCCGTCCTATGCCGAAGGGCCGTTCGACCCGGAGGAGGCGGCCTACTGGCTGCCGGTGGACCTGTACACGGGCGGCATCGAGCACGCGACGATGCACCTGATGTATACGCGCTTCTTCACCAAAGCCATGCGCGACTGCGGCGTGTTCGAGCCGACGATCCGGGAAATGCGCCGCGCGGGCCGCGACCCGAACGCGCTGTTCGACGAACCGATGAACGCGCTGCACAACCAGGGCATGATCCTGGGCGAGGACCGCGAGAAGATGTCCAAGAGCCGGGGCAACGTGGTTGCGCCGGATGACCTGGTGCGCCAGTACGGGGCAGACGCCGTGCGCGCTTACCTGATGTTCGGCTTCCGTTGGGACCAGGGCGGCCCCTGGGACAGCCAGGGCATTCAAGGCCCGGTCCGCTGGCTGAATGACGTGTGGACGCTGTTCGCAGCGCCGGTTTCCGCGCCATCCCGCAGCGCGGACGAGTCCGCCGCAGACGACCTGCGCCGCAAGGTGCATCAGACCATCAAGCGCGTCACCGACGGCATGGAGACCTTCAGCTTCAACACCGCCATCGCCGCGCTGATGACGCTGAAGAATATCCTGCAAGACGCGCGCCAGACATTGGCAGGCTCGGCAGCGTGGGACGAGGCGCGCAGCATCTATCTGCGGCTGATGGCCCCCTTCACCCCACACATCGCCGAAGAACTGTGGGCGCGCAACGGCCATCCCTACAGCGTGCACACACAGCCCTGGCCGGAATATGACCCGGCCATCGCCGCCGAAGACGTGATCACACTGGTGGTGCAGGTCAACGGCAAGGTGCGCGACCGCGTACAGGTGCCGGCAGACATCGGCGAAGACGAAGCCAAAGCCGCCGCCCTGGCAACGGCAGGCGCGCAGCGTCACCTGGACGGCAAACCGCCGAAGAAGGTGATCTACGTCCCCAAGACCGGCATGGTCAACATCGTGGTGTAGCACATGCAGGGGCGATCAACAGGGTCGCCCCTGGTTTTTGTCATGAGTCCCCCCAGGCGCACCGGATGTCATTGCTTAATTCTTGACTTTATAGATTAATTACATATAATTTATTTTGACACGGAGGTGCGAGCAGGAACAAATCGCCATCGCTTGGCTAAAGTTACACACAACAAAAGCCGTTCTTTCATGGAACTAACAGGAGAACTACACGTGCATCGCAGAAGCCTGTTTGGACGGTTGATTTTGGCACTGACCGTTGCTTTGGCAGGGGCACTGCCCGGATCGGCCCAGAGCAACATGACGATGGTGGCCCAGGGCCTCAACGGGCCGCGCGGCCTGTTTTTCGACGCCGACGACAACCTCTACGTGGCCGAAGCCGGGACGGGAGGCGAGATGAGCATGGGCGCCGGTGAAGGGGAAATGTCCTATGGCCCGACCAGCCAGATCACCCGAATCGCCCCGGACGGCACGCAGAGCGTCTTTCTCCCCTTCTTCGCCAGCGCGGGCAATGCCGTCGAGACCATCGGCCTTGCCCAGATCGAGGTCGTCGGCGACTCGATCTGGCTACTGACGAGCAAAGGAGCGCCGAACCAGCCCTTTAACGACGCATTGATCCAACTGGATCGCACAACCTTTCGCGTGCGCAACTTTGTGGACCTATTCACCTATGAGGCCGAAAACGACACGGACGGCACGGGGGAAATCGATAGCAACCCCACCGACTTCACCGTCGGCGCAGACGGCACGGTGTACATTGTGGACACCGGCGCGAACGCGCTGTTCACCTGGACAGCAGAAAGCGGCCTAGAACCCTTTATCGTCTGGCGCGATAATCCTGTTCCAACTGCGATTGCCTTCGCCGCAGACGGTTCGTTCTATATCGCTTTCCTCGGCACGGGGATCGCGCCGGGCGCGGGCCACGTCGAGCACTGGAATGCTGATGGCAGCGTCCTGCTGGAAACCATCGGCGGCATGACGGCGGTCACAGATGTGCTGGTGGCTACCGACGGGACGGTCTACGTGGTGGAGTTGATGCAGTTCGGCGATCAAGGCCCTGCTCCCAACTCCGGGCGCATCTCCGCGCTCGGCCCGGCCGGCCTGACCGTATACGCCGACGGGCTGAACACCCCTTACGCGCTCGCGCAGGACGCCGACGGCAACCTGTACGTCAGCACGGGGAGCGCCTTCAACCCGCCCGGCAGTGGCGCGGTCGTGCGGCTCGGCATGTAATCGCTCCGCAAACCCCGCTCACCTCCGCACTCACCCCAGGGGCGTTCACCAGAACGCCCCTGAAGGGAAAATGCTTGCCCTCGCCCGATCCGGCGGCTAAACTCGGTGGGTGTTTGTGAGCCGTAATCGCACCAAAGGAACGGGCTGATGAACCTGGCCGATCTCAACTGGATGGACGTGGAACGCTACCTGGAACACGATGACCGGATCATCCTCGTCACCGGCGCAACGGAGCAGCACGGCTACCTGAGCCTGCTGACCGACATCAAGATTCCGCTGGCGATTGCCTCCGCCGTCGCGCAGCGAGAAAACGTGCTGGTCGCGCCGCCGTTGAACTTCGGCTGCTCCGGCTATTTTATGGAATATCCCGGCACGATCAGTCTGACGGAGACGACTTTCGCCCTGGTCCTGATGGAAATCGTCAACAGCCTGATTCAGCACGGCTTCCGGCGCTTTCTCATCCTCAACGGGCACGGCGGCAACCGGATGCCCGAAGAACTGGCCGATCTCCAGCGGGAGGGCGAAGGATTGCGCTTTATCTGGTGGGATTGGTGGCACAGCCCGGCGGTCGGTCAGATCGCTCAGGAAATTCATCTCACGGCGGATCACGCCAACTGGCTGGAAAACTTCCCCTTTACCCGTGTAGGCGAAGTTCCATCGGGCGACAAACCCATCCCGGAGTTCGACCGCACGGACCTGGCGGGCCACAGCGTGCGGGCCATCCTCGGCGACGGCAGCTTCGGTGGGCCTTACCAGGTAGACGCCTCGGTGATGGACCGGCTGTTCAGTTTCGTGGTGGAGGAAGCCGCCGCGCTGGTGCGCAACATTTAGCAGTCAGTAAACGCAATGTGCAGGTTTTCAGCCGGGGACTGAAGTCCCCGGCTAGGGGTGTAAAGTCCACTAAAGTGGACTGATGTCCTCGATTTCGACCGGCATTGTCAGTCCGCTTGAGCGGACTTTGCGGACTTCGCCAGGAGTTTTGAACCCCTGGGACCGGGGCAAACCCGGTCATTTTTGAAACTTGCACATTGTGTTAGCAATTAGCAGATGCAACCGACAGGCCCAGACACAGCCTCCTTTGAAACCGACGCATTGCGTTAGCTGAGGCTCACTGCTGACCGCTGATTGCTGACGGCTGATCGCTTCAGCGCAATGGGCGCACCTGATGCCGGAACGCCACCTGCAAAATCAGACGACCCAGGCGAATCTCGTCGCCGTCGCGCACCACGCGCACTTCGTGCGGGTGTAGCCGCTGACCATTGACGTAGGTGTTGTTGGCGCTGCCCAGGTCGGTGATGGTGATGATGTTGTCCTGGTAGCGCAGACGGGCATGCTGGCGCGACACGCCCATCTCGGCAGCCTGAAAGGGTGACAGATCAATGTCCGGCAGGAGCGTAGCGCCGGGGACGCTGCGCCCCACGATCAGTTCCGGCTTGCGCGCAATGGCGATCACCAGCGGTCGGTTATGCCCGCGCACGGTCAGCACCAGCGTCGATGACGGTGGAAAGTGGCTCTGTCCCACCTGGTACAGGTCTTCTTCGCCCGGCTGGAGGTTGCGCGTGTCACTGCTGGTCACATTGAGGATGGCCCCACAGGTGGCACAATAAGCATCACCCACCTGGGCCGGACGGCCACATTGCGGACAGTGAAATGTCTGAGGGGCAGCCGCCGGCTCCTGCGCGACCGAGGGATGCACCGGTACATTCTGGCTGACGACCGGCGGCTGGGGCAGCCAGCTCAGGTCTTCATCAGGCGCAGGCTCCAACAAAGTCTCACTTCCGCCGGTGAAAGCACCTGGCTTAGCCGCCGGACGATATTTGCTCCCCTCGCGGCTTTCCCAACTTCGAATCAGGGCGGCCAATTGTTGCCGGGCATCTGTACGCAGTCGCTCCAACAACGGCCTGAGGTAGGCGATCACCTGCTCCGGACTGCTGCCCTGCTGGCGACGCCGCACATATTCACTCAAAATGTCGGTCACACCGGTTGGATTCGGCTGCGTGGCGTTCTTATCGTCCATGATGTACTTTTTCCAATGTGCGCCCCGGCACGGCGCACAAAGCCGCGATACTCTATAGGTCCAATTATATCCCTTTTTGCCCGCACAGCCGTGAAAAACACATGAAATTTCCCGCGCCGCCCCGCTCCGCAGCAGGGTATAATCCCCTCTCAGGTTCAAGTAAGGAGAAACACATCGAGTCGGCCTTTGGCAGTGACGCTTTTCTCTGAGGAACGCCCCTGATGTCCGTTTGCGCCGATTCGCGCCTGCGCGTGCTGCCAGCGGCGCTCTTGCTGCTGCTGATCGCGGCCAGCCGCATTGTGCAGCTTCATGACCTGCCGGTGCACCTGGACGAAGCGTGGTCGGTGTGGACCACCTTCGGCACACCGCAGCAGATCGTGGACTGGACGCCCTACACCTATTCCCCGCTGTACTATCTGAGCCTGGGCGCGTGGCGGTTGCTGGTTGGCGAAACGCCGCTGCTGATGCGCCTGCTGAATGTGTTCGCCTTTCTGCTGGGATCGGCCTGCCTGTACCGGCTGGCCCTGCGCCTGATGAGCCGCCGCGCCGCCATTGTCGCCACGCTGGTTTATGCGGCCCTGGGCTACAACCTGTACATCAGTATGCAGGCGCGGCTGTACGCCTTCGCCATCGCCCTGCTGCCGCCGGCCTTCTGGATGACGCTGCGCTACTTCGACCGGCCCACCTTCCGGCGCGCGCTGGCGCTGGGACTGTGCCTGGCCGGGATGATCTACGCCTACCTGACGGGCGTGCTGGCACTGGGCCTGCTGGGGCTGTATACACTGCTGTTTTATCCGCGCCGCATCTGGCGCTGGTGGCTGCCCGGTCTGATCGGCCTGATCGCCGCCGCGCCGGAGATCATCCGGGAACTTCAGCCCGTCGCCAGCCGGGTCGCCGCCAGCAGCGCCGCGCGCCCCCCGCTGGCCCTGTTCTTGCCGGCGATGGGTGAGTTTTTCTCCTTTTTGAGCACCTATCTCTACACCGGCTACCCGTTCGTCCTGTGGGTGCTGATCTTCGCCCTGGCGCTGGGAGCGATCCTGTACACCGAGCGCCCACTCCGGCGGCAGAGCGCGTTCCTGCTGTTCTGGGTGTTCGGCATGGCGACCCTGGTCTACCTGAGTCATCCCTATACCGATCTGTTCCGCGTCTTTTATGCATGGTGGATCGGGCTGGGCGCGGCGCTGTTGATCGGGCGCGGGATCGCCCGCCTGCCCCGCCCCGGCGCTGCCGCCGTGCTGGCTGCACTGGCCGTGCCGATGTTCGTCCCCTTCCCGCTGAACGACGATCTGCGCGTGCGCCCCCTGATCCCGCAACTGGAATGGCTGGCCGATCACGCCCAGTGGGGCGACGCGGTGGTAGTCGATCCGGAATGTGCCTGTGTGGAAGTCGAGGAGCTGGACTACTACGGCGATCTCTACTTCCCCAACGGCCTGAGTGTGGTCCACAACCCGGCGGGCTACCGTCGCGTGTGGTACTTCACCTCCTACGGTTTTGAAAACCCCATTCTGGCGGCACAGGTCCGCACGGGCCGGGTCGCCAGCCGCTTCGTCGGGCCGGTGGAATGCCTGTTCCGGCTGTACGAAGGCCCGCCGGACGCCACAGGCGTTCCGTTTGAAAACGGGCTGCGCTTTCACGGCGTGGAGATCATGGAGGGCGAGCGGCCCTGGCCCGGTCTGGCGGCGCGGCGCGAAGGCGAGACGATCCGGCTGCGGCTGTGGTGGTCGGCGGACCGCGCCCCGGCGCTCGATTACAGCGTCAGCACCGGCCTCCTGGGAACCGGCGGCCCGCTGGCGCAGTTTGACGGCCCACCGCAGACGATCAGCCTGGAATACGGCGTGGAGCCGCCCCCGCGCGAAACCAGTCGCTGGACGCCGGGACGTTTTTACGTTGAGGAGCGCGAACTTCGTCTGCCCGACGCCATTGTGACGCAGACGGCAACGCTCTACCTGGTGGTGTACTTCTGGCAGGACGGCGTGCCCATCCCTGCGCCCGGCGCAGACGAAAACGGTCTGCTGCACATCGGGACGGTCAGCGTCAAGGCCTGGTGAACATTTGCCGTTGAAACACTTTTTCAGTATAGTCCGGCGCACGATTGGATTTTGGAAAACAGCTATGCAGGAACAAACCCTCGTCGAATGCTTGCGCGCGCACGGCTACAAGCTCACCCAGGCCCGCCGCGCCGTGATTCACGCTCTGGCGATCTCGCCCACGCCGCTCTCGGTGAATGACCTCTACGCGCGCGCCCACGCCGACGCCGCCGACCTAGGCCTGGTCACGGTGTACCGCACGCTGGAACTGCTGGTGGACCTGGGTCTGGTGCGCCCGGTGCACCTGGTAGACAACTGTCACGGCTACACGCTGGTCTCGCCGGGGCACACCCATCACGTCGTCTGCCGCGAATGCAACAGCGTGGTCGAGATCACCGGCTGCGACCTGGGTGCGTTCCTGGACGCGGTCGCGCAGCAGACCGGCTACCGCGTCACCGGACACTGGTTGGAGGTCGAAGGGGTGTGCCCGGCGTGTCGCAAGGCCACCAGGACATAAAGAGGGCTGGGATTCAAGTTCCACAGCGGAAAGTTCGGTTCCCAGACCCTTGTAATTGAAAAACTTTTTCAGTATAATTGAAAAGGTTTTTCAAATAGCACGCCTGGAGGCAAAGATGCTCAAACGTGGACTGTTCCTGATCGTCGTCTTCCTTCTGCTTGCAGCCGGTGGCCTGCTGACCGTCCGGGCGCAGGAGGGCCGCCTGCAAGTCGTCGCCAGCTACAGCGTCCTGGCCGACGTGGTCAGTCATGTTGCGGGGGATGTTGCCGATGTAACCGCCCTGATTCCGCCGGGCGCAAACCCGCACGCCTTCGAGCCGACGCCGCAGGACCTGGCCCGCCTGGCCGACGCCGATGTCATCTTCGTCAACGGGGCCGGGCTGGAAGAAGGCCTGATGGAAGCCATTGAGAACGCCGCCGAAGAAGTGAACGTCGTCCCGGCCTCGCTGTGCGTGCCGATCCTGCCGTTCGGCGAAACCGGCCACGAGCACGATCACGAGGCAGAGGGCGAGCACGCAGCCGAAGCTGCGCTTCCCGCAGGCGAGGCCGCCGAGCTGTGCGCCGCGCACTACGCCGAAATGGACGCCATCCATGCTGCCAGGCAAGAACACGCTGCCGAGGGCGAGACTCATGATCACGCGCACGGCGTCGAGCCGCTCGGCCCGCTGTACGCCCTGGACTGCGGCCATCACGAGCACGAAGGCGAGGCCGAGGGCAGCGCGCACGTTCACGAACCCGGTTCGTGCGACCCGCACGTGTGGATGGAACCACACAACGTGATGTACTGGACCATGCTGATCCGCGACACGCTGGCCGAACTCGACCCCGCCAACGCGGAGACTTACCGCGCCAACGCGGAGACCTATCTGCACGAACTCGACGCCCTGGCCCACGACGAGATCATGCCGCTGGTTGAATCACTGCCCGCCGAGCGGCGCGTGTTGGTGACGGATCACGAACTATTCGGCTACTTCGCCAACCGCTTCGGTTTCGAGGTCGTCGGTGTGGTGATCCCCGGCGGCAGCACCCAGGCCGAGCCGAGCGCCGCCGAGGTGGCCGCGCTGGTCGAGACGATCCGGGCGGAAGGTGTCCCGGCCATCTTCGTCAACGCGACGGTCAACCCGGAACTGACCGAACGGATCGCACAAGAGGCCGGAGTGACAGTCGAGACGATCTACACCCACTCCGTTACCGGGCCGGATGGCCCCGCCCCGACCTATCTGGACCTGATGCGCTACAATGTACAGGTCATCGTCACGGCATTGAGCCGGTAATGTTCAGATTCGGCAGCGGTGGATCGCGGTCCACCGCTGCGTCCCTTTTACGCCGAAAGCATCCGATGATCCACGTGTCCGATCTACCCTTGATTGAATCGCCCGCTACCACCGTCTGCCCGGCTCTGTCGGTGCAACGCCTGTCGGCAGGCTATCCCGGCGCGCGCAATGCGGTCGAAGAGATCAGCTTCGACGTGGCGCGCGGCGAGCGCGTAGGGGTGCTCGGTCCGAACGGCGCAGGCAAAAGCACACTCTTCAAGGCCATTGTCGGGCTGATCCCGCACACCGGCGGACAGATTTCCATTCACGGCGAAAACTGCCGCACCAGTCACAACATGGTCGGCTATGTGCCGCAGCATGAGGAAATCGACTGGAGCTTTCCCGTCACCGTGCGCGACGTGGTGATGATGGGCCGCCTGCGCCAGATCGGCTGGCTGCGCTGGCCCCGTCCGCGCGACTGGCAGGCCGTGGATGCGGTGCTGACGCGGGTAGGGATGGTCAACTTCCGCGACCGGCAGATCGGGCAGCTCAGCGGTGGGCAGAAACGGCGGGTGTTTATCGCGCGCGCGCTGGCGCAGGAGACGGACGTGCTGCTGCTGGACGAGCCGTTCAGCGGCGTGGATGCCGCCGCCGAGCACGAGATCGGCGAGATGCTCGACTTGCTGCGCGGCGACGGCGTGACCGTGCTGTTGGCAACCCACGACCTGAGCACGGCGCGCCAGTTCGACAAACTGCTGCTGCTCAAGCAGCACGTGATTGCCTATGGAACACCGGAAGCGGTCTTTACGCCGGAGACACTGGGGCGGGCTTACGGCGGGCGGATCGGCATCTTTCAAGGCACAGGGCAGACGATCATCATCGCGGACGAGCATGGGTGTCCCGATTAGCGGCTGGTGGTCCGGCGCGTTGCCTGACGACTGAATGCCGACGGCAAAGGAGTTACCATGAGCAACATCACGCACTACAGCAAACATGTCGGGGCACGTAGCGACAAACACTTCAAGACGACCCTGTTCTTGGGCGACCACCTGATGGTCGGGCTGAACTGCCTGGAGCCGGGACAGGTCCAGCCGGTGCACGACCACACCGATGCTGACAAGGTCTATGTGGTGATGGAGGGGCGCGGCTGGTTTACCGTCGGCGACGAAGCACGCGAGGCCGGGTCGGGTGAGATCGTATGGGCGGCGGCGGGCGTGCCGCACGGCGTGGAAAATCGCGGTGACGTGCGACTGGTGCTGCTGGTCGGGATCGCTCCGCCGCCACAGTAAGGCAGAGAAGCTATGAGTCCGGTCGATTTTCTCCTCACTCCCCTCGCTTACACCTTCATGCAGCGCGGGATGCTGGCCGTGATCCTGGTGGGCGCGATCAGCGGCGTGCTGGGCTGCTACGTCGTGGTGCGCGGCATGGCCTTCTTCGGGGACGCGCTGGCGCACAGCATCATGCCGGGCGTGGCGGTGGCTTACCTCGTCGGCGGCAACTTGTTCATGGGCGGGCTGGTGGCAGGCGTGATCGCGGCGCTGGGCATCGGCTGGCTGACGCGCGGGCGGCAGATCAAGGAGGATACCGCCATCGGCGTCGTGTTCGCCGGGATGCTGGCGCTGGGCGTCGCCATCATCAGCACGGCGCGCAGCTACAGCGCGGACCTCTCGCACATCCTGTTCGGCAACGTGCTGGGCGTGGGCAACGGCGACCTGCTAACCATGGCCGTCTTGGACGCGGCGGTGATCGGCGTGGTGCTGCTGTTCTACAAGGAATTCCTGGTGCTCAGCTTTGATCCCGGCCTGGCGCAAACGCTGCGACTGCCGGGCGAACGGCTGCGCCTGCTGCTGCTGGCCCTGATCGCCGTGACCATCGTCGCCTCTCTGCAAACGGTCGGCGCCGCACTGATGGTCGCCATGCTGGTGACACCCGCCGCGACGGCGCAGCTCATCGTCAAGCGCCTGCACCACATGATGATTGTCGCCGCCGTCGTGGGCGCGGTCAGCGGCGTGGCAGGACTTTACACCTCGTACTACCTTAATGTGGCTTCGGGGGCGGCCATCGTGCTCACGACAACTGCCGTGTTTGTGGTGGTGCTGGGGATCACACGGCTCCGTGAACAGCGAAGAAAGGCATAGATTCAATAGCGCACGGATAGTACGGATCGGGCGGATTCCCACAGATCGAACACACAAGGATTCATGTGATAACGCGCTCAAACCCAAAAACAAACCCTGATTGATCCGTGCTGATCCGTCCAATCCGTAACATCCGTGCGCTATTTACTCCCTGCGTACATACCTCGCTGTCATTATACCGGGCATCCCATCGCAAAATCACTCGCCTGGCCGCCAATCGTACTCCATGTAACGGGCCGTTTCCCAGGCTTCGGCTTCGCCCAGCAGCCGCGCCACCACATACAGCGCCATGTCGATGCCCGCCGAGATTCCGGCGGAGGTGATCACGCGCCCACTATCGACAAACCGCTTCTGGCGATCCACCGTCGTCCGGGGCGCAACTTCGGTCAGCAGGCCGAGTGCGCCGTGATGCGTGGTCGCGCCCAGGCCATCCAGCAGCCCGGCCTTCGCCAGCAGTAGCGCCCCGGTGCACACCGAAAGCACCAGTTCCGCCGACGCGGCCTGTTCCCTGATCCAGGCGATCAGGGCGGCGTTGTGCATCTGACGCCGTGTGCCCATGCCGCCGGGAATCAGCAGGATGTCCGGCGACGGGCAGCCGACCAGAGTGCAGTCGGGGTTGACGCTGAGGCCATTGCGCGCCAGCACGGGGCCTGCTTTTTCTGCCACCGTCAACACCTGGAAAGGACGGGCGTCGCGGGTGCGCCCCGTCACCGAAAAGACCTCGAACGGGCCGCAGAAGTCCAGCACTTCCACATCGTTGAAGATCAAAATCGCCACCGTGCGCTGGCGAGACATTCTGACCTCCCGGATTGTTCACTCCCTATCCTCGATCATATCCCAAATCGGTTTCCCGGTGCTGCGTTTCCCGTCGCTCAACGCGCCGATTCTGCGCTATACTCCATCATCAGACATCGCATCCGCGAACAGGAGGCGCACGCATGGACTACGGAGCCGTCATCGGGCGTGCCTGGCAGATCACGCGCCAGCACGCCTGGCTGTGGATTCTGGGCCTGTTGCTGGTAGGCCTGGGCAGCGGCACCCTGGACCTGGCTCTGCCCAGCGGCTTCGATATGACGGGGAATGCGGCAATCCCCCAGTACTCCGTTGAATCGGTTGCGGCCATCGTCGCCCTGGTCGGCGCCAGCGCGCTGATCGGGCTGGCGCTGTGGATCGTCGGCGTGACCGCGCGCGGCGCACTGATCGCCGCCGTGAACACCGTCGAGAACGGCACCAAAACCTCGCTGCGCACGGCGTGGGCTAACGGCGGGGAACACTTCGGCAGGCTGTTCCTGATCGGGCTGATCACGGCTGTGCCGGGCCTGCTGCTGGCCTTCCTGACGTTTGTGGCGGCCCTGCCCGGCGTCGCGGGGTCGGCAGGCGGCCAAGTGATCGTCATGACGGTGACGGCGTGCCTGTTGCCGCTGTGTTGCGTGCTCGTCGCGGTGGATGCGATCCTGGGGCTGGTGCAGCACTTCGCGGATCGGGCCGCCGTGATCGAGGACCTGCCGCCGCTGGCAGCGCTCCGGCGCGGCTGGCGTGTGCTGACCGGGCACCTGCCGCAGGCGGGTGTGCTGGCCGCGATCTGGCTGTTTCTGCTGCTGGTCGCGCGTCTGCTGATCGTGCTGCCGCTGGCCGGGGTGGTGATGCCGGTGCTGTTCCTGGGGGTGGTCGCGCCGAGCGTCGAGGCGAGCGCGTTGGGCGTGACCTGCCTGACCGGTTTCGCACTGGCAGGCGGGCTGATTCTGTTTGCCGTGATCGGGGCCTTCACCTCGGCGATGTGGACGGTCGCTTACCGCGACTGGGCAGGACTGCCCTCGGCCTCACGTCAGACACGCGAGATGCCCCTGCCTGACCTGGACCTGCGCAGCGCCCCGGACGACGCTCTGATCGCCGCCAGCCGCGATGTGACCGGCGACACGGGCGAACACGCCCCGGTTATGGCTGCGCCGCCGACCATCCCCCCCGACCCGTTTGCCACCCAGCCGCCCGCTGCTGAACTCGGAACGCCTGCCGGGCCGGACGAACCAACGGACGGGGAAGAAGAAAAACCTTGACCGCCAAACGGTGAGTATGTTCGAGGAGCAACGAAGGTGCGCCGCTGGTTGATCTTGATGTGTGCCCTGGCCTTTCTGTCGATAGGCAATCTCCCCTCTGCCCTGGCCGATCCGCCGGCTCTGGAAGTGGTGTTCAATTTCGAGAGCATCAACCAGGGTGGCATCGGCGTGGTCCGGGTCAGCGCGCCGGGGCTAGAGGGCGCACGGGCGCGCTTCCTCAACCGCCTGATCGACTTCTATGCCCGCGACGACGCCCAGTACGGCCTGCTGGCGACCAGCATGGAACAGCCCCCCGGTGCCTATCCGCTGGAGATCATGGCCTGGTTTGAGGACAACAGCCGTCAGACCTGGGAAGGCCAGGTCACCATTACCGACGGGGGGTTCATCCGCCAGGATGTAACCATCCCCGGCGAACTGGGCTATCTGCTGGATCCAGAGATCGACCGGGCAGAGCGCACCCGGTTGATGGGTCTCTTCGGGCAGGTAACGCCAGAACACTACTGGGATGGCCCGTTCATCCCGCCGACGGCGGGCGAGTTTACCTCGCCGTTCGGGGCATGGCGACTGTACAACGAATCCCTCTGGGCGCGCCACACCGGGTTGGATATTCGCGGACCGGTCGGCACGGCGCTGGTCGCATCGGGGGCAGGCCGGGTCGTGCTGGCCGAATGGCTGGATGTGCGCGGCAATGCCGTCTACATCGATCATGGCCTGGGCGTCTACACCGGCTATGCCCACCTGACGGAGATTCATGTCACGCGCGGGCAGATCGTGCGCCAGGGCCAGATCATCGGCGTCAGCGGCAACACCGGGCGCAGTAGCGGCCCGCACATCCATTGGGAAGTTGCCGTCGCCGGGGAGTGGGTCAACCCGGCCCAGTTCCTCGAAGTAACCCTGCCCTGAGAGGGGGCTGCCATGCCTGTCGAAACGTACTGGCTTGAAGAGCCGATCCTCTTTTACCAGAAACTCTCCGGCAACCTGGACGCCGACGCCGTGCGCCAGGCGTTCGACGAGTCGCTCGCCATCGTCGCGCAGTCGCCGTTGGACAAGGTGCATCTGCTGCTGGACATGCGGGAACTCAAGTCGGTACCGCCGGACATTCCGCTGCTGGTCGGGCAAACCCGCCGTCTGCAAAACTCCAAGATCGACCAGTTTTCCATTCTCGGCGCCAGCCGCCTGCTCAAGTTTCTGATGGAAGTCGTCAGCCACACCACGCCATTTCACTACCGCACCTTCGAGACCTATGAGCAGGCCATGACCTTTTTACAGGAGATCATCACGCGCGACCACCAGATCGCCCGGCTACAGTCATCGGATAGCGGGAGCGCCGCCGATGCCTGAAGCCTGGCGCGTCTTCTCCCGCACACCCGTGCTGGACCTGCAGCCCTGGCTATCGGTGTGGACGGAACACATCCGGCTCGGCAACGGCACGGAAATCCCGGATTTCATCCGGCTCACGCTGCCCTCGTGGACGGCGGTGTTCGCCTTGACAGACGACGGGCGCGTGCCCTTTGTCGAACAGTACCGCCTCGGCGTGGACGCGATCACGCTCGAACTGCCCGCCGGGGCGATTGACGACGGCGAAGCGCCGGTTGAATGCGCGCGGCGTGAGCTGTTGGAGGAGGTCGGTGCGGCGGCGGACTCCTTCGAGTTAATCGGCAGCTACGCGGTCTTTCCCGAACGCAGCAGCATGATGATGCACGTCGTGCTGGCGCGTGGGGCGCGGCAGGTGGCGGCACAAACGCTCGAAGCCACCGAAGACCTGGCCGTGCGCTGGATGACGGTCGCCGAGGCGCGCGACGCCTGGCGGACGGGCCGGATTCTGTGCGGCACGCACGTCGCGGCGGTGGCCCGCGCGCTGGATTTCCTCGGGGCGCTGTAACATGGCGAAAACCACCACCAAGTACGTCTGCCAGAACTGCGGGCGGCAGTCGCCCCGTCCGATGGGGCGCTGCCCCTCCTGCGGCGAATACAACACGATGGTCGAAGTCGTGGAAGCGGCCACGCCCGCCGGGCGATCCCAGGCCGCGCGCCCGCCGCGCTCAAAGCCACAGCGGTTGAGCGAGATCAGCGCCGATGCCGGGGCGCGCCTGCCGCTGCCCATCGGTGAGTTCGCGCGCGTGCTCGGCGGCGGCATCGTGCCGGGCAGCGTGGTGCTGATCGGCGGCGAGCCGGGGATCGGAAAATCAACCCTGTTGATCCAGGCAGCGGCGGCGCTGGCGAACGGCAGCGGCGGCCCGGTGCTTTACACCAGCGGCGAGGAGTCTGCCCACCAGATTCGGCTGCGCGCCGACCGGCTGGGCCTCAAGGCTGGGTCACTCTACATCGTCACGGAGACCAACCTGGGCGACATCCTGGAACACGTGGCGGCGATCAACCCCCAAATCCTGATCGTGGATTCGATTCAGACGACCTACACCGACGAGATCGAATCGCTGGCCGGCAGCATCTCTCAGGTGCGCGAGTGCGCCAACCGCCTGCGCGAACTCGCCAAGAGCACCGGGATCGGCGTCTTTCTGGTGGGACATGTCACCAAAGAAGGCGCTATTGCCGGGCCGCGCGTGCTGGAACATATCGTCGATACGGTGCTCTATCTGGAAGGCGATCCCTTCCAGGCCTACCGCCTGCTGCGCAGTGTGAAAAACCGCTTCGGCGCGACGAGCGAGGTGGGCGTCTTCGAGATGCAGGGCAAAGGGCTGGTCGAAGTGACCAACCCTTCCGAGGCGTTCCTGGCCGAGCGGATGGTGAACGCCTCCGGCAGCGCCATCGCCGTCACACTGGAAGGCACACGCCCGCTGCTGGTCGAAGTGCAGGCCCTTAGCAGCCCGACCGCGTTCGGCAACGCGCGCCGTACCGCCAACGGCATCGACATCAACCGTCTGCTGCTGCTGACGGCGGTCCTCAGCCGCCGGATGGGCCTGCGGCTGGCCGAACAGGACGTGTTCGTCAACGTGATCGGCGGCCTCAAGATCGACGAACCCGCCGCCGACCTGGCGGTGGCCACCGCCATTGCGTCCAGCTACCGCGACATCCCCGTGCCGGCGGATCTGGCTATCGTGGGCGAGATCGGCCTCAGCGGGGAACTGCGTGCCGTCAGCCAGCTTCCCATCCGGCTGAACGAAGCGGCCAAACTCGGCTTTAAGCGCATCCTGGTGCCGCGCACCCGCCGCCAGGACGAGGTCAAGGCCGCCGGGCTGAGCGTGCTCCCGGCGCGCAACCTGGCCGAAGCGTTCAAGATCGCCCTGCCGGAGAAATAAAGGCAGAGATGTCCCTCGAACAGCAGGCCCTGGCAACCTTTCAACTGATCCTGGCCGGGTTTTTGAGCATGGTGATCGGCCTGGACCGCGAGCGTCGTCAGCGTCCCGCCGGGCTGCGCACGCATATGCTCGTAGGACTGGGGGCGTGTCTGTTCACGCTGCTGTCGATGTACGCCTTCCTCGACACCGACCCGGCGCGCATCGCGGCCAACATCGTCGTCGGGATCGGTTTCCTGGGCGCGGGCACTATCATCCAGCGCAAGAGCAACGTGAAAGACCTGACGACGGCGGCGAGCATCTGGACGACGGCGGCGGTCGGCATGGCGGTCGGCGCGGGCGCGTGGCTGCTGGCGACCGCGGCAGCCGTGATCGTCTGGATCGTCCTGGCCGTCATCCGTCGCTTCGAGCCGGAAAAGCAGGAACCTGCCCGAAATATCCCAACCAGAGAACATTAACCGATTCGGACAGGCCGGCGCGCAGCAGTTTCACGCCGCAATGGCCGCGTTTCCAGACATCCTTTTGAGGCCCGGTCATGCTGCGAAATAGCCCAAAATCGGCCTGAGTTGTTGTACACTAAAAGTGACAATTTCGCCCGCCTGAAATCTTAGAGGAGGTGAGGGATGTCCGTCATCACCATTTCTCGACAGGTTGGCAGTGGGGCCGAGGAAGTCGCCCGTCTGGTGTGCGAGCGGCTGGGGTACGCCTATTTTGACAAAAACTTCCTGGTCGATGAAGCCATCAAGACGGGCCTCTCGGAAAGCGAGATCGTCGAACTCTCCGAGGAGACTTACAAGGCGAAGACATTTTTGGAGAACCTGTTCTCGCCGGGCGCGCGGACCGTCGCCAGTGTGGCGATCCGGCGGCGCGACGAGACGGGCATCGAGAAGAAGTACATCCGCCACCTGGATGAACTTGACTGCATCGACATGATCCGCACCGTGATCGAGGCCGCCTATCGGCGCGGCAACATCGTCATCGTGGGCCGGGGTGGACAGGTGATCTTGCAGAAGAAGCCGGACGTCCTGCATGTGCGGCTGATTGCGCCGTTGGAAGTGCGCATCCAGCGCATCATGGGGCAAGAGGGCATGGACGCGGACAAGGCCCGCCAGTATATCCAGGAGCGGGATAAGGCCACGTTCGAGTACCTGGAACGGTTCTTCAAAGTGCAGTGGGACGATCCGACCCTCTACAACCTGACCATCAACACGGGCGAGCACAACTACATCGGGGCCGCCGCGACGATCATCCACGCGGTGGAGCAGCTTGGGGTGCGCGAAGCGGTCTAGCGCGGCGGGCGCCTGGGCGCATCTCGCCGAGAAAAGGCAGCGGCGGACCATACCTAGAGAGTCCGCCGCTGTTGCTGCTATAATACCCATATTGGAAGAAATCATCTTGCTGAGCGCATTTTAAAGGAGCCACCCGCGCAGGGCTACCTGACCGTTTCTAATGCGCTCCAATGGAATACTGCGGGACCACTACTGGTCGTGGGGAACCCGCCCTGGGCAACGAACGCAACGCAGGGTGCGCTCAACTGCGTTCATCGAAAGCATCGTCTTTTGGGATGCCAAAAGACCCATCACCAAAAAGTTGCTTGGCCGCATTGATCTGGCGGCGCTCCTACACCACCTGCCGGCAGAGGAAATCCGTAGAAGCGCCGAGAAAATGCTCCACGAATGTTCTGGCTGCCGCGAAGAAAGCAAATCGCCCGTCGAAGTGCTTGTGAAACCCCAGCAAATGACGTTACTCTGACTCGAAGGCATCATCTATGCGCCTCATCCTCCAGCGTGTGACGCGCGGATCGGTTATGGTCGATGGGCAGGTCGTCGGCGCGGTGGGCGTGGGCTTCGTGGCCCTGGTCGGCGTGACCCACGCCGATAGCCCCGCCCAGGCCGATCTGCTGGCCCACAAGACTGCCCATCTGCGCGTCTTTGAAGACGATCAGGGCAAAATGAACCGCTCCGTGCTGGATGTGGGCGGCGGGGTGCTGGTCGTGTCGCAGTTCACCCTGTACGCCGACGCGCGGCGCGGGCGGCGGCCCGACTTCATCCGGGCGGCCCGGCCCGAAGTCGCCGCGCCGCTGGTGGAGCATTACGCGGCGGCGCTGCGCCGGGAAGGCGTCACGCGCGTGGAAATGGGTGTCTTCGGCGCGCTGATGCAGGTCGAACTGCTCAACGACGGCCCGGTGACGATCATCCTCGATACGGCGGAGTTGCAGCGGCAGGGGTAAAATCGAGCCGTCAAGCTCAAATCGCCAAGAATCGTGACCCTTGCTCGAACTCAACACGCAGAACTCAACACGTAGAACTCTCTTTTTCGCGCTGCCGCTGCTGCTGGCTTCCCTCGCCTGCGCGATCTCGCCGGGCGGCGCGGGCGTGACGCCGCTTGCTGCGGTTACATCCGCCAACACCACGCCAACGCGCATCGCCGGGGGCGGCGTGCCCTTTACGCCGACGCCCACCATCACGCCCACGTTCACGCCGTCGCTCACGCCCACGCCCACCGACACCCCGACGCCGACCTTCACCCCTACCCCAACGCCGACCTACACGCCGTCCGTCACGCCGACGCCCACGCCGGACGTGATCACGCTCACGCCTGCCCGCCCCGCCAACGAGGCGCCGCCGCCGTTGGGAGGCGCCGTCGAGGCGGCGCTCGCGCCGACCGCCGGGTGGGGCTGCGGGGACTTTCCCTGTGAAAATGATGTGGCGGGTTTCCTGGAGCGCATCCGGGTTCCGACAGGATTTGCGCTGTCCCATGTGGCACAGTTGCCCGGCCAGCCGATCAGCATCGCCTACGGCCCGGACGGGCGGCTGTATGCGGCAGTGCTGGTGGAAGGCACACGCATGGGCGCCATTGTCGCGCTGAACGAGGAGACGGGCAGTGTGGAGTGGATCGCCGAGAATCTGCCCTCGCCCGGCGGAATCGCCTTTCGCCCCGGCACGGACATCCTGTACGTTTCCGGGCGAACCGAGGCAGGCAGCGGCGCGCTGTGGAGCATCCAGCCGGGCGATCCGCCGCGCCTGCTGCGCGACGACCTGCCGTGTTGCCAGTCGGCCATCGCCGGGCAGCCAAACGGGATCGCGTTCGGGCCGGACGGCTATCTCTATCTGGCCGTCGGGGCGCGCTCCGATCACGGCGAAGTCAGCCCGAACCTGCCGCTCACCTACGCCACGCCGACGCCCTGGGAAGGGGCAATCCTGCGCCTGCCGCCGGACGGCAGCGCGATGGAAGTGATCGCGGGTGGCTTCCGCGATCCCATCGATCTGGCCTTCGCACCGGACGGGACGCTCTACGCCAGCGATACCGGGCTATACATCGGCCCCGGCGACCGCGTGATGCGCGTCCAGGCAGGCGGGCATCACGGCTGGCCGTACTGGCGGCTGCGCGGCTGCGCGGAATGCCCGGTCATCCCGCCGGACCTGACGCCCGTGCCCGACTGGCTGCTAGTGCGGGAAGACTCCAGCCCGCGCGGGATCGTCGCCTACACGGGGGCGCAGTTCCCCGCCGACTTCTTCGGCAACCTGTTCGTGGCGCTGTGGAACGGCGTGCCGGGCGCGCAGCGCGTGATCCGGGTGCAGGTGCTCGCCAGCGGGCAGCCGTCGGCGCAGCCGTTCGTCACCGGCCTGATCCGCCCGATTGACGTGGCGGTTGACCCGGACGGCGCGCTGGTGGCGGCCGATTACATCTACGGGCACGTCTGGCGGGTGCGGTATGTGGGGGAGTGACCTTCCACCGGCCCACCAGGACCAGCGGCAGGTTTGCGACGGGGCGAAAATGCGCCACAATAGAAACAGCAAAACAAAAAGACAGCAACGAGGATTTTTGCCATGTCTCGTCGAGTCCTTTTATCCCTGATCGGCGGGGCCGTCGCCCTGGCCTTGCTGCTGACGCTCTCCCCCGCCAGCGCCAATGTCAGCAACCTGCGCCTCACCACCGCGACCTGCTCCGGCGTCACCGTCACCGTGTACTACGATAACGTGGTCGGCGGCACAGCCCCCAATCGGCTGCGCTTTACGGCGGCGCGCGTGACGGCGGGCGGCGACGTGCAATTGGCCCAACTGCTGGTGAACACGCCTGCCGCCGCGCAAGACGTGATCGCCGCGCTGGGCTGGGTCACGGAGCCGACGGGCCAGACCATCCGCGTCACCGTTGATCAGATCGACTCCGCTGCCTCGCCGCTGGTGATCTCGTCGGTCAGCGTCGCCTACGCCTGCGGGACCAGTGGGGGCACCCCCATCGGCGGCACAGCCACGCCGACACCCACGCCGACACCCGTCCCGGCCTCGCAGCTTGAAAGCGCAGCAGGTGTCTCGCGCCTGTATGATGATCTCCTGACCGCCGTCGTCTTCCGTATGGCGAACGGCGACGTGCAGTTCTACCACATCCGGGGCGGCGAAGGCGTATTCGTGGGCAATGTCCCCGCCGCGCAAATGAACCCGGCCCTCTATCAGCCGGGCCAGCGTGTGGCGCAGTTCACCAGCCCGATCACCTCGTGGCGGGTGGACCTTTACTATCACGGTTGGGATGCCTGGCACGCCGTCTACTTCGACAACACCGGCGCACAGCGGGCCGACGCCTGGTTCCATTACGGCGATCCGGGCGCCGGGCGGTCTCCCAACGAACAGCCGCAAGCGCAACCGGGCCAGCCGGGAGTCATCCCGACCGTCGCGGCAGGGCAGGTCGTCATCCCCTTCCCCACGCTGTTCCCGCGCGGCATCCCCACGCCCACCCTGCCCGCCATCGTTCAAATGGGGCAGCCGATTGCCGTGCCGCTGGTGGGCACGCTGACGGCTTATGCGCGCGTGCCGCTGAGTGTGCGCGTCGGGCCGAGCACGGCCACACGGCGCGTGACGGTCATCCCGGCAGGGATGGCGGTCTCGCTGAGCGCGCGGGATGCTTCCGGGCAATGGGCGCTGGGCGTGCTGCCGAACGGACAGTACGGCTGGATGGCGACGCGCTATCTGTCAGTCAATCTGGCGCAGGTGTTAGGCCTGCCGGTGGCGTCGGGATAGTCCCGCGCGCCGCACAGGCACGCGCGCATCTTCACCTTTCCACAACAGCGTTCAGGCGGCCCCGAAAAGGCCGCCTTTTTGCCGCCGACGCGATCTGAACAATATAGGAACACCGGGCGATATTGTGCGAACACGAAAATGGATTAGGATGAAAGCAAGAGGAGTCAGAGGAGCATGGCAATGATCCGTAAATCTTTTCTCGCGGCTGGCCTCATCGTCACCCTGATCCTGTCATTGGTTGGCGCGCAGCCTGCCCAGGCGATCATCGACGATCTCAACCTCAGCTTCACCACCTGCGCTTCCGTTATCGCTACCATCAACTACATCTTCGGCGGCGGGCCGTATCCTCCCGCGCCGAACACCCTGAACTACAGCGTCTTCGTGACGGGCAGCCCCGGCACAGTGCTGGCCTCCGGCTCTCGCCCTGCCCCTGACATCGACGACACCATCAGCATCCCTATTGCCTGGACGGCCCAGCCCAACGGAACCAACATCTCAGTGCGGGTCGTGCAGGTCGATAACGGCGGCGGGGAACACGACGAAACCATCCGCTCCTACAACAACTGTACGGGCGGCACCACGCCCGGCGGCGGCGCCCCCGGCAGCGGCGGACAACCCGCTGCCGACGCCGGCCCCAACGCCCCCACGTACACCGATGCGGCAGTCGCCAGCGAAACACAGCGAGGCATCCAGCGCCTGTTCAGCAGCAGCGCGGCGGTCGTCTACCGGATGCCCAACGGCGACATTCAGTTTTACCGCATCACGCCCCAGGCGGTTGGCCGCTGGGTCGGCACGACCCCCGGCGCCCAGATGAACCCCAGTCTCTACCAGCCGGGACAGTATGTAGGTCAGTTCGGCTACGGCGACGGCTGGTATGCAGACCTGTACTTCCACACCTGGAACACCTGGCACGCCTTCTACACCACCGAAAGCGGCGCATTCGGCGCAGACGTCTGGTTCCAGTACGGCAATCCCAACACCAATCCGGGGAGCGGCGGCGGGTCCGAAGTCCCGCGCCCCCGTCAGCAAGGCGCCACGCCGCCGGCCACACAAAACACTCCCCCGCAGGTGGTCCAGCCGCCGCAGGGATACATCAACGCCAACCCTGCCGTGCCCTGGCCGTTCCTGGACCCTGCGATTGCCGGCATCAACCCGGCCACCGCCGGGTCATTGGCGCAGCCGCAGCCCGGCTACATTACACCGGCTAACGCCGGCCAGGTCCAGCAACCGCTTCAGGTTTCCCCGCAGGTCCAGACCAACCCGAACACGCCCCCGGCGGGGATCGCCTCGCCCGCTTTCTGGCAGACGGTCCTGGCACGCTATGGGGCCACCGTGCGCGCCGAGCGGAACGAATCCTCGGCGCTGCTGGCCGCGCTCGACCCCGGCACGCTGGTCACGCTGGTCGGGCGCGACTCGGCCAGCCAGTGGGTGCTGGCGATCCTGCCGAGCGGGCAGTACGGCTGGATTGCCGCCTCGGTGCTCGCCGATGTCCTGCCGCAGATCGCGGCGCTGCCCGCCGTGCAGTAAGGGCCACAAGGAGGCGAGGATGCAGCCCACACCGCCCACCGCACAACGCCTGGGCACACTTCTGCTGTTGATCATCGGGATGACGGTGACGTTCGCCTGGGGCACCATACCCGCTCATGCCGCCACGATCCGGGGAATCACGCTACACGCCTTCGATTGCGCCGGCCCCACTCTGGAACTCAGTCTGACCGGCGACTTCACTGCCGACGACGGCAACGGTGTGGATAACGTCAACATCCGCGTGCTGGACGGCGTCGGCACGCTGTTGTTCAACATCATCGGCGGCAGCGCAGGCGGCACGGTGGACCGGCAGTTTGCCGTTTCCGACGAGCACGGCCTGGCGCCCGATCCCAGGGCCAACCCTGTCCGCATTGAAGTCTACGAATACGTCGGAGCATATCCCGGCGGTCGCGCGGCAGACCTGCTGGCCTCAGCCGCGTTCAATGTGCCCTGTCTGGCCCTGTTAGCTGCAACGCCTGAGCTGCCGTCTTTCGCCGGCCCGCGTGTGCCCGTCGGCGCGGCGCGCCTGCCCGCCACCACGCGCTTCACGGCCTACCTGTACAGCGCGCCGAGGGCAGCCGCCCAACGGATTGAAACCATCGGCCCGAACACACCGGTCGTCCTGTTCGGGCGGGACCTCTACAATCAGTGGGCGCAGGTCGTGCTGGCGGATGGCCGCGCCGGGTGGATGTCGATGAATATGTTGGGGGTGACGCTGGACCAGATTCAGGTCTTGCCGGTGCGCTGATCCCGGCTTTCAGATAAAGCCCTTCCCCTCTACATCAGGGGAAGGGCCGCTCATGCAGAGAGAAACTCACGCCCCGCCTGCGCTCAGGCCCATTTCGGGGATGTCCGGCAGCGGGCGCTGGTAAAGCCAGGCGTCGAAGAAGGCGTCCAGATTCTGTCTGCCGATCTCCTCTGCCAGGGCGATGAAATCCTCCGTGCGGGCATTGCCGTTCCGGTAGGTGTCAGCATACGTGCGCAGCAGAGTGAAGAACGCCGCGTCCCCGATGCGCTCACGCAGGGCGTGGAGCGTCAACGCGCCGCGATAGTACACGTTCAGGCTGAACAGGTCGTCGGGGGAGGGACGGCCCGGCGGCTCCTGAAATTGTGCAACCCGTCGCGTGTAGGCATACAGGTCGCCGATCCAGGCGTCAAAGGCTTCGCGCCCATGTGCGTGCTCCCGCCACAGCCCCGACGCATAGGTGGCGAACCCCTCGTTCAGCCAGATGTCCTGCCAGCTTGCCAGCGCCACGCTGTTCCCGAACCACTGATGGGCCAGTTCGTGAGCGATCACTTCGTCCGAATTTCCCCTCAGGACATCGCTGCCGTACTGCACCAGCGTCTGGGTCTCCAACGCAAACCCCAGTTCCGTGCCGGCGACCACCACACCGTAAGCCTCGAACGGATAGGGGCCGAACACGCTGCTGTAGTATTCGAGCATGTCCACCTGCCGCGCGAAGACCGTAACCCCTTCTGCCCCCCGTCCGGCAGGGTAGAAGTTGCGGATCGGCAGCCCGTCCGGCCCTTCCTCTTTCACCACGTCAAAATCGGCGATGTTGATCGTAACGAGGTAGCTGGCCGTCGGGTCGGAAGCCTCCCAGACGTAAGTCCTGGAGTCGCCGTCATCGTCGGTCTCGATCAGCAGGCCGTTCGCGGCGACCTCGTAAGGCGGCGGCACGGTGACGCGGATCGTGTAGGTGGCCTTGTCCAGCGGGTGCTCGTTGACCGGGTAGACTTCCGACGCGCCGACCGGCTCCCCGGCGAGGTAGATACCGCCTTCGTAGGTGTTCCAGCCCATCAAAAGCGGGACCGCCTGGGGGACGAGCGCCTGCGGCGTGCCGCTGTAGACCATCTCCACGACAAACGCCTCCCCGTTGAGCAGCGGTTCCGCCGGAATGACGGTTAGTTCGCGCCCGCTGCGGCGATAGTCAGCGGGCGCGCCGTTGACGGTGAGCGCGCGGATCGTGAAGCCGGAAAAATCCAGGTTGAAGGTGCTCAAGTCCTGCGTCGCTTGGGCGTCGATAGTCACCGTCGCGTCGAGGGTGTTTTCGTCCGGGTTCACGTTTAGATCGAGCGTGTAGTGCAGGGCGTCGTAACCGCCGTTGCCCAGGTCGGGATAATACGGATCGCCCAGGCCGGGCGCGCCCGGCTGCGGCCCCTGCGCCCCTGCCGCGCCCGCAAACGCGAGAACGGCTGCCAGCAGAACCATCATACGCCGCATTTTTGCCACCTTTCCCACTGCCCTTCCTGCCGCTTACGGCACAACCGCAACAACCTCGATTTCCACCAGCGCGCCCAACGGCAGGTCCACGCCAGGCACGGTCGAGCGCGCCGGGGGCGAATCCTTGACCCAATCCAGGTAAACCCGGTTCATGGCAGCGAAGTCTTCCAGCCGGTGCAAAAAGACGGTGGTCTTGACGACGTTCGCCATACTGGTACCCGCCGCTTCCAGGATGGCGGACAGGTTGCGCATGGCCTGCTGCGTCTGCTCCTCGATGCCGCCCTCGACCAGCTTGCCGGTCTGCGGATCGAGGCCCAACTGCCCGGCGGTGAAGACAAAGCCGTTAGCCTTGATGCCCTGCGAATAGGCCCCCAGGGCGGCAGGCGCGTTCGGCGTGCGGATAATTTCACGGGACATGGTTTCTCCTTCCGGTTGGCTATAGGAAGCCGCGCCCGACCAGGCGCGCGACAGGATCAGCGCAATCATACCACGTCAGGCGCCAGATGCGGGCAGGTAGCCGCGCGCGGCGAGACGGCCCTGCCCGTCCACGCCGTAAACCAGCGGTACGCCGGTGCGGATGTGCAGGTCGGGCACATCTGCCGGGGCGATGCCGTCTAGCGCCATCACCAGGGCGCGCAGGCTGTTGGCGTGCGCCACCACCAGGACGGTCTGCCCGGCCAGCAGCGGCGGCCTGATGTGCGCCTCGAAATACGGCAGCACCCGCGCGGCGGTATCTTGCAGGCTTTCGCCGTTGGGCGGACGCGCCTCATAGGTGCGCCGCCAGCGATAGACGAGCTCGCGGCCCAGCCGTTGCGCCGTCTCGTCCTTATTCAACCCTTGCAGGTCGCCGTAATGCCGCTCGTTGAGCGCCGGGCTGCACTCGACGGGCACGTCGGTCTGCCCGATCACTTCGAGGATGATCCGCAGCGTGTCCTGGGCACGGCGCAGCGCCGAGGTAAAGGCGCGGTCGAAGCAGCGGCCTCGCAGCATCTCGCCCGCGCGACGCGCCTCCTCCATCCCCTGCGCCGTCAGGGGGACATCCACCCAGCCGGTGAAGCGATTTTCCCGGTTCCACTGCGATTGCCCATGCCGGACCAGAATCAGCGCGCTTTCCGAAGCGATCATGCAGCCCTTCCCCTATCCCCTGCGGTATGAAATCCGACCCTGATTATGCCGCAGGCCGCGCCGTCGGGAACAGATCACCCCCATGAGCAAAGCCTTGCGCCACCGCCTGCCGCTGCTATAATGCACCCGGATCATCTGCACAAGGAGGTACATCGGTGGACGAGTTGAAGGCGCGCATCCGGGCAGAAGGGCAATACCTGGGCAACGGTATCCTCAAGGTAGACAGCCTCCTCAACCACCAGATGGACCCCGGCCTGATGTTGCGCATGGGCCAGGAGATCGCGCGGCGCTTCGCCGACACACGAATCGACCGTATCCTCACTGCCGAAGTCTCCGGCATCGGGCCAGCACTGACGACAGGGATAGCCCTCAATGTGCCCGTCGTCTACGCCCGCAAGCAAAAACCCCTGACCATGTCCGGCCCGGTCTACCTCGAAGTGGCCCCCAGCCACACCAAAGGCGGCGAGGTGCTGTTGCTCGTTTCGGCGGAGTTCCTGCCTGCCGGGGATCATGTATTGATCATCGACGACTTTCTGGCCTCCGGCAAAACCATCGACAGCCTGGTGCGCATCGTGCACAGCGCCCGCTGTCACCTGGCCGGAGTCGCCGTCGTGATCGAAAAGACGTTTGAAATTGGCCGCGAAGCCCTGCAAAAGTATGGCGCGCCTATCGAGGCTCTGGCAAGCATCTCGGCCATCGGCGAAGACGGCAGCGTGTCCTTTGCCGATTAACGTCCTCCCTCTGCCTCTGGCTGTTTCAGAATTCATTAGGATTGTTTGAATTTTGAGATCGCCGGGGCAAAACCATTGACATTCACTTAATTTTATACGATCATTTATATGGTATTGTTCAGCCAGGTAAGGCGCAGAACTGCTTGCCTGGAAATATGTTCGACACTAAAGTACCCCTCATAGTATAAGTCATTGTCGGCCGTTGACCCGATTTCTGTGGCGGCAACAGCGTGCATCCTCTGACGATGCTATTTTGCCAGACCGCAGCCATTCGGGCGATGACGGTAAAAACCGCCCACGAGTTGCCAGACGGCCCAGCGACAGCGGTGGTGTGGATAGGCCGGGAATACGGTGTGCTCAGAGGATCGGAAGACAAACGGCTCGCCCGCCGACAAGAAAAACGCGGTGAACACGTTAGAACTGCAACGACGCATTGTGGAACCAGCGACCCAACAGGCTGAGTTCATGGCGATCAATGAGAGATCAGCCCGCTCAGTGAGCGGATAGCCAGTTACACAAGGAGAAGCACGCATGATTGCAACAGGCGATTCGAAAGCACACACGACCCCATTGGAAACACAACTGGCCGTGTTCCGTGCGCTGGCAGAAAACGCCATCGACGGTGTAGTGATGACCGATCTTGACGGCATCCTCACCTATGCCAATCGCGCTGCGCATGAACTTTTCGGCTACGACTACCAAAAGCAGGAAATGATCGGGCTACATGCTGCGGCAGGCTGGCCGGAAGACCATGTCTCCTTTTTGCAAGAAGTCATCTCCCCGGCAATCTTCGCCGGCGGCTGGCGCGGCGAAGCGCCTCAGAAGCGCAAAGACGGCAGCGTATTCACTGCGCAGATGAGCACTTTTGTCTTGCATGATGAGCAAGGACAG
>Ga0209018_1000105_pt1 | contig 75779 bp, 61 predicted proteins | sample YNPBryBLVA2012_FD_185814 | JGI IMG/M metagenome (GOLD analysis project Ga0209018, IMG submission 185814) | Anoxygenic and chlorotrophic microbial mat microbial communities from Yellowstone National Park, USA - YNP Bryant BLVA 2012 (SPAdes)... ... | reverse complement strand
AAAGTGCTCTCCAACGACGCCCCCGAGCCGAACATCCCCGTCCGCATTCCCGGCCTCCATCCGAAGCGGCTGCCCGAAACCGTGCTTCTGCCGATCGAGCTGCCCGAAGGCGCCATCGACCGAGGAACGCGCTGGACGTACCAAAAGCCTCTCGGCGATGCCATGGCCGCCTTCGAGGCGCGCGCCAAGAGCGCCAAGGGAGACCGCCTCACGATCGACCTTCGGGTCGAGCAAGAGTCCACCGCCTTAGAGGACGAGGCCCTCCAGATCGTGGCGACCGAGACCGAAGCCGCAGCCAGGGCGTCCACCCGGCTGACGGGTTCGGGCCAAGCGACCTTCGATCTGTCCCTAGGCGCCGTCACCTCGTTCTTCCTCAAAGGGAGCGCCGTGACCGCGGTGCAACCGCTGGACGGCCGTGCAGGAACGAGCCGCAAGCTGCGCTTCGAGTACGACGTTCGTCTCGAATCGAAGGCGAAAGCCCGCTAGATGCCGCTCCGATGCCGCAAGGGCACCGCCGGCAAGGCGGCCGCTGGTGGCGCCTCCGACGTCACCCTGAGCAACCGGTCCAAGATGACCTTGAGGCAACCAGCGACCGGAAACGCCAAGAGCATGCCCACGATTCCGAAGAGCGCCCCACCGGACAGGATGACGAACATGCTCACCAGCGGGTGCAACCCGACCGACCGCCCGACCACGCGAGGGTAGACGAGCTGGTCGAACACCACACCGTACACGATGAAGGTCGCCGTGATCGCAACGGCCGCGTGCCAAGAGCTCGGGAACTGGTAAAAGGCCACCATGCCGCTGCCGCTCAGCCCCGTGACGACGAACAACGTCACTGCGCTGATCATCGCCCCAACATAAGGCACCAGATAGATGGCGCCGAACAGAAGGCCCAGCAGCACGGAGTAGGGTGCGCGGAGCAACGTGAGGAGCACGGAGCAACAGAGGATGTACAGGAGCACGGCCATCGTCACTCCCCTCAGGTAGCCGACGAACACCTGGACGATGTCCCCCACGAGCGCCACCGTCTCCGCGCGGATGGACGGAGGCACCCAAGTGACAGACCTGCGCTTGAGCTGGTCCAGATCCCACAGCATGATGAGCGTCAGGAAGGGCGTCAGCAGCAGGAATAGGAGCTGGCTGGCGAACGAGCGGACAATGTCCAGAAAGCCGTTGAAGAAGCTCTGGATAGAGCTGGTGATCGTCTCCTGGTGCGGAGCGAGGTACTGGTCGATCAGCGCGCGCCGCGTCGTGGGCAGCCCGAAGCGCTCAAGGGTCCCACGGTTCCGCTCCAAAAAGAGGTCGATCTGGTCCTTGCGTCCGTGCTTCTGCACCATCAGCGGCGGGCGCCAGCTGACGAAGTAATTCTCACGCTCCTCGGCGTCCCTCAGGTCCTGGATGTATCGGTCAATCTGATCCTTGAACCCAGTGAGCTGCTGACCCAGAATCTGTGCGGCCGGGACGGTGATCGCAACCACCGCCAAGCTGAACAGGAGAAAGATCGAGAGAACGGCGGTTCCCCGGCCCATACCGCGCCTTCGAAGCTTTTGCACGGTCGGGTCCAAGATGGCGCATACGAGACCCGCCACCACGAACGGCAGCAGGATGCTCCGAACGAGGTAAAGAAAGACGAGGGCGGCCAACACCAGGGCCGCCCAGACTACAACGCGCCAACCCATTTCGGGAGGAGCAGGATTACGCGCTGGCTTCCTCGGACTTCGCGGCCTGCTGCCGCTTTGCCTTCTGCTCAGCGACCCACTGCTCAGTCTTCTCCTTCAGCTCCTTGAGCTTCTCACTGAGTTCCTCGCGCGTCTCCAAGCCGGGCTTCGGAGCGAACAGCATCCCGGCTGCGACGCCGATCAGAGCGCCGATCCCGATACCCGCGAGCAAGTAGAGCATAGCGCTCCTGTCTTCGGATTCGCTCATAGCCAACCTCCTGTGCCTGTTCATTGTACACGCCCTCGGCCCAAAAGGCTACGGGAACCGCGCTATTCTTCCGCCGAAAGGATTGTTCCCCCCGCAACAACCGTCCGTCCGATGTAGGCAACGGCGGTCTGCCCAGGCGTGATCGCCTTCACGGGACGATCGAAGACGAGCCGAACGGGGTCCTCCCGATGCAGAACCGCCGGCGCGGGCTCCATGTTCGAGCGGATCTTGGCTCGGACCTTCAGAGGGCCGCCCTCCCGAGGGATCAGGCCCCAGACCACGTCCCCCAGGACCGCCGTTCGCTGCAACAGGTCCGACTCCGATCCGACCACGACCCTCCCCTCCCGTGGCTCGATGCCGATCACGTAGAGCGGCCGCCCGTCTCGGCTGGAAACGCCCAAGCCCCTGCGCTGACCGATGGTGAAGCCCACAACCCCCTGGTGCCGCCCGAGCGTCTGGCCATCGCGTGTGACGAGTTCACCCTCTCGCAGAGCATCCGGGCGCATCCTGCGCAGGAACTCTCGGTAGCCGCCCGCCTCGCTGACGAAGCAGATCTCCTGAGAGTCCGGCTTGTGCGCCACAGGGAGTCCCCACTCGGCGGCGAGCCTCCTCGTTTCGTCCTTGTCGCGCAACTGCCCGAGCGGGAAGAGGAGCCTCCCGAGCCGCTCGCCCTGCAGCATGAACAGCACGTAGCTCTGATCTTTCTGCAGACAGCGGGCCATCATCAGAGCCCGCTCGCCCGACCTCGTGGTCCGGATACGGGCGTAGTGCCCCGTCGCCAAGGCTTCCGCGCCGAACTCGGGCAAGCGCTCCAACAGCGGATCGAACTTGATCAAGCGGTTGCACTGGACGCATGGGTTCGGCGTCCTGCCCTGCGCATACTCCTCGAGGAAGTTCTCGATGACCGTGCTGCGAAAGAGGTCCCGGTAGTTCAGGACGTAGTGGGCGATGCCCAGCTCCCGCGCAACCCTCCGGGCATCCTCCACCGCCCCGAGCGAGCAACAGCCGCTGTGCCGGGGGTCCGTCTGCGACTCCTGCCAGATCTGCAGGGTCACACCCACGACGTCGTAGCCGCGCCGCAACAGCAAGCCTGCGGCGACGCTGCTGTCGACGCCGCCGGACATAGCGACCAGAACCCTACGGCGCGGACTTCGTGCTCGGCGCATAGGGCGGCTGAGAGAGGATCTCTCGCAGGGAGTTGCTGTTCGCGACCTTCGGTGCGACGCCGTCCATGAGAATGATGTACGTGGGCGTGATCTGCACGCCCAGCCTGCTCGTTAGGTCCACGTCGGCGTACATCCTTTTGAAGGCCGGGTCTTCCGGGTTCTGCGCCCTGCGCACCGCCTGCTTCGAGTCGATTCGAAGGTTCTCGAGCACCGACATCAAGCCGTCGATCGTCTTGATCTCGTCCTCCGGGGCCTCATAGACCGCCTCGATGAAGTCGAAGTACCGTCCTTTCTCCTTCGCGATTTCCGCCAGGGTGGACGCCACGAGCGAATACTCGTGTCCCTGCAGCTTGTAGAGCGGCATGTGACGGAACACGAGGCGGATCCGCCCCCCGCTCTCTTGGACGAGCGCATGGACCATCGGATAGCTGGAGCGGCACGCCGGGCAGAAGAGGTCCGCGAACTCCACGATCGTGATCGGGGCGTCGGGGTTGCCGAGGAAGGGGCCGTCCTTCGGCACGAGCACCTCGGGCGTCATCAGCTTCTGCGCTTCCGCGCTGATGGGGGTCTTGGCAGCCTCGCTGCGCATCAGAGAGGCCATGGCTCCCAAGCCGCCCAGGGTGAGGATCGCGAGCGCACCCGCGTAGGCCCACTCGCCGGAACCGCTCGCAGGTCGGATCGAGGCGCCCTTGGCGTGCTGCTGCGACAGGATCGCGTGCGCCAAGAACAGAAGAAGGAGGATGCCGTTGGAGGCCAGGCACCAGTCGCAGGTCTTTTGGATGAACAGCAGGGCGTAGAAGGTCAGGCCAGTCTGCACCAAGAGCGCCACCGAGGTGAGCGCAAACCCAAGATTGACCAGCGAGCGGCTCTGTTCCGTTCCCTTCGCGCCCCGCAAGACCGAGATGGCGGCCAGTGCGAGGTACGCGACGAAGCCGATCACGGCGACGGGCACGCCGAACCAGACCGAGCTCGGGTGACGCGCGACGTCTTGGCATCCGTTGCCGGCCCCGCACGGCACGGTGAGACCGAGGAGGTGTCCCAGACTCAGGACCCCGGCCACGAACATGCCGGCGAACGAGAGGAACGTGCAGACGCGATTGACGAGCGTGGTGCTCACAGACCGGATTATACGTTCCCGGCCCACGGCCCCTCAGGAAGGCCGGCCCCGGCGGGTATCTTTCCAACGCCGATGGCGACGCCGCGGACGGTTCTCCAGCTCGAACGCAAAGCCCCTTCGTTCCGCCCCTCCACGTACTTCATCCAGACGTGGGGCTGCCAGATGAACGAGGAGGACTCCGAACAACTGGCGCTCTCCCTGGAGTCATTGGGGTTCCAGCCTGCCGCGAGCCTCTTGGAGGCTCAGGTGATTCTCCTCAACACCTGCAGCGTCCGGCGCAAGCCGGAGGAGAAGGCGTTCTCGCTCCTTGGAGAGCTGGCCGAGCTGAAGCGGGCCAACCCCGAGCGGGTGATCGGCGTCTGCGGTTGCATGGCGCAGGCGCGGGCCGACGAAATCCGTCGCAGGGCCCCCCACGTGGACTTCGTTCTCGGCACGGGCCACATCGACGAGGCGCCGGCGCTGGTGGAGCACGCCCTGCAGGAGCGCCGATTCGCCAGCAGCTTGGATCTGCCGGAGCGCAAGGGCGCGATCGTCACCGACGTTCCCTCCCGCCGGTTGGACCGGAAACCCAAGCTCAAGGCGTTCGTGCCGATCCAGTACGGGTGCGACAAGTTCTGCTCCTTCTGCATCGTGCCAACCACCCGGGGACGCGAGCGCAGCCGCCCGACGCGGGACATCCTCGAGGAGATCCGCCGCCTCGCGGCGAACGGCACCAGGGAGGTCACCCTTTTGGGACAGACCGTCAACAGCTACGGCAAGAACCTCCAGGCGGGCCGCGTGCCGTTCAGCGAGCTCCTTTGGAGGATCGCCGAGATCGACGGCATTCAGAGGATCCGCTTCACCAGCCCCTACCCGACCGACTTTCGCCAGGACCTGATCGACGCGATCCGCGCCTGCCCCAAGGTGATGGAGCACGTGCACCTGCCTCTCCAGTCTGGAGACGACGAGGTGCTCCGATCGATGCGCCGGCTGTACACCGTGGACCGGTTCCGGGAGATCGTCGGCAGGCTGCGCGAGGCCGTGCCGGGCATCGGCATCACCACCGATCTGATCGTCGGCTTCCCTGGCGAGACCGAGGAGCAGTTCCGGAACACGCTGCGGGCCGTCGAGGAGTTCCAGTTCGACGGCGCCTTCATGTTCGTTTACAGCCCGCGGCCGGGGACGAAGGCCGCCGACCTTCCCCAGGTGCCGATCCAGGAGCGGCGGCGGCGCATCCGCGAGCTGGTCGCGCTCCAGAACGCCATCAGCTTGCGGAAGAACCAAGCGGCGGTAGGAACGGCGTTCGAGGTTCTGGTCGAGGGTCCTTCGCCCAAGAACCCCGACAGGCTCCAGGGATTCTCGCGTGAGAACAAGATGGTGCACTTCGTCGGACCCGAGGGCCTGGTGGGCCAGACGGTTCTCGTCCGGGCGACCTCCGGCCACCTGTGGGGAGTGGCGGGGGACCTCGTTCCCTCGCACTAGATTCGGGTACCGTGCGCACGATGAGACGCGCGCTTGGCATCCTCGCAGCCTCCACGCTCGCCGCCGGAGCGTTCGGGCAGGGCATTTCGCTGAAGGCGGGCTACTTCTCCGGGGAATCGTTCACGGGATTCGGCGGCTCGTCGGTGCGGCTGGAGGGCTTGGAGCTCGGGGCCGACCTGACCCTTCTGAAGCTGCCGCTCGTGCCCGTCGAGCTCCGCCTGAGTCCGAGCGTGGTGTTCGGGGGTGGCCTCCGGCACGGTGCGGACGACGACGGCACGATCTACCGGCTAATGGCCACGGCCCGGGTGAGCAAGCCGGGCGGCACCGGCTACCTGGCGGGCGGCCTGGGGTTCGCACGCATCGAGCCGAGAGGCGGAGCCCCGTTCGAATCCAAGGACGGGTTCGTGGGACAGATCGCGCTCGGTTCCGCCGCGGCGAACGTCGCCCCGCTCGTCCCGCAGCCGTTCTTCGAGGTGGCTTACTCCTTCGGCGACGCCGAGTTCCGCGGGCTCACCCTCTCCGTCGGCGTCCGGCTCTGAGACGCCTCTCGCAGGCAACGACGGGTCTGGCGGAGAACCGCCAGACCCATCCATCCTTCTGCGCGTCCCAGGCTATCTGCGCCGACGCCGCAGCGCCGCTCCGAGCCCCAAGGCAGCGAGACCCAGGGTGGCCGGCTCCGGAACCGGAATGCTCGAGGGCCCGACGCCGTCCTGATACTGCCAAACCACATCCTGGCCGGAGTCTGGGCCGAACAGCGAGACGTCATCTCCGTAGTTCGGTCCGTACACGCCCATCACCATCTTCAGCAGGGGGTTGAAGTTGGAGACTTGGGGCACAGAAGACTTCAGGAGCGTGTAGTTGAGCAGGAACTCCCCTCGCTCCACTAGATTCCATTGCGGGTAGAAGGGGTCAGGCGCCGCGCCCCGCGAGAGCGACAGCACGTACGGAGCCGAACTGTTCCCCAAGCCCACAACGTTCTTGGACTGATCCGAGTAGTTCTGGGCGAGGCCGATGAACCCGTTCTGCTGGTGGATGTAGCCCTGGAAGCCACCCTTGATGTACGACGTAGAGCCGAACGGAGACGGGGTGAACTTGCTCCTCGATCGGTCGCCGTCCTCCGGATTCCCGCCGTACACCGGCTTCCAAGGCCCGGTCCCGAGGAAGTCGAACTTGAAGTAAGCCGAGCGGACGTACGAACCGACATCCTCTCCGTAGCGCGCTACGAAGCCCAGTCCGAGGACGATGTCCGTCGCGGCCCAGCCGGCCTTGCCCGAGATGTCGCCGACCGCCCCAACCGAATTGAAGCCGCCGGAGAGCCCGCTCCACGGCCCCACGACCGAGTAGGCGCTGAAGGCAACCGGGCCATTGTTGAGGTCGGCGAGGAGGTTCGTATCCTGCGAGTCGCCAACGAGGGTCCAGCCGTCGGCCTCAGGATCGCCGGTCAGCCCCAAAGCATGGGCCGAGGGCAGCACGGACGCGAGGGCGAGCGCAACGATTCCCTTTCGAATCCACCGCATGCATCCATGGTACTTCATTCCCGCCGGTTTGCGGCCAAGGTGCCCGCAAATCGGGGCCGATCCTGGCAAAGGTCTCAGGAATCCGCCGGGAGGTCTCGGATCCGCTCGTACAATGGCGGCATGAGGCTCTCGCTCCTCGTCGCGTTTGCCGGCTGCGCCGTGGCCCTCGCCGGCTGTGGATCCGCCGATTCGTCGACGGTCGTCTCGCAAGAGGGCGAGGCGACGCTGACCCTGAGGCTCCAGGTGCCCAAACCCGATCCGGCGAACCCCCTCGCCCTGGCCAAGCCCCCGGAGGAGGTGTTCGACCTCCCGGACCCGAGGGTCTGGTCCGTGGAGCGCGGCACGGACAAGGACGGAAACGTCCTGATCACGGCAACCCGCCAGCTTCCAATCGGACAAGACGTGGACCCTGGCGTCTCGCTGCTCAGCAAGAAGACCCGCCTGACGCGGTCCAAGGTGCGCGTCGATCGGACGACCAACGGCTGGCGCTACGCAGCGACGCTGGAGTGGCTCGGCGAAGCGCAGAAGCAGAACGAGGCGGAGCTGGGGAAGGCCTCCCGCGAGCTGCTCTCCGCCCTGCCGGCTGGAACTGCGACTCCGCAGGAAGCTCGTGCGATCGCGCAAGACGCACAGCTTCGAGTTTGGCGACTGCTGTTCGGACCGCCGGAACCGCTGCTGCCGCAGATTCTCTTCTCGAGTCAGGAATCCGTGCAGAGAAAGCTCCGAGCCAAGCTCTTCGTCGCGATCGAGGGCGTTCTCGCGAGCAGGCTGGGGAACCGTCTGTCGACCGAGCAGCGCCGGGCCCTTGCTCAGGCGGCGCTGAGCTCGGCGAACCCGACGCAGAACGTGACGCAGAACGCCAGCGCCCAGGGCCAGGACCAAAGCAAAGACCAGCCGCTCCTCGGCCTCTCCTTCGCGGTGCGCTTGCCTGGAAGGATCGTTCTTCACAACGGGCTGCTGGATCCGGTGACCGGCGAGGTCTACTGGGACCTCCTGCCCCAGGCCGCCCAGCCCGGCCCGGTGGTCCTGCACGCCAGCTCCGCTCCCTAGTGCGGGAAGGTCGGGGTAGCCTCTGGCGCATGGCAGACTATCCCGCCTCCGTCCACAAGAGTTGCCGATATCTGCAGACGGCTGACGGCAAGCCGTTCTTCTGGCTGGCCGACACGGCTTGGGAGCTGTTCCATCGACTGTCTCGGGAGGAGATCGCTGAGTACCTGACGGTCCGCCGACAGCAGGGCTTCAACGTGGTCCAGGCGGTGGCGCTCGCCGAGTTGGACGGTCTCCGGACACCCAACCGCGAGGGGCACCTCCCGCTTCAGAACGAGGACCCAACCCGCCCGAACGAGCCGTACTGGAACCTCGTCGACCACGCCTTCGATCTTGCGGAGAGGGAGGGCATCACGATCGGCTTCCTACCGACTTGGGGCGACAAGTTCCACAAGGCATGGGGCGAGGGTCCGGTGGTCTTCAACCCCCAGAACGCCCGGGACTACGGCCGCTTCCTGGGGGAGCGCTACGGACATCGCAGGAACCTCGTGTGGATCCTCGGGGGCGACCGATCGATCGAGCCGGAGCACCTGCCCATTCTGCGCGCCATGGCCGAGGGCATCCGAGAGGCTGAGAAGATCCGCCACCTGATGACACTCCATCCGCAGGGAGGCTGCAGCTCCTCGCAGTTCGTCCACGGGGAAGCCTGGCTCGACTTCAACATGCTGCAGTCCGGGCACTGGTGGTTCGATACGAGGCCGGACCAGATGGTGGAGCGCGACCTGGCGCTGCAGCCGCCCAAGCCGGTCTTGGACGGCGAGCCGAACTACGAGAACCACAGGCCGTTCCGCGCGCTGGGCGAGCTGAAGGACCTCAACATCCCGCCGTTCGGAGCCTATCACGTGCGACGGGCGAGCTACGCCAGCGTGTTCGCCGGCGGCTGCGGGGTCACCTACGGCTGCCACGCGGTCTGGCAGATGGCCCAGCCGGGCTTCGTTGGCATCAACCACCCGATCGGCACCTGGAAGCAGTCGCTGCCCCTGCCGGGTGCCCGGCAGCTCGTTCACCTCAAGCAGCTCATGCTCGGGATGGGTCTGTTCGACGTGGTTCCCGACCAATCGCTGATCCTGGTTGGGCTGGGTGAAGGCGTCGAGACGGCGCGAGCCTGCCGAACCCGCGACGGCAAGAGGGCCGCCATCTACCTTCCTTGGCCCAGGCCTGTCCGCCCTGACGCCGCCAAGCTGGCTCCGGGAGGCCGCTGGGAGTGGTTCGATCCAAGGACCGGGCAGACCGTCCGAGCCTCGGAGGTGAACGGCTATTTCGATGCGCCCACTGCAGAGGACTGGGTGCTTCTCTACCGCTGAGGGGAGACCCTCACTCCCACTCGATGGTGGCCGGGGGTTTGCTGGTCAGGTCGTAAAGAACACGGTTGACCCCCGGCACCTCGTTCACGATGCGGTTGGCGATCGCCTCGAGAACCTCGAAGTCCAGCGGCTTCGCGCGGGCCGTCATGGCGTCCTCGCTCTCCACGGCGCGCAGCACGATCGGTTGCTGGTAGGTGCGCTCGTCGCCCATCACCCCGACGCTGCGCACGTCCAGCAAGGCGGCGTAGCTCTGCCAGATGCCCCGATGGAGGCCTCGCCGGCGGAGCTCCTCCCGGAAGATCCAGTCCGCTTCCTGAACGATCCGCACCCGCTCGGGCGTGACCTCGCCAAGAATGCGCACAGCCAGCCCCGGCCCTGGGAACGGCTCCCGTTCGACCACGTCCTCGGGCAAGCCCAAGGCCCTGCCCACCGCTCTCACCTCGTCCTTGAAGAGCCACCGCAACGGCTCGATGAGCTTCATCCGCATCCACTCCGGCAGCCCGCCCACGTTGTGGTGCGTCTTGATGGTGGCCGCGGTCTCCGAGCCGCTCTCGATGACGTCCGGATACAGGGTCCCTTGGGCCAGGTGGCTGCACTGGCTGAGCTGGTCGGCGTGCTCCTCGAAGACCTTGACGAACTCGGCACCGATGATCTTGCGCTTCCGCTCCGGATCCGTCACGCCCCGCAGGCTCCGGAAGAAGCGCTCCCGCGCGTCGAACACCAGCAGACGCGGGTGGAACACACAGGTGAACGTCTCCCTGACCTGCTCCGCCTCGCCCTTGCGCAGCAGGCCGTGGTCCACGAACACGCACACCGCCCGGTCTCCGATCGCCCGGGTCAGCAGGGCCGCCATGACCGAGCTGTCCACGCCGCCGCTCACTGCGCAGAGGACCTGCCCGTCACCAACCTCGGCGCGGACCCGGTCGACAGTCTCCTCGATGAACGCCTCGCTCGTCCAATCGCCTTGGAGACCCGCGAGCTCGAAGAGGAAGCGACGGAGGATCTCCCTGCCCGATGGGGTGTGGCTGACTTCCGGGTGGAACTGGACGCCCCACAGCCTGCGCTCGCGATCCTCGATGGCCGCGACCGGGCAGCTCTCGGTCGACGCAACCACGCGCGCGCCCGGGGGAGGAATCTCCACTTGATCTCCGTGGCTCATCCACACCTGGGGGGAGTCCAGCCCGGCCAGCCAGGAGTCCGAATCCACCACGCTCAGGAGCCGCTTGCCGTACTCCTTGGCCTCGCACGCAACGACCCGCCCTCCCAAGCGATGAGCCATCAGTTGGAGGCCGTAGCAGATGCCCAGCTTCGGAAGCCCCTCCAGCAGGCTGAAGTCGATGGTCGGCGCGCCAGGCTCTCGGACCGAGCGCGGGCCGCCGCTCAGAATGACGGCATCGGGACGGTCTGTCCGAATCCGCTCTTCCGCCTTGGTCCAAGGGACCATCTCGCTGAACACGCCGAGTTCCCTCACCCGGCGAACGATCAGCTGGGTGTATTGGCCGCCGAAGTCGATCACGAGGACGGTTTGGTGCTTCATCCGGAGGTGCCCCTGTGCGAGCTTCAGGATTGTACCGACCGACCCAAGCGCGAGGCCCGAGCGGCCTGCGCCGCCCGGGCCCCTGCCTCAGCATCCCCGGGAGCTAGAACCCGAGGAGGCGCAACGGCCAGAACACCAGGCCCAGCACAGAGCTGATCTCGCCGGTTCCCGCCTTGCCGCTCTGCGGCACGAACACCACGTCGCGGTCTTGGAGGACCGGATCCACGGCCCCGGGCTTGTTCGCGATGATGTCCCGATAGTTGATGTTGATCCTCTCCACCTTGCCCTCGGGGGTCTGACGGATGATCGTGACGCCGTCGGTCTTGGCGCCCGGCGCGGGTCCGCCGGCGTTGGAGATGGCCTGGGACAGCGTCCACTCTCGGCCGTCCGGAATCACCTGGGCTCCGGACTGCTTCACCTGCCCGACGACGGCGATGCGGGCCGTCACCTCGGGAATGATGATCGTGTCGTTGTCCTCGAGCTTCAGATTCAGGTCCGTTCGACCCTTCTTGACGGCCGCGTACATGTCGACGGGAATCTCTTGGCCGCGACGCACCACTTTGGCCTTCGTGAGCGCGGCCCGCTCGCTCTCGCCGCCTGCGGCCGCGAGCGCCTCGACGATGCCCTGGCCCTCAAGGATGGTCACCAAGCCCGGCCGACCCACCGGACCAAGGATGTTCACGCGGATCGTGGCGTCGCTCTGGATGCTGATCACGTCGCCGGGCTGGAGGAGCAGGTTCGACTCATTCTTGCCGTCGATGAAGATCTCGCGCAGCTCCACGACGGTGGTCTTCCCTCCGCGGATGACCAGCGCGCGGAGGCGCTCCGGCAGGTTCGCCAAACCGCCGACGGCCGCGATGGCTTCCGTCAGCCGCCAACCGGGCCGGTAGTCGATGATGCTCGGGCGTCCGACCGCGCCCAGCACGTAGACTCGGTTCAGGCGCATCTGCTTCACGTTGACCGTGACCTGGGGCTCCCTCAGCTCGCGCCGGAGGGCCTGCTCCAGCCGGTACTTCAGCTCCGTCACGGTCAAGCCTGCTGCCTCGACGTCACCGATGATCGGCATGGTGAACTTGCCGTCCAAGCGGATCAGAAAGTCGCCGGAGAGCTCCGGCACGTCCCGCGTCACCACCGAGATGACGTCCTCCGGGCCAAGCTTGTAATCCGAGGGAATCTCCAACGGACGGTCGCCAGGCGGCGTGCCCTGAGCCGGGGCTCCAGGAACGAGCCACGCCACGAGGCTCAGAACGACGAACAGAATCCACGGTGACGAACGCATCGGCATTTCCTCTTATCTTCGGCAACGGCCATCGCGGACGATAGCCCAAACGGTGAAACACACATCCAGCACGGCTCGTGCCCCATGCCTGGAGAATCGGGTCCTTAGCAGGCTCCCTCGCCTCGAAGAACGGACAGGGGAGTCTTCAGGAGGATCTTGAGATCGGTCCAGAACGACATCTCGTCAAGGTACTTGTGGTCCAGAGCCATCCACTCATCGAACGTGAGGCGACTCCGTCCGCAGATCTGCCAGTAGCACGTGAGCCCCGGCTTGACGGTCAGCCGCTGCCAGGCGTAGTCGTCGTACTGCTCGACCTCGCGCGGCAAGGGCGGGCGCGGACCTACCAGGCTCATGTGGCCGGTGAACACATGCACCAGCTGCGGAAGCTCGTCCAAGCTGAACTTGCGGAGCCAACGCCCTACCTTGGTCACTCTCGGATCGTTGGTCATCTTGAAGATCGGGCCGTCCTTCTCGTTCTTGGCCACGAGATCTGCAAGACGCTGGTCCGCGTCGACGTACATCGACCGGAATTTGATGAACTTGAATCTTCGCCCGTCCTTGCCGACCCGATCGCAGCAGTAGAAGACCGGACCCGGGCTGGAGAGCTTGACGAGCAGCGCGAGCACGACGAAGAGGGGAAAAAGCAACACCAGGAGCGCCGCCGAAACCACGACGTCCAGCATCCTCTTGGCGGCCAGATAGCCCTTGGATGGCGACCGGCGCTCGCCGTTCAGAATCGGACTGGTCCGCGTTCCCGTGATCATCGGTCGACTAACCGCCATCGCATCACCCGTTGCAGCCTCGGACGAACCCCAACAGGCGCTCCTTTGCCGCCCAGCAAGGCAGAACCACTTCAGCACCTTCATTGTACATTGCCTTTCCTTGCGCTGATTGGGACAACAGCACCCTACTCCGCTTGCAAAGGCCGTTCCAGGCTTGGCCCACAGCGGCGGAACTCCGAATCCTGCGAGGTCCCTCGGCCCTATTCGACCGTGACGGACTTCGCGAGGTTCCGCGGCTGGTCGATCTCGCATCCGCGGCGACGAGCCACGTGGTAGGCGAGCAGCTGCATGGGAATCACGCTCATCAGCGCCGAGAAGAAGTCGAACTTGGACTTCGGCAAGCGAAGCACGTGGTCCGCCACCTGGCACGTGGTCTCGTCGTCCTCGGTCGTGAGAGCGATCAGCGTGCCACCCCTGGCCTTGATCTCCATCATGTTGGACACGGTCTTCTCGCGCACTTTGGAATCCGTCGCGCCTACGATCGCCACCACGCCGTTCTCCACCAAGGCCAGCGGACCGTGCTTCATCTCTCCGGCCGGAGACTCCTGCGTCGGGATGTAGGCGACCTCCTTCAGCTTCAGCGCGCCCTCGAGCGCGACGTGCGCGTCGGCGGCCCGGCCGACGAAGAACACCAGCGGGGACGCCGCGACCTTCCCGGCCAGAGGCTCCACTTGCCTCTCCAACGCGAGCGCCGCCCGGGCCATCTCGGAGAGGCGCTTCAGCTCGTCCACCCCCTCCGAGACGCGCACGCCCGGTGCCTCCCGCACCTGAGCGAGGTAGAAAGCCAGCAAAGCAAGGACGACCACCTGGGCCGTGTAGGCCTTCGTGCTGGCGACGGAGATTTCCGGACCCGCCTGCGTGAGGATGGTGCGGTCGCACTCCCTTGCGATGCTCGAGCCCACCACGTTCACGATGCCCAGCGTTCGGATCCGACGCTGCTGGCAGAGCTTGAGGGCGGCGAGGGAGTCCGCGGTCTCGCCCGACTGGGAGATGAAGATCGCCAGCGATTTGTCGGAGAGCACCGGGTCGCCGTATCGGAACTCGCTCGAGTGGAACACATCGGTCGGCAACCGAAGCAGCCTCTCGAACAGGTGCTTGCCCATCAGGCCGGCGTGGTACGCGGTGCCGCAGGCGACGATGTTGATGCGGTCGATCTCCGTCCACACGTAGTCGGAGAAGATGTTCTCGAACCGGATCCGCCCCGCCTCGTCGATCCGCCCGAGCAGGCACTGCCGGATCACATCGGGTTGCTCGTGGATCTCCTTGATCATGAAGTGCTCATAGCCGCCCCGTTCGGCGGCCGCGACGTCCCACTGCACCTCCATCGGCTCCAGCGGCGCGGGTTTGCCCGATCCATCCAGAAGCGCGACCCCGTCCCGCCGGAGAACCGCGACCTCGCCCTCCTTCACGACCACCACCTTGCGCGTGAACGGGAGCAGGGCCGGAATGTCGCTGGCTAGGAACTGCTCGCCGTCGCCCAGGCCCACGATCAGCGGACTGGCGTTGCGGGTGGCCACGATCTTGTCCGGCTCGCGCTTGCTGATCACGACGAACGCGTAGGCCCCTCTGAGCTTCCCCGCGGCCCTGCGGACCGCCTCCTCGAGCGGCACGCCCTCCTGGTACTCCCGTCCGATCACGTGCGCGGCGACTTCGGTGTCGGTCTCGCTTCGGAACGAGTGGCCCTCCGCCGCGAGCCGCTCCTTCAGTTCCAGGTAGTTCTCGATGATGCCGTTGTGGATGATCGCCACCTGCTGGAACTGGTCGTAGTGCGGGTGGGCGTTCTCGTCCGTGGGTCCCCCGTGGGTCGCCCATCGGGAGTGGGCGATCGCGAGGCTCGCCTCCGGCATCTCCTCCTCCACCGCCTTGCCCAGCTCGCTGAGCTTGCCGGCGCGCTTGACGATCCGGATGTCCCCATCCTGCAGGTAGGCGATGCCTGCGCTGTCATAACCCCGGTATTCGAGCAGCTTCAGTTGCTCGAACACGGTCCTCACGGCGTTCCTGGGGCCCAGATATCCGGCGATTCCGCACATCGCCTTTGATGATAACCGCGCCGGAGCCTGTTCGGCTGAGGCCATAATGCTCCTGATGTCGCTTCGCGGGTTGGTTCGGCTGGCTCGGCCCCACCACTGGACCAAGAACCTGCTCGTGTTCGCCGGACTGCTGTTCACCGGCTCGTTTCGGAATCCCGAGGCGTGGAGGGCATCCGTCTCGGCGTTCGCCACGATGTGCCTGATCAGCTCGGCGTTCTACGCTTGGAACGATGTGCGCGACGCGGAGAGGGATCTGGCCCACCCGCGAAAGCGGAACCGGCCGATCCCGAGCGGCGAGGTTTCGCCCAGACTCGCCGTCGCGTTCGCCGCCGCTCTTCTGGTCGTCGGCGCCCTCCTGGCGGTGCAACTACGACCGGCCGCCTTTGGGCTCATCGCCCTGTACGCCGGGATCCAGCTGGCCTACAACGCCGGTCTCAAGGCCGTGCCGGTGCTCGACGCCTGCGCCGTGGGTTCGGGCTTCGTTCTCCGCGCCGCGGTCGGCGCCGCCGCGATGGGCGTGGCCGTGTCCGGTTGGCTCCTGCTCTGCACCGGGGCTTTGGCGCTTCTGGTGAGCTTCGGCAAGCGGCGCGCGGAGTTCCACTCCTTGGGAGAGCAACGTTCCGACGTGAGGCCGAGCCTGTCCGCCTACACCAAGGAGTCTCTGGACGGACTGGTGACGCTTGCGGCCAGCGCCTCGGTCCTCTGCTACGGGCTCTACGCGATCGAGAGCCACACGGCTCGCAACCACCCGAGCCTCTTCCTGACCGCGCCTTTGGTGGCGTATGGGGTGATGCGCTACCTGCTCTTGGTGTTCCAAGGCGCGGAGGGGATCGGGGAGCCTGATCTGCTGCTGATCCGCGACCGCCACCTGGTGGCTACCGTAGCGCTCTTTTGCGTGCTCGCCGCGCTGGCGATGATGGACGTGGTGCCCTCCCTGGGAATCGAGAGGCTGCAATGAAGCGGTATGAGAGGGCGATCGTCGTGGGCGCGTCGTCGGGCTTGGGGCGGGCGATCGCCCTTCACCTCGCCCAGGCTGGCTCCACCGTGGTCGCCGTGGCGCGCCGCGGTGACCGGTTGAGGGAGCTCGCCGATTCCAGCCCTGGTCGGATCCTGCCCCTGGTGCACGACGTCACGCGGACCGAGGAAGCCGCGCGAGCCTTCGCCGACGCCTGCAGAATGGCGGGAGGCTTGGACCTCATCGTCTACTCCGCCGGCTTCATGCCGACGGTCGGAGCAACGGAGTTCAACACGGAGAAGGACCTTCGCATCTTCGCGGTGAACGTGCTCGGCGCGATAGCCTGGCTCAACCAGGCGGCCGAGCGCTTCCAGCAGGCGGGCCACGGCGCGATCGTCGGCATCGGCAGCGTGGCCGGGGACCGCGGGAGGCGCGGCCAGCCCGCCTACAACGCGAGCAAGGCCGCTCTGCACGCCTACCTCGAGGCGCTCCGAAACAGGCTGTACGCCCGAGGCGTCTCCGTGGCGACCTTCAAGCCCGGCCCGATGCGCACCGAAATGACGGCCCACCTGAGCCTACGCAACGCCATGGATCCGGAGGTCGCTGCGGCGAAGATTCTCGCGAAGGCCCACGTGTCGGGCGAGCACTACCTCTCCCTCAGCCATCGGTTCGTCTTCGCCGTTTTGCGCAACCTGCCGTCTTCGGTGTTCCGGAGGTTGCCGGTTTGAAGCTGGAGGGCCGCCTGGCCCGCCTCTGCGGCTACGGCATGACCGCCGCGGCGGACGGCTATCTGTTCCAGCCGACCTGCGAGGACGACTTCCGGGCGCTTCTCCGTCTCGCGCGGCTCACCGGCCGAAAGGTGGTGCTGCGCGGCGCTGGGAGGAGCTACGGCGACGCGGCGATCCTGCCGGAGGCCATCGCCGTCGGCCTGGAGCGGCTGAACCGCGTGCTGAGCTGGGACCCGACGACCGGCCTGTTGGTCGCCGAGGCCGGCGTGACCATCGGCGACCTGTGGCGGTACACCCTGCAGGACGGCTGGTGGCCGCCCGTCGTCAGCGGAACCATGTTCCCCACGCTCGGCGGCGCCATCGCGATGAACATCCACGGCAAGAACGCCTTTCGAGCCGGAACGATCGGAGAGCACCTGGAGTGGCTCGACGTCATGGACTCCTCCGGCACGGTGCACCGCCTGACGCCCGACTCCGCTGCGTTCCGCGCGGTGGTTGGAGGCGCGGGTCTGACCGGGATCATCGTGAGGGCGGCGCTGCGCATGAAGCGGGTGCCGTCTGGAGACCTGCGGGTCTACGCCCAAGCGGTGGACAGCTGGGACCAGCAGTTCGAGGTCTTCGAGCGGTTCGCCGGCGACGCGGACTACCTGGTCAGCTGGGTCGATTGCTTCGCTCGCGGCAAGTCGGCCGGCAGAGGATTGATCCACGCCGCCTGGTACGCCGAGGGAAGCCCTGCGACGCTGCGGGCCGAACACCAGGACCTGCCGGACACCATCCTCGGCCTGGTGCCCAAGTCCGTGGTGTGGCGGGTTCTCAAGCTCCTCAACCGGCGAGCCGCGATGCGTCTGCTGAACGCCGCCAAGTATCGGCTTGGCACGGTGATCGGGAACGGCAAGACGGAGCACCAGAGCCTCGTGGCCTTCTCGTTCCTTCTCGACTACGTGCCGAACTGGCGCTGGGCATACCTGCCGGGCGGATTCATCCAGTACCAGTCGTTCGTGCCGAAGGAGACCGCCCGCTGGGTCTTCGAGAACCAGATCGCCCTGCAGCAGGAGCGGAGGCTCGAGTCGTTCCTCGGCGTCCTCAAGCGCCATCGGCCGGACCCGTTCCTGATCAGCCACGGCGTGGACGGGTTCTCCCTAGCCTTAGACTTCAAGGTCACCCCTTCCAACCGAGAGAGGCTTTGGGAGCTCGCCCACGAGATGAACGAGCTCGTCCTGGAGGCCGGAGGTCGGTTCTACCTCGCCAAGGACTCGACGCTTCGCCCCGAGGACCTCCGACGCTGGCTCGGCCCGAACTTGGAGGAATGGCGCGGCTGGAGACGCCGCTTCGATCCGGACGGCCTTCTCGTCTCCTCGCTCGGACTGCGCACGGGGCTGATCGAGCCATGAGGCTAGCGGTTCTGGTGATGGGCGTCAGCGGGTCGGGCAAGACGACGATCGGGAGGCTGCTCGCGGGCCGGCTCGGATGCGCGTTCCTCGACGCCGACGACTTCCATCCGCCGGAGAACGTCGCGAAGATGGCCGCAGGGAGGCCCCTCACCGACGAGGACCGCGCACCTTGGCTCGACGCCTTGGCCGACCAGCTCTCGCGGCGCGAGCGCGTCGTGCTGGCCTGCTCCGCGCTGAAGGCCTCCTACCGGGAGCGCCTCTTGCAGGCTAGGCCGGACCTTCGGGTGGTGTGGCTCCGGGGCGAGCCGGAGCTGATTCGGCAGCGCATGGAGTCCCGCCGACACCCCTTCATGCCGGCTTCGCTGCTCAATTCCCAGTTCCGAGACCTCGAGCCTCCTGCGGACGCAACCGCCGTGGACGTGTCGCGCCCGCCGGAGGCGATCGTGGAGGAGCTGGCGCGCATTCTGGAGACCAAACCATGAGGATTGGAATCGTTGGATTGGGACGCATGGGGCGGCAGCTCGCCCTTCGGCTCCATCGGGCCGGCTTCGAACCGGTGGGACACGACCTGGACGAGACGGCGAGGGCCGGCGCCCGTCAAGATGGCCTGCGCACCGTCGGCTCCCTGCGGGAACTGGCGGAGTCTCTCGAGTGCCCGCGGCGGCTGTGGGTCATGGTCCCCGCGGGCGAGCCGACCGACGCCGTCCTGCGCGAGCTCCTCGAGCTCTTGGAGCCCGGGGACAGCGTGGTGGACGGAGGCAACTCGAACTACCTGGACTCCATGGCGCGCGCCGAGCGATTCCACGAGAAGGGTCTGGGCTTCTTGGACGTGGGAACCAGCGGAGGCGTGTGGGGCTTGGAGAACGGCTACTGCCTGATGGTGGGTGGCAGCGACAGCCTCTTCGCGGCCTGGTCCGACGTGTTTCAGGCCCTCGCACCGAGCCCGGACGCGGGATGGGTCCATGCAGGACCGAACGGGGCTGGGCATTACGCCAAGATGGTGCACAACGCGATCGAGTACGGCATGATGCAGGCCTTGGCCGAGGGCCTGGAGCTTCTGCAGGCGAAGCCTCTGGTTCGGGACGTCGGCGCCGTCGCGGAGGCGTGGCGGCACGGCAGCGTGGTCCGCTCGTGGCTGTTGGACCTGGCGGCGAAGGGCTTGAGAGAGGAACCCGGCCTCGAGACGCTGGCACCCCACGTTTCGGACAGCGGCGAGGGTCGCTGGGCCGTGGAGGAGTCCGTTCGGCTCGGAGTGCCGACTCCGGTCATCGCCACGTCCTTGTACGCCAGGTTCTCCTCCCGGCAGGAGAACTCGTTCGCCGCGAGGGTTCTCGCGATGCTCCGCCGCCAGTTCGGTGGCCACGCGGTGCAGCGCCGGGATGAAGGTCAGCGGTAGAGGAGGTACTTCTCCCGGACCTTTCGGAACGCGGCCAGCTCCTCGGCGAACCTCCGCTCGGTGGCGCGGGCGCCCTTCTCCACAATGAGACGTGAGGCCTCGTCGTTCGCAACCAGGTTCACGAGCTTCGCCCCATCCCACTGCGGATAGCGACGGCCGAGCTCATGGGCGAGCTCCATGCCGACGCGCACCGGGTCCAGCCGATTCCGATCGACGACCATCATCGAGACCCCGCCGCAAGCCTCCCCCGCATACTTGCTGGAGGCGGGGACGTTACATCGAGGGTAGAACCGAATTCCGGCGAGCCGCTTCGCGTTCATCGCCGCCGCGAGGTCTTGGCCGTCGATCCAGGGAGCGCCGATCCACTCGAAGGGCGTGTCCGTTCCCCGCCCGACGGAAACGTTCGTCGCCTCGATCAGGCAGATTCCCGGATAGAGCAGCGCCTGCGTCGGCGACCTCATGTTCGGCGAAGGGTTCACCCACGTCTGCCCCGTCTCGTCGAACCACATGCCCCTGGACCAACCCTCCATCAGCACCACGTGCAGGTCGCAGCCGATCCCGCGCTCCTCGTTGAACAGCGTCGCGAGCTCGCCGACCGTCATGCCGTGGGCGACCGGCAGCTCGTGGTAGGCGGTGAGGCCCCTGTGCTTCGGCTCGGAGAGCGGACCGCCCACGTACAGCCCGCGGATCGGGTTCGGCCGATCCAGCACGATCACCCGGATGCCGCGCTTGGCCGCCTCCTCCATCGCGTAGCCCAGGGTGCCGATGTACGTGTAGAAGCGCGAACCGACGTCCTGGATATCGAACACAAGCGTGTCGATGCCGTCCAGCTGCTCCGGCCGTGGCCGATAGCGGTACTCCCTCTCCCTCGGATTGTAGAGCGAGTACACCGGCAGCCCAGTCTTAGGGTCGCGGCCGTCCGCAACGGGCTCATCGAGCTCCCCCCGGATGCCGTGCTCCGGGCCGAAGAGGGCGACGAGCTTCACACCCGGCGCCTGGAACAGGACGTCGGCCGTCTGCCGGCCGTCCAGCGTTCGCCCCGTGTGGTTCGTGATGAGTCCGACGCTCCGCCCGTGAAGGAGCCGAAAACCGTCGCGTTCCAAAACATCGATGCCATTCAGGACCGGCTTCGAGGAGAGCGTCGCCATAGCCAGAGCCACCGTGAGCACGCTCCCAATCTTGGCACGATCAGCGGACGTTGAAGTACTTGGCCTGCGGGTGGTGGGCGATCAGAGCGGTGGTCGATTGCTCCGGCGAGAGCATCCACTCCTCCGTCAGGTCGATTCCGATCCTTTCCGGGCGCAAGAGCTCGAAGAGACCCTTCTGGTCCTCCAGGTTGGGGCAGGCCGGATAGCCGAAGGAGAATCGCGCTCCGCGGTACTTCGCGCTGAAAAGCAGCTTCAGGCTCTCGGGCTCCTGATCGTCGATGCCCCACTCTCTGCGGACCTGTTGGTGCCAGTACTCCGCCAGCGCCTCCGCCGTCTCGACCCCCATGCCGTGCACCAGCAGGTAGCGTCGGTAGTCCCCGGCCTCGAAGAGCGCCCTCTCGTAGCGCGTAACCTCAGGGCCAACGGTCACCGCCTGGAAAGCGACGTAGTCGTCCGCTTCCTGGCGGAAGAAGTCGGCCAGGCAGAGGCGCCTCCCATCCCTCTGCCGAGGAAAGCGGAAGCGAACCTCCCCTCCCTCGGGGTTGGCCACCACCAAGTCGTTACCCTGCGAACGGCAACGAAAGTAGCCCCACACCACCCTCGGCTGGAAGATGGGCGCCAGCTCCCTCTGCAGACGTTCGAAGATCGGTTGGACGTTTTCGGCCAGCCACTGGTCGAACTCCGGGTTCGACTGATCTGGACGCCGGCGGAACTGCCACTGTCCGCGAAACAGGGCGATCGGGTTGATGTAGCGGTAGATTTCGAAGATGTCGAACTTGTCCCGCCGCTTGGACCCGAGAAACGGGGGAACGGGCGGCTCGACAGGCTGGACGTCGCTGCGCACGCCGTCGAAGCGGTAAAGGTCCGGCTCCGAATCCGGCAGGCGATGGCTCCTGACGGCTCTTCCGGGGCCGCTCTTGGCAGGCGCCGCGGGGCCGCCCTTCGCGAGCGACTCCATGATGCTCAAACCCTCGAAGGCGTCCTGCGCGTAGTAGACGTTGCCCTTGTAGAGCGAGCGAAGGTCCTCCTCGACGTAGGCCCGCGTGAGGGCAGCGCCACCGAGGATCACGGGGTAGCGGTGCAGACCCCTCTCGTTCATCTCCAAGAGGTTCTCCCGCATCACGAGCGTGCTCTTCACCAGGAGCCCGCTCATCCCGATGGCCTCCACCTTGTGCTCCTCCGCCGCCTTGAGGATGCTCTCGATCGGCTGCTTGATCCCGATGTTCACCACCCGGAAGCCGTTGTTGGAGAGGATGATGTCCACCAGGTTCTTGCCGATGTCGTGGACGTCGCCCGCGACCGTGGCCAGAACGATGGATCCCTTGGAACGCTCGGCGGCCTTCTCCATGCGCGGCTCGAGATAGCGCACGGCGGCCTTCATGACCTCCGCGCTCTGCAGCACGAACGGCAGCTGCATCTGGCCGCTGCCGAACAGCTCGCCGACCGTCTTCATGCCGTCCAGAAGGATGTCGTTGACGATCTCCAGAGGGCCATAACTTTCCAGAGCCTCTTCCAGATCCCGCTCCAGGTTCTTCTTCAGGCCATCGACGATGTGGCGCTTGAGCCGATCCTCGATGGGCAGCCCCTCCAGCGGGTCGGCCGCCGTTTCCTGCGGGCGAACCGACTCGAACCTCCTCATCAGCTCGACGAGGGGGTCGTACGTGCAGCGGCGCTCCGGCTGGCTCATGGGTCCCGAAGAAGGTACCCCGGCCGGCCGACTCGGCAGAGGTCAGTCCTCCAGCTCCACCCAGCCGGGGACGGTGAGCATCTTCTGCAGCAACGCCTTCGGAAGCGTCAGAAGGTCGGCCGCACCGAGCCGCGGCAGCTTGAGCCTCGGCGAGCGGCCCTCGGCGACCACGCGCGGCCAATCCGGCTCCACCAAGAGCGCGCGACCGAGCGCCACCAGGTCGGCCCCCATCTCCAGCACCCGTTCCGCGTCCTCCAGCAGGCGCACCCCACCGACGCCGATCAGCGGCGCCCTGCCCGCCACGGCATCGGCCGTCTGACGCAGCACCGGGGTATCTCCCTCGCCCTCCGCGACGTAGCGGTGGTCCTGCAGCGAGATGTGGAGGTAGTCGACGCCCTCCCGCAAGAGGGCATCGAGGAGCCTGCGGGTGAGCGCCATCCCGTATCCATCCGCCTCGGTCGGCGAGAACCGATACCCCACGACGAACTCGGGGCCGACGGCGTTGCGGACCGCGCGAAGCACCTCCAGGGGGAAGCGGAGGGTGTCGGCGGCCCATTCGTCCGACCGGTGGTTGGTGGCTGGGCTGACGAACTGTTGCAACAGGTAGCCGTTCGCGCCGTGAATCTCCACGCCGTCCCATCCGGCCTCCTTGGCGCGGCGGGCGGCCTGGCCGAAGGCGGCGATCACCTCCCGAATCTGCTCGGGAGTCATCGCGTGGGCCAGGACCGAACCGTCCTTCCCACAAGGAACCTCCGAGGCCGACCAAGGCCGCTCCAGCCCCGTCAGCGACTGCGGGCAGTGCCGACCGCCGTGGTGGATCTGCAGCACCGCCCTCGCCCCGCCGCGGCGGATCGCCTCCGAGGCGGATCGGAGCGACGGAATCCTGCCGTCGTGCCCGCACATCCACTGGCCCTCGAAGGCGCGACCCGTCGGGTGCACGCCGCACGCGCCGGCGATGACCATGCCCAACCCTCCGGCGGAGCGCCGCTCGAGGTACGCCAGCTCCTCCGGATGGACGTCCCCCGAGTCGTAGCTGGAGAACGTGGCCATCGGCGCCATGACCAGACGATTCCGAAGCTCCAGCGCGCCGAGTCGAAACGGTGCGAACACCATGCCCCTGTTCTTACCCGAACCAAGACGAATCGAACTCGCGGCTCAGAACGAGCTCTGCATGTCGACCACGGCCTCCTTCGCGGGAGCCTTGACGAAGCTGGACGTTTCGATGCGCTTCTTCAGCTCCGCCTCATAGAGAGCGCCGTCGAGCGGCATCTCCACCGGGCGGCCCGTCCAAGACGAGAGGAGCATCGCGTTCGCCATCTCCACGGAGTGGATGCCCTCCTCTGCGGGAGCGATCAGCTCTGCCCCATCCAGGATGGCGTCGACGAAGTTCTGAACGATCTCCAGATGCTGCCCGCCGTAACCGTTGGCGGGAATCTCGCATCGCCAGGTGGGCACCGTCGGAAAAGCGTGCGGGGTCGTCTCGCGGAACTCCTTCACTGGCACCTCCGTCCTCTCGAACAGAATGCGTCCCGACTCGTAGACGAGCTTTCCCCGGTCGCCGACGATCTCCAGGCGGTTTGTGCCGGGCGCCTCCCCCGTGGACGTCACGAACACCCCGGTCGCACCGTTCGCGTACTCCAGGTAGGCGGTGACCTCGTCCTCGACTTCGATCCGGTGGTACTTGCCGAAGGCGCACTTGGCGTCCACACGGGTAGGCACGCCACAGATCCACTGGAACAGGTCGAGGTTGTGCGGGCACTGGTTCAGGAGCACTCCGCCGCCCTCTCCAGCCCAGGTCGCCCGCCACCCGCCCGACGCGTAGTAGGCCTCGGACCGGAACCAGTCGGTGATGATCCACGAAGTCCTCTGGATCTCACCGAGCTCTCCGCCGCGCACGATGCGTCGGATGCGCTGGTAGTGCGGGTCGGTCCGCTGGTTGAACATCGCCGCGAACTTCAGGTTCGGGTTGCGGCGGTGGGCGGCGATCAGCCTCTCGCAGTCCGCCTTGTGGACGGAGATCGGCTTTTCGGTCAGCAGGTGCAGCCCGTTGTCCAGCGCCTCGATGCCGATCGTCGTGTGGTCGTAGTGGGGCGTTGCGACGAGGACGGCGTCCACCAGCCCCGAGCGGATCAGATCGCGGCTGTTCTCGAACTTCTCCACCCCGTCGATCCAGTCCATCTTCGAGGGAACCAGGTCGCACACCGCCGTCAGGCGGCACCGCCGAACCTGGGGCATGGACCGAACGTGATGCGAGCCCATGTTGCCGATGCCGATGATGCCCAATCGAACCTCGCCAGCCATGACCCAACCTTACCTTCCGTCGGGCCCGTCCGTGTTCGGCTCGTCTCCGTAGCGCCCCAGGGCTACGCCTAGCTCGGCGAGGCCCTCACGGAACCGATCATCAAGGAGCAGCCGCGCCTCCTCGTCCCGTTCGGCCGCGATCCGTCCCTGCTCCAGCCCAGGATGCCAAAACCTCCGCGTCTCCGGCGAATCGAACGCAGGGTGAAGAACCACCAGGTAGGTTCCAGCAGGGGCCTTCTCCAGCGCCCGCAGCAGGCGCTCCCTCAACGGCCCTGCGGCACCGTCCAACTCGAGATGGACGTAGCTGGGACGAAAGGCCAGCCCGTACTGCGCAGCGAGTTCCTTCAGGATTCCCTCCACGCCCGACAGCCAGCCGAACCCCATGTGCTCGTCGAGGTAGCTCAGCGCGAGACCGGCACTGCGGCACGCCTCCAGCTGGGATTCGAGCTCCAAGCGAACCTCGTTGAGTGAGAAGCCGCGCTCATGGAGCACCATTGGCGTGCGGGTCAGCGTTCCGTCCGGCTCCACCAGCGACGGAACGGCCTTCGCGCCAGCCACAGGACCCCACCGGACTTCGGTCCACTCCGCGTTCAACGTTGCATGGAGGCCGACGGCGGCTCCGGGAAACTCCCGCAGCATCGCCGCAGCATCTCGGAAGGCAGGGGCGGGGGCCATGATCCCAACCGACCTTGCCAGCCCGAAGCCCAGCGCCCGGGCGATGGCCTCGTTGGCAGAAGGGCAGCTTCCAGCGTCGTCGAGCCGCAGGATGAGGGTCTTCGCAGTCGCCATGGAGCTGACGATACCGCGAAGCCGAGGCCTTCAGGAAGCGAAAAGGGCCCGCTTGCACGGGCCCACACATCTGGAGCGGGAAACGAGATTCGAACTCGCGACCCTCTCGTTGGCAACGAGATGCTCTACCACTGAGCTATTCCCGCTTTCGGTCTGCTTTATACCATCCACTGGAGCGCGGATGCAAGACCCCCAGGGCCCTTTTGCACAAGACTCAGCGGCAATCCGAGAGGTCCGCCGACTCGCTCCGCGAGTCCAGGGGTGGCAGCGCCCTGGCCGTGCAGCGATCGAGCCGAAGCCCCTCCACGCCCTCTGCGACGAGCCAAGGCTGGACATCGACCGGGTGCCGCACGTTGTGGAAGCCCGCCGGCGCCAGGTCCCACCGCCTCGAGAACTGCCGGCGGTTCAGGGAATCGAAGACTCTCGCGTGCCAGTCGCGGATCCAGACGTCTCGGATCTCTCCACCGAGCCGCTTCAGCAGCACCGAGTTGTCCGCGCTGCTGAGGACGGAGCCGATGGAGATCCGCTCGATCCTGCCCCCCTGCTCCCCATAGGCGCTGACGACGAGCGGCTCGCCCTTGCCCCACCACTGCCCGGCTTGGATTCTCGTGGCGATGTTGAGCCCGGTCAGCTGGACGTCCTCCACGAAGCCGTCGTCGCCCGCGAAGATGCCGACGCCCCGGTTCGATTCGGCGATGACGCAGTTGGCGACGACCACGCCGCGAACCTTGCTGTAGAGATGGCCGAGCCGCACGCCAGCCGAGGATGACCGGAGGACGCAACCGGACACCACGATGTTCTGGTTCACCGTCTGCGGCGAGGCGATGCCGGTGATGGCCACGCAGTCGTCGCCGCAGTCCAGCTGGCATCCTTGGATGACGACCCCGTCGCAGCCGCAGAGATGGATGCCGTCCGCGTTGGGCGTGCGGCGATGGTTCTGGATGCGGATCGAGTCGATCAGCACCCGCCGCGACTCCACGATCGTGATGGTCCAGCACGGAGCGCGGCGAACCGTCACCCCGCGAAGGGTGAGGTTCCGGCACCGTAGGAACACCATGCACTGGTTCGGTCGATCGGCCGGCTCGACCGGCGTCTCCGTCGCCTGTTCGGGAGTTAGGCGGGCTGCATCCGCTGCGGTGAAGAACGCGTCCGTCTTGACGACGTCCCATCGGAGGAATGGCTCGTCGTTCAGGTCGATCGTCCCCTCTCCGGTGATGGAGACGTTCTCGGCGTCCTGCGCGAACAGCAGACTCTGCGTGTCGCCCCACTCCTCGTGGCGATAGGGCCACACACGGTAATCGCGGAGATCGCCCGGCGCCTGCAACACGGCTCCGGCGGCGAGGCGGAGCTCCACGTTCGATTTCAGCTGGAACGAGCCCGTTCGGAAGATTCCAGCCGGAACGTGGACCGTGCCACCCCCGCTCGCATGCACGCGATCGATGGCACCTTGGAGGATCTCCGTGCAGAGACGGTCCGATCCAGGCGCTGCGCCCAGTTCGCCAAGGTCCAGCAGCATGACCCATAGGCTACCAGACTGCCATAATGGTCCGGTACATGGATCTCGCCCATCTCCTCGCTGAAACGAGCGCTCTGGTGCGGGAGGCCGCTGGCGTCGCGGTCCGAGAACGGAGCCGGCTGTCCGTAGAGAAGAAGGCCGACGGCAGTCTGGTGACCAACGCCGATCGCGCCACGGAGGAGTGGCTCCGGCCCCGACTGACGGCCCTCGTTCCGGGATCGGGAGTCTGGGGCGAGGAGTTCGGTCGGGACGCGCAGGAGGGACCCACGTGGATCGTGGACCCTGTCGACGGCACCAGCAACTTCGCCTTCGGGTCGCCTCTCTGGGGCGTCAGCGTGGGCCTGGTGCATGGCGAGGAGATTCTTCTGGGCGTCGTCGCACTGCCCGACCTCGGGGAGCTGTACGCCACCGCCAAAGGGTTCGGGGTAGAGCGCAACGGCGAGCCGCTCCCATCGATCCGCCCCGGCGAGATCCTGCCGCACGAGCTCGTGAGCTACTCCGAGTCGATCTGGCACGCCTACCCCGGACAGCGGTTCCCCGGAAAGATGCGGTGCAGCGGCGCGATCGTCGTGGACGGCACGTTCGTCGCGAGCGGCCGCTTCCGAGGGATGATCGGCATGCGGGAGCGCCTCTACGACTTCGGGCCGGTCGTCCTGATGGGCCAAGAGCTCGGAGCGGAGTTCCGGCACGCCGACGGGCGGTCAATCTCGATGGAGACGCTGCTCGCGGGCGAGCCGTTCCGGGACGCTTGGATTCTCTTCCCCCGGGAGTCCGGCTTCTTCCTTCCGCGCCGCAGCGGGTGATCAGCGGCCTAAGATCGACTTCAGGAAGGCGACGAGCTCCTTCCAGCTCGCCTTGTCCGCAGCCGGGTCGTAGCCGGCGGCCGCTCCGGGAGCGGGCTTCGGCCCCGGCACGGTGAAGGCGTGGAGCGCGCCCGGATACTCCACGAACTTCAGCGCGACGCCTGCCTCGGCCATCTCCTTCTTCAGGTTCTCCACGTCGGCACGCGGCACGAGCGGGTCGGCCCCACCGTGCAGAACCAGGATCTTCGCGCGCACCTTGCCCTTCTGGGCGGGATGCTTCGTGGCCAGAGATCCGTGGAAGCTCACCGCGCCCAGCAGAGGGGCTCCGGACCGTGCCGCCTCCAGCGCGACCATGCCGCCGAAGCAGTAGCCCATCATCGCCAGCCGGTCCATCTGCGCCTCAGGAATCTGCCTCACCGCACGGAGCGCCGCCCGGACCCTTGAGAGCAGGAGGTCGTGGTTCTGGTAGTATTTCTGCGCCTCCGCGGCTGACTCCTGCGCGTTCTTCGGTCGAACGCCTTTGCCGTAGACGTCCACCGCGAAGCCGATCTAGCCCAAGCCGGCCACCTGCTGGGCCCGTCCCTCCTCGTAGGCGTCGATCCCGTTCCAGTCGTGCACGATCAGAACCACGGGAGCTTTGTTGACCCCGGAGGGCTTGGCGACGAACCCCTCCAAGACGGTCGAACCATCCCGGTACTCCAACGGGCCGGCAACGATCGAGGTTCCCATCGCCAAAACTCCCAGCAAGACCATGCTCGTCATCGTCTCCGGATTGTGGGGGATCCGCGAATGGCGGCCAAGGATGGTCCCGAAAACGCCACGGGCTCGCCGGTCCAGGCCGACGAGCCCGCACTCCTGCATCTGATCCTCAAGACGCCTGGCGGATCATCTCCTCGGTCATCAGAATGGGATGCCGCCCCTTGGTGACAACGCCCTCCGGCAGGATCACGCGCTTGATCTCCGGCCGGCTGGGAACCTCGTACATCACGTCCAGCATGATCTGCTCGATGATGGCGCGCAGGGCTCTGGCTCCAGTCTTGCGCTTCAGCGCCTCCTGAGCGATCTCGCGGAGGGCGTTCGGATCCACCATCAGTTCGACGCCGTCGATCTCGAAGAACTTCTGGTACTGCTTGAGGATCGCGTTCTTCGGCTCCGTGAGGATGCGGATCAGCGCCTCCTCGTCGAGCTGGTCCAGGGTGGCGATCACCGGAAGCCGGCCGATGAACTCGGGAATGAGGCCGAACTTCAGCAGGTCCTCCGGCAGAACCTGGCGCAGAAGGTTCGACGGAACCTCGGACTTGCTCTGCGGGTTGGCCCGGAAGCCCATGGAGTTGTCCTTCATGCGCCGCCGGATCATCTCCTCGACGCCCTCGAACGCCCCGCCGCAGATGAAGAGGATGTTCGTCGTGTCGATCTGCAGGTACTCCTGCTGAGGATGCTTGCGTCCGCCTTGGGGCGGGACGTTGGCGACGGTCCCCTCCAGAATCTTCAGCAGGGCCTGCTGGACGCCCTCGCCGCTCACGTCGCGCGTGATCGACGGGTTCTCGCTCTTGCGGGCGATCTTGTCGATCTCGTCGACGTAGATGATGCCGCGCTCGCAAAGCTGCTTGGCGTTCCGCGGATCCATGGCCTCGGCGGCCTGGTACAGCTTCAGGAGGATGTTCTCAACGTCCTCGCCCACGTAACCGGCCTCCGTCAGCGCCGTGGCATCGGCGATGGCGAAAGGCACCTGCAGCATCCTGGCCATCGTCTGCGCGAGCAGGGTCTTCCCCGATCCGGTCGGACCGATCAGGAGGATGTTGCTCTTCTGCAGCTCCACGTCGCTCTGCTTCGGACCCCGGATCCTCTTGAAATGGTTGTACACCGCGACCGAGAGCGACCGCTTGGCGTAGTCCTGGCCGATGACGTACTGATCGAGGAACTCGACGATCTCCTTCGGCTTCGGCACGCGGCTCACGGGGGCGGGAGCCGCGGCGGCCGGAGGCTCCTCCGTCATCGGCCGGGGATGCCGCTCCGGCTCATTGTTCAGGATGTCGTTGCAAAGGTCGATGCAATCCGAGCAGACCGCGCCATGCAGACCGACGATCAGCTTCTTGACCTGTTCCTTCGTCTTGCCGCACAGGCAGCACTGGTCTCGCCGTTCCGGACTCTTGGACATGGATACTCCCTAAGAAGGATTATCGCTCTCCGGGAGCAAGAACTTTATCCACTAGGCCGTAGGCGACGGCCTCTTCCGCGGACATGAAGTAGTCCCTGTCGCAATCCTTCCGGATCTGCTCCGCCGGGCGGCCGGTGTGCTCCGACAGGATGTTCATCAGCGTGTCCATCGCCCGGTTGACCTCCGCAGCCTGGACGTTGATGTCCGCGGTCGTGCCCCGGAAGCCCGCGCTGACTTGGTGGATCATGACCCGCGAGTGCTTGAGGGCATGCCTCTTCCCCTTCGCGCCGCCAGCGAGGAGCACGGCACCCATGCTCGCGGCCTGTCCCACGCAGATCGTCGCGACGTCGGGCTTCACGATCTGCATGGCGTCGTACACGGCCAGCCCGGCGGAAACCGATCCACCGGGGGAGTTGATGTAGAAGTCGATGTCCTTGTCCGGGTCTTCCTTCTCCAGGAACAGGAACTGCGCGACGATCAGGTTCGCCACGTAGTCATCGAGCTCGGTGCCGAGGAAGACGATCCGATCCTTGAGCAGACGCGACCACAGGTCATAGCTGCGTTCGCCACGGGCGGTCTGCTCGATCACATAGGGGACACCCATATTCAGCATGGTTCTACGAAGACTCCCTCCAACCTATCGGCTCGGACGGCTCATCGCTCCAGTCCTTCGGCGGGCTGACCCTCGGCGATCTCGAGGATTTCCGCGTTCTCCCGCAGGAAAGCCAGCACCTTCTCGTAGACCGCGCGGAACCGGAGCTCCTCCATCGCGTCGGCCTTCTTGAGCGCCTTGAACATCTCGTCGGGGGACACTCCGTACTCGCGCGCCATCTTGAGGAGCTCGGCGGTCAGATCCTCGTTGGTGAGCTGCAGTCCCTCCTGCTCGAAGATCTTCCGCACCATCATGGCACGGATGACGTGGAGCTTCGCCTCGTGCTTCTGGGCCTCCACGAGCTCCTCGACCGTCATGTTCTGCTGGGCGGCGAACTGCTCCAGAGTTCTGCCCTCTCTCTGTTGCTCGGCGGCGATGTCTCGGAGCCGCTGGTTGGCCACGCGCTCCCACATCGTGTCGGGCACCTCCACCTCGGAGCGCTCCTTCAGCATGTCCAGAAGCTGCTCGTTCACGTAGCTGTCGTAGAAATTCTCCTTGGCGGAGGCCAGCTGCTTCCGGATGTCCTCCCGAAGCTCTTCGAGGCTCTCCATGTTCAGCGACTGCGCGAACGCATCGTCCAGCTCGGGCAACCGCGGCGTGGTTAGCGATCGCAGAGTCAGCTGGCATTCCAAGGTTTTGCCAGCCCAGTCCCGCTCTTGGAAGTTCGCCGGGAAGGTGAGCGCGCATGCCCGCATGCCCTCGGCCTCGAGCCCGCGCAGAGCCTCATCCAACTCCGGGAAGGTCTGACCGACCATCACCGCGAACGTGCGGCCCTCGCCCTCGTCGTCGTTGGGGCGGATGTTCACGACCGCCACGTCGCCGTCTTGGGCGCCGCGCCCTTCCACGGCCTCCCTGGTCGCTCGGCGTTGGCGCAGCTGCTGCAGGTACCGCTCGACTTCCTCGTCCGTCACTGCGATCGGCGGGCGCTTGGCCGAAAGCGACCGATAGTCGCCCAGCTCCACCTTCGGCTCGAGGGGCACCTTCAAGAGAAACTCACAGACGCTCTCCTCCTCGTCCAAGCGCTTCAGATCGACCGCCGGCGTGGAGTAGGCGACCAAACCGTGCTCCTCCATGGCCTTGAACGCGTGCTCGCGGATCAGCGTGTCGGCCGCCGCCTCGTACAGGTCATCCTTCTGGATGAGACCTCGCACCACGTCCTTGGGCGCCTTGCCCGGCCGGAAGCCCGGCACCTTGATCTTCTTCGAGAGCTTTCGGTACGCGCGCTCGAAGCCGGCATCCACCTCTTCGGGGTCGCACGTGACGGTCAGCTGAACGGTGCAGGAATTGAGGTCTTCTCGGACGGTCTTCATGATGGCTGAGCAGGAGTGGAGTGGCGCCCGCAGGCGTCGCGGGATTGTACCAGAAGACGGCCGTCGGCTCCGCCCTAGGCTTTGGCGCGTTCCTCGGCCAAGCGCGCGAGGCGGTCCACGACCTCCTCGATGCCCATGCCGTCGGTCTCCAGCAGCACAGCGTCCTCCGCCATGCGGAGCGGACTGTCCTCCCGGGTCTGGTCCTGCAGGTCTCGCTCGCGCAAACGGGCCAGCACGTCCTGGAAGTCCGCAGGAATGCCCCGTTGCTCCAGTTCCCTGCAGCGCCGGCGCGCGCGCTCCTCATCCGAGGCCGTCAGGAACACCTTCAGTTCCGCGTTCGGGGCGATGACCGTCCCCGCGTCTCGGCCCTCCAGCACGATGCCGCCCGCGCCCACGATCTCCCTCTGGCGCTCCACCAGGGCGCGGCGCACGCCCGGGATGGCGCTCACGGCGCTCGCCAGGTCGCCGATCTCGGGGAGGCGGATCGCCTCGGTGACATCGCGGCCATCGCAGAAAACCCGCTGCGGCTCGCCCGCCTGGAACTCGATGCGAACGGCCCGGGCGACTCCCTCCGCCTGCTCCCGATCGCCTGCCCCGCCGCCCTCCTCGCGTAGCCTCAGGGCCACGCACCGGTACATCGCTCCGGTGTCCAGATACCGCAGACCCAGACGCTTTGCCAAGAGCCGGGCGACCGTGCTCTTTCCGGCGCCCGCAGGGCCGTCGATCGCGACCACCATCAGACGACGGCCATTCGGCATAGCTCCTCCTCGAAGTTCGGGTAGCTGGTGTCGATCGACTCGGCTCCTTGGATCACCGTTTCTCCATCCGCGATCAGGCCCGCCACTGCGAAGGCCATGGCGATGCGATGGTCCCCATCCGCCGAGATTGTCGCCCCCCGGAGCCGGGTGGGGCCGAACACCCTCATCCCGTCGTGAAACGTCTCCACCAAGGCTCCCATCTGCCGCAGGCCCTGCGCCATCTTCTCGATCCGGTCGCTCTCTTTGACCCTCAGCTCCTCGGCGTCGCGGATTTCGGACCAGCCGTCGCACTGCGTCGCCAAGACCGCGGCGATCGGCACCTCGTCCACCATCCTCGGCACCAGGCCGCCCGAGACCTGGAAGGGCCGATACGGTCCGCCCGGGGTCACGGTCACGGTGCCTACCGGTTCTCCCACCTCCGTCGAGGTCTGCTCCGCGTCGAAGGGAACGCCCGCTTGGCGGAAGACCTCGAGCAACCCCGTGCGGTGCTCGTTCAGAACCACCTCGCAAGCGGCAACCTCGGCCTCCGGAACGAGCGCGGCCGCCACCAGGAAGAACGCCGCGCTGGAGAAGTCGCCAGGGACGGAAAGCTCGAAGCCGCTCCACCGCGACCCTCCCTCCACGCCGACCCAAAGGGGATCCTCCGGCGCTCGCAGGACGTTGACGCCCAGAGCCGCCAGCATTCGCTCGGTGTGGTCGCGGCTGCGGTGGGGTTCGCGAACCCACGTCTCGCCCGGCGCCTGAAGGCCGGCGAAAAGCACGCACGACTTCACCTGGGCGCTGGCGACGGGGCTCTCGTAGCGGATGGTTTGGAGCCTGTCCGTGCCAGTGACGCGGATCGGTGGCCGCTCCCCTTCGACCGAGCAACCCATCCTCCCGAGGGGCTCTGCGATCCGGCCCATCGGCCTGCGCCTCAGCGATGCGTCCCCATCCAGCACCGTGGTCCAAGGGCAACCCGCCAAGAGGCCCGGAAGGAGCCGCATCGTCGTGCCGCTGTTGCCGCAATCGAGCACCTCGGTCGGCGGCAGCCAAGGCTGCGGTCGGATGCGCACCAGCCCGCCGCTCCAGTCGATCTCCGTTCCCAGCGCCCGGAGGCAAGCCGCCGTTGATCGGCAGTCTCCCGCATCGAGGGGGGAGCGCACCGTGCTGGGAGAGTCGGCCCGTGCGCCGAGCATCAGCGCGCGGTGCGTCAGAGACTTGTCGCTGGGCGGGCGGAACCGGCCCCTCAGAGTGGCGATCCTGCCGACGGTGAGGTTGCTCAATCCTGGCCCCCCTGCCTCAGCTTCAGCTGCCTCGCCTCCTCCAGGAAGGCCCGCACCGCCTCGGCGTCGTTGGCCTCCAAGGCCGAGCGGACCTCCGTAAGCTGCCGCTCCATCTCGTCCATGGCGGCGAGGATGCGCCGGCGGTTGGCCACCAGGATCTGCTGCCAGAGGGGCGGGTTCGCTCCGGCAACGCGCGTGAGGTCCCGCCAAGACCCGGCGCTGACGAAAGCCTCCCCCAGGTCCGCCGACGTGTGCACCAGGCAGGAGGCGAGGATGTGCGGCAGATGGCTGGTTACTGCAACCGCGCGATCGTGCTCGTCCGCCCCCAGAACCACCGGGCGCGCCCCGATCGAGCGAACGATGCGGTCGAACTCGTCCACCGGCGCTTCCCGACCGAACGGCACCAGCACCCAGGTCGCTCCGCGGAACAGCTCCTCGTCGGCGGCCTCTGGCCCTTGGCCCTCGTTGCCGGCCATCGGATGGCCTCCGACCGTCCATGCGGCCCGATCCTGCTTGGCAGCCACCCAGTCCGCCACCGTGCCCTTCACCGAGACGCAGTCCGAGACGAGCGTCTCCGGCGTGCGCGCCGCCTCGATCGCGTCCAAACAAGGCCGAACGGCGGATGGTGGAACCGCGACGAACACTCTTCCGCAGCGCGCGGCCTCGCCGATCGAGTGAACCACGGAGTCGACGCATCCGAAGCCCAGGGCTTGGCGGCCGGTTCGCTCGTTGAGGTCGTACCCGACCACCCTGTCGAACAGACCGCTGCGCCTCAGGGCCAAGCCGAGCGAGCTGCCGATCAGCCCCAGACCGATGATCCCGGCGTCCATGCCCCATTGTGGCCCAAGCGAACGTTCCGGCTGTCCGGCCCGGATCCTGGACCCAGCGGGGCGGCGGGTGTATGCTAACGGCTCGTGCCCCCGCGCTTCTTCTACCACCCGCGCATGCTCGAGTACGACTTCGGCCCGAAGCACCCGCTCAAGCCGGAGCGGCTGCATCGGGCCGTGGTGCTGCTCGAGGCGCTCGGCGCGGTGGCCCCGGTGGACCCCGGCCTAGCCACCCAGCGGGACGCGCTGAGGGTTCACACCCGGCAGTATGTTGCCACCGTGGAGATGATCTCCTCCGGCCTCTTCACCCCGGACGGGTTTCGGAAGGACGCCGGCATCGGAACGCTCGACACCCCGGCTTTCGTCGGCATGTACGATGCGGCGCTGGCCTACCTCGGTGGCTCCATCCGTGCGGCCGAGGCGGTGCGGGACGGAGACAGCCTCGCCTTCAACCTCTCCGGGGGTCTGCACCACGCCCATGCGGACCATGCCAGCGGCTTCTGCGTGTTCAACGACGCCGCCGCGGCGATCCACGTGCTCCTCGAGCGATTCGACCGAGTAGCGTATCTGGACATCGACGTCCACCACGGCGACGGGGTGCAGGCGATCTGGCTCGACGATCCGCGGGTGCTGACGGTCAGCATCCACGAGGATCCGAAGACGCTCTTCCCGGGCACCGGCAGGGTGGAGGAGCGGGGCGCCGCTGGCACCGCTGTGAACGTGCCGATTCCCGCCAAGGCGACTGGCGACGCGTGGCTCCTCGGATTCGAGCAAGGTTGTCTTCGGGCGCTGCGGCTGTTTCGGCCTCAGGCGCTGGTGCTGCAGCTCGGGACGGACCCGCACTTCGAGGACCCCCTGGGACACTTGCGAGTGACCGCCCAAGAATGGCTCTGTGCCGTGGAGCTGGTGCGCGACCTCGACGTGCCCACGGTGGCCCTGGGCGGAGGCGGCTACAACCTGTCCACCGTTCCCCGGATGTGGGCCGCGGCCTGCCTCACGCTGATGGGCCGACCGGTTCCCGAGAGTTGGCCCGACGCCATCCCGACCGCTTGGGGCTTGCCGCCGCTCCGGGATCCCGTGGAGCCCGAGCCGCGCGGCTGCGGCATGGATCAGGTCCGGGAAACCCTGGGACTCTTGGAGGAGCTCGTGCTTTCCGGTCTCGCGGACGCGTCACAGGTATAACGCGCCGGGGGGAGTCCATGGACCGCGAACCAGAAATCGACGAGGGCATCTTGAGGGAGCTGAGCGGCCCGGACCGCTCCACGGTCGCCAAGTTCGGTTGCGGGTGCTTGGCCCTGGCCTTGCTTGCGGTCTTTCTGCTCGCGTCCGTGGTTCCCTACACCGACTTCCTCTGGTTCGCGCACGACGTCCGCAAGCCCGAGGTCTTCACGCTGGCCTACGCGACCCGCAGCAAGCTCTTCGCCGTCGCCTTCGTCGTCGCCGTCGCCCTCCTCTACGCCAGCCTGCGTCGCGCGACCTCCGTCGTGGCCCTGTATGCGGAGCAGCCCGAGACCCCCGGCCAGCTGATGGTCGCGAACGCTCTGTCTTGGGTGCAGAGCCGCTCCGGCTGGTTTCTCAAGGTCGTCTCGGTCGTGGTCGCCTTCTTCTACGCCCTGGCGTTCTCAGGCGAGTGGCTCACGTTCTTGGCCGCCCGGAACGCGGAGCCGTTCGGGAAGGCCGACCCGATCTTCGGCCTGGACCTATCCTTCTTCGTCTTCCGGCTGCCTTGGCTCTTGGCCATCAGCAACTGGGCCACCTCGATCCTCTTGCTGTCGTTCCTGATCGTGCTGGCCCTGTTCGCGAGCCTGCAGGGGTTGGCGTCGCTGGCCCGCGCCCAGGTGGCGAGCCCGAGGATCTACACGCAGGTTCTGCTGCTCGCCGGGGCCACGATCCTGGCCTTCGCGTGGGGCCTCTGGCTTCGAAGGTTCGAGGTCGGGCTGGCGGACAACCCCCAGTTCACAGGGGCCGGCTACGCGGGCGTTCAGCAGATGGGCGCCCAGACCATCGCCGCCGTTCTGTTCGCGATAGCCGGGGCGCTGGCTCTCGTCTCCGCCTGGGCCAGGCTCGGGTTGCGCGCGCCCATCGTCGCCACGGCCGTCGCCACCGTCTTTTGGGTTCTCGGAGTGGGCGTCTACCCGAACGTCGTGCAGTCGTTCCGCGTGGAGCCAGACAAACTCCGCGTCGAGGGTCCGTTCGCCAGCAGGGCGATCGAGATGACCCGGTTCGCGTACGGCTTGGACAGGATCGAGCTGCGGGACCTGCCCGTGGCCGACGCCCCAACGCCAGAGGAGGTCACGGACGCGGAGGAGACCCTGGCCAACATGCGTCTCTGGGATCCGGACGTCCTACGCCAGTCGCTCGACGGTCTGCAGGGCCTCAAGCCGTACTACGTTTTCCACGACGTGGACATCGACCGGTACGCCGTCGGCGGCAAGCCGAAGTCGCTCATGGTCGCGGCCAGGGACATCGAGATTGCGGGCCTCAGCCCGAGCTCCCGCACCTGGGTCAACGAGAGGCTGCAGTACACCCACGGCTTCGGAGTGGTGATGACGCCGGTCAACACCGCGAACGAGATCGGGCAGCCGGCGTTCCTCGTGAAGGACATCCCGCCGACTTTCCCGCCCGACCTTCGGATCGACGAGCCGAGAATCTACTTCAGCGACTTCCGAACTCCCAGCCGTCTGCCGACGGAGGAGTACGCGATCGTCGGCACCAAGGTGGCCGAGTTCGACTTCCCCGCCGAGGGGACGGAGAAGAACCATCGGTGGAAGGGCGAGGGCGGCGCTCCGGTCGGCGGCTTCCTGTCCAGGCTCGCCTTCTCCATCCGCCTGGGGGACGGAAACCTGCTCATCAGCTCCAACGTTCTGCCTCAGTCCAAGATTCTGTTCCGTCGGAACGTGCTGGAGCGGGCCAGCCTCGTGTACCCGTTCCTGCAGTTCGACGGGGATCCGTACATCGTGCTCTTGAACGGGAGGCTCATCTGGATTCTGGACGGCTACACGACGACGGACCGAGTGCCGTACAGCGCCCGGATCCACGGTGGCGCACGGAGCCTGAACTACATCCGGAACAGCGTCAAGGTGACCGTGGACGCCTACTCCGGGCAGACCCGCGCCTACGCGGTCCAACCGGACGATCCGCTGCTCCGCACCTATCGCCGCATCTATCCCGGCCTCGTCCAGGACGCCTCCGAGCTGCCGAAGGGCCTCGAACAGCACTTCCGCTACCCTGAGGACCTGTTCATGGTACAGGCGGTGCAGCTGACGCAGTACCACGTCACCGATCCGACGGCCTTCCTGAACAACGAGGACGCCTGGGACATGCCCGTGGAGAGAGGCCCTTCAGGCGACAGCGAGCCGATGCGGGCCTACTACGTGCACATGCGCGTGCCCGGCGAGAGCCGAACGGGGTTCCTGTTGATCCTTCCCTTCACGCCGCGGCAGAAGATCAACATGAGCGGCTGGCTTGCGGCGCACTGCGACCCGCAGGATTACGGCCGCCTGGTGCTCGTGCGCTTCCCACGGGGCGGCAACATGCCCGGGCCCGCGCAGATGGAGGCGATCTTCAACCAGGACCGCACCATCGCGGACATCAACCGGCAGCTGAACAACGACCAGAGCCGCATCGTGCCGGGCAACCTGCTGGTGGTGCCGATCGGGAACAGCATCCTGTATGTTAAGCCGCTGTTCCTCCAAAGCCGATCCGCCGGCATCCAGGCTGTCCCGGAGTTGAAGAAGGTGATCCTGGCCCTGAAGGGACGCGTTGTCGTCGGCGACACCTACGAGGACGCCCTGGCGCAACTGTTCGGCAAGGAGGCCGGCCGAGCTCCTTCGCAGCCCGTTCCGGCGCCGGATTCCCGCGGTGCCCCGGCCGGCGACCCCAAGGCGAGGCGGGCCCTGGAGCTCTTCCAGACGGCCGAGCAGGCGCTTCGGGCCGGCGACTTCGCGCGGTACGGCGAGCTGCAGCAACAGCTGCGGGCGGTCCTGAGGGAGATGGCAGGCCGGGCGGCCCAAGCGCCCCAAAGGTAAACTCTCCTCAGATGGCCAGCTCATTCGGGACTCTGTTCCGAGTCACCACGTGGGGAGAGTCCCACGGCGCGGCTGTCGGCGTCGTCGTGGACGGGTGCCCTCCGGGGTTGCCGCTGACCGTGGAGCACATCGAGGTGGAGCTGGCGCGTCGCCGCCCGGGCCAGAGCAGCATCGTCACCCAGCGGCGCGAGAGCGACTCGGTGGAGATTCTCAGCGGCCTGCTCGACGGCCGGACGCTCGGCACCCCGATCGCGATGCTGGTGCGCAACACCGACGCTCGGTCGAGGGACTATGAGGAGCTTCGCGAGAAGTACCGCCCGAGCCACGCCGACTACGCCTACGACCGCAAATACGGCATCCGTGCTTGGGCGGGGGGCGGAAGGGCCTCCGCACGGGAGACGATCGGGCGGGTCGCGGCCGGAGCGATCGCCCGGAGGTGGCTCGCGGCGCGCTTCGGCGTGGAGATCGTCGGCTGGGTGGAGAAAGTGCACACCCTCGTCGCGCAGATCGATCCGGACTCCGTGACCCGCGAGCAGGTGGAGGCCAACGCGATCCGCTGTCCCGACCAGGAGGCGGCCCAGAGGTTCATCCAGCGCGTGGAGGAGGTCCGCAAGCAGGGGGACTCGGTCGGCGGGGTCGTCGGCTGCGTGGCCCGCGGCTGTCCTCCCGGATGGGGGGACCCGGTCTTCGACAAGTTGGAGGCCGATCTGGCCAAGGCGATGCTCTCTCTGCCCGCCAGCAAGGGGTTCGAAATCGGCTCTGGCTTCGCCGGAACGGACCTCACCGGACAGGAGCACAACGACCCCTTCCGTTCCCGCGACGGGGCGGTTTACACGCCGACCAACCGAAGCGGCGGCATCCAGGGAGGAATCTCCAACGGAATGCCGATCGTCTTCCGGGTGGCCTTCAAGCCCACCGCGACGGTGCTCCGGCCTCAGGACACCGTGACCGTGCGCGGGGAGGAGACCACCCTTCAGGCTCGCGGCCGCCACGACCCGTGCGTCCTTCCCCGCGCCGTGCCGATCGTCGAGGCGATGACCGCCCTCGTTCTGGCCGACCACGCCCTGATCCAGCTCGCTCTGCAACACTCTCGTTGCGAAGTCCCCGAAGCCCAAGAGACGCCATGATGTCCGCCGCCACGCTCGAACAGGAAAACCGGCCACTGCAGACGAAGATCGTCGCCGAGAACGTGGACTTCTACTACGGCAAGAACCACGTTCTCCACTCCGTGAGCCTCAGCATCCCTGCCAACAGGGTCACCGCGCTGATCGGACCCTCCGGCTGCGGCAAGTCGACCTTCCTCCGCTGCCTGAACCGGATGAACGACCTGATCCCAACGTCCCGCATGACCGGTCGGATCCTGCTCGACGACGTGGACATCAACGGCCCCCTGGTCGACCCGGTCCAGCTCCGGCGGGAGGTCGGGATGGTGTTCCAGAAGCCGAACCCGTTTCCCAAGAGCATCTACGACAACATCGCCTACGGTCCGCGTCTGCACCGCAGGGTCGGTCGCGCGGAGATGGATGAGCTCGTGGAGAGGTGCCTGGTCAAGGCGGCTCTGTGGGACGAGGTCAAGGACCACCTCCACCAGAGCGCCATGGCGCTCTCAGGAGGCCAGCAGCAACGGCTGTGCATCGCGCGGACCTTGGCGGTGGAACCTCAGGTGATCCTCATGGACGAGCCTTGCTCCGCGTTGGACCCTATCGCCACCAGCCGGATCGAGGAGCTGATCCTGGAGCTCTCCCACTCCTACACGATCGTCATTGTCACCCACAACATGCAACAGGCCCAGCGCATCAGCGACTTCACGGCCTTCTTCATGCTGGGCATGCTCGTGGAGCACGGCGCAACGCAGGACCTGTTCATGTTCCCCAAGCAGAAGCAGACCGAGGACTACATCACCGGGCGCTTCGGCTAGGAAGCCGCCCCATTCGGACCCGGCCGCCGAGCCCACAGGACTGCGCTCAGGAAGGTTGGCGCATCGGCCGGCAAACCGACCGTGCCAACGTCGCTCTCGGAGTAGGAGCGGCGGGGCTCGATCCGAACCTCGCAGAAGCCGGCGTCGTTCAGAAGGGCCGTCCACTCTTCGACCGACAGCGCCCCCGCGAAGCACGCGGACCACAGTCCGACTTCGCGACGGAGCTCCTCCGGGACCGGCCCGGCTGCGACGATGTCCGAAGCGACCAGCCGACCGCCCGGCTTCAACACTCGGAAGACCTCGGCCACCAAAGCGCGCTTGTCCACCGACAGGTTCAGGACGCAGTTCGAGAGGACCACGTCGACGGACGCCGAAGGCAGGGGGATGCATTCCATGCGGCCGACCAAGAACCTGGCGTTGTCGATCCGATGCGTCCTCCGGTTCCTCTCGGCGAGCTCGGCCATCTCCCGGGTCACGTCCAGGCTGATCGCCAGTCCGTCCGCACCCACCCTCTGGGCTGCCAAGAACGTGTCCAGCCCGGCTCCGCTGCCCAGGTCGAGGACGACCTCTCCTGGTGCAAGGTCCGCCTCGGGGATCGGGTTGCCACAGCCGAGGGAGGAGTTCTCCAGCTGAGCGAGTCCCCCCAGCTTGCTAGGATCGTAGTTTCCGCTCGTCACGGCGCCGCAGCCGCAGGAAGCGCAGCAACCGCTCTGGGAGGACACCTGCAGCCGGGCGGCCGCCGAATAGGCCCGCACCACAGCATCCAACACGCTCGGCTGCTCCGGCATCCCCGTCCGCCGAGGATCTTCGTCGGCTTGCTTCCCAGTCATCGGATCCATCCGAAAAGATCATAGCTGAGCGCGCCGAGCAGGAAGCTGGCCGGCAGGGTTGTGACCCAAGCCGTCACCATGTTCAGGGCCACACCCCAGCGAACCGCGCTCAGCCGTTGCGACGCGCCGACGCCGAAGATGCTCCCGGCGATCACGTGGGTGGTGCTCACAGGCATGCCGAGAAAGCTCGCCAGCGTGATCACCGTTGCGGCGGACGTCTCGGCGGCGAACCCGTGCACGGGATCCAGCCGGATGATCCGGCGCCCCATCGTCTTGATGATCCGCCAGCCGCCCGCGCTCGTGCCGAGCGCCATCGCCACCGCGCAAGCGACCATCACCCAGACCGGCACCGTCTTGGAACCGATGTAACCCAGCGAGAAGAGACCGAGGGTGATGATGCCCATGCTCTTCTGCGCGTCGTTCTGACCGTGGGAGAGCGCCATGAAGGCCGCCGAGAAAACCTGCAGCCGTCGGAACCAGGCCCCGACGCGGCCGGGATGCCAGTGCCCCAGCAACTTGGCGATGGCCACCATGGTCGCGCCTCCCAACAGGAAGCCGAACGTCGGCGAAGCCACCAGTGGGATCAGGACCTTCTTCGTCAGACCGTCCCACTGGATGACGGTGATGCCAGCGTGCCGGAAGGCGGCGCCGCAGAGACCTCCGACCAGCGCGTGGGACGAGCTGCTCGGGATGCCGTACTTCCACGTCACAAGGTTCCAGACGATTCCGGCCAGAACCGCCGCCAGCACCACCGCGTGGGCGTTCTGGTCGACGGAAACCAGGCCCTTGGCGATCGTCTGCGCCACATGCGTCGCCAGCAGCGCGCCCACGAAGTTCAAACTCCCCGCCATAGCGATGGCGGTGCGGGCCGGAGGACTCGGGTGGAGACCACCGTGGCAATGGCGTTCGCCGTGTCGTGGAAGCCGTTGATGTAGTCGAAGGTGAGGGCGAGCAGGACGATGGCTCCGGCAACAAGGAGGTTGGAGTCAGGCATACTTGACCAGCACGCTTCCGACGATCTTCGCCACGTCCTCGCACTTGTCCACGGCCGTCTCGATCCGGTCGTAGATTTCCTTCCACTTGATGACCGTCAGGGTTTCCAACCCGTCCTCGTCGAACAGGTCGGCCAAGGCCTGCCGAAAGGCCACGTCGCTGCGATTCTCCAGATCATGGACCTGGAGGAGCACCCGCTTGAGTTCCGCAGGCTTTCGAATCCCCCGGTGAAGCATCTCCACGGACTGCCGCGTCGCCTCCGCCACCTGAACGAGCAGGTCCGCCAGGGGCACCAAGTCCTCGCGCACGACGCGGAGGCGATAGAGCCTGACCCTCGATACGGCGGCCTCGATGCAGTCCGTGATGTCGTCCAAGGCCTGGGAAAGGTCCCGGAGGTCCTCCTTGTCCAGCGGCGTGATGAAGGTCGAGGCGACCTTGTCGGACAGCTCGTGCGTCAGAACATCGGCCTCGTGCTCGATCTCGGCGATGCGGTCCGCAAGCCGATCGATCTCGGAGAAGGAGCCGGCGAGGTCCCGGAACGTCCGCGCCGCCTCGCACGCCTTCCCCGCCTGACGCTCCAAGAGGGCGAAGAAGGCACCGTCCCGTTTGCTGGAGAGAGCCATTGCGTTCCTACCGTCCCCGCATCCGTCTCTGTTAAGGGAACGTTAAGGGTTTACCCTCTGGCGACCTTTCTTCGCCCGCCGGTTTCTTGGGCGCCGACCCGCCGTTTTGCCCGCATAATGGATGCGTGGCAGACAGACAGGAGTCCGCAGAGCAGCTCGCTCAGGGTCGGCGGCTGATCGTGACTCTGTGCTATGACGGCGGCTCGCCGAGCCATCTGGAGACCGTGGCCCCGTGCCTCGAGGCTCTGGGGCTGCGGGCGACGTTCTACGCCTCCAGCACGGCGCTCCTCGACGACCCCGAGCGGTGGCGAGCCTTGGCGAGGGATGGCCACGAGATCGGCCTCGCGCCCCTGCACGACTGGGTCGGAGACGACGGGGTGCTGGAGGCGCCACCGGAGGCCGTCGCGGCGTGCGCCGAGGACGACGCGGAGCTGCTGCGGGAGCTGTTCGGGGAGCAGCCTCGGACGATCGGCCTGCCGATCCTGGTCGGCGGTCCGCCTCGTCTTCGCTCGGCGCGATCGGGCAAGATCGCCGATGAGTTGCCGGAGACGATCCGCGCCCTGGGCTGCGGCGTGCGCACCGGGCTGGAGGGCTCCAACGACCCCCTGCGCGTGGACCTGGGCAGAATCCGCTGTCTTCCCGCCGTCGAAGGCGATTCGGCTTCCCTTGTGGCGACGGTCGAGGCTCACCGGGACCGGCCCGCCTGGCTCGTTTTCGCGTTCCTCGGCGTCGGTAGCGGCGAGGACGCCATCGACGCCGTGGAGCACGCCTCCTTCTGCCTCTGGCTCGCCGAAAATCGGAACGCGCTCACCGTGCTGCCCCTTCGAGACGTCTGTTTGGCACTCGCCTCCCGTCCTTCGGGAACGGCCGCAGTCGGTCGGGGAAGGGCCAAGCGGGGGGTCGTGCACCCTTCATGATCGCTGGACTCGGGATCGACCTCGTGAGCGTGGACCGGATTCGTCGGGCCATGGCGAACCCGAAGTTCGCCGAGCGGATTCTGACGAGCCGGGAGCGCAGCGCCTGCGAAGGGACGGCCGAGCACCTCGCAGGGCGCTGGGCGGCCAAGGAGGCCGTGGCGAAATGCCTGGGGCGCCCGCTCCGTTGGCACGACGTGGAGATTCTCTCTGACTCGAACGGTGCGCCCAAGGCTTGGGTTCGGGAGGGCGTTCTTCCCGAAGGGTGGTCGATCCTCGTGAGCATCACGCACGAACGCACCATGGCGGCCGCGGTGGCTGCGCTGGTGGCACCGAGCCATGCCGCCTCCGAGCCGATGGAGTAGAATCGGCATCCATGTCCTCCACCGATGCGCTCATCCGCGCCGTCCACCGAGCGGCCCGCAAGCTCGCCGGGGCTGGGGGCTTCGACGCGCTGATCCGGGACGTGCTGGCCCTCTGCGTCGAGGCGGTGGAGGCGGAGGGAGGCACGATCTACCTCCACGACCCGGCGACGCGCTCGCTCGTCTTCCACCACGTGTTGCCGGAATCGGTGGCTCCGATGCTGCAGGGGCACCGCATCGCCGACGACTTCGGGGTCGCGGGGCGAGCGTTCCAGCGACGCGAGGCGGTTGTCACGAGCGCCTCGGCCGGCGAGCATAGCGCCCAGGACATCGCTCGGTCCACGGGGGTTTCCGTTCGCAACATGGTCACGGTCCCGCTGACCATCGGCGACGACGAGCCCGTCGGCGTGGTCCAGGTGCTCAACAAGCGGGGAGGCGAGTTCACGGAAAACGACCTCGCCGTTTTGGACACCGTGGCGGCGATCAGCACCTTGGCCTACGTGAACGGGGTGCTGCTGGAGCAACAGTCGCGCGCCTCCTCCCTGCTGGGAATGGGCAAGGTCAGTCACGACATCGGCAACCTGGCCGCGAGCCTCTACGCCAACATCGCCTTCAGCGAGATGGCGATGCACGGACTCAAGGACCAGCTCGCCCAAACCGAGGCTGACGAGACGATCTCGATGTACGTGGAGTCGCTCGACGGGATGTTCGGCGACCTGCGACAGTCGATCGACCGCATCGTGGGCTATTCGAGGCTGATCAGCGACCTGTCGGCGGGCAGGGCGCTCCGCCCGAACAAGCAGGTCGGGTCTTTGGCGAAGACGATCCAGACGAGCGCCGCCTACCTGGAGACCGAGGGGAGACGGAACCACGTCGCGCTGCGCTACGAGATCCAAGAGGACGCTCCACCCACGCTGCACGACGAGCTGTTTGTGTTCCGCATCGTCCAGAACCTCGTTGGGAACGCCATCAAGGCGGTGCGGGAGACGATTCCAGACGATTGGCTGGCAAGCGTCGAGCAGGGCGAGGAGGGCATCTTCGGCGAGGTGGTGGTGCGGTACCGATACCTCGAGGGGCGGCACATCGTCGAGGTCCAGGACGCCGGCCCCGGCATGACCCGGGAGACGGCGGACCGCATCCTCGCCGGCAACGCGAGAAGCAGCTGGGACAAGGGATCCGGCTCCGGTTGGGGCACCAAGATCGTGTTGGAGCTCGCCGCCACGCACAACGCGGAGGTCTCCATCGACAGCGAACTCGGCAAGGGCACGGTGTTCCGCGTCTCGATTCCCCACGACCCCGGCCCAACCGAAGCCGGGAACGATTCGCCCGCCCAGTGACATAATCCGGGTTAGGTGTCGTCCTCCAGCGCTAGTTCCCCGTGGTACAGCCGCCTGCTCGGCGCGCTGTTTTATCTGCTCGTCTGCGGCGTCGTCGCGCTGGCGGGAACGTTGCTGGGCTACCTCTCGCACGGCCCCCTCGGCACGAAGGCCGTCGTCAAGATTCTGCGCAACGCCGATCCCGCCGACACGTTCGACGGCAAGCCAGCCATCACGCTCCTCGTGCTCGGCTGCGACGAAGACCGGGCCCGGGGCGGGGCGCGAGTTCTGCGGAGCCAGGCCCGGAGCGACATGATCCTCGTCGCGAGGGTGTTCTTCAAAGACCGCCGCGTCACGGGAATCTCGATCCCGAGGGACCTCGAGGTGCAGCTCCCGGGCTATCGCCCGCAGAAGATCAACGCCTACCACGCCATCGGCGGCAAGGAGCTCGCCAAGGCCGCGGTGGAGCAGGTCCTCGGCATTCCCATCGACCGGGTGCTGGTCATCGACTACAAAGCGTTCCAAGACATGGTCGACCTCGTCGGCGGGGTGAGGGTGAAGGTCGAGAAGCGCATGAAGTGGCGGGATCGCGCGGGAGATTTGAACATCGATCTGCAGCCCGGATGGCAGGTTCTGGACGGGTACAAGGCGATGGGATACGTCCGCTTCCGGCACAGCGACTCCGACTTCATGAGGCAGGCCCGCCAGAAGCAGTTCCTGCTGGCGTTCAAGGAGGCTGCCCTGAAGGACCCCCTCAAACTGAACGCCCTGGCCGAGAAGGCCGTCGAGGCAACGGGAGGCGGCCTGAACGCGGATGAGATTCTCGCCCTGGCCATGTTCGCCCGGAACCTTCCGAGGGAGAACGTGCGCCTCGGCGCCCTTCCCGTCCTGCCGGGCGACGGAACGAATCTGAGGCTGGACACAGTTCAGTTGCCCAAGGTCCTCCGGGAATACGATCTATCGCCGGATTCCAAGCCGGCGCAATCTGCCCCATGACGACACCCTACGAAGAACCTCAGGAAGAGCCGGTTGTGGAGAGCCTCGGCGAGGAGGCTGTCGAGGAACGGCACGGCAGCGCCTACCTTTCGGCCAAAGACCTGCGCGCGATCGGCATCGTTCTGGCGCTGCTGTTTCTGCTGATGACGCCCGTGTACATCGTGCTCAAGCGCCAGGCGCAGAAGGCCGAGTGCGCCATGAACTGCAAGTCGATCCAAGGGGCGATGCTGCTCTACATGGAGGTGTGGGACAACCAGTTCCCGCCAGCCTACGCCAGCGGCCCGCGGGGAGAGGTGCTGCTGTTCGACGGCAAACCCTTCACTTGGGCCTCGACCATCACGGAGTACATGAACAAGCGCTCCAAGTTCGTTTGTCCGTCGGCCTCGAAGGAGGAGGCGGTCGTGGCGGCGCACCCCTACGAGTCGAAGAAGACCGTGCCGATGACCTACGGCATGTATCTTCCCCGCTCCACCGCCGCGTTGTCCTCGGTCGGCGATCCGGCGCGCTCGGCCCTCATCGCCGAAACGTCCAACCGTGGAGCGATGGACACCTTCGACCCCCATCCGCTCGTGGGTTTGGACGGACAGCCCGCCCCCTACGACGGCTTCGCGATCGGTTGGGACACCGGCAACCGCGTGGACTGGTACAACTCGACTCTCTCGACGGACATGCCGCGGGCGGTCACCAGGCTGGCGTTCCATCAGACGAAGAACGGCCAGTTCCGGGACGACGCCCCATCGAGGCACGACGGTGGAATCCACGTGCTGTTCGTAGACGGCCACGTGGAGACGCTGCCACCGTCGGCCGCCGCCGTGCGCTATCTGGACGTCGGCGGCGACCTCACAGGGCTGTGGTCGACCCGCTAGGCGGCCCGCCGCTCAGAGCGGGCGGGCGGCCGCGAGCGACTCCAGCGCGTCTCCCAGCTCGTCCTCGTCGCTGGGCACCTTGAAGTCGGGCACCAGGTACCACGCCTCCCGCAGTTCGGCATAGCCGCCGGATGCCACGCGCGTCATCGGACCGACGCTCTCCACCTCGAGCATGTCCTCGCGAGTGAACGTCTCGAAGTTGCAGCCGAAGTCCGGGTAATCCGCTCCCTTCTCGAACGGAAACCGCTTGAGGAACAGCGACCCGTGGTTGGCGTAGCCCGCATAGCCCTGCGAGACTTGGGCGCCAACCTTCTGCGGCGGAAGGCTGTCCTGCCGCAGCCGAACGACGCGCCTTCCCCACGTCCACCTCGGGTCCTGCATGTTGGTGTAGCCCCACAGAACCAGCGGGCGCGCCGGCAAGAAGTCCTCGCTGTGGGGGACGAACGGCGCCTGCGGGAAGAGGCAAACGCCGCCCACGCCCATGACGGTGAGGCACCACGGGGCGAGCTCCACCTCGTAGGCCGAGCGGTTGTGGATGCGGTGAGTCAGCGCCAAGCCGCCCAGCTGCGGGCGGGTGGCGATGCGGATCTCCTTCTGGATGCACCACTGGTCCGGCTTGCTGAGAAAGACGTACTCGCCTTTCTCCTCCCTGGCCTCGACGGGATCGTTCTCCGGCACGTAGGTCTTCTTCCAATCCTCGGGGGCGATCCAGAGCCTGTGCCCGCCGTAGGAGCGGTACTCGTCGCCGCCCTTTTGGCCCTTGGTCTCGGGCGCCACGTGCATAAAGTTCGGTCCGCCGATGAAACCGTAGCGGATGACGCGCGGACCGACATCCAGCGTCACCAAGGCTTCCGTGTCTCCGGAGACGATCCTGGCGCAACTCCAACCTTCGAACTGGACCACTTCCATAGCCCATTCTAGCCCGAAGAGACGAGACGGAGCCTAGAACCGCAGCTGGTAGTCGAGGCGGATCGTCCAGTTATCGCGGCCGCCGTTCTCGAAGCTGTGCTCGTAGCTCACGTTGCCCAGGAAGAGACTGAGGTTCTGGTTCGGCCCCGGCCGCTGATCGAACTTCAGGTGATAGCGGTGGGCGGTCCTTCTCCGACCGTTGGCGTCCGACTCCTCCAAGCCGTAGAACAGCTCCACAGGCGAGCCACTCCGCTGCTTGAGGGTGACGTTGAAGCCTGCGACCCTGCTCATCCGCCTGGTCTGACCGTTATAGAGCTCCTCAAACGAGCCTCCGACCGACGTGTCCGGGTTCGTCTGGACGTTCAGCTTCCAGCGCTCGGCCCGCGAGGCTTGGATGACCGAGCCGAGCAGAGCGTCGCCCCGCGTGACCTCCGGGTTCTGCACAAGCTGGTGGCTGACTTCGACTCCCTTCATCGGCCTGGCGGTGACACCGATATTCTGGATCTGCACGTCCTCCGGCTCCGTCGGCAGCGACCTCTCCTTGAGGTAGATGGATCCGATCAACCAGCGCTTGGGATCTTGGTCCGTCGTGAACGAGAAGGACCGGTCCACCGCGCGGTAGCCGCTGTTGTGCATCTGGCTCCGGTACTGAAGACCGAACGTGTTGTTCCCCCACTTGCCGTCCATGGCGAACAGCCGGTTCTCCCGGAGCCAGGCGGTTCGATCCGAGGCCGCATCGAACCCGAAAGCCAGCTTGACGTCTTGCATCGGGCCGAAACGCATGGGCTTCGAGGTGGACAGCTGCACTTTGCTCGTCGCCTGAACTCGGCCCTCGTCCCACGCGGTTGCCTGGTAAGTGGCCGCGCCGATGGCGATGTTGCCGAGCTGGGGAGCCCCGCTCACACCAGGCGAGGCACCGAGGAGGAGGTTCTCCTTTGTGACGCCGTTGTTGCCGATGGCCTGGCGGTCGAACCCGTAGCTGAGGCGGAAGCCGTTGCCGAGATCCCACCAGAATCCGACGTTCCTCTTGCGCTCGTCCCTGTCGGTGCCGGTTCGGTCCACGGACACGTCGGCGACCTGAACCCCCGTGCGCGGACTCAGAGCGGTTCGGACCGTATGCGCGCTGACCGACTCCTTCGTTCCATCGTCGAAGGCCGTGCGGGCTTGCTCCGTGGCGAGCTCGGTCTTGCCGTCGATCTTCGTCTGGTAGGCGACGATCTCCTTGTCGTAGCCGACGAGACCGGCGTTGAGGTAGTCGGCGGTCTCGCGCAGGTAGCGCACCACGCCGAAGCGGCCCATGTCGCGGACCAGCGTCATCCGCTCGACTGCGGCCCGGAAGAGGTCGGTCGCGTGCAGCTCGTCCAAGTGCACCGTGCGGTTGCTGAGGTACTCGACCTTCGTGCTCTTATCCGGGTTGAACTGGAGCAGCAGGTTGCGGACGCCGCGGCTCTGGTTGAACACATCCGAGCTGGCGTTGAAGTCGAACGCTTCCAGGGAGAGGCTGGGCAGGAGCCGCCACTTGATCTGGAAGTCCTCCTCGTTGAACCCTTGGAGCGACGCAAGAAGATCGCGCTCCGAGTCGATCAGCGCCCGGCCGGCGCCGAACTTCTCGTCCACCGTGCGTGCCCCATAGGCGATCTCCACGCCTTTGTCCCGATAGCTGAGGCGGGTCCTCGCAAGCCCGGAACCGCCCAAGCCGGCCGTGGTCGTGTCCAGCGAGGCGGCCTTCTGTCCGCCCATGTTCAGCGAGAGCGCAACATCCTGCCGAGCCAGACCGGTTACCGTTCCGAGACGTTCGCGCTCGAACATCATCAGGTTCCCGATCTCCGAGAACCGGTCGCCGAGGTTCTGCCTCCGCACGCTGAGGCTCATGCGGGGGTTCGAGACGCCGATCGACTGGAGCCAGCCGCCGTCTTGGCGACCCGACAGGCGCACCTCGTCGAAGCGGACCTGCCACCCCTTGCCCGGCTGCCACTCCAGCCGCGTGAGGTCGCGCTGCACCCCCTCGCCCCGAAGGAACCAACCGCGCTCCTCCGTCTTGGTCGCAAGCCCCGGCTGGTAGCCCTGGGCGATGCGCTGGATCGCCTCGTCCTGCTCAGCCTGGCTCAGCGACCCCAGCCGCCCGAACCCGGCATCCGATCCCAGCCGCGTGTGGCTGAGGGACCACGTCTTGCCCTTGGCGTCGAGGAAGGTGCTCCGGTACTCCCCCGTCTTGCCTGCCACCAGCGACTGCCGGAACTGGATCGGCTGGGACGATCCGCCGAACACGGCGGCATCCAAGGCCAGATTCCTCCGGTGCAGCCCCTGCTCCCTGGCCCACTGAGCCTTCTCCGGCTCGAACAGGTTTTTGAACCGCGTGAAGGAGGAGTCGATCTCCTGCTCGCTGAGCGCCAGACGGAACTTGCCCGCGTCGATCGCCCAGGAATTCCGACGGATGCCGGCGCCCGATCCCGCGAACTCCTCGATCAGGCTCTGCTGGTAGTCGAGCTTGCCCAGGCCTGCCTTGAAGCTCGCGGTCCACCGCTCCCGCTGGAGGCCCGCCTCGGCCGCCAGCTGCTGCCGGTCCTGCTCGGCGAGGTCCTGGAACCTGCGGAACTTTGGATCGACCCGCCGGGACTCGTAGGCGAGGGTCACGTTCGGCGACTGAAAGCCGTAGCCCATCCACGAGATCTTGCCGTCGTCGCTGCCGACCTCCCGGTAGGACTGCGAGATCGAACCCAAGCCGATGCCGACGTCCTTGAGAGCGAAGCCCAGTCGGTTCAGCCCTCGCTCCTTCTGGAGCTGGGCAACCCGACTGGCGTCGATGCCCGCGTCCTGCAACGCGCCGAAGTGGCTGAAGCGCTTGTCGATATCTTGGTAGTCCACCTCGAGCGACCCGGACCCCAGGCCAACCTTCAAGTTCTGCACGATCGCCTGGCCCGTTTCGGCAGGAGAGCTGGTCAACCCGCTCGCTTGGAATCCGGAGGCGGCCGTCGTCCTTCGCCGCTCGCCGACCACGAACGCGCCGGTCAGAGCTCCCTGACCGAACTTGAACGCGTTGTTCCAGCCGTAGACGTTCGACGTGAACACGTTGGAGCCGACCCTCTCCGTCAACCCCATCCCCAGCGTGAGGCGCATCGCTCCGGGAACCAGGGAGTAGCGGAAGGCACCCAATCCGGCGAACTGCTGCGCGGGCGGCTTGTAGTTCGGCTCATAGCGGTACGTCGCGCGCAGGACCATGCCGGGCTTGACGGCGCGCATCAGGTAGATGGCCCCGGCCGGATAGTCGATCTGGTAGTCCACGCCGCGCTCGAGCAACCGACCGTCCAATGTGACGGTCTCGCTCTTGGGAACCACCCCGCCGTTGAGGAGAGGAATGGATGGCAAGGGGCCGTCGATGACGACCACGTCGATGCTAGGCTTTCCACCCAGCGGAGCCTTGTCCTCAGCTGCGCCGCCCTGAACCTGGTTGAAGGGCGCAACGGCGGGAACCTCCTGCGATAGCCCCATCCATGGGCCCGAAAGGAGGCTGAGTGCGCACACCCAGCGGCTCAGGCGTTTCGTCATCCCTCGTTCCATTGTAGCCCTTTCCGAGGCCGTTCGTTAGCTTCCGTGAACCCGAACGGACCCATCGGCCACCCCTCATTCTCAAAACGCACGACGCCCCGTGCCGTTACGTCGCCGAAGCCCCCTTTTCGCGCTCCACGTGGATCGTCTTCTCGTGGGTGTAGAAGACCGCGCCGGGCGACGAGCCGCGAGGCTTGCGAACGTGCTTTTTCAGGGTGTAGTCCACTGGAACGAATCCACTGTGCTTGCTCGGGCTGTTCTCCACGGCGAGCCTCGCCGCCCACTCGAGCTGCTCCCGCGTGATTTTTCCCGGCCGGTTGCCGGTCGGGATCACCACGTGCGCAGAGACGGCGCCCCGCACGTGCAGCCAGAGGTCGTTGGGCTTGGCTACTCGCGTCGTGAGGTAGTCGTTCGCCTCGGCGTTCAAGCCCACCAGGGCGACCACGCCTGCGGGTCCCGAGACCTCCCGGATGCGATGGCCGTCGAACGCCCGCTCGGCCTCGCCGCCTTTGCTGGATCGCTGCTGGGAGAGCCACCTCCGAGCGGCAGCGACCTCCCGGACCTCCTCCACCTCGCGCAACTGACTGGCCGAGCCGAGCTTCGCAAGATAGGCCTCCAGATCGCCGATCTCCTCGGTTAGGCGACCCATGCGGAGGGCGAGTTCCCTGGCGGCCGCCTTGAGCCTCTTGGCCTTGGCGAAGAGGCGCTCCGCCGTCCCGAGCCAGCCCACCTCCGGGTCGATGGTCAGGTCGACTGGTCGCCCGTCCGCGTCGAAGGCCCGGATCGATTGGGAGCCGGGTTCGGCCGACGGCCCGAAGGCCAGGATCAGCTCGGCCTGACGGGTCACGCTGTCCGCCGCGGCGGCCTCCTCCAAGCCTTGCCGAACACCCTCTAGGGCGCGCAGACGCGCCTCCAGGACGCGCCGCAACTGACCCTCCAACGACGAGCGGGCCTGCTCGAACGACACCCGAACCAGGTGCGCGCTGTAGTGCTGGTCGAGCGCGACGCTGATCGACGGCCTTTCGAACGCCTCCAGCCCGAGCGCGGCGGGATTCAGCGGGTAGGCGCCGTGACCCGGCGCGAGATACGCCCCCGTGGCTCCCCCCGCCGCGGCGCGCACCTCGGCCATCGCCGCGTCGAAGTCGCCTGGGTGCGCGCGGATCCACTTCAGCAGGAACGGCGACGCCCCCTCCCGGTCCTCCAAGCCTGACGGATCGGTGGCGTCCAGCAGCGAGGGCCTCGCCTCGAACGGTGGAGGAGCGTAAGGATGCCCGGGAAGCACGGGGCGCCGGCTCTTCGACCTGCCGACCACCTTGCCGCAGAAAAGGATTCTCCCGCTGTCGTCCAACAAAGCCAGGTTGCTGTGCTTGCCCATCGCCTCCAGCACGAGGTCCCGCCGACCCTTTGGTCCACGGAAGGAGAGGCGAACGACCCGATCGAAGCCTTGTTGCTCCACGGACTCCAGCCGACCGCCGACCACGTGCGCGCGGACGGCCTGCAACAGCCCTGACGGGATCGGGGCGTTCCGAGGCTTGCGAAAGCTCAGGTGAACCCTAGCGAACTCGGCGTGCCAAGAGAGCAGGAGCCAACTCTCGCCGCCGGGCCCGTACAGGCCGAGCACCAGCGTGGTGTCGTCCGGTTGGGAGGCCTGCTGCACGCGGCAGCCGACCAGACGCCGAAGCTCGCCGACGACTGCAGCGAGCGTGAGGCTGTCGAAGGGAATCCGCATGTCGCGGCTCATCCGTCCTTCGATCCGGCCACCGCATCCTCGAACGCGCGCACGTCCTCCTCCAGCACGGCGAGGCTGGATTCCCAGAAGGCCGACTTGCTCAGTTCGATGCCGAACCTGGCGGCAAGCTCGCTGGCGGGCGCCATTCCGGTAGATGAGAGGAGGTCGTCGTACCCGGCGCGGAAGGCTTCCGGATCTTCTTCGAAGCGGCGGAAAAGCCCGAGCCCAAAGAGGTGCCCGAACAGGTACGGGAAATTGTAGAACGAGCGCCCCGCACTGTAGTAGTGCGGCTTGACGGCCCACATATAGGGGTGGCGCTTCTCCGGGTGGAGGGCGTCGCCGTAGGTCTTCTCTTGGGAGTCCAGCATGATCGCGCAGAGCTCCCGGGCCGAAAGCTCCCGGCCCTCTCGCAGGCGGAAGACCTCCCTCTCGAAGAGGAAGCGGCTGGAGATGTCGACCACCGTCTGGCAGGCGCCCTGCAGGGAGGCCTCCAGCAGGGACAGGCGCTCCTCCCCGCCGACCGTCTTCAGGGCCGCCTGCCGGACGAGCGTCTCGCAGAAGATGCTTGCCGTTTCGGCTAGAGTCATCGGCGTGCTTCTCTGCAGAGGCGCCCGGGACGCGAGGCACAGATTGTGGTAGGCGTGCCCCAGCTCGTGCGCGAGCGTGGAGACCGATCCGTAGGACGGCTTGAAATTCATCAGAATCCGCGACTCGTCCGCCCGCAGGCCGGTGCAGAACGCGCCGTCCCGCTTCCCCAGGCGCGGCTCGGCATCCACCCAGCCCTCCTGGAAGGCTCGCTTAGCCATCGCCCCCATCCGGGGGCTATAGGCCTCGAAGTGCTTCAGAACGAAACGCTCGGCCTCATCGAAGGACCACTCCCGCTCGCGCCCAACGGGGGCGAACAGGTCGTACCAAGCGAGCTGGTCCAGATCCAACGCGCGGGCTTTGGCCCTCAGGTACCTCCTGAACACCGGGAAGCTCTCCCGCGCCGCGCCGAGCATGGCCTCCAGCACCGAGCGATCGATGCTCGAGGCAAAGAGCGGCTCGTCCAGGGGGTCGGCCCAACCGCGCCTCCGCTGAACGACGAGCACCTCGCCCTTGATCCCGTTCAAGCAGGCGGCCATCGTCACTTCGACCCGCTGCCAGGCTTCGAGCTCCGCCTCGTAGGCCGCCTCGCGGACCGTGCGATCCGGAGAGAATGCGAGGTTCCTAACCTGGCTCATGCTGAGCCGCCTGGGACCATGGGGGAGACGCACCTCCACCTCGAGCGTCGACGTGACGTTGCCGTGCAGCTTCGACCACGCCGTCCCGGCGCTCGGCTGGAGCTCGGCGTACAGGTCCTCCTCGTCGGGAGTCATCTGCCTTTCGCCGAGGACCTTCGACCGGAGGAGGAAGTGCCTGTGCCCTCGCAGGTATTCAGTGGCTTCGCTCAAGCGTTCCGCGTCGCCGCCGGCGATCCACGCGGCCAGACGGGCGGTCAGCTTGGACACCTCGGTTTGCACCTTCGCGAGCTCGCTGAGGTTCGCCTGCGCCAGCTCGTACCTCGAGTCCGCAGCAACGTGGGCGCTCACGTACACCATCACCGTCCGCATCTCCTCTAGGAAGCCGTTGGTTTCGCGCAGGACTCGCTCCAGCCGATCCGCCTCGCAGGACGTGCCCTTGCGCACCGGAACTTCATCGTACAGCTCCGCCAGAGACCGGAGCCGACTCGAGACGCTCTCCTTGGCTGCGGCGAACTCCGGAGATTGCAGCGACGGGAATACGTCCGACAGGTTCCAGCGAGGGATCGATGTGCTTTCCATGGCTCCTCAGCGATCGGGGACCGCCCGTCCGCGGGGCATGGCGGACGGGTGGCGATCGGGATAAGCTTATCCTACGGCCACGGGCCAGGCTGAGCCGCCATGCGAACCTTCCTCAACAAAACCGACCGGGACATCCTCAGGATCCTCCAGAAGAACGGCCGGATCAGCAACGCCGACCTCTCGCGGGAGATCGGCCTGTCGCAACCCTCCACGCTCGCGAAGGTGAGGTCGCTGGTTCGGAATGGCATCATCCGCCAGTTCACGGCTCTCTGCGAGCCCAAGGCGCTGGGCTACGACGTCACAGCCCTCACGATGGTGAGCCTCTCGCTGCACCACGAGCGGCCGATCGAGCGCTTCCGGCGGGCGGTGGCGGAGTTCCCCGAGGTCCTCGAGTGCTACCACACCACCGGTGAGTTCGATTTCCTGTTGAAGGTCGTGGTGGACAGCATCTACAGCTACGAACGGTTCGTGAGCGAGAAGCTCAGCCGCATCCACGGCATCCGCAAGATCAACACGTCGTTCGTCCTCAGCACCACCAAGCACACGACGGAGCTGCCGATCCCATGACGGAACCTTGCAAGCGCACGATCGTCGCCGCGGGCCATCTGTGCGTCGACCTATGCCCGTGCCTTCCCGGGGTCGATCCCGCGAGCCTCGTGGAACCCGGGGTGCTCACCGAGGTGGGTCCCCTGCGCACCTCGGTCGGCGGAGCCGCAGCCAACACCGGTCAGGCCCTGAGCCGGCTGGGCTTCGGCGTGCGCATCGTGGCCAAGGTCGGGATGGACGCCATGGCCACCCTCGCCCAGAACACCCTCCGTCGGTGCGAGGATTCGCTGGCGCGGTGGCTGACGGCGGATCCGTCGGTCGCCACTTCCTACACGGTGGTCCTCAATCCACCCGGAAGCGACCGCAGCTTCCTCCACTGCCCCGGCGCGAACGCGACGTTCGGGCCGGAGGACGTACCCGACGAAGCGCTGGAGGGCGCTCATCACCTTCACTTCGGCTACCCGCCGCTCATGGAGCGGATGGCCAGCAGGAACGGCGACCTGGCCGTGGAGCTCTTCCAGCGCGCCCACGAGAGGGGCCTGAGCACCTCGCTCGACATGGCCTATCCGGACCCGAACGGCTCCACCGGGCACGTGGATTGGCGCAGCTACCTGCGGCGGGTCCTTCCGCACACCGACGCCTTCGTGCCCAGCCTCGACGAGATTCTCCTCATGCTGAGGCGGGACGACCGCACCCCGAGCCTGAGGCTGGTGGAGGACGTCGCCGAGGAGCTGTTCTCGATGGGCGCCTCGGTGCTGCTGATCAAGCTCGGCGCATTCGGGGCGTACGGCGCCGCTCGGCCCAGCCCTGGCCTCGAGCGTCTCGCCTCGCTCCACGGCATCCGATTGTCGGATTGGGCGGACCGTCGGTGCTACCGGCCGGCTTTCCAAGTAGAGCCCGTGGCGACGACCGGAAGCGGCGATTCCGCCATCGCTGGGTTCCTCGGCGGAGTCGTCCTCGGCATGGGCCTCGAGCCTTGCCTTCGCGCAGCCGTGGCGACCGGTTCGGCGCGCGTCCAGTCGGAGGACCTCGTGGCCGCCCTGCCCGAATGGAGCGAACTCATCGGCCGGGCCGAGAGCTGGCAGCACTCCGCACGGAGGCTCGACCGGTGAAGATCGTTGTGTTCGGCGCCGGCAACATCGGCCGGGGGTTCCTCGGCCAGCTGTTCCACGACGCCGGATGGGAAGTGGTCTTCGTGGAGGCCAACCCGGCTCTGACGGAGACCCTGCGGGAGCATCGGACCTATCCTGTCCGACTGGTGGACAATCGTTCCGACCACACCGTCTGGGTCGGGCCGGTCCGTTGCGTCGGCATTCAGGACCGGGGCATCGTTCTCAACGAGTTGGAGGACGCAGACCTTGCGGCTGCCGCCGTCGGCCCGGCCAAGGTCCGCGAACTCGCACCCGTGCTTGCCGAGGGCGCCCGCCGCCGAGACAGGCCACTGGATGTCATCCTTGCCGAGAACCTCTGGAACGCGGCTTGGGCGATGCGGGACGCCGCCACAGGCGCAGGCTTCCGCGATGCGATCGGCCTGCTCGGGTGGGTGGAGAGCAGCATCGGCCGCATGGTGCCGGCTCGCAGCCCGAGGGAGGGCGAGCATCCGCTGTTGGTGGTTGCCGAGCCGTACGCCGAGCTGCCGGTCGACGCGGGCGGCTTTCTGGGGCCCGTCCCGAGCCTTCCAACGCTTCGTCCAGCTGCACCTTTCGAGGGATACGTGGCGCGCAAGCTGTTCGTCCACAACGCAGGGCACGCCTGCGCCGCCTACCTGGGGGCCGAGAAAGGGCACGAGACCATCTGGAGGGCGGTTGAAGATCGAGAGATCCGTCCGGTGGTCGTAGGGGCGATGCGCGAGTCGGCCGAGGCCATCCACCGCCGCTACGGTCTCGATCGGCTGGGACTGGATCGACATGTGGAGGACCTGCTCGACAGGTTCTCGAACCGGCCTCTGCACGACACGGTTCGGCGCGTCGCGGCCAACCCGATTCGGAAGCTCGGTGCGAACGAGAGATTCATCGGCGCCATCCGACTGTGCCTCGAGGAGGGCGTCGAGCCGCGGAGCCTCGCCCGCGGGGCCCACGCCGCCTTCCGGTACCGGAGCGAGGCCGATCCGGACTGCGCCAAAATCGAGGAAGCGGTCGCCAGCGTCGGCCCGCGTGCGGCGTTGTCGCTGATCTCAGGGGTCCCGCAGGATGATCCAGCGATCGCACTCGTTCTCTCCGGTTAGGCATCGGGCCTTCACGCTCATCGAGCTGCTCGTCGCGGTGGCCGTCATCGCGGTGCTCGCCGCTCTTCTCTTCCCCTTGTTCGCCCAGGCGAAGGAGTCCGCGAGGAAGACGGTCTGCCTCTCGAACCTGAAGCAGCTGGGTGCGGCGTTCCTGCTCTACGCGGCGGACCAGGACGACGCCTTCCCCAACACCGGAGACCCTTACCTCTGGGTCGGGAGGCGGTGGAGGTGGCCCATCCTGCCCTACGTGAACACCGGGCACCGACGCGGCGCAGGATTCGACTCCGCCACCCGCCCCGCCGCCAATCCGTTCGTCTGCCCGTCGGACCCGATCTCGCCGGGCCAGTACGACGCAACCTCGTACGCCTACAGCGCCGCCTTCTACCTGACTCCAGACCAAGTGGCACAGGCTCGCATCCGGAACCTGGTCGCCTCGATCTCCGACCCGGGCCCGCTCGCGGCGCCCGTCACCCAGTTCGGCTCGGCCGTGGCGATGCCATCGTCCAAGAGCCTGCTGACGGAGTGGTTCAACTCGCACGACACGGAGGGTGGAGCGAGGGTGGGCTTCTGGGGCACGGTTCAGCCCGGCCTTCGCCCAGGACCCGACCGGTGGAACGGCGGACGGAACCACCTGTTCGCCGACGGGCACGCGCGATGGCTGCGGGCAAAAGGGCAGACCCCCTCTGCGGAGGACTGCCCCGACATCAACCTCACGCCAGGCGGAATCCAGGGTTCCGACCTGCGTTCCGATCGCTAGGCGCTCAGGCGGAGGCTCGCAGCGCTTGGTCCAGGTCCTCGAGGATGTCCTCGATGGACTCCAGACCGATGGACAGCCGGATGAAGTCCGGCGTGACGCCCGCGGAGAGCTGCTCCTCTGCCGTCAACTGCTGATGCGTCGTGCTCGCGGGATGGATGACCAGGCTCTTCGCGTCGCCGATGTTCGCCAAGTGGGAGAACAGCTCCAGCCGATCGATGAACCGCACCGCCGCGTCGTATCCGCCGCGGATGCCGAAGCCGATGATCGCGCCGAAGAGGCCGCGGTGGAACACCGACTTGGCCCTCGCGTGGTCGGCGTGCGACGGAAGCCCGGGGTAGTTCACCCAAGCGACGTTCGGGTGCCCGGCGAGGAACTCCGCGACGCGCTGCGCGTTGGTGGAGTGGCGCTCCATCCGAAGCGGCAGGGTCTCGAGGCCCTGGAGAAAGAGGAACGAGTTGAACGGGCTGACGGAAACGCCCAGGTCCCTCAGCCCCTGCACGCGGGCCTTGAGGATGAAGGCGACGTTGCCAAGGCCCGGGAAGTTGCCGAAGGTCTCCCAGAACTTGAGGCCGTGGTAGCTCGGATCCGGCTCGGTGAAGTTCGGGAACCTGCCGTTGCCCCAATCGAAGTTGCCGCCGTCAACGATGATCCCGCCGATCGAGGTGCCGTGTCCACCGATGAACTTGGTGGCGCTGTGCACGACGATGTTCGCGCCGAGCTTCAGGGGGTTGGCGAGGAACGGGCTCGGAACCGTGTTGTCGATCACCAACGGAATGCCGTGCCTCCGGGCGATCGCTGAGACCTCCTCCAAGGGGAACGTGTCGAGCCTGGGGTTTCCGAGCGTCTCGCCGTAGATCGCCTTGGTCTTCGGGGTGATCGCCTTCTCGAAGTTGGCGGGGTCCGACGGGTCCACGAACTTGACCTCGATACCCAGCTTGGCAAACGTGTAGTGGAACAGGTTGTACGTGCCGCCGTACAGCGAGCTGCTCGAGACGATCTCGTCTCCGGCCTCGGCGATGGTCGTGAGGGCGAGAAGCTCCGCCGCCTGGCCGCTTGCCGTCGCGAGGGCGCCCGTTCCGCCCTCCAGAGCCGCCACGCGCCTCTCGAAGACGTCGGTGGTCGGATTCATGATGCGGGTGTAGATGTTCCCGAACTCCTGGAGCGCGAACAGTCGGGCGGCGTGCGAGGAGTCGTCGAACACGTAGCTGGTCGTCTGATAGATGGGCACGGCCCGGGCCTTGGTCGTCGGGTCGACGCTCTGTCCGGCGTGGAGGGCTAGGGTCTCGAATCGGTGTTGCTTGGCCATGGGAAGTTCCTCCGTCAAGGACAGTGTCCATTTTGGGCGCTAGGCGCAGCGCACGGGCACCGCGGGCAGGTTGGACTTCGCCGAAAAACTCACGATCTTAGGTGATGGCGGCGTGCAGCCTAAGTTTCTTCGACGGGAAGCCCCTTCGGACGGCGGGACTCGGGCGCGAACCCGGGACTCCGGCCCTCCCATCCGCTGCGAAGCAAGAGCCGGGTTCGCACGGGTAACCTGAGTCAAGGCAGGTGTCGGTATGAGCTTCAACAAGAAGACCGTCAAGGACATCGATCTGAAGGGCAAGAGGGCCTTCGTTCGGTGCGACTTCAACGTTCCCCTCAAGGACGGCGCCATCACGGACGACCGCCGGATCCGCGCCGCCTTGCCCACGATCCGGTACATCCTGGAGCAGGGCGGCAGCGCGATCCTCGCCAGCCACCTGGGCAGGCCGAAGGGCGTCACGCCCGAGTTCACCCTCGCGCCGGTCGCCAAGAGGCTCAGCGAGCTTCTGGACAGGCCCGTGGAGCTGCTTCCCGACTGCGTCGGGTCGGAGGTGGAGGCGGCCTGCGCGAAGCTCCAGCCCGGCCAGGTGGTCCTGCTGGAGAACGTTCGCTTCCACACCGAGGAGGAGAAGAACGACTCTGAGTTCGCCGCGCAGCTGGCCAAGCTCGCGGACGTGTACGTCAACGACGCGTTTGGAACCGCCCACCGAGCCCACGCCTCCACGGAGGGCATCGCGCGCATCCTGCCCGGGGTCGCCGGGTTCCTCATCGAGAAGGAGCTGGACTACCTCGGCAAGGCGGTCGAGGACCCGAAGCGGCCGTTCGTCGCGGTGCTGGGCGGCGCCAAGGTGAAGGACAAGATCGGCGTCATCGAGAACCTGATGCCGAAGGTCGACAAGCTCGTCATTGGCGGCGGCATGGCGTTCACGTTCCTCAAAGCGAAGGGCTACGGCATCGGCGCATCCCTGCTGGATGAGGGCAACATCGAGTTCGCCAAGACCGTGATCGAAAACCACGGCGACAAGGTGCTTCTGCCAATGGACGTGCTGATCGCCGACAAGCTCGATCCACAGGCTCAAACGGAGGTCGTTGCGGCGGACGCCATTCCGGACGGCTGGATCGGAGTGGACATCGGTCCCAAGACGATCGAGACCTTCGCCGGCGTGGTTCGCTCGGCGGGCACCGTGGTCTGGAATGGCCCCATGGGCGTGTTCGAGATGGAGCCTTTCGCCGCGGGAACCAAGGCGCTCGCCCAAGCGATGGCCGAGTGCGCGGGCACGACCGTCGTCGGCGGCGGCGACTCCGCGGCGGCCGCGGAGAAGTTCGGCGTCGCCGAGAAGGTGAGCCACGTGAGCACCGGAGGCGGCGCGAGCTTGGAGTTCCTGGAGGGCAGGGTCCTTCCGGGCATCGCTGCCCTCGCCGACCGCTAGCCCCCTGGTCCCCTGTTCCCCTCACTCGGTCGCCGGAGCGCCAAACGCCTCCGGCGGCCCTTCTTTTTTCGCTGCAGTCCTAAGGGTAAAACCGGGGCGCTATGGCCCAACCAGGAACCTTTCCCAAGCGGTCGCCTGCAAACCGGCAGCGAACCCCCTTGCCGAAGATCGGAATCCGCCCCGTCATCGACGGGCGGTACGGCGGTGTGCGGGAGTCGCTGGAGGCTCCCGTGCTCGCGATGGCGCGGTCGGCGGCCGACCTCCTCGCCAAGAACCTGAGGCACGCCTGCGGGCTCACCGTCGAGTGCGTGGTGTTCCCCAAGTGCATCGGCGGGCTCGCCGAGGCCGCCGAGTGCGACGCTCTGTTCGCCAGGGAGGGCGTCGGCGCGACCCTGACCGTGACCCCCTGCTGGTGCTACGGCAGCGAGACCATGGATACGGACCCGATCCGGCCGAAGGCGGTCTGGGGCTTCAACGGCACCGAGCGACCGGGCGCCGTGTACCTCGCCGCCGTGCTCGCCGCGCACGCACAGAAGGGCCTGCCCGCGTTCGGCATCTACGGGAGGGACGTTCAGGACGCCGGCGACACTTCGATCCCTGAGGACGTGGCGCAGAAGATCCTGCGCTTCGGGCGGGCTGCCATCGCCGCCGCGACGATGCGGGGCACGAACTACCTGTCCGCCGGCGGCGTCTCGATGGGCATCGCGGGCTCGCTCGTCGATCACGACTTCTTCCAGCGCTACCTCGGCATGCGCGTGATGACGGTCGACATGGTCGAGTTCGTCCGCAGGATCGAGCGCGGCATCTATGACCCCGAGGAGTTCGCCTCGGCCATGGAGTGGGTCCGCCGATGGTGCAAGGAAGGCCAAGACCCGAACCCGCCCGAGAAGCGGCACACGGCCGAGCAGAAGCAGGCGAACTGGGAGTTCACGGTCCGGTGCGCCCTCGTGATGCGCGACCTGATGGTCGGCAACCCTCGCCTCGCGGAACTCGGATACCCGGAGGAGGCCGAGGGCCACAACGCGATCGCCGGCGGATTCCAGGGCCAGAGGCAGTGGACCGACCACCTGCCGAATGGCGACTTCTTCGAGGCGATCCTGAACACCTCGTTCGACTGGACCGGGATCCGGCAGCCGTACATCGTGGCGACGGAGAACGACGCCCTGAACGGCGTCGGGATGCTGTTCGGCCACCTTTTGACTGGCTCGGCCCAGCTTTTCTCGGACGTTCGCACGTACTGGTCGCCGGACGCGGTCCAGCGCGTCACCGGCATCCGGCCCACGGGCCTGGCGGAGGGAGGGTTCATCCACCTCATCAACAGCGGCCCTTCGGCCTTGGATTGGACCGGAGAGGAGTCGATCGAAGGCCAGCCTGCGGTCAAGCCGTGGTGGGAGGTCGAGGAGGAGGAGGCCGTCCGGTGCTTGGAGGCGACGCTGTGGTGCCCCGCCAATCTCGGCTACTTCCGGGGCGGCGGATTCTCCACGGACTTCCAGACGAAGGCGCCGATGCCGGTCACCATGTCTCGGTTGAACCTCGTCGGCGGGCTCGGCCCGGTCCTGCAGATCGCCGAGGGTTGGGTCGTCGAGCTTCCGCAGGAGATCCACGATCGCCTCGACGCCCGGACGGACCCGACTTGGCCGACGACCTGGTTCGTGCCGAGGATCACGGGAACCGGACCGTTCCGCGACGTCTACACGGTCATGGCGAACTGGGGAGCCAACCACGGCTCCATCTGCTACGGACACGTAGGCGCCGACCTGGTCACGCTGGCTGCGATGTTGCGTATCCCCGTGGACATGCACAACGTGGAGGAGACGGCCCTGTTCCGCCCGGCCGTCTGGTCCCGGTTCGGCGCGCTGGACCCGCAGGGTGCCGACTTCCGCGCGTGCGCGCTGTACGGCCCCCTCTACGGCTAGGCTCCAAACCCAGGAAAGGCTCGCGTGGGCCCCGGCCTTTGGGCCGGGGCCCATGCCACAGAATTAGTTCCGAAGCGGCTGCGGGCGACCGGCCGACGGCGCGACCTCGACGTAGGCGGTCGGCGGCACCACAAGGTAGATGTTCTCGCCGATCTCCTCCCACGTGCCCTCTTGGGCGTAGTTCACACCGGCCATGAAGTCCACGATCTTCTGGCGCAAGACGGGCTCCGTCGCGGACAGGTTCAGAATCTGCTGCTCCCCGCGCTTCAGGCCGTTGGCGGCCGCCAGCGCGTCCTCGAAGCAGAAGACTTGCCGGCGCACCGTCACGTTGTAGCGGTAGACGGGCCGCATCGCCGTTGGAGAAGAGACAGGGGCTTCTTCGTCCGGGTCCAGCTCCAGCTGGCTGCGACCTCCGCCGAAAAGACGCTGAAACAAGCCTGGGCGCTCTTGGATGGCATCCGTATCTTCCATGATTTCCGATCCTCCTGTTCCGACTCTCAGCCGGGGCGTTCCCCGAAAAGAGCCGATCCCACCCTGACGTGGGTCGCTCCCTCCTGGATCGCCACGTCGAAGTCTGCGCTCATGCCCATGCTGAGCCACTCGCAACCGAACCGTTCCCCGAGAAGCCGCAACTCCCTGAAGAAGGGTCGCATCGCCTCCGGGTCCCTCAGGTTCGGCCCGATGGTCATCAGTCCACGGACGCGAACACCCTTGCATTGTGAGGCCAGCTCCCAGAATTCGTCAAGACTTTCCGGGGGAACTCCGGATTTTTGCGTCTCATGCGCAAGATTCACCTCGATCAGCGCGTCCACTGGGGCCGGCAGCTTGTCGAACTCCTTCAGCTGGCTGTGGGACTCCAGCGTGTGGATCACCTGGAACAGGCAGGCAGCCTTGCGCACCTTGTTCGACTGCAGCTTTCCGATGAAGTGCCACTCGATGTCGGCCGGCAGGCCGGCGATCTTCGGGGCGGCCTCTTGGACGCGGCTCTCCCCGAACACTCGCTGGCCGGCCTGGTAGGCCTCCACAATCCGCTCCAAGGCGACGGTCTTCGTCACCGCGATGAGCAAGACCTCCTCGGGCCGCCGGCCGACCGACTCCGCCGCCTTGGCCATCCTTTGGCGCACATCCTCCAGGCGCTCCCGCACCGTTCTGGCCTGACTCATCGCGCGCGGCCCTCCAGCACCATCGTCTGCTCCGGCTTCAGGCGGAGCCGCGCCGTGCCGACCGACCCGCTCCAAGCGACCCGGAAGCGCGCGCCACGGAGCAGATCCGTCAGCCACCTCGGCCTGCTCGGAAATCCGCGCGCCTCCAGACGAATCTGCACCTCCTTCTCCTCAGCCGACGCGTTCAGAACCGTCAGGTACCCGTTCCCGAACCGCTCCAGCCAAACATGGGAGTCGCTGGACCGGGCGTGCGTCACCGGCTGCCAACCCGCCTCGGAGAGCCGCCGGATCTTCGGCACCCGGTCTTTGAAGAGGGCACGGTCGCGATTCACCAAGTCCGGCCGGTCCCAGTACACTCGCGTCGAAGCGTCGGGACTGAACATGCTCGGGAACATTCCGTAAAAGGCCGCGCGATCCACGTACCGCTGCATCCACTCCGGCGGGAAGCGGTCGAAGTCGGTGTTTTGCAGCAGGAGATACGGCTTGCCCGCGCTGAACAACCTCCGGTACAGGAGCGACGCATCCGAATCCGGTTGGAAGCTGCCGTTCGGAGCCCAGTTCGTCTCGATTCCCATCACGTCGAGCAACCGGCAGAAGATCGGGTGGGCGATGGGGACGGCGTTGGCGAAGAGGTAGTAGCCCCTCCTGCGGAGGTCCCTCGCCACGAACTCCGCGAACTCGTAGCTCTGGAACCACTGCGGCAGCACCGCTCGGCCGTCCGCGTCGAAGGTCGGTGCGTACGGAGATAACCGCAGGTGTTCCTCAGCATAGTTGAGCACCTCCGACCACCCTTCGAGAGAGTCCAGGTACTGGCCGTCCAGCCCCGCGTCTCCGTTCTTCGGCACCGGATGCCACCGGTCGGCGTCCAGCGGGTTGTAGTTCAGCCAGGCCTTGGTCCGATTCCCCGGCCCGCCGCCGAGGCTGGGGCTTGGGTTCAGGACGAACACCGCGCCGTTGCACCACGGCTCCTCGCGGAATTGGAGGTTCATCTCCCCGTCCCTCCCGCGGGTGGCGCACCTCAGGGTGGCCCTGGCCTGGTCCCTCAGGCTGGAGTCGCCGTTCGCAAGGGACCGCAGCGTCTCCAGCGCCGCCTCGTAGGTCCTCGGGGCCTCCGGTGGCATCGGCATCCAGAAGGTCATCGGCTCGGTGTAGCGGAAGCTGAGGATGCCAAGACGGTCGTCGGAGTCGACGGAGTTGTCCCCCTCGTGGAAGGCGACGCCGAAGTCCTGCACCCCCTCCACCTCCGAGGGATCCTTGAACGGCATCCAGAGGCCTTGGCGCGGCAGCCGACGCTCCCTCAATTCGGGATGGAGCCGGTAGAACCACTCCGTGGCTCCGCGAAAGCCCCAGGCGCCCAAGTCCCCCCTCAAGCGCGCGAAGTTCCACTTCAGGGTGACCTTCGGCCTGTCTCCGCCGAGCGCCACATCCCAGGCCAAAGCGAGACAGCCCTGGTCGCGGTTGGCGAACACGCGGTGCACCACCGGTTCAGCGAAGCCCTCTACCAAGACCGTGGTCGCGTCGCCGCTCTGAACGCAACCGAAGGGGTAGCGACCGATCAGGCCGTTCGCGCCATAGGGCACTGCCAAGAGGTTTCCCGACTCCCGGGCCCCAACCAGGCTGCGCGAGGAACGGGGATCGTCCCACCAGAGGCCACCCTTCTCTGGGAGCGGCAGAACGAAGTACACGGTCGCCGGGAACGGTTCCCTCGAACGGCACGCCAGGTCCACCGTGCCCGACCAACCCGCGGCGCCGGCGCGCAGCACCGCGGAAGCACGAACGTCGCGTCCAACAGAGGCATCGATGAACACGGCGGAACCCGAGCGGCGAACAGAGCCCACGAGCGGCACCACCGCCCCGTTTGCGTCCCCAAACGGCCGCAGGTAGAGTCCGCCAGGCCTCAGGGCCGGACGGCCGTCCACCTCCAAAACCGAGCCGCCCGCTCCAAACCCCAGCGACAGCCCACCCCCGGCGAGCCGTGCGACCACCCGTCCTTTGGACGGCCATCGGATGGACGCGGGCAGGAAGTCGAACATCTCGCCCTCGCCGAGCCCCTTGGCGCGGAAGTCGTCGAACCACACTCGGCCCTTGTGGCGCCGGAACAGAGCGTAGACCGTGACCGAGCGCAACGGCTTGGTCGGGGCCAACACCACGCTGCGTCTCTGCCAGTCGTGGGTGCCGGCGTCGAACGGGACGTTCGTACCCCAGAGCGGCGTGCCATCCTGATGGACGGCGTCGATGTACAGGCTGTAGTCGGAGTCCCTGGACCCGGACACGCCCTCGGCCCTGCTCCAGCCGGAGAACACGATGGGTGAGGCGGCCTCTTGGTTCAGCTGGATCGTGCACGAGGCGCCCCGCACCTCCGTCTCCGTCGCACTCTCACATCGAATCAACCTCGAGCCCTCCAGCCGGACAGCCGCATCGAACACGAAGCCGGAGCCATAGGGCTGCCAACGCGCATCCTGTTCGAACCCGGGGTCGGGGACCAACTCCCCCGCCATCGCGAGGACCGCCAGAGCCGCAACCATGTGTTGAGAATAGCTCAGCCTTCGCCCGTCGTCGCACCCTCCTCGGCGGCGAGCTCGGCCACGTTCACCGGGACGATCGTGGACACCCCGTCCCTCCCCTGCATCGTGACGCCGATCCAGTTGTCCGCGGCGAGGATCGTCACGTGGTTGTGGGTGATCAGGATGAACTGCGTGTGGGGCCGCATCTCCTGCAGCAGCTCGATGAAGCGCTCGACGTTCCGACCGTCCAAGGGGGCATCGATCTCGTCCAGAATCACGATCGGGCTGGGCTTCACCTTGAGCAGGGCGAAGAGGAACGCTGCGGCGCACAGGGCCCTCTCTCCCCCCGACAGCAACTCCAGCCTCTGCCGCTTCTTGCCCGGTAGAGTCACCTCGATGTCGATCCCCGTCTCCAGAAGGTTCCCCGGAGCAGTGAGCTTGAGGCACCCTTCGCCGCCGCCGAACAGCTTGGCGAACGTCTCGGCAAAGGCGGCCTCCAGGCGCTCGAACGTGGCCGCGAAGCGGTCTTGCGTCAGCCGGTCCAGCTCGCGGATGCCCGCCTCCACCTGACGAATGCCCTCCTCGATGTCCTCGACCTGTGCGCCCAGCTCCTCCGCGCGGACCGTCAGCCGCTCGTAGGCCTCGATGGCGCCGAGGTTGACGTCGCCCATGGCCCGGAGCTCCCGCCGGAGCCTCGAGACGATGCCCGGAGCGTCGTCCGGAACATCCACCGTGCCGGCCAGCTGGAGAGCCTCCTCCTCCGACAGGTTGTAGTCCTCCAGCAGCCTCTGGAGGGCCGCCGCCCGCTTGCCCTCCCACCGTGCCCGTGACAGCTCGGCCTGGTGCGCGCCATCGGCGCCGGCTTGGGCGCCTTGGCGGGCCGCGCGCGCCTCCTCGAGCAGCTCCGTCCTCTTGGCGAGCAGATCGTCCTTTCGCGCTAGTCCCTGCTGGAGTTGCTCCGAGGCCCTCAGCCGTTCGTGCTCCGCCTGTTCCTTGCGCTGGACGGCCTCGTCGCGGTCGGCGATCAGCTTCGCCTTCTCCGGTTCGATCGCCGCCAAACGCTTCTCCCGATGCGCCTGACCCTCGGTGAGCGAGCGCAGCCTGCGTTCCGCCGACTGGCGGCGCACCGTGGCCTCTTCGATCCTCTGCTCCGCTTCCCGCAGGAGGCGCTGGGTCGCCTCGGCGTCCGCCGACTTCGCAGCGAGGCTCCGCACCAGCTCGTCGCGCCGAGCCTCCAGACCGGCCACGTCGACCGCCGCCGGCAGCTCGCCCGAGGCCGAAGAGAGGGCATCGAACTCCCTCTGCAACCTGTCCCTCTCCCTCTCCGCGGAGTGCAACTCCGACGACACGCGGTCGAGCCACTGCTTCGCCTCGTCCCGGTCGGACTGGCCCTCTGCGATCTGCCGCTGCAGCGATGCGACCCTCGCACGGATCTCCTCGGCCTGCCGTCCCAGCGCCTCGGCGGCGGCCCGGCGCGCGGCCACCCGCCGAGCGATGTCCTCAATCGCTTGGACCGTCTCCGCCAGCTCGGCCTTCCGCTGGACCATGCCGAAGGCGGTTCTCGCCGCCACGCCGCCGGTCACGGCGCCGCTCGCGTGCACGACCTCGCCGTCCAAGGTGACGAGTCTGGCCCAGCCACTGGTCCGTGCCAGCCTCAGCGCGTCGTCCAAGGTCTCCACGACGAGGATCCGACCGAGCAGCGAGTCCACGACGGGTCTGACTCGGGCTTCGCAGCGAACCAGCTCCGAAGCCCTTCCGACGACGCCCGGTTGGCGCGAAAGGTGCCTCAGCTCCTCGGACACCACGGGAGGCCGCATGAGCGTCAGGGGCTGGAACGTCGCACGGCCCGCGCGGTTGGCCTTGAGCCACTCGATGGCGGCCTTGGCCTCGCGCTCTGAAGGTGCGATCAGGTCGTTCGCCGCACCGCCCAGGGCGGTATCGATGGCGGTCGCGTGTCTCTTGTCCACCTCCAGCGCCTCCCCGACGGGCTGGAACACGTCCGGCAGTCGGCCGGTGTCCGCCGCCGCCAAAACGGCCCGCGCGCCCTGCTGCAGCCCCTCGTGGCTCTCGATGGTGGACTCGATGCCTCGCCGACGGCCGTCCAGCGCAGCCTGCTCGGCCAAGAGCTTCCGGATCGCGATCGACTCTTCCTCCTCGCCTTTAGCCAGCTTGGCGATCTCGGCCCTCAGGCTCTGGATCTCGCGCTCCCATCCCTTGGCCGCTTCCAGCAAGGCGTCGTAGGAGGCCCTGGCCTCTTGGGCGGCCGCGCGGAGGTCGGGCAGGGTGCGATCGATCCCGTCCAGCTCGCGCCGGAGCTCCTTGATGCGCGCCTTGCGGTGCTCCATGGCAGCCTGGGCCTTGGCCCGCTCGGCATTGACCCGCCGACCCTGCTCTAGCTCACGCTCCAGCCTCTGGAGCTCCTCCGCCAAGGCGTGCGCCTCCTGATCGACGCCGGAGACCTCGGCCTGCAGCCGCTGCAACGAGGCGATCTCGCGTTCCAGCGCCTCCTTGGCCATTCGCAGTTCCTCAGCCGCCTCTCGGACCCGGCTATCCCCGGCCGAGGACTCCTGCTCCAAGCTGGCGCGCAGCTCCTCCAGGCTCGCAAGACGCTGGTCGCACAGGCGGATAGCCCCGTCGGCGCGCTCCGCTGCCGTCAACGCCGACTGCACCTGGCCCCGGCATGCGTCCAGCTGCCGTTCCAGCTCGGCAAGCTGCTCGCCGACGGCCTGAGCCTCCAGGTCCAGGTGGTCCGCCCTCTGCGCCTCCGATTCGGCGAGCCCCAGCGCGCGGGAGAGAACGGCCTCCAGGGCTTGGATCTCGCTGTTCGCCATGGCCAACTCCCGCGCTAGAAGGCCGCACTCCACGCGCTGGAGGCTGTCCAGCACGGTCTTGTACCGGCGCGCCGTCTCCGCCTCCTCCCGCAGCGGCTCGCGCTGCGCCTCGATCTCCCGGAGAATGTCCCTCGTGCGGCTCAGATGCTCCTGGGCGGCCGCCAGCCGACGCAGGGAGTCGGTCTTCCTGGACCTGTACCGCTGGACCCCCGCGGCCTCGTCCACCCAAGCCCTGCGCTCCTCCGCCGACGCCGCCAAGGCCTGGTCGATCTCCTTCTGTCCGACGATCGCGTACCCAGCGCGGCCCAGTCCGCTGTCGGCGAAGAGATCCAGAACGTCCTTGAGCCGACAAGGCTGCCGGTTGATGAGGTAGTCGGACTGGCCGGTCCGGTTCAGCCGGCGCGTCACGGCCACCTCGGGCGTCGGAATCGGCAGCGTTCCGTCCTCGTTGTCGAACAGCAGCGTCACCTCGCAGTACCCCACGGGCTTGCGTTTGGACGAGCCGTTGAAGATCACGTCTTGGCTGGATTGCGCCCGGAGCTGCCTCGCGTTGCCCTCGCCCAGGCCCCAGAGGATCGCGTCCACTAGGTTGGACTTGCCCGAGCCGTTCGGCCCAACGATCGCGATCAGATCTCCGGAGAGATCGATCTCCGTCTTGTCGGCGAACGTCTTGAAACCGAAGATGCGGACTCGCTTGAGACGCATGGAAGGGCTTGGAGGCGCCTCGGATTATAGCCCCTCCTTCCCCTCAGCCGGAGACCGGCGTAGAATCGGGCCGTGATGATCGGACGCACGACCCTGGGCCAACTCCCCTACCTGCGCGACTACGAGTCCCACCGCGCCTCGTCCTACGACCCTTCCGGCTGCAACAACGACTGGTGGACCATCCAGCCACGGGAGCGGCGGACTCTGCTTCATGAAACCCGGCCGGGATGCGTGAAGCACATCTGGATGACCCTCGGGGCGGCGAAGGAGCAGCTCAGGACCACCGTGCTGCGGATGTACTGGGACGGCGAGCGCGAGCCGAGCGTGGAGGCGCCCATCGGCGACTTCTTCGGCATGGGCCATGGCGAGATGCGGAACTTCGTGTCGCTGCCGCTTCAGATGAGCCCGGAGGATGGGCGCGGTTTCAACTGCTGGTTCCCCATGCCGTTCGACCAGGCCCGGATCGAGGTGGAGAACGACTGGGACCAGCCCATGAACCTGTACTTCTACATCGACTACGAGACGTACGATCAGCCCCACGCGGAGGGCGTCGCCCGCTTCCACGCTCAGTGGCGCAGGGAGGCCTGCACGGAAGGCTGGCTGCGGGAGAGGCTCGGCCCGGACAACGTCGCCCGCGTGTGGGCCGAGAGGCCGAACCTCTCCGATCGGGACAACTACGTCATCCTGGAGGCGGAGGGATCGGGCATCTACGTCGGGTGCAACCTCAATGTGGACTGCTTCCAGCGCCAGGGCAACGACTGGTACGGCGAAGGCGACGACATGATCGTGATCGACGGCGAGCCGTGGCCTCCCCGCCTGCATGGAACCGGAACGGAGGACTACTTCTGCACCGCGTTCGGACCGAGGACCGTCTATTCAGCGCCGTACCACGGCATCACCCTCTACTCCGGAACACCAGACTGGCCCTGGAAGGGCAAGAACTCAATGTACCGGTTCCACATCGAGGATCCGATCCGGTTCCGGAAGAGCATCCGCGTCAGCATCGAGCACGGGTCGTCGAACAAGCTCTCGAACGACTACAGCTCCACGGCCTACTGGTACCAGATCGAGCCACACCGGCCGTTCGAGCCAATGCCTCCCGCCGAGTGGCGCCTACCGAGACCGAACGAGCCGGTGTTTCCGCCCAACGAGTGATCAACCAGCCCGCGAAGCGGCCTCCTTGCGCCGCAGCCGGACCGCCTTCTCCAGGCCGACGATCGGGAGCACGGTCGCGCCGGCCAGCGCGCTCAGCACCCAGCCCTGCAGGTTCAGGGGGGCGGTCCCGAACACCTGGTTCATCCAAGGCAGATGCACGAAGGCGATCTGCAGGACGAGGAGCACGCCGATGCCCACCCACGACCATGGGTTGCTGAACCAGCCGATCCTCCAGATCGGATGCGTGAGCGAACGGCACTGCAGCATGTGGAAGATCTGGAAGAACACGACGGCGTTGGTGGCCATCGTGCGGGCCTCGGCGACTGCCAACGGCTCGGTCTCCGGCCCCTTGTAGGTCGACCAGAAGCCGAAATGGTACGTCGCGATCGCACCGAGGGCGATCAGAACCGCCACCAGCAGCGTCCGATAGATCACGAAGCCGCTGAGCAACGGTTCCTTCTTGCTCCGCGGGGGTCGCTCCATCAGCCCCGGTTCCTTGGCCTCGAAGGCGAAGGGCAAGCCCAGAGCGACCGAAGCGACCATGTTCACCCAGAGCAGCTGGGCGGGCAGCATCGGCAGAACCAAGGCGTTCGTGGCCGGATCGAACGGGAAGAACGCCACCGCGGCGGTGAGGATCAGCGCCAGCCCGAGGTTCGTCGGCAGCAGAAAGACCAGCGACTTCACGAGGTTGTCGAAGACCCGTCGACCCTCGGCCACCATCCGCTCGATGGTCGCGAAGTTGTCGTCGGTCAGGACGACGTCCGCCGCCTCCTTACTCACCGACGTGCCGGTGATGCCCATCGCCAAGCCGATGTCGGCCTGCTTGAGGGCTGGCGCGTCGTTCACGCCGTCGCCGGTCATCGCGACCACGTGGCCCCTTGCCTGCAGCGCCCTCACCAGCCTGAGCTTCTGCTCCGGGGCCACGCGGGCGAACACGTTCGTATTGTTGGCGGCCTCAATCAGCTCCTCGTCGGCCATCTCCGCCAGCTGGCTGCCGGTGAGAGCCGCTTCGTCCTTTCCGGCGATGCCGATCTGGCGCCCGATCGCCTCGGCGGTGAGGCGGTGGTCTCCCGTGATCATCTTCACGCGGATGCCCGCCTGCTGGCAGGTCCGCACGGCCTCGATCGCCTCCTGCCTCGGAGGATCGATCATCCCGACCAAACCGAGGAACGCGAGGTCCCCGATGCTCTCCGGCTGCAGCTCGTGCCGATCCCAAGTCCGAGAGGCGATCAGCAAAACGCGCAGGCCCTGCCGAGCCAGCCGCGCGGCCTGCGCCTCGATCTCCGCCGGGTTGACCGGCCTTCCGGTCGCGTCTAGGCTGCAGCGCGCCGCCAAGGCCTCGGGAGCGCCCTTGACGTACAGCGTCTCGGAGCCGAGCGGGTCCGCGTGGAGCGTAGCCATGTACTGGTGCTTCGAGTCGAACGGGACCTCGGCGAGCTTGCGCAGCTCCCGCCTGAGGCGCTTCACCTCGAGCCGGGCGCGAAGGGCCGCGGCGACCAGGGCCAGTTCCGTCGGATCGCCAGAGACCTCGAGGTCGTCCCCCGATCCGTGGATCGCGGCGTCGTTGCACAAGGCGGCCGCAGCGAGGACCTCGGCCACGTCGTCCGGTGTTTCTGAAAGCTGCCGTCCTCCGCGCAGGAGGCGTCCCTCCGGTTGGTACCCTTGGCCCTCCAGCCCGTACTCCCCGGCGGGGGTCACGACCTTGACCACGGCCATCTCGTTGCGGGTGAGCGTTCCCGTTTTGTCCGAGCAGATCACGTCGGTGCTTCCGAGCGTCTCGACGGCCGGCAGCCTGCGGACAATGGCCCTCTGGCGCGCCATCCGCTGCACGCCAACTGCGAGAAGGATGGTGACCAGGGCGGGCAAGCCCTCCGGGATCGCACCCACGGCCAACGCGATCGCGAAGATCGCCGTCTCCCGCAGAGCCTCGAGAAGCCCGACGCCGGTGCTGGACACGGCCCTCCAAACGCCCACGACGAGCATGAGGGCCGCAACCGCCAGGATGCCAACCGCGATCCGCTTTCCGATCGCCGCGAGCGCTGCGGTGAGCGGCGTTTCGGTGTCGGTGGCGGTCTCGATCATGTCCGAGATCCGGCCCAGCTCGGTCCGCCTTCCCGTGGCCACGACGAGTCCTCTGCCGGAGCCCTGGGTCAACAGCGTGCCGCCGTAGGCCATGTTGGAGCGGTCACCGAGGGATGCGGCCGGGTCCAAGGGGTCCAGGGTCTTGACGGCAGGCACCGATTCGCCGGTCAGCGCCGCCTCCTCGATCTGCAGGCCCGCCGCCTCAAGAAGGCGCAGGTCTGCGGGAACCCGATCTCCGCTCGCCAGCTGCACGAGGTCCCCCGGCACGATCTCCCGCACGGGGACGCTCTGAAGCCTGCCGTCTCGCCAGACCTGGGCGAACTCGGGGATCATCTCGGCGAGCGCGGCGATCGCCTTGTTGGCCCGGTACTCCTGGAAGAATCCGACGACGGTGTTCACCAGCACGACGCCCAGGATGACGCTCCCGTTTTTGAGACCATCCTCAGGGTCGGCGACGATGGCGAGGAAACCTGCACCGATCAGAACCCAGACCAAGGGATTGTTGATCTGCGCCCAGAGGAGGCCCCACACCGAAGGACCCTTCGATCCCTCGACCGTGTTCGGGCCGAAACGCTGGAGCCGCGCCCTGGCCTCTCCCGCGGTCAGGCCCTCCGACTCGGCTCGGAGGAGCCGCCCGACCTCGGCAGCCTGCAAAGCGTGCCATGCTGGAGACTCCTCCCGCGCCGGCGACGCCAGCCCGCCCGAGCCCTTCAGGTTCAAACCCACTGCCGGCCCTCGAGCTCCATGAGCTTGCGCACGCGATCCTCCACCGGCGGGTGCGTCCGGAACAGAGCGGCCACGAACCCACCTACGCCCGCCAACGGGTTCACGATGCAAAGATGGGCGGTCTGCGGGGGCAAGTGGCTGGGCAGTGCGGCTGCGCCACGCTCCAGCTTGAGGAGGGCGTTGGCCAAGCCGCGCGGCGTTCCGGCGAGCAGCGCGCCCGTACTATCCGCCTCGTACTCGCGGGCCCGGCTGATGGCGAGCTGGAGGATCGTCGCCGCAAAGGGGGCGACGAGCGCCATCGCGAGCAGAGCCAACGGGCTCGGGCCGTCCTCGTCGCTCTGACCGAAGATCGCCGCGAACTGTGCGATGTTGGCGATCATCATGATCGCTCCCACCACGGTCGCCACCACGGTCATGGTCAGGGTGTCGCGGTTCTTGATGTGGGCGATCTCGTGGGCGATGACCCCCTCCACCTCAGGCCGATCCAAGATGCGAAGCAGGCCTTCGTTGACCGCCACGGCGGCGTGCTTGGGGTCTCTTCCCGTCGCGAAGGCGTTCGGGCTCGGATCCGGCACGATGTACAGAGCCGGCTTGGGAATGCCCGCAAGCATGCTCAGGCGGTCGACCATCGCGTGCAGCTCGGGCGCCTCCGATGGCGATACCGGCTGAGCGCGGGTCATGGCGATGACCAAACGGTCGCTGAACCAGTAGGTCGCGACGTTCATCACCAGGGCAAAGACCAACGCGATGCCGGCG